>Ga0114931_10010170_pt1 | contig 11215 bp, 12 predicted proteins | sample 2SBtaG_FD_89579 | JGI IMG/M metagenome (GOLD analysis project Ga0114931, IMG submission 89579) | Deep subsurface microbial communities from Kolumbo volcano to uncover new lineages of life (NeLLi) - 2SBTROV14_V59a metaG | ecosystem: Environmental > Aquatic > Marine > Volcanic | place: Kolumbo...
CCGATCTTAGCGATCTTACATCACTGGCAAAGAGTCCGCATAATACCATAAGGGTCTTGAAGCGGCCCATCAGCATGAACCACCGTTTTACGTCCAGTAAAGCTCGCGGTGGCCCCATCTGTTTGACTATTAATTTGCTGCGTCGATTTAAACACGACGCAGAGGCGTTTTTATGTCTGGCGGTTAGTCGCACATAAAAAAGGGGAAATGTAACGGGGTTGGAGGTAGTTATGATTAACCAAAGTCCACGCGCGCGCGAAGTATTGGCGTATCAGCTTCGCGAATTGCGTGAAAAAAAGGGCTATTCACAGGAAATGCTGGCTGATTTGAGCGGCTTGAACCGGTCTTATATCGGCCGTGTCGAGCGTCATGAACATAGTGTAGGTCTGGACAATCTTGAACGGATTGCAGAAGGGCTCGAAGTCGAAATTGCTCGCTTGTTGGACCTTGAAAAACGTGAATATAAGCGTTACCGGGAAAAGCCCAACAAGTTTCCAATGGACGTTGTTGTCAAGTCTGAGCAATTTCTAGAAGTTATGCAGCAATGCGCCGTTGTTTCAAAACGACCAGAATTGGTATTGGTCTATTTGCAACGTTGTGGTGTTAAATTCGTATAGCCACGGTGAAGGTTGTGAGCATTTCTAGCGAACATTTATTTGCCGCACTGTCGCACCCGCTGCGGTTACGGCTATTGTTGCTGCTTCAGCATGCCGCGGGGCAGAAGCTGTGCGTGCGCGACTTAAGCCAGGCGCTGGGAACGTCCCAGCCGATGATATCGAGACACCTGGCCCAGTTGCGACAATGGGGATTGGTCTGCAACAGGCGCCAGGGTCTATGGATTTATTATCGGCTGCAAGATGATTTGCCTGGCTGGATTCGAAAGATCCTGGCCGCCGCAGCGGAGGGCTTCGCCGAAGAGACGCTGTATGACGGCGATTTTTCAACCTTGACCGCCGTTTTCGGGTGACTTGCCCGGCTATAAATTTGCATTGAATGCCGGACCGGTTGCGATTATTCGTCAGTGAAGGGCTTGAAGCGGCTCGACATTAATTGGGAAGCCAAGTTGTACATGCGTTGTGGTGCCGGGTGGTAAACTGGTTTCAAATTGCTGTCCATCGATATCGATAATCTGTACATTCCCAAGCGGTCGAAAAGGGAATGCACCGTGTGTAGTCCCATCAGAATGATAGGCTAAATCAACAAACATCAGAATGGAGCCATCGACTTGCGTACCTTTCGGGCAATAGGAGAGTTCTCGTTCGAATGATGCCCGACCGCGGGGACTTGCCACCATAACGTTGGGGAATCCTCCAAAAGCGACCGGTAGAAATGTAGGCCCGGGCGCACTAGGAGGAGTGGTCAACCAGATACCAAAAAGCGTGTAGATGCCGTTCGGGATTAGCCCTCCAAATTGAGCAAAGACGCGCGCAGAGTCTTGTTCCGAACAGCGGATATGCAGTCGTCCAAAAGCCTTGAACCAGTCGCCCAATGTGATGGCATCGTTGGGTTCGCTGCGCGTCGGCGGTAAAGGCACAGTGGGGAACGTTCCAGACGGTTCGAGGGAACTACGCGTCCCATCAAGGCTCGCAATAATAGGTACCTGATGCAGGGGTAGGTTTGTGATTCTGGAATCCGGGTCTGGAAAACTAAAAAATGCTTGGAACTCAGGATCGATCGTGGTTGCAAGCAAAGTGCTGTCATTACAATTAACCGACGTTAATGGATTCGCTATTGAGCTTCCCGCAGTCGTATTAAATTCACCCAACAGTGTGAAATGCGCCATTGGCGGCAGCGGGGCAGGCAATTCCCATATCGGCTTATCGCAATAATCGTTCGGTCCGGTCACATTGGACGACGCGATTGTCCAACTGCGCGACTGGCCATGATCCGCCCTGGCGGCGGTCGTTACGAGGGCGACACACAAGAATATTAAACTCCCTCTTATTGAAAAATAGCGCATCTGTCTTACTCCTTGATATTGTCAGCGATGGTTGGTTAGTCGGTTGGATTAAAATGTATCTGTTGAATCGTGTAGGTGTCCTGTCTTTTTATATATCAGACATCCTTGAACTGACATAAAGGAATGATGGACACCCGCCGGCCGTCGGATCCAGCTCCCTTCAGGAAAGTTTTCGCGCGAATTCTGCATATCCCCTTTTAATACAAATATTTCTACGCCCTCGGTATCTTCCGGAAACTCGACTTTTACGCCGGCTTTCCATCGTTCCAATTCAACTAGCTCACTATTAAATTGGTGCAACAACACGCTACAGATAGCTTGTCGATAGGGTTGTTGCTGCGGCATTTTATGCGTATCGAGGACGACCCGTTGTCTGTCACCGCGCTGAAACTGGCAGAGTTTTACAAAAATCGTACAGCCGTTTTCAGTGAAAGGTGCATGCGCAGACATGGGTGGATTTCGCACATAGGTGCCCGTTGGGTAGTCATCGTGCTCATCCGAGAATATGCCTTTGAGCACGAGGAACTCTTCGCCGCCATCGTGGACATGATGAGGAAAACTGCTGCCGGGTGCGTATCGAACGATACTACTCGTTCGACCGCTTTCCGCTTTTTCTCGTTCAAGCGGCTTACGCTCAACGCCGGCGGACGGCGACGCTACCCAGGACATATTTCGCGTATGGATCGTAACCGCTTTGCCGAGTTCCATATTAAATGGCCATTGACTCATGGTGCCGTAAAACCTATAAGTTGGGTAATTTCAGAACTTTTCGATACTGGGGCGTAGGTCGATTTCCTGCGTCCAGGCGGATGGATGTTGCTCGATGAGAAACCGATATATTTTGGCAATTTCTTCTGGATAGAGTGCTTTTTCTTTTTTTACACCAAAACGCTCGCGCGTCCAGTCACAATCGATAATGCCATCGAGCACAATGTGAGCCACGTGTATTCCTTGGGGGCCTAGCTCACGCGCGAGCGATTGTGAAAGACCACGCAGTGCAAATTTTGCCGATGCAAATGCGGCAAATTCGGCGCCGCCGCGAACGGCGGCTGTCGCGCCAGTGAAGAGGAGTGAGCCCTGCTTATGCGACATCATGTCGGGTAGAATCAATTGCGTAAAGTGGACGGCCGACAAACAGGTTGTGCGCCAAACATTCTCGTAGATATCGGCGCTTGTCTTCAGATATTCATCCATACAAAATAAACTTGCGTTGTGGATGTATACCGAAATGTCGCCACTGAGTGCCTTGATAGACGCGTGTGCTTGTTCGATCGATCGCTGATCCAGCAAGTCACAGATCACGGGTGTTAGCCGATGGTTTTCCGCATCGGCCTCGTCTCGAAGGCGGTCCAATATGGCGGGTTTTCTCGCAACTGCAGCAACATGGTATCCGCAGGAACATAACTCCCTACAAAGCGATGCCCCAAGACCTTGGCCTACACCCGCCACAACAGCAATTTTCTCTTTAGCCAACGTTATATCTCGTTAGTTCGTAGGCGCCGGGTATTTCAATGGCTGATGGTCGTGATTGTGTGTATGTTCGTGCTTCATCCCGGAGTTATCTGACAACGTCGCCGTAGCGTGTTCAATGTGAGATAAATGCACCTCAAACCGGGTCAGGGTCTTGGCTAGATAATTCTTTAACTCCGGATTTTGCGCTTCTGGAATCAGCCTGTCTTTGACGGTTTTTATAAAATCCTTGGAAAAACTGAGTTCGTGTTTAAGATACATGCGATCGAAGTCAATACCGGTATTTTCCATAAGCGACATCATCAATTGTCGATGAGTCCGTGCGCGTTCATTATTGTTATTCACGGAATAGCCCACCCCTTGTTGTCGGGCCATAGCTCTGACTTCATCGAGCAGCGGTACATGGTCCATCACAATCATGTGACCAACCGCGCGGACGGGATCTGATGTACCTCTGGTTACCGCAAGGCTGGCCGACTCTATATCCTGTGCATTGAACTGATCAAAGACAGCGAAAACCTGCGCATCCTTAGTGGATAGTGCCTGCGCTCTTGATGCACAAGCAAGACAAATGACGAAGAGAACAGCCAGCCCACGGAATGAAAGAACCTTAGTAGGAAGGATGTGTATCATTGTACTAAGCCGTCACTAGTGCGTAGAACAATATCATCTGCGCGACAAAACCCGTTAAAAAAAGCAAGGTACGCACAACGGGTATCCCCAGCGTATACACCGGGTAGTAGATCAGTCGTGCCCAGAAGTAGAGTTTAACCGCAAAGAGCGTCATCGACGTACTGACCCCAATGGTATGCATTACCAGGACTAATGGAACAAATGTCACCAAATTTTCAACCGAATTATAGTGCGCGCGTTTAGCGCGATCCGCCCAAAGATGACGCTCAGGGTCGTCCTTTGTTGGGTTGCCCATTGCGCCCATAGGGCCTCGCTGGACAATCCAATCAAGCGTGTAAGGCATCCAAAATAGTGCAGTAATACCGCAGGTTAATGTCAACCAATACAGTTCAATCGTCATATTCGCCTCTTAGATATTTTTGAGTAAAGACCTGCCTGAACCGAGTGAACAACATAATGACGAAAACGAACAATAGGAAATTATATTTACGAATATATTAATAGGGTCTAGCTATTAATCTCCTTCCGACACGCTTCGACTAACATCGGATTTATCACAGCAGCAAGCGCACTGACATACAACGAACTATGCCATCTTCACTTTCCATATAACTAAGGAAGGTCTGATTAATTCGTCATTGCGAGGAAGTACTCCTGGGGTGCAATGACGGAAATATTGAACTAGTCAGAGCATTTCTAAGTGAAGTTAGGTGTCATTGTTTGCTCTCCATCGGCGACAATTGAAGCGAGCGTTACAAATGGTACAGTGCTGTAGTATTCACCGAACGTATTAGTGATATTCAGTAAATGAATTTGTGTTTGTCCAAAATAGTTTGTAAAAAAGGAACTCCGGCAATTTAACAACACCCACGTTACATCTTGCATTAAGAAGTCTTGCCGGACTTTGGGATACAGAATCCATCATTAGAAAATAACTATTTGGAGAAGCCTTGATTATGAATCACAAAACACTATTCGGAAATGTGATATTTACCTGCCTGGCATGTGCCTTAGGGGCCGCGACGATTCAGGCGGCGGAAAGAAACATACTTGTCGCCCAGAAATCGATTGAAGGCATAGCGGTAACCGGTGATAACAACCGGTTTCAAGAGCCCATTTGGTACCTGAGCGATGTATTGGGGACGGCATTTTTTAATTGGATCTTCGTGTACAACCCTGATGGAGATAAACCCTTTTTTATGACCCGGGATATGCCGGAAGATTCGGTACTTGCCGGTGGCGTCGACCCACTCGCGCAAGCGCTCGGATTGGCTCCAGAGTTTGTAGACCCCACGATGATCAATGTTCCTGTACACCAGACGCCCATCACTGTTGGACAGTTCGGCAGAGGGGTAGGGACCGGTAATCGCGCCCAGGTGCCCAGCGCACTCGAGTATCCTGGTGGGGCGGCGTCAACCCGATCGGCGCCTAATAAGCCGGTCACTATAAAATCCTGGTTCAAAGCCAAGGGAGACGCTTCGGTTAAATGTTATGCCGATAACACAGCGAAGGTGTCCATCAAACTTAAAAATCTGATCAAAAACGGCGTATACACGTTATGGACAATCTATCAAGTTGATACTGATGGCGATGGTGCGGACGACGGTGTCGCACCCTATGCGTTTGGCGGCGTTCCCAATGTATTTACTCCCAATGCGGAGGGCAGGGCACGGGTTACGCGAGAGGTCGGTTATTGCCCTCTAAATGAAGAAAAACTTCTATTCATAGATGTAGCTTGGCACTCAGACGGAAACGTATACGGCGGCGTACCGGATCAACCTTTCGATGGATTTGCACAGCCAATGGGAACTGTAACGCATACTCAGTTGCAGTTTCCATTTAATGTAACGCCGTTGCACTGAACCAAAAAGTAGATTGGCCGCGGCGTAGCGAGGAGCGAAGCGCCGATGTCAACAACAAGCTTCGCTCACAATGAAGAAAACTGTTAATAACAATATATGGGGATTTTAAAATGATTAAAAATAGATTTTGTGCCTGTTACTGCCTGGCAATTGCTGTAGTGACTTTATCGTTTGGATCAAATGCAGTCACCGCAACAGAGGCTTCTGCGTCCGCCGGCGCTGAATGGCCGGTTTATGGTTTCGATTCGGGCAATTCCAATAACAACCCATATGAGCATTCAATATCGATTGACAATGCCAGGTATCTACGCAGGAAATGGGAAACATTCAACGATGACCAATTTGTCTCCGAACCTACGCCATCCGGCTTTATATTGGGGCCGCCGCTAGGCCTGGCATATCCAAGCCCGGTGGTGGGTGTGGTGAGCTCGCCGATTATCAAAGACGGTATCATATATTATGTGGATTCACTCGGAACGGTGTTCGCCCGCGAGGCCAAATCGGGAAAGATTACTGACACGACGAAGCATTGGACTACGACGCTGGTGGACCTGGATTTTGATAACAATCCGGAGCCGCTGCTGCCTTCGCTGACATTTACCGCTCCCATCGTTACCGACACACACATCTGGCTTCCCGATTCCGTATACGGAAATATTCATCTCGTGGAAAGGCTGGGCGGGAACGAGGTCGACTTCGATCCCAGTACACCCGAAGTCAATCCGTACCAATTGGTTCCCGATCTACCGTTTGAATCTGTACTTGGCGAGTCGATCATCGTAACTAATCGTACGGGCCGGCAGATACTGATAGTGCCGACGACAGTTATTGTTGACGACGCAGTTGTGGATGGGGGCACAGTCGGACTCATTGTTGCCCTGGATATATCCGACCCATTGCATCCGGTTGAAATATGGAGAACTGCAACTATAGACAATGATCCTGCAAGTGGGAAGCCCTTTGGCACTGGCGTTTCGGCGGGTTCCGGGTTGGCTTTTGACGCTGAACGTGGTTACCTCATTGGCGGTACCGGTCAGAATACCACACCTCCGTACGACGGTTATCCAGATCCGACTCTTGCGCCCGCGGGCTATACTGATCGAGGCGATTCACTCTATGCCGTTGACATCGAGACGGGCAAGTTTGTCTGGAATAACCAGTTTTTTGCAGGCGACGTTTTCAACCTCGGCGCACCGGTTTCAACCGGCCCACAGGAATTTCCCCATGATGCAGATGTATTGGCACCCCCGACGTTGTTTGCCGCGATCGTTAAAGGTCAGAAAAGAGATTTAGCCGGCGACGGCAGTAAGGGCGGGCTTTACAGAGTGGTAGACCGCGACTCGGGCGAAACGGTGTGGGAACGGTTTATCAGTAAACCAACCGGTATTGGTGGAATCCAGGCCGGTAGCGCCTATGCCGATGGAACGGTATACGTCGTCGGCTTCGAAGGGATTGACGACGGATTTTCTGATGCTCAGTTTGGTATTTCGCTCGAAACCGGTAAGTTTCCGAATGCATTTTTTGCAACTTTCAGTTCAGCCTTTTGGGCGGATGTTGAAGATACAAGGGAGGACGACGATCCCTCGACAGGCATGCGTGTGAAGGTGTACGCCTTGGATGCGGCTACCGGAAAATCAAAATGGCATTTTAACGACGAGCATCGGTGGCCCCATTCAAAAGTGGGCGGCGATTTCGTCGAGCTCAAAGCCGGAGCCGCACTGCGGCATGTCTCAGTGGCGAATGGCTTAGTCTATGTCACGACATCATCAGGTCAACTGTTTGTGCTCAACGCGAAAAACGGGCAGACCCTTTTCAACGATCAAGCTCTCGATCTTAACGAACGCTTTTTTCTAGGCCTTGGAAAACCGCACCACGCAAGCATGAATGGAGGCGCACTGATAGCCGATGGCACGATTTACGTTCCTTATGGCGGACAAAATTATCCGGCGGGTGGCGTTATTGCTTATGAGCCAAACTACGCGCCGGTCGTGGGTAATGATATTGCCATCAGCACGCCCGAAGAGGCGGTGACAATTCGTGCACTCAAAAATGATCTTGACGCCAACGGAGACGCAAAGCGTTTTACCCGAGTTTGGGGCGGACCAGTAAATACCGATGATCATGTTCCGGATGTGATAACGCAACGAAAGGGCACCGTTACCATTGTAAACCCCGGTGATGACCCCAATGACCCCGAGGCAGCTTACATCACCTTTGTGCCGAGAGCGGGATTTATTGGTGCAGTGAAGCTTAATTACTCCATTGAAGATATGGCACCGGCGGCTTTTGTTAACGGCGCCGAAGTGCCGGGTGAGCTAAATGCTCAGCATATCGCAAGATCCGGCGGTGGATTTGTCAATGTGTATAGCCTGGGTGGGGCCAGGCGGGACAAATCACTGGTGCAAAATGCCGCTAGATCATTCAGCCGACTTGCAGGGTTGAGTTACATCGACACTGATGGAAATATGGCTTATTCAGTCCACGTTTCCGATGGGGCCAAGCAGCGCATTGACGAGCTACTAGAGCAGGATGCTTTCCCCAACTCACTATTACCTTCGGTTGAAATGCTAATCGATGACTGAGCCAAACTAGGCGTATAGAGGACTGATTTATGATTATACCCTGTAAAGCAATTGGCACCATCGAGTCAGCATTTGTAGATCCGCTAGGGAGCGCGCGCCAGGCGCGCATCGACGGCAGGGGAGGCCGTATAGTACTCAAGCAGGAATACCAGGAGGGTTTGGACGGATTGGAAGGATTCTCACACATTATTGCACTGTATTATTTTCATAAAGAAAGCGAAGAACATTTAAAAGTTAAACCGCTGTTCGATCCGGAAAAATGCCACGGTATCTTTGCGTGCCGGTTTCCGTCACGGCCAAATCGACTGGGGATAAGCATACTGACCCTGAACGGTATCGAAAACAACATTCTGTACTGCAGTGATATCGATATGCTAAATGGCACTCCGGTGTTGGATATAAAACCTTATGTCAAACAATTTGATCATATTACAGAAACAAAGAGTGGCTGGTATGACGAAGTCGATTGGGCGAACTGCGAGCATTACGTGACACCGAACACGGCTCCGGCCGCTACCGAGGCGCGCCATGGCGAAAGGATCCTACCGCGATGATCGTCTGCAAAGGCGAATATGAATGCTATCGGGCAACTTATACGGATGGCCGACACCAGGGTTATGTCGATACATCCATTGAAAATGGTGGAGGCGAGTCTGCATTCCGAGCGCATGCACTGCTGGAGGCCTCGGTAGCTGCCTGTATCAATATTTGGATACGAATGTATGCCACTCATCATGGGATACCCCTAAGCCGTGTGGTTGCAACGGTTGAACTGGACACGGAAAGTAAAGAGGCGGAAGCCGTATTTCGTTACGGCGTCGAATTGCAGGGGGCGCTGGATGACGCACAGCGCAACAAACTTCTGCAGATCAGCAGAACTTGTCCAGTAAGACAAACACTCTCCAAGAATATCATCTTTGCTCCAATGCACTCCCAGGATCTATTGGCGTAAGCATCAGCTTACAGGTGGCGCTTTTCGTAGTGAGCACAGGAGTCAGTGATTCATGATGAATACACAATGCAATTTTAAATTGCCCACCCCTCTGTCACCCGACAAAGCATGGGAAATGGCGCTTGCTGAAGGAAATGCTATTCTCGTTGACATAAGAGCGACAATGGAATATCTGTTCGTTGGTCATCCAGTAGGCGCCATTCATATACCGTGGATGGATGAGCCGGACTGGGTTGTCAATCCTAATTTTGTCTCAGAGGTTCAATCGGAAATAGAACAGCTGGCTCGATGTGGATGCCGCGTAAATAGTCACGAAACCGGCATCATTCTGGTTTGCCGAAGTGGATGGCGCTCAATGGAGGCCGGCCGTGCGTTGCTGGCGGCTGGGCTAGGTGAGGTTTACCATGTCTGGGAAGGTTTTGAAGGCGAGTTGGACGAAAACGGTCACCGTAGTTCCATGGGCGGCTGGCGCTATTGCGGGCTCCCCTGGGAACAGTGCTAGTTCGTGTCAATCAATGAGCGTGTTCAGCTTTGCCGATGGATGAGAGGCAGGGCGATTGTTGCTTGACGACGTTGCTTAGCGATGGGTGGCCCTTATCTTTCAAGTACTCCACGAGAGCCATCAGCGGGGCATTCGCGCTAGCGTCCATTCGCAATACCAATTGCAAGGTGACCATAGCAGGTTCGCCTGTTTGTAATATCAACCGCCGCTTGAGTTGATTTCCCGCGGAAATTTTTGATTTAGGCAGGATACCGCCAGCAATTCCAAGTGATGTCCAATCCTCAAGTGCCGGATAGCTTATAGCTTGCCCGGGATATTTCTGAATTGTTTGACCATTTTCCTCAAACAGGCGCAATGTCAGTGGTCTAAGGCCACAACCATCCATCGTGAGTATGAGTTCATCTCCAGCCACATCGCGTAAGTCAACTGCCTTATCTGAACCGGTAAGCGTGCCGCCACTTCGTGGAAGGTAGAGCAGCGGCTCACTGTAAATATTAAACTCTTGCAGCCCCAATGGTTCTTTGCGGGAAGGAAGCATCATCATATCAATCTGTCGAGCATTCAGTCGCGCATCTAAATCATTGACGAAACATTCTTTAAAAAAGAACTCGACATCCGGAAAATCCTCGCGGAATGGCATGAGCAAATCCTGCAATAGCCGCATGTCGACGATGGGGGAAAGCCCGATCCTGATGAGTTTTTGTTCTGGATGGCGCCAGGCCTTTGCAAGTGAGCGGATCTCTTCTACATCTGCCAGCGTTTTCTCGATACTCGAGAGCAACCTTTTACCGAAGGGCGTCAGTTTGACGTATCGAGTGGTACGCTCAAAGAGTTTTGCTTCCAGTTCAGTCTCCAGTTGGGCGATCCCATTCGACAATGTAGGTTGAGTGACATGACAGTGCTGGGCGGCTCGACTAAAGGAGCGGTACTGGGCGACCGCCTGAGCAAAGCGAAGTTGGTTAATATTCATGTGATATCCCTTTCATTAAGCAATTTTCCATCCGGGATCAGTGTATGCGCCGATAGCTTACCTAGCAAGCTGGCTTTGGAGCGCATCTAATATAATGCGCATAATGTATATTATGTTAAATAGCGCATCTTTTGCGCGCCCGCTAGATCACATCCTGAGCGCTCTTCCGGTCAAGCAGAGGCAGACCGAACGCTGGTCGCTCAGGCCACTAACCGCACATGCGCATCGATGACATCCCAGGGTGCTACCAATAGTCGATCTTTGGTGCGCTGAATGAGATCAAC
>Ga0114931_10010171_pt1 | contig 11215 bp, 6 predicted proteins | sample 2SBtaG_FD_89579 | JGI IMG/M metagenome (GOLD analysis project Ga0114931, IMG submission 89579) | Deep subsurface microbial communities from Kolumbo volcano to uncover new lineages of life (NeLLi) - 2SBTROV14_V59a metaG | ecosystem: Environmental > Aquatic > Marine > Volcanic | place: Kolumbo...
AGAGGACTGTCAAACCCATGAGCGAGACCGACGACATCAGAGATCGCGAGGCAGACCAGGCGTTACAGGCTTTGTTTCGGCTGGCGTCACACAGAGAGCACGCTCCGCCCGAGGACGAACGCAGCATTCGTGACGCGATCCACTCGGAATGGTATGTGCATACGAGAAAACGCCGCCGATCTCAGCTGACAGTGCGCTGGGCGATAGCCGCATCCGTCGTGCTCGCTGTGATCCTGTCGGCCCGTCTATTGTATGTACCTGAAGTGACAGAAGTGCCGCGCCTGGCGGCGACAATCGAACGGCAGATCGGGGAACTTGGTCGTAGCCGGCAGGGGCCGGACGTATTCACCGGTGAAACGATAGTTACCGGTGCCGATTCGGCGCTGGCTCTGGCGTGGTCGACGGGCGGCTCGCTGAGACTGGACAAGGCAACGCAGATCGTCCTGATATCACCGACAGAAATCGAACTGCTTGCTGGTCGTATTTACTTCGACTCACTGCCCGGGAGCCCTCGAACTGCCGTGCCTCAATCGTTGAGCATAAAAACAGATGCGGGGGTAGTGCACCACCTCGGGACACAATTCATGACCGGAATGTACGGCCACACTCTTATAGTCAGCGTTCGCGAAGGTTCGGTCTCCATCATTGGAGATCGCTATTCCGGGCAGGCGCGGGTCGGCCAGCGAATCGAGATTCACGCGGATGGCGATCACCGTGTCGCTGCGGAACCCGGGTACGGCGCAGACTGGCAATGGGTTGAGGCTGTTGCGCCCACGTATCGCCTGGACGGACGCACCGTCCTCGATTTTCTGTCGTGGGTAAGTCGGGAGTCGGGCCGGTCGCTGCGGTTCGAAACACAGTCGGCGGAACAACTCGCAGCCTCCATCGTTTTGAACGGGCGGGTGGATATTGAGCCGACGCGAGCGCTGCGGATATTTTTGCAGACAACGGACTTAAGGTCGGAAATAGCCGATAATGTGATCACGATTCGTCTGGCAGTGGCCAGTAACTAGTCTCGAAACGGGGGAGTCGTGTATCGGATCGGCCGAATTGTTTTGCTGATTGTCGGATTGGCCGGCGCTGCTGCGTTCGCAGACGATACTCATACATCTGACTACGTCGGACGCACGGTCTTTTCGGTCATTGACGAGTACCGTGCCGCAGGCCTGCCGTTTGTATACAGCACCAATCTCGTCAGTGCTTCCATGCTGGTCAAAAAGGAACCTCACGGCACCGAGCCGGCCGCTATTGTGCAGGAAATCCTTGCACCGCATCAGCTAACGGTCCGTGAGGAGGATGGTTTCTTCCTGGTCGTGCGCATGACCAAAGCGGAGGCAGAGGCACAAAAACCGCTGGTTGAGTTCAAGCCGTCTGATCGATCAGTCGCGCCGGTTCTCGAAACGATTACCGTGTCCACCAGTCGATATCACATCTCCCGGGAACTCTCCAATTCCCGCTATTACGTCGATCAGCAGACCATCCAGAGCATGCCTGACCTTGGCGAAGATCCATTGCGTAGTGCGCAACGCGTTCCCGGTACGGCAGCCGGAGGTGTGTCGGCGAAAACACATTTTCGCGGTGGTGAGCAGGATGAAACGGGTATTTTACTGAACGGGCAACGTCTGCTCGATCCCTTTCATGTACGTGACTTCCGGAGCCTGTTCAGCAGTATTGACGCTAGAGCGATTAACGGTGTCGAAGTTTACACGGGCGGATTTCCCGTTCGCTACGGTGATCGCCTGAGCGGCCTGGTCCTGATCGACTCCCTGAATCCGGACCAGCCGAATCGAACGGAGCTGGGATTGAGTGTCTACAATTCGTCGTTCCTTTCCGCAGGGACGGCTGCCGATGGTGAAGTGCAGTGGCTTGCCTCTGCACGCAGAGGGAATCTGGATCTTGTCGTTGATAAAAAATACGGCGAGCCGAAGTACTACGACTTATTTGGGCAGATATCGATAAACTTGTCGCCGGATACCCAATTATCGGCAAACGCGCTATTCGCGAAGGACGACGTCGCCGTCATATTGTCCAATGATTTCGATGATGTCGAACAGAACAGGAGCAACACGCAAAACGCGCAGTTCTGGATACGGCTGGATAACCGCTGGTCATCGGCACTGACGTCGACGAGTATTTTGTCGTTGGGAACATTGAGCAACAAGCGTGGCGCAAATACAAACGATGAGCAGAAGTTTCATTTATCTGTCGATGACAAGCGCGATATCGACACCTTGAGTTTTCGCCAGGACTGGACCTGGTCGGCCAGCGACGGGCATCGACTGCAATGGGGCTTACAGGCTGATTACGGCGACGCGGCTTATGACTATCAGAGTGAAGCGACCTATTTCGGTTTGTCGGCCGTTCTTGCCGACACGTTTCAGACAACACAAAGCACAATCTCTGCATCGCCAAGTGGTGAAAGTTATTCCTTTTACGTATCCGATCGTTTGCGGCTGCAAAAGCGTACATTTGCTGAGCTTGGTCTGCGATGGGACCGACAGGCTTATACGGGATTCCAATCCGATTCACAGCTCAGCCCAAGAATCAGCCTGTTTCATGCGCTTAGTCGGGACACCGAATTTCGATTCAGCTTGGGACGCTACTATCAATCGCAGGGGGTCCAGGAGCTGCAGGTCGAAGACGGACTGAGTAATTTTTTTCCGGCACAACGCTCGGACAATATTGTCGCAGGTATCTATCATCGCATTAACCCGGATTATTCCATGCGAATTGAAGCGTTCAGGAAAGATATGAATCACCTTCGGCCACGTTATGAGAACCTGTTCAATGCATTTTCCGTCGTTCCGGAACTTTCACCGGATCGTGTCAGAATTGCGCCGTCACGGGCCCGGGCACAGGGGCTTGAGATTTCGATTGAACATGACGCGGATGGACCGCTGAAATGGTGGGCAAGCTACACTTTGTCGGAAGCCTACGATATCGTGAACGGGATGAAGCAACGCCGTAGCTGGGATCAGCGGCATGCTTTTCTGGGTGGCGTCTCCTGGAGCAACGAACATTGGACCGCGGCGATCGTGGCCAATGTACACAGCGGATGGCCGAAAACCAATCTCGTAGTGACACCAATGACCGACACGAGCGGCGCACCGGTTTTCGATGTAAGGATCGGGTCACGTAATGCGGACAGGTTCGGAACGTTTGCCAGTCTCGATGCACGGATCAGTCGAAAATTCGATGTGCGCCGGGGAAGCCTGACCGTGTTTGTTGAAGCAAGCAATATTACCGACAGGCGCAATGTCTGTTGTTCGGACTACGGCATAGAAGAGGACGATGCCGGTAACCCGGTGTTCGAATTCAATAACGACTATTGGGCGCCATTGATACCGGCGGCGGGCTTTCTCTGGGAATTCTAGGCGTACCCGGCATGATCTCGAACATCGGGTCGAAGTTGACCAAGGTTGATTTCAACTGCATGAGGACTCCGGCGTTGCCCTCAATCTTCGCTTTGCCGGCCTGGAGCTGATCCGCAAAGGTCTTCCGCTGCATCATGACCGGGATCAGGTCGCTGCGGTTTATGGTCAGCGTTGCGTCGGCATCCGGCGCCTGAAAGCCGTTGATATTTGTCAATGTTCCGTGGTTCATTTCGATAACAAGCTGCTCCTCATTATCGGGCGTGATGAAATTCAGCTTGAAGTGGATGCCATCGGCCTTCTTGCTGTCAACACGAATTGCGACAGCATCCCACCACTGCGATGTCGTTACGGCACGAATCATGTCGGGGCCACCAGCGTGCACGCCGAGGTCATCCGCCTTGCCACTGCGCAATTCTTTGGCGGCGGACAAAAAGGAATTGCGTAAACTCGAACTCTCGTACTGATAGCCGAGTTGTTCAAAGATGTCGGCCAGCAGTTTTCGGGCAGTCTCATTACCGGGTTCGGCATAAACAAGCTTGTTCAGGATCTCCATCGCGAGCCGGTACTCGCCGTCATCGTAGAGTTCGCTGCCCTTCTGCAGAATCTTTTTGGCACCACCCATCATCTCCACGTATAGAGGGGCGGAATCGCCCGGTGACAGCGGTACGAGCGTCGCAGGATTGCCGTCCCAGTAACCGAGATAGCGATTGATCACCGCGCGAGAATTGTGAAATTCCGAGCCGTGGTATTGGCGCGCAGACCATTGTTGCTGCAGGCTCTTGGGCACCTCGTACTCATTGTGGATCTCATTGATAGTCACACCCTGGTTGGCGAGATGCAGCCCCTGGTTGTTGAGGTTTGCATACGCGTCACGCTGGACACGCATGACCTCCTGGATACGCGCATTACCCCATCGCGGCCAGTTATGCGCTGCCAGCATGACCTCGGCCTCGGTGCCGAAACGATACAAGGATTCGTTGATGGCCTTCGACCACGCCAGTGCATCGCGAACCAGCGCGCCGCGCAAGGTATAAATATTGTGAATCGTGGCCGTGATGTTTTCCGCGGCCCAGAAAACCTTCAGGTCGGGAAACCAGGTATTCATTTCGGCGGGTGCTTCGGTGCCCGGCGTGTTCTGGAAAACCATGCGAATGCCATCGACTGTGAGCTCTTCGAAATCGTCCTCAATGACCCGGTTGGGAGCAATCAGTCCAACCGTGCCTCTGGACAGGGCTTTGCCAATGGCCGAGTCGACCTGTGCGAAAGGACTCGAGGGAATCACCGCGCCGTATTGATAGGATGCCCGGCGTGTCATCGCATTACCGGCATAGATATTTTCGGCGACGACGTATTCCATGAAATCGCGCGGTGCGATGACCGTTACTTTTCCTGAGCGGACATCTTCTTCATCGACGACACCGCGAATGCCACCAAAATGATCGGCGTGTGAGTGTGAATAAATAACGGCAACGACGGGTCGAGTACCGAGTTCGGCATTGGCGAGCTCGAGCGCGGCGGCGGCTGTGTTACTCGTCAACAGGACGTCGAAAATGATCCAGCCCGTGTCACCTTTTATAAGGGTCATGTTGGAGAGGTCGAAGCCACGTACCTGGTAGATCTTGTCGGGGATAACCTCATAGAGCCCGTAGTTCATGTTCAGCGTGGCTTGTCGTTGCAGCGACGGGTGAATGCTGTCGAAATCTTCGCCGGCCAGCAGGAAGTCGTAGCGGCCCATGTCCCAGACAACGTTGCCGGCCTCATCGACGATACGATCGTACGATGGCCTGGCGATGAAGCCGCGCTGCTGTTCCTCAAAATCACGGCTGTCTTCGAACGGCAGGCTCTGCCGGAGTGCGTTTTGCTTCTTGATTGTGTGTTCGGATGCCGGATTGCCGTAGGCACCCACGGCCGGGATTAAAAAGAGCACACAGGCGATCAAGACGTTGTACTTTGACATTTCTTGCTCCCGTAAGCGCTAGCATCGTACAGGCATGTACGTATTGTCAGTTTTGACCACTGCGCTGACTATTGTTGTCGTGTGAACCCCCGGTACGAACCCATATAGAATTCGGGGAGTACTCGATCATCGCGTGCTTTCCCTGGCTGCTATGTTAAGGAAAAATTGGCAATGAATTCAATACGTGTATCCAGGCAGCTTATCCCCGTTTTATTTTTGAGCACCGTGCTCGTGGCCGGTTGTGGTGGAGGCGGGATGCCCGGCGGCGCTGTCGTGACGCCCCCACCACCGAGCTCGAATGCTCAGCTCATCACCGGTCAGGCACTCAAAGGCCCCATGAACGACGCGATGGTCGAAATTCTGAGCCCGGAAGGCAGCGTTCTGGCCACCGGCCAGGTTCAGAACGGCCAGTTCGAGCTATCGGCCGACATATCGGCGCACGCTTATATTGAGATCCGGACGCGTGGTGGCTATTTCATGGATGAAGCCAGCGGTTCCCGCGTTGACGTGGCATCTGATGAGGGTCTGCACGCCCTGGTGGCCGCGGAAGATTTCGCAAACGGCAGCCGGAAAATCGTACTGACACCCGAGACGACGGTCGTCGCTGGCATGGTCATGCGCTCGATGCAGGCTGGCAATAGTCTGCAAGCTTCCATGATGCAAGCGATGGATACCCTGAATCAGCAATTCATCGGTGAGTCGAGGCCGGTGGGTACCGATGCGGCGATGGATCAGATGATGCGTTTCGGCATGCCGTTGATACCGTCGGATGCCCAGGATTCCCTTAGCTGGCAACGAGCGCGGGCATTCTCGTATTACGCTCAGGAAATTGGCATTGCACCCATGTCGATGTTTCAGCTCATGGACGCGTTAGCTGAGGACATGCAGGATTCACTGCTCGACGGCTTTGCGGCTGGCAATCCAGTCGCTTTCCAGCAGGCCGCTGGCGGTCTTTTTGACATGACGCAGCACGACCACATGCTGCGATTCGCGCAGGCGCGTGCAGGCCTGATGCAAAGCGATCTTGCGCAGGTTTTCAACGGCGATGCCTCCCCGGAGTTGAGGCAGTATATGGAGCTGATGGCAGTGGACCTCACGTCCTTTGACCTGATGCACCAACAGCATCTCGATGGAATATCGACGACCGCGAACAATCTTGCAGCCGACAATCTGCCGGATTTTCAAGCGTTGCCGGTGTTGTCCGATGAGGATGCCGATACGCAAAACCAGCAAGGGCACTACACGCTACGAGCGATGCAAGGCATTAATGTAACGATTCAATCGCCGGGCACGAGCTGGACGACGCCGATGTACCGATATAACGGTATGCAGCTACCTCCGGTAATCCGCGCAAGGCGCGGCGATGAAATGTTCCTGACCCTGGTTAACGAGCTTGCCGACATGACGACCATCCATTGGCACGGTGCCAAGGTTCCGGGACCGGAAGATGGTGGTCCGACCGAACCGGTCAACCCGAATACGACGCGAACCTACCATTTCACGCTGGATCAGCCCGCTGCGCCACTGTGGTTTCACCCGCACCCGCATGGCCAGACAGCTGAGCAAGTGTATCGCGGGCTGGCCGGTGTGCTGCTGATATCGGACGATATCGAAGATCAGCTACGCCAGGCCAACCAGGTGCCAGCCCTGCAATATGACGTCCCGATTCTTGTCCAGGACCGCCTCTTCGAAGCCGAGGTTTCCGGAGAGCGGCAACTGACTTATAGCGCCGATCATATGTCAGGCTTCGGCATGATGGGTGGCACGACACTCGTCAACGGTGTTGAGTTGCCCAAACTGAATGTGGAAACGCGGCAGTACACATTGCGCCTTTTCAACGCGTCAAACAGTCGCGCCTACGATTTCGCGCTGAGCGATGGCAGGACGTTTTTCATCGTTGGCAGCGATGGTGGATGGCTGCCACAGCCCGTTCAGGTGGACCACGTTTTGTTGAGTGCCGGCGAGCGTGCTGCCATCGTCGTCGACTTTGGCGCAGACCAACCCGGTGACCGGCTCATGCTGGTGAGCCAACCGTTCATGGGCGGATCAGCCATGGGCATGAGCCAGTTCGATTCATCCCAACAGCACGCGGGTACGGGTGGCATGGGTGGCATGGATGGAGGTCACCACGGCGGCATGAATGGATCCGGCGAACCCATGTTCGCGGGTGAAGGGAGCGACATCATGCGCTTCGATGTTGCGACTGCGACCACAGACGTCGTACAGCTTTATGATCGCCTGCCGGACACGGCACAAATTTCGACGCGACTGAGTGAGCAGGATGCTACGGCAGAACGTTCGTTTGTCATGTCCTGGTCACACACTTCGGGTGGGTTTCGGATTAATGGCAAGCAATACGCAGAAAATGTTGTAGACGAGCGGGTAGAGGCAGGCGCCACAGAAGTTTGGGAGATCACCAATATCTCCCCGGTTCCGCATCCATTTCATGCGCACGCGATTCAATGGCAGGTGCTTGATCGAAACGATGCTCCGCCCGTTGGCGCAGAACTTGGCTGGAAAGACACGGTGCTGGTGAATCCGGGCGAAAGCGTGCGTATTATCGGCCGATTTGAGCCCGTCAACGTTGGTAAGTACGTTTACCATTGTCATATTCTCGAGCACGAAGACGCCGGTATGATGGGTATTTTTGAAGTTGGTTTATAGATTTGCACACCGGTTTTGCCCGTGAGCGAATCTGTGAACTGCATCTGTCAGTCGCAGCTGAATTCGTGTACGATCCGCCGAATGCGTATCTGGGTCTTCAATTTGCTGATTGCTTCCATGCTTTTTATGAGCCTGGAGGGCGCCGCTGAGTCCATTGACGAACAGAGTTTTCATCAGGCGCATCATTTCCAAAGCGGTGACTCGGGTGATCAGTGGTTGCCAAACTCTGACGGCAACGGCCATGACGGCGATTCGTGCGAACACTTTTGCCACGCCCACATCGTTGCGCTAACAACCCGGGTGTCGTTGCCAAATTTGCCGAAATTTCGGCAGTACGCCCCATCTTTTTTGACGCCTGCAATATCCTGTGGCGCTGCTCCACCTACGCCACCCCCAAATATTTAAGTCCTGATCTATTGCCCAGTCACCAGCCGGTCTAGCCGCCTGGTGTTGCCTACAGCTATCCAGGACTTTTTCAATGCCTACAGATTCCCGAGGGATCGCCATTTGTTTGGCGGTTCTATCAGTTGTCACTCCGTTCACCCCGCCATACGCGGCCGAGGGTACGGACGAGCATCCACCACAGCAGCAAGATATCGATCTTGCGACGTTTGTTCGCGAGGTCGTCGATACCAACCCGACCGTCAATGCCGCGCTCGCGTCGCTCGACGCCAGTACGGCGTACGCCGCGGCCGCAAGTCGACCACTTTATAATCCTGAACTCGAATTCGAAGCAGAAGACGCTGATTCGAACACCCGGGCGATCGGGCTTAGCCAAACACTGGACTGGGGTGGCAAGCGCCGCGCTCGACTGACAGTCGCTGAGGCAGAGCGCCGCTCGGTTGCCGCCGAATTCAAGGCCGTTCGCTGGCAAGTATCCGTCGATTTGCTGACTTCTTTGGCCGACTACCAGACCGAAGCCGAGCGTAAGTTACTTGCCGGGGACCGGGTCAGGGCGATGCAAGAGTTTGCCGCCATTTCCCGACGGCGCTTTGAAAACGGTGACATCAGCCAGATTGACATGGATCTCGCGGTGCTGGCCCATGCGCAAGCTCGAATGCAGTTGGCGACGGCTGCGGCCGGCGTTGCGGAGTCGAGGCAAGCCGTAAGCAACCTGGTGATCAATATACCCGAGAGCCGTTGGCCGAAGATCAGTGTTGATCTGCCACCCATCGCAGCGGTCGAGGAAAGTACCGAGGATCTGGTCGTGGCATTGCCGCGAGTGCGTGCGGCACAGTTGTTAGCCGAGGCAGCGGAGGCACGCGTCCTGTTGCGCAAAAGAGAGCGCCGGGTTGACCCAACGTTGACGCTACGCGGCGGCGAGGAAGACGACGCAAAGCTGATCGGCGTGAACGTGACAATTCCACTGCCAGTGCGAAATAGTTTTCGCCACGAAGTGACTGCCGCCAGCGCCGAGTATCGTCAGGTCAGGCAGATCTTTGCTGACGTATCGCGCAAAGCGTACGCGCGACTCCTTGGTGCAGAGGAACGCTATCGAATCTCGCTAACAGCGTGGCAAGACTGGAGCGAGACGGGCGAGCTTAGCCTGCAAAGTCAGGGCAATCTGTTGCGGCGTTTATGGGAAGCAGGCGAGTTAAGCACCACAGACTACCTCGTACAACTCAAACAGACGCTGGACACGGGTGAGTCCGCGCTCGAATTGCGCAGCGCTATGTGGCGTGCCTGGTTCGAATGGATGACCGCATCCGGACAAATTGAAAATTGGTTAGGCCGAGGCTCATGAGCCCTCGCATCGCACTGATCAAAACAAGGATTATTGAAATGAATGGATCAAAAATCTCCCCGCTTGTTTTGCTGTTTCTCTTTGCTGCGCCTTTGTGGGCCGAAGAAGACGAGCACGGTCACGAGGAAGAAGAAAGCAATGTGGTTGAGCTGACAGCAGATCAGCGTGTGGCGGCCGGTGTGACAACTGCCCATGCAAGTCAGCGTGGACTCAGCGACCAGGCAACAATGCCGGCAGAGGTGGTGATTAACGCTTACAAGTCAGCGAGTGTCACGACACGGATTACAGCGCAACTGATTGCAAGACACGTAAAGCTTGGCGACGTGGTTGAGCGAAACCAGGTGTTAGTGACACTCTCCAGCGTCGATATGGCCGAGGCACAAGGTGATTTGCTTGTTGCAGACCTCGAATGGCAGCGTGTTCGTGGCCTGGGCAAGGCGGCCGTTTCCGAACGCCGTTATATCGAAGCCGAAATCGCTCGCCGGCAGGCACTGTCGAAAGTGCTGGCCTACGGCATGACGACGGAGCAGGCTGATCGCTTGCTGGCCGCAGGGGCCGCCGCTTTGGCGACAGGTGAGTTCGAATTACTTGCGCCACAGCAGGGCACGGTTCTCAGTGACCCGTTCATTGTTGGTGAGCTTGTCCAGCCGGGCCGTGTGCTCTTCGAGATCAGCGATGAGACCACACTGTGGGTTGAGGCAAGTACAGTACCGAGCGACTTGACGCACTTCGAGCTTGGTGCGCCGGCGCGAATAGCGCATGGCGAGGATCACTGGATAAACGGTCGCGTGGTGCAGTTGCACCATAAACTGGATGCAACCACACGTCGTCAGGGCCTGCGCATCGAAGTCGACAACACGGATGACCATCTGCATCCGGGCCAATTTGTTGAGGCGCAGATTAGCACGGGTGAAGGACCGGCCGTACTGGTGGTCCCAAGCGAGGCTATTATGCTGATCAAAGGTGTGCATACAGTATTTCTGCTGCAGGGGGAGCATGAATTTCATCCGCAAGCGATTGAGATCGGCATGTCGTCCGGTGGCTGGACAGAAATTCGTAGTGGATTGAACAACGGCGATGAGATAGCCGTAAGCGGTGTGTTTTACATCAAATCGTTGTTGCTGAAGTCGTCTATCGGCGACGAACACTAGGAGGCTCGAATGCTAAATCGATTAGTTGAAGCCTCACTGAGGTACAAGTTCCTGGTGCTCGTTGCCTTTGGGGTGGTGGCCTTCCTGGGTTGGCGCGCGATCTACACCGTGCCGATCGACGCGTTTCCGGACGTGACGCCGGTGCAGGTAAACATTTACACAGAGTCGCCGGGGCTCGCGGCGGAAGATGTCGAGCAGTTGCTTACGTTTCCGATCGAGTCCGGCATGGCCGGACTGCCAAAAGTGCAGGAAATTCGCTCGGTCAGCCTGTTTGGCCTGTCCTACGTTGCTGTCTACTTCGACGACGACATGGATATCTACTTCG
>Ga0114931_10010172_pt1 | contig 11213 bp, 7 predicted proteins | sample 2SBtaG_FD_89579 | JGI IMG/M metagenome (GOLD analysis project Ga0114931, IMG submission 89579) | Deep subsurface microbial communities from Kolumbo volcano to uncover new lineages of life (NeLLi) - 2SBTROV14_V59a metaG | ecosystem: Environmental > Aquatic > Marine > Volcanic | place: Kolumbo...
CCGCCTCGACCGAAAACCTCGACGCCGTGATGGCCCAATGGAACCAAACCGACTGGTGGCAAAAATCCGCTGCGGTGAAGTAAAATCCCAGTCCAAACCCAAACCCCACCCAATCCCCGGAATCTCCAAAATTCCGGGGATTTTAATGGCGGGCTGCCAGCGGAACAGACATTGTTGAAGATCGTCTTTCGCTCAAGCAATGCTCGGCACGGTCGAAATCCGCGATTTGTGTCCGATCTTATTCGGGCACAGGGGATTCCCTTCGATTCTGCTCCCGTTTTCTGTTGACGATTTGCAAAATGGATCGTTACGTGGTTCTGATTGCGAAACTTTTTCACAAGAGCTTGATACAGACATCAACTCAATTGCAGTTATACCAAATTTTCTTATAATCCGAGAATCCAACGATGTAGAGTCGGCTGTGCCGACCGATTCCCTGACGTAAGTCACCGGTGGTCGGTACAGCCGACCCTGCGGGGTTTAAGTTATTCAGTAGGGAGGTTTGGAACTTGAAGTGGCTCATGGATGCCCTGGCGTCGTCGGTTGGCAAAAAGTTTGTGATGGCGATTACTGGATTTCTACTTTGCGGATTTCTAGCGGCACATCTGGCAGGAAACCTGCTCCTCTATGTCGGGGCGGAAGAATACAATGGCTATGCTCATAAACTCCACAGCCAGGAAGAACTGATTAAAATCGCCGAAGTAGGTTTGATTCTGTTATTCGGTGCTCATATTGCGTTGGCTTTCAGGACGAGTCGCGATAACAAATCGGCTCGGTCGGTTCCTTACCAAATGAAGGTCTCGAAGATCGAGAATCCCGATTCTCCAGTGAGAGCCGAAACTTGGATGTTCGTCTCCGGCGCGATGGTGCTGGGGTTCGTACTGCTGCATCTGGCAGATTTTACGTTTATGGTGCGACCGGACATCGACTACTCGATACTCGAAGGACAGGAATACCAGAAAGCAATTACAATTCTCAAAACACCGATCAGTCTTGCCATCTACATTGTAGGCTGCATTGTGCTTTGGTGTCATCTGAGTCACGGTGTTGCGAGTGCCTTTCAATCGTTGGGAATCAATCATCCGAAATACAACGGCCTCATCAAATGGGGAAGTCGCCTTTTCGCAGCGATTATTGGAATAGGATTTCTCTCGTTTCCAATATGGGCAATCTTTCAAAAATGAACGATCGTGACCCAATCGAATTAAGACTGGGTGGCACGCTCTGACGTCAGGAAGGGCGTGGTTGATAGTTCTTCCACGCCCTGCGAAGACTCAGGGCGTTCCACCCGTTTGACAACTTTAGGAATCAGGAAAACAGACAGCACAGGAGCCTCTGAATGGTGAAGGTATCCGAGAACACGTTGAAATCGAATGTTCCCGATGGTCCAATTCAGGACAAGTGGGACAATCACAAGTTCAACCTCAAACTGGTCAACCCGCCGAACAAACGGAAATACACGGTTATCGTCGTCGGCACCGGTTTGGCGGGCGGTTCGGCAGCGGCATCGCTGGCAGAGTTGGGTTACAACGTCCATTCGTTTTGCATTCAGGATTCGCCACGTCGAGCGCACAGCATTGCTGCGCAGGGCGGAATCAACGCGGCTAAAAACTATCCCAACGACGGCGACAGCATCTGGAGGCTGTTTTACGACACCGTGAAAGGGGGCGATTTTCGCAGCCGTGAAGCCAACGTCTATCGCCTGGCACAGGTCAGCAACAACATCATCGATCAATGTGCTGCGCAAGGTGTCCCCTTCGCACGGGAATACGGTGGAATGCTGGCGACGCGATCGTTTGGCGGTGCGCAAGTTTCTCGAACCTTTTATGCACGCGGTCAAACGGGTCAGCAACTGCTGCTAGGTGCCTACGGCGCGATGATGCGTCAGGTTGCCAAGGGAAATATCCAAGTTTTTCCACGTAAGGAAATGCTTGAACTTGTCATGGTTGAAGGTTGCGCACGCGGCATCGTCACGCGCGACCTCATCTCAGGCAAGATCGAAAGTTTTGCCGCCGACGCCGTCGTTCTTTGTACCGGGGGTTATGCCAACGTTTTTTATCTGACGACGAATGCCAAGGCCTCCAATGTCACCGCCTCATGGCGATGTCATAAAAAGGGTGCATTTTTCGCGAACCCGTGTTACACGCAAATTCATCCGACGTGTATTCCCGCCTCGGGAGAATACCAATCGAAACTCACCCTGATGAGCGAAAGTCTCAGAAACGATGGCCGCGTGTGGGTTCCGAAAGAAGTCAGCGATAAAAGAAACCCCGATCAAATTCCCGAGAATGATCGCGACTATTATCTGGAACGCCGTTATCCCACATTCGGAAACCTTGTCCCTCGCGATGTCGCATCTCGTGCTGCCAAGGAACGTTGCGATTCCGGGTATGGTGTCGGCCCAACAGGTCTCGCCGTCAACCTCGATTTCCGCGATGCCATCCAGCGAGATGGCGAAGAGACCATTCGAGCGAAATACGGCAACCTGTTTCACATGTACGAAAAAATCACGGCGGAGAATCCTTACAAAACGCCGATGCGCATCTACCCCGCGGTCCATTATGCCATGGGCGGGTTGTGGGTCGATTACAATTTACAAAGTTCCATTCCCGGATTATTTGTGCTGGGTGAAGCGAATTTTTCCGACCACGGTGCCAATCGCCTTGGTGCCAGTGCCTTGATGCAAGGACTGGCGGACGGTTATTTCGTGATTCCCTACACTCTCGGTCATCATCTGGCGACCGCGAAACTTTCCAACGTCGATACCAACCAAAGCGAATTCCGCGATGCTCTCAAGTCAGCGACCGCCTATCAGGAAAAATTGATCAGCGTGAACGGCAAGCGTTCGGTCGATAGTTTTCACCGCGAGTTAGGCAGGATTTTGTGGGAAAACTGCGGTATGTCTCGCAATGCCGCCGGCTTGAAATCCGCCATCGAGAAAATCGGATCGCTCCGAGACGAGTACTGGCAGAATCTCAAAGTGATGGGAAACGGTACGAGCTTCAACCAAAATCTGGAACACGCCGGTCGTGTGGCCGACTTCCTCGAATTCGCAGAACTTTTAGTCAACGATGCTTTACATCGTGAAGAATCGTGCGGCGGTCATTTTCGCGAAGAACATCAGACCGAAGAGAACGAAGCCAAACGAGACGACGAGAACTTCTGCTACGCCGCTGGCTGGGAATTCCAGGGCGTCGGCAAAGAAGAAGTCTTACACAAGGAACCACTCGAATTCCAGGAAGTCCATCTCGCAACGAGGAGTTACAAGTAACGTAGGCCGTGCTGTGCATGGCGATTGGACAAATTCGTCTGTTTGAAGGAAAACGAAAATGAGCGATCTGCTCGACCTAACTTTACAAGTCTGGCGTCAACCCGATGCCAATTCCGAAGGAGCGTTTCATATCTATTCGCTGAAAGACATCAGCCAGCACATGTCGTTTCTCGAAATGCTTGATGTCTTGAACGAGCAACTCATCGAAAACGGCGAAGAACCGGTTGCCTTCGATCACGATTGCCGCGAGGGTATTTGCGGAATGTGCAGCTTAGTGATTAACGGTCAGGCACACGGTCCCGATCGCGAAACCACCACCTGCCAGCTACACATGCGGCGTTTCAACAACGGCGAGACTATTGTTATCGAACCGTGGCGAGCGACCGCTTTTCCGGTTGTTCGCGATCTTGTGGTCGACCGTTCCGCGTTCGACCGAATTATGAATGCCGGCGGTTTCGTCTCGGTCAATACGGGAAACGCACAGGACGCCAACGCAATTCCTGTCCCCGAACAAAATGCCGAAGAAGCCATGAACTCCGCCGCCTGCATCGGTTGCGGTGCCTGCGTCGCTGCCTGTAAAAATGCCTCGGCGATGTTGTTCGTTTCGGCGAAAGTTTCGCATCTTGCTTTGTTGCCGCAGGGGCAACCCGAACGCCAGAAACGTGCTTTAAGCATGGTCGCGCAAATGGATGAAGAAGCGTTCGGCAGTTGCACCAACACCTCGGAATGCGAAGCGGCATGCCCCGCAGCCATTTCGGTCAGCAACATCGCCCGCCTCAACCGAGAATACATGAAGTCGATGGTCTGCTCGAAGTAGCACTGTCCATCGAATGTCAGCTAACATGCAGCGGATCTCCGCAGGCAAAAACCAAAGTGGGCGCAACCTTTATTCCGTTCTCCCCAGACCTGTAGGTTTTAGCAGCGCAAGTTAATGTCACGAAACCGTTTCCGATAGGAATCGTGCCAGATTTCCTCTGAACAGTAACTCCCAGAATCACGCAGTTTCGGAACATCATAGTTCCGTTCGTTTTGAACACCTTCGTTTCACCCGCCAATGGTTGCCCGACTCCTTGAATTCTGATACTTTCACCGCATGTGCTGTCGAAAGATCACCCCTTGCTATTTGGGACGACAGCAGTTCCCTGGAGATCGGAGTCATAAAAGATGAAACTTCGCACCATCTTACTCGTTGCTTTTGTTGTACTTTTCACATCTTCGGCGGCCATCGCCCACCCCTCTCATCTCTCCAATGTCGATGGTCGATTGGCCGCAGGATTTGCACATCCCTGGTTTGGACTTGACCATCTGTTAGCCATGGTAACTGTCGGGCTGCTGAGTGCTCAAATTGGAGGTCGAGCGATTTGGGCCGTACCGTTTTCGTTTTTGGCAAGTATGCTTTTCGGCGGTATCTCTGGCATGACAGGCTTTCAGATTCACCTGGTCGAGTACGGAATTGCGATCTCAGTTGTCGTGCTGGGAACCGGTCTCGCTATTGGCTGGAAGTGGCCTGTTTTGGCGACGGCAGTTCTTACGGGAGCTTTCGGATTTTTGCACGGTCACGCGCATGGGACGGAGATGCAAACCATGGCGGAACCCGCTATGTATGCGGCTGGTTTTCTGGCGGCGACAGTCATCCTGCACATTGTGGGCTTGATCGCTGGTCGGTTTGCCATACGCAGCCGAAAAGGAGAAGCTCAGCTACGGTTCTCTGGAACTGCTATCGCCATTGCGGGACTGATCTTTTTCATGGGAATTTTGTAAAAGCTTCATTACCCGTTGAATGCGCGTCACCAAATAATCGCTGTTCTGCCATCGTGGGGGGAAACCTCTTTCGTGGCTCGTACCTGCTGAAAAATCGGTTGAATTCTCTGGAGTACGGTCCGTGTGTGCTCCGGTAACATCATGCGAAGGAACCTTTGTTATTTTCTATCGCCGAGTTTCTCTTTCAGGTTGTTGACGTCTTCTCGAAGTTCTTTGAGCTGTTTGTTTAACTGTCTCACGGCCTGGCCGATTTCTCGCATAGCGTCATTTCCGTCTCTATCGGAATCTTCGTCTTTCTCCTCTCGTCCTTCTCTCTCACCTCGTTCCCGTCGCTCCGCCATGGCTTTTCGGGATCGAATAATGACCGCTTGAAGCTGTTCAGCCCGTTCTCCCGCAGCTTGTGCGAGTTCCGTCAGCCCCGCTTCCTTCAGATGATCGATAGCAGCATGGATATGTTCCAGACGATTGACAGCGGCACGAATTTCGGGATTTTCTTCGCCGCGTTCTCGCCGCTCGCCCCGTTCTGCACGTTGGCGATTTCTCTGGCCGTGGAGTCTTTCTAATTCGCCGCCAACTTCGCGCAGTTCCCGACGGACTCGTTCCTGGGCGTCTCGGTTGTCGGTTCGAGCAAGTTCTTCTGCTTGTTCTTTAAGCTCGTTGTGTTGGTCGGTTAGTCGTTCGATGGCATTGTTGAGTTCGGTTTGGGGTCCACGGTCTTTTCCACGGCGTTCTTCTTCACGGCGTTCTTCTTCACGACGAGGACGTCTTCGTTCTCGCCGCTCTCCTCGCTCTCTACCTTCGCCTTTGCGACGTGCGGCCAGCCGCCGATTTCTTTCGCCGATCAGTCTTTCCAGAGTACCGCCCACTTTACGAAGTTCCCGACGGACTTCTTCCTGGGCATCTTTTTTATCGGTTCGGGCAAGATTCTGGGCTTTTTTCTTTAGTTCGAAGTACTCGGCTTTCGTTTCTTCAATGGCCCCATCGAGTTCCGTGCGTTGTGAGCGTGCTCGTTCCCGTCGCGTATCTCTTTCTCTGCGCTTTTCTCGAACACGGCGAACTTCTTTTCTCCGTCGAACTTCTCGCCTTGGTTTTGCCTTGTCTTGAAACTTGCGAAAACGAGATTTCAAGGTTTCGAGTTTCTCAACCGTTTCACGAAGCTTTTTCTTCGCCAGATCGAAACGATCCGGTTTGTTCGCTTTTTTCAGTTCGGCGGCTTCTTGCTTGAGTTCCTTCAGGTGTGCGGTCAATTTCTTAATCGCGACTTCGAATTCTCCTCGATTACCGTCCGGCCGCTGTGCTGTCACGGCAACTTCTTCGGGATCGTCCGCAAACGTGTTTCGAACACCCAAACCGCAAACCATTGCGGCCATCGACAACGTAGTGAGGCATTTCAGCATGGAAGTTCTCCTTAGGTGGGGCGGGTAAATCAGGCAGGTGAGGTTATTTTCTTCTCTGTTTTTTACTGTATGCGAAGAAGAGACTCGATGCAAGCAATAGCATAATTTAGGACCGTTCGAGCTTGTCGATTTTCTCCCGCAACATCTTGAGCGTTTTTTCGTCCGCACCGGATTCTTCCATCGACCGGTAGAACTTGCGAAAATCCCGCTCTTGCATGCGGTCGTTGCAACCTCGCCTTGCACCTTCACAATCGATCAGCCACAACTCCCAACCCTGGTTTTCGTCCCACTCTGGGAAGAAGTGTCGGCTGGTGGCGCCTTTCCAGTTCAAATTGGCGGCGTGAATTTTCTCCAGCGTGGCGATCATTGTATCGAGTAACAGTTCACGGCGTTCTTCATCAATTTCGTTCCAGGAACCGTCCTGCAGCATTTCGTCGATGCACTTTTCCGGTGGGACTGCTTTCATAATCATCGCCGAGCGAAAATTCCAAAGGCCGTCGTTCAAAACCGCACATCGTTCGGCGACGTTTAAGCCAATCTTTCGAAACAGTTCGTTGCCCTGCCATTCCCGCTGGGGCATACTGCGGTAGGCTTGCCGTTGACGTAGCTCGCTGAAACGGGGTACCAGGCGATGCTTGCCCCAGTGCATTTTGACGTAGAGCGTTTTTTCGTCTACGTCGGAATCGCGAACGATTTTCTTCCAGACCGCTCTGCCCGCATGTCGGAGCCTGGCGGATTTCCCCTCTCGATAAATCGCATCGAGGTCGTCAAGGTTTTGGGCAGCAAGAAGAGTTTTGGAATTCTCGTTTTCGTAAATAATATGTGCCATCATGCGCGGGATGATACTACAGAGTTTTGCGAACAGGCAAGTGAGATTGCTTGACTGAGATCCCCGGAATCTTCAAGATTCCGGGGATCTGAAATCGTCTTCAATGTGATTGACCTCGACTACCGCCATCCGGTAAGGTCGAATGAAGGGATTTCTATTCACAACCTCACCCATCAAACGACGTTTATACCTACAAGGATTCACCCAGATGAAGTTCGTCAAACAGAATAGACTATGTTTTCATTGCGTTTGTTTTCTCCTTTGCGTTTTTGCCACCTTCGTTCACGCGGCGGACAAAAAACCGCTCGGACACGAAAGCTACGACCTCTGGAACCGCATTACGACATCCAACATTTCGCCAGACGGCAACTGGGTGATGTATTCCGTGCGTTCGGGTAAAGGAAAGACAACTCTTAAACTGAAAAACGCAGACGGAAAAACCACGCACACCGTTCCCAGAGGACGCTCTGCACAATTCTCGAAAGACGGGCAATTCGCGATCTATCTTGTCTCGCCCGATCCCGATGAAGTCAAAAAGGCTAAGGCGGCGAAGAGAAAAACGGAAGACCAGCCCAAATCGCGGTTGGAAATCTACAATCTGAAATCGAAAAAAGTCACGAAAATCGAACGAATTCGGTCGATGCAACTCCCCGCCAAAGCAGGCGGCTGGGTGGCGTATTTGAAGGAAAAGAAATCGTCGATGCCGGTTACTCCCGTGAAGGCAGAAAAACCGACTACTACCAAACCAAAAACGAAAATTGAAAAGAAACCTCCTGCAAAAAAAACGACAGCCAAAAAACCTGCCGTTAAACCGAAGAAGGCAAAGGCAACTTCAAAACAAACAACTTCGAAGAAATCCAAGTCTCGAACTTCCCGTCGCACACCGGGAAGCGAACTGGTGATTCGCAACCTGAAAACCGGTGCGGAGTACCGACTGAATCATGTCACGTCGTACCGCTTCGCCGAGAACGGCAAAAAACTGTATTACCTCGCTGTCACTCCCGATGCGAAAGACGACGGGGTGTACTTCGTGAATGTCGGCACCGATAAGCCGCAGACGATTCTCAAAGGAGAAGCCGGGTATAAAAGTTTGGCGGTCGATAAAGCGGGAAAACAGGTCGCGTTTCTTTCCAATCATGGCGAGAAAAACAATTCCAAAAACTGGAAAGTTTTTCATTGGAATGCAAACAAGAAACAGGCCGACGTTGTCGCGGCAACCGGGATGAAAGGCATTCCTGAAAACTGGAAAGTTGCCGACACATTTTCGTCCGGCAGAAGGCGGTTCCGTCGTGGCCCTGCACTGCCTCGACCCGGAGTCCTGAACTTTTCTGAAAACGGAACACGAATCTTTTTCCGCACCGTTCCCGATCCTCAAGCCTCAATCAAGAATAAAGGAAAGAAGTCGAAAACCAAAAAGAAACCGTCCAAGGTGAAGGTCGATATCTGGCACTGGAAAGACCCCTACCTGCAACCGATGCAGTTACGTCAGGCGAGCCGCGAGCGCAATCGCAACTATCTGGCCGTTGTGCATCTGAAGGATGGAAAAATCGTGCAACTGGCAACCGAGAATCTTCCCAGTGTTTCGGTCGGTAATCGCGGCGATGCCGATGTCGCGCTGGGCGCGTCGAACCTACCCTATCGGATGCTGATTTCCTGGGATTATCCCGGCTACAACGACATTGATCTTCTGGATGTGAAAACCGGAAAACGCAAGCAGCTTCTGAAGAAATTTCAAGGTAATGCATCGCTGTCACCGGAAGCGAAATACGTCACCTGGTGGGACGGCCACAAAAAAGCCTGGTTTGCGTATTCGATGAAAAAAAAGAAAACGGTGAACCTCACCGAACTCATGCCCTACCCTGTGCATAACGAACTCGACGATCATCCGATGATTCCCGGGCCGTACGGCTCTGCCGGTTGGGTTAGCGGAGACCGTGCCATGCTGATTTACGACAAGCACGATTTGTGGGCCGTCAACCCGGACGGTTTTTTCCCGCCGAATTGCATCACGGATAAAGTCGGACGTGAAAAGAACCTGCGATTCCGCTACACACGGCTCGACCCGGAAGAACGTGCGATCGACCCCGAAAAACCGATGCTGCTTGCCGCATTCGATCTCCGCAGTAAAGCGACAGGTTACTTCACCGACAAAGTTCGCAGCAAGAAAAAACCGCAGCAGGTCATCATGGCGGACGAAGCGCTTTCGGTCTCTCGGAAAGCGGAGAAAAGCGACACGCTGATTGTCACAAGACAAACATTCGAAAAATCTCCCGACCTGTGGCTGACCGATTTGAAATTCAAGGATTTCAAGCGCATCAGCGATGCCAACCCGCAGCAGAAGAACTACCTGTGGGGAAAGGCGGAACTCGTCGATTGGACTTCGCTCGACGGTGAGAAGTTGCAGGGCATTTTGCTCAAGCCGGAAAATTTCGATCCCAAAAAGAAGTATCCGATGCTGGTTTACTTCTACGAACGACTTTCGCAGAACCTGCATCGTTACGTCGCCCCCGCTTCAGCCCGGGCCAGCATCAATACCAGTTTTTACGTCAGTCGGGGTTACGTCGTTTTCATCCCCGATATTCCTTACAAAATCGGGCATCCGGGATTGAGTGCCGTCAACGCCATTTTGCCCGGTGTCTCGATGCTCATCGACAGGGGTTTCGTCGATAAAAAACGCATCGGCACACAGGGACACAGTTGGGGGGGCTATCAGACCGCCTTTCTTGTCACCAAAACGAACATCTTCGCGGCGGCAGAATCGGGTGCACCGGTGAGCAACATGACTAGCGCGTACGGTGGAATCCGTTGGTCCAGCGGCATGAGCCGTATGTTCCAGTACGAAAAATCGCAAAGCCGCATCGGTGGAACGCTTTGGAATGCACAGCAGAATTACATCGAAAATTCTCCGGTCTTCTGGGCGAACAATATCCAAACACCACTTCTTATTCTGCATAACGATAAAGACGGTGCCGTCCCCTGGTATCAGGGAATCGAACTCTTCGTCGCCATGAGACGTTTGGGAAAACCGGCTTGGTTATTCAACTACAATGGCGAAGATCACGGCCTGACAAAGGACGACAACAAGCGCGATTGGTCCATCCGCATGCAGCAATTCTTCGACCATTATCTCAAAGGTGCCCCGGCACCGGTTTGGCTGGCGAAAGGTGTTCCCGCAACCGAGAAAGGAAAAACGCTCGGTCTGGATTTGATTGAAGACAACAAATCGAAGAAGAAATAATCGTCGCGACGGTTGTTTCAGGTCAATAAAAAGTGTCGATTGCTCGATGGAGAATTCTCTTGCATCGACAATAAACAGATGGGTCTATTTCTCCGAAATATCGCAGTTTCTGGAGAAAAAACGATTTTCATCGTCATTCGATTGCAAGTGAGATAGGTATCGACGACGAACGATTCTGTAGTTCGTACGCGGATTGATCGGAATTCACCACTGCGAAAACGTTTTCCGAGGTGAAAAACATATTCGGGTCGTTCAAAGCAACCAGACTGCTTGAGTTCGAGGCTGAACATGGTTTTTCATCTCCTTAGACCACGAGCGAGTTCGTTGCGCAACAGCGGGTTGGATGCGTGTGGAGCTTGTATGCAAGGTTCATCGTTTTCAAGTGGCGTTGCGCCACTGGACATACAGAGTAGAGGGCCCGCTTGTTAACACGCGCGGCGGGTGGCTGGGGTCGGAGTCTTCGACGCCTCCAGTCGAAGTTCTCAAAGGCAGATGATGAGGTGGAATTCTTTGTTCCTCACCGGCGAAACGAACGCGGGGTGCCACCACTCACGATTCTCGATGACGATTTGTCGTCATCCCTGATGAATTAAAAAAATATTCGGGTGCCATGCCCACGTCGCGCAGCAGTGTGAGCATGTCGGGAGAACGTAAAATGAAGTTCTTCGGTTTTTATATCGCGTAACCCTAAAACATGCCCACGCAAAGCCGAGGGCA
>Ga0114931_10010173_pt1 | contig 11213 bp, 10 predicted proteins | sample 2SBtaG_FD_89579 | JGI IMG/M metagenome (GOLD analysis project Ga0114931, IMG submission 89579) | Deep subsurface microbial communities from Kolumbo volcano to uncover new lineages of life (NeLLi) - 2SBTROV14_V59a metaG | ecosystem: Environmental > Aquatic > Marine > Volcanic | place: Kolumbo...
CGCCTGGAGGTCCCCTTTGGTAAAAACAACATGGACCAATTTGAAAGGGTGCTCTCTGAAGTCACACCACAGGGTCAGACACCCATAGCCTATTCTCTCTTCCAGGCCATTAATGATTTTCCTGAAGATCCTTTTTCAAAAAACGTAGTCATTCTGATCACAGATGGGCTCGAGTCATGCGAAGGAAATCCCTGTTCCGTGACTCCGTTGCTCAGCCAAAATCATATTGCACTCAGGCCTTTTGTTATCGGGCTTGGTCTCGAACTGGAAAATGAAGATTACTTTGACTGTATCGGGAAGTTTCTAAATGCCAACGATAAGCCCTCACTTGAAAATGTGATGAACGTGGTTGTCTCTCAGGCCATGAATAACACCTCGGCCGAAATCAGACTGCTGGATGCCAACGGCCATGCACGGCTTTTTGATATTCCGGTAAGTATTTACAATCACCGCAACAAGAAACTTGAGAAAGTACTGATTACAGCAAGGGGATACAAAGGCGAATCTGATACTATATACCTATCTCCTGTTTCTGATTACGACATCATTGTTCACACTACCCCCGAGATCATTAAAAAGGGAATATCTATCGAACCCGGACGGCACAACATCATTGCTATTGATGCGCCCATAGGATATTTGCAGATAAACCGCCAGGGCTTCCGCAAGATAAATGATGTGCAGTGTGTGGTTAAAAACGAGAAAGGCGAACTGCTCAGCGTATTCAATATCAATAATTTTCAGCCTTTGCTGCAGGGACGATATTATATTGAGATTTTGACATTACCAAGGATAAAAAAACAAATCACCATTAAAGGTGGGGAGAACTATCTTCTTGAAATTCCGGCTGCTGGACGACTCACGGTTAACGCTTCGCGCGTAGGTATTTACAGCATTTACCGAGTGAGCGGAGCGGAAATTGATTTGGTCTATGAAAATCGTGCGTTGCGCGACAAGGAAACTCTTCAACTGCAACCGGGTGAATATCTTGCCGTTTTCAGGCAGTATAAATACAAATCTTCCAAACTGACAAAAAGTAAAAAATTTACCATCCGCTCAGGATCGGCCACCAGCATTTGGTTTTAACACAATTATGAAAAAGCAGCTTTTCCATATTCTTTTTTCAAGCCTCTTTTTCATGGGCTCGTTCTCAATGACAGCTCAGAACAATGTGTCGGATATGGAAGAAAATCCACCCACTTACATCCTTTTTCTTTTGGATGCCTCACAAAGCATGAATGAAAACTGGGATGGAATCCCCATGTTTGATGCAGCGCGCAGATTGATTAATAAAACTGTGAAAGACCTTAAGGAAAAACCCAACATGCACTTTGCGCTCAGAGTCTATGGCAGTGAATATCACTACTCGGTAAACAACTGCAAGGACTCAAAGCTCGAAGTGGGTTTTGGCCCCTACAGCCACATATTAATTCCAAGCAGGCTCAACGACATCCGTCCAAAGGGGATCACACCCCTGTCCTATGCCTTGGAGCAAAGTGCTTCCGATTTCCCGAGCAAAAAAGGTGCTCGAAATATCATTATCGTGATGACGGATGGTCGCGAATCCTGTGAAGGCGATCCCTGTGCGGTATCTGAAATACTCCAAAAGAAAGGCATCATCCTAAAGCCATTTGTAATCGGTTTGGGTTACGGTTCTGAGACCTTAACCAATCTCGACTGTGTGGGCATCTACTATGAAGCAAATACACCCGATGATGCAAAAAACGCCATGATTGATATTGTCAAAAAAGTATCGGACAAAACCACCGTCCAAATCAACCTGCTAGATGCGAAGGGACATCCCACTGAAACGGATGTAAATATCAGTTTTATCACCGGCAATCGAATTGAGGCCAATTACTATCATACATTAAATGAAAAAGGGCTTCCCGATACCATTGAGATTGACCCCATCAACAATTATACAGTTAAAGTGCATACGAAACCCCCTGTTGTCCGCAAGGATGTCTCCTTCGAATCGGGCAAACACAATGCATTGGACATATCTGTCCCTCAAGGATTTCTGAAAGTTTCGATGCCACAGAGCAACACCCTCTATAACGATAAAATTAATGTGCTTATAGGAAAAAGAGGACAGACATATGACCTCAACGAGCAAAGCATCAATTCCAGTGACAAATACTTGACAGGAGAATACCGGGTGAGCATTCTTACCCTCCCACCCATCATTGTCGATACGGTCAATATTCGTCAGAGTAGCACTACTGCAATCAAGATTCCGGAGCCGGGCCTCGTCTCGATTGAAAACAAATTGGAACTGGTAGGCGGAATATTTCAAATGAAGGAAAATCACCTGAGAAAGGTGGTGGATTTGAACAACCAGTTACTCAAACAAACCATACTTTTACAGCCTGGACAGTATCTACTCGTTTATCGTAAAAAAATCTCACTTCGATCCGAAGAAACTCAAATAAAAAATTTCACGGTGACGATGGGACAATCAAAAAGAATAAAACTTGACTAAAACATGCTGGATCAATACCAACTGGATGAAAAGAAGGATACGCGCAGCGGATTTGGAGCTGCCATAGCCGAATTAGGTGCTGAAAACGAAAGGGTTATTGCACTGACGGCCGACCTGGCCGGTTCGCTAAAGTTAAATGACTTTATTGCCCGTTTCCCTGATCGTTTTTATGATTGCGGCATAGCCGAAGCCAACATGATAGGCATCGCAGCGGGAATGACCATTGGGGGGATGCTGCCTTTTGCCACCTCCTTTGCCAACTTTCTGACCGGAAGGGTGTATGACCAGATCAGGCAGTCGGTAGCCTACTCCGGGAAAAACGTCAAACTGTGTGCTTCGCATGCAGGCCTCACACTGGGCGAAGATGGAGCCACCCACCAAATGCTTGAAGACATCGGGATGATGCGCATGTTGCCCAACATGACGGTGGTAGTACCCTGTGACTATAACCAGACCCGGGCTGCCACCAAAGCCATTGCCAAATTAGTGGGCCCGGTTTATTTGCGTTTTGGGCGACCGAAGGTGCCTAATTTCACAAAAGCCGACCAAACCTTCGTGATCGGAAAAGCCGAATTTCTCAATTACGGGAATGATGTAACCCTTGTGGCCTGCGGACATATGGTGTATAAATCCATAGAAGCAGCCCGGCAGCTTGCCAGCGAAGGCATAGCGGTCGAGCTGATTAATATGTCCACTATTAAACCTCTGGATGAAAAAGCAGTCATAGACTCGGTTAAAAAAACAGGGTGTGTAGTGACTGCTGAAGAACATCAAATAAACGGAGGATTGGGCGATGCCATTGCCGCAGTAATAGCTCGCGAGCAACCGTCACCTATAGAAATGGTGGCCGTGCACGATCAGTTTGGAGAAAGTGGCAAACCCGATGAACTGATGCGCAAGTACCACATTGATACACCTGATATTGTTCGGGCCGTCAAAAAGGTACTGGCAAAAAAATAGTCCGGAAGGAAAGCTAAGAAGCCTATGATATCAGAGAATCTGCCCGATGAAAAACTGATACGCCTTTTCAAGGCAGAGGCTACACGTGAGGCTGCTTTTGCCGCCATCATCCGGAAATATCAGGAACGGCTTTACTGGCATCTCAGGAGAATGCTCCACATACATGAAGATGCGGATGATGTCCTTCAAAACACCTTTATCAAAGTCTGGAAAAATCTGGATAAATTTAGAGAAGATGCAAGATTGTACACCTGGCTCTATCGCATAGCTACCAATGAGGCCCTCACACACATCAACAAGGAGAAAAAACATCGCAGCGGTAGCATAGACAATGATGAGCTCGGACTTGCCGAGCGACTTCGTGCCGATGAATACTTTGACGGTGACGAAGCAGCCATCAAACTCCAGGAGGCTATTGCGCAATTGCCCGAAAAACAAAAACTAGTATTCAATATGCGCTACTTTCAGGAGTTAAAATACGATGAACTCTCCGAAATACTCGAAACATCGGTAGGAGCTCTTAAAGCTTCCTATCACCATGCCGTAAAAAAGATTGAGCAATATCTTAAAAGCGCTTAAACGAAAACGTTGAAAAAAGGTCTATTACCATAGCATGACAACAGATATAAAAAATAGGAATGAAGAACTGAAACGCAAGGCTCCACGGCTGGCCGCACTGCTTCAAAGCGAAAATCCATTTCGTATTCCGGAAGGCTACTTCGAAGATAATCTCAAAAATCTGCCAATACTCACTTCTGAAACCTTTGATAAAGACATCACGGACTCCAAAAAATCTTTCAACCTCCCCGAAAGCTATTTCAAAAATCTGGACAATCGCATTTTATCACGAATTAAAGAATTGGAGAAAAGTGGGGGAGGGGGCATTCCGGAAGACTACTTTGAGACATTGCCCGCTATGATTATCAATAAAATTCATAAAGAAGAAAAAGCCGATAATTCGAATAGAAACGTAGGCCGAATACGCACGATCCGCAGCCGGATTGTTAAGGTTATGGCGGCCGCTGCCGTGCTGACAGGCTTGGTGCTGAGCTATGGAATTCTGACGCAGCAAAGCAGCGAAGATGATGTTCTTGCTGGCCTCAATTCAGTTTCTACATCCGATCTTGAAAGCTATCTCAGCAATCAATTGGATCACTTGGATGAAGATGAGTTAAACACCGTGATCGACCTGAATGCGGATATCATACCGGACGATGAAAAAGAATGGATCAATGAAGACGAACTGGAAAAATTCATACTGGATGACATGGATAATGCAACAATTGAAGACCTATTATGAAAAATATAATTTTTATTCTACTTCTTACTTTAGCAGCAGGAACTACTCAGGCCCAGGCTCCCGGAGAGCATATAGAAGCGCTGAAGATATCCTACATTACCCGTGCACTGGAGCTAACACCCAAAGAAGCACAAAATTTCTGGCCCCTTTACAATGAATATCAGGACAAACTGGAAGCTTTGAAAAAAGAAAGAAGGGCGGCCACAATTGAAAAATGGAAAAAAGACCGGGACCTCAACGATGAGGAGATTGAAGAAGCCCTGAATCAATACCTTGCATACAACAGAAAAGAATTGGAATTACAGGAGGAGTATATTGAAAAATTCAAAAAGGTACTACCGGTCAGAAAAGTAGCGAAATTGATAGTAGCCGAAGAGCGATTCAAGCTTGTATTGCTCCAGGAATTGAAAAAAAGGCGCCAAATGGACAGAAGGCCCGGCCGATAAGCTACTTTCAACATAAGCTTATTGATATTTTCTACGAAAGTTGGTAACTTTCGTAATCGGTGATCGTATACCTTGTTTTTTATGAAAGTCCTCTACCTCCCTATTGCTTTCCTTTTACTTTTTTTCGCAGCATGCAAGCCTGATCTTGTGATTGTAGACCAAAACCAGGCACCTGACTATAGCAAGGTGCCCACAGTGGTTGTAAAAAATTACATCAACCGGCTCTTTATCGACCTCATAGGCCGGGAACCGCTCAATGTGGAAATGGACAGCCTTACTGAGTATCTGAAGGCCAACGAGTTAAGCAAGGAAGCCCGACTGGAGATCATCAACAGTCTCCAAAGCGATACCACATACCGCGAAGGCGACAGTTCCTATTTCATCGCTTACAACAAAAGATTTTACGACCTCTGCAAGGCACGCATGATTGAGGGGGCTTCCAATTCTGAAATCAACCAGCAGATCGGCATTTTACACGGTGCTTACATTAAAGATTCGCTCAACGGCAATATTCAGGGGATGAAAGATAAGTGGGTATTGATGGAAAGATACCGCGATATTATCCGCTGCGAAACCCAATACCGGAGAAAGCAAATCGAAGTCAAAGACATCTTTTTCCGGATGGCCTACAATGGAATTTATGATAAAATCAACATGAACACATTCAATTTTGTGAATGCCACATTTGACGATTTGTTTTTTCGATATCCTACCCGTCATGAATTTAACACAGCCTTTGATATTATCGAATACAATAGGTCTTCAATAATTTTCGGAAAACCGGCCCAAAATAAAAGTGATTATCTCAATGTGCTGACGGATACCAGAGAGTTTTACGAAGGCCTGATCATCTGGTCATATAAAACGTATATGGGAAGGGTCCCGGAAACCACGGAAAGCTATGAATTGATGAAAGATTTTTACCTTGACCATGATTTACTGAAAGTGCAGCAATTCATCGTATCATCGGATGAATATGCCAATTTCAATTAAAGCTATGAAACGATTATTACCCTTTATTTTTCTGCTCTCGTTGCTTTCCCTATTCGGGTGTAAAAAGCAGATTGCCTATGAACTCAATGAAGAAAACATTTACCCAATTGACGCACAGAAAGCCAAGCTCAAGAGCGAAGGCCAATATCTGGCCATTTTGTATGCCAATCTTTTCCAGCAAGCACTTTCGGCCAACAAAGTAATTGAGCTTGAGGATATCATCTTCGGTTTCGGTGACAAAGACCTCATACATGAGGTCATCATCAGCAATTTGATGAACAAGCAAAACGTACAGCTTCCCAGCGATTCTGCCATGCATGCCGACCCCGAACAGTTTATGCTCGACACCTATGAACGCTTTCTGATCAGAAGACCCTCGGAGGCTGAACTTACCTGGTTTATCAATTACATAAACAATCATCCGAATGTGACTACCGAACTGGTCTATTTTGCCTTTGCCCTCAGCAACGAATACCTCTACTATTAATCTTTGAAAAATGAACAGAAGAAAATTCATTAGAACAGCCGGAATGGCAGCAGCAGGAGCCATCGCTGCGCCCTATATTCTACCCAGTGGACGTCTCTTTGCTGCCAGCGGACAACAAATGGCCAAGCATGTGGTCTATGTGCTCTTTGCAGGCGGTGTTCGCCAGCAGGAATCCGTATTACAACGCTACCTCGAAGATGCTCAGAATAAACCCGGCCTGGCAGGTAATATCATGTACAATATTCTCAATGGAGACCCGCCCACTCAAAAGATAGCTTACGGCACCGATCCCCAACAGGGCACGAAAGGAAGCATCCCCATTCCACGCCTACTTAATGACACGATTGAAAATATGGGAATGCTCCTGCCCGAGATCCGTGCCACATCAGCCGGGCACTATGCCGGCCTCAACACCCTCGTCACAGGGAATACGGCCACCACCCAAGGACTTAAACAAAAGCCCGTTTTCCCAACCATCTTCGAATATACCCGCAGACACCTGGGAATACCTGCCACCAAAAGTTGGTTTGTCTGCAATACCCTGATCAATTCTTACCCATTGCTCAACTATAGTGAACATGAAAACTACGGAGCTTCGTATGGTGCCAATATGCTTGTACCCAATATGGTCTTCGGGTCAAAAGGTGAAGAACATCTGTCAAATGCGAAAGTTTACCATCCAGAGGAGCAAATTGCACCCATATACGAGATGAAACAATTTCTCGACAATACCTTTAAAAGCAGCGGCAGCGGCCTAATTGAATACGGCATAACAAATACCGAAGAAGAAAGAAATGACATAAAGGAATTCATCAAATCCACTTTTGAGAAAAAAAGACTGGGTCAGATCCCATTCCCACCAGTATCGGACAATGGAGACCTGTCCAATATCGGCTATGCTATTGAACTTATGCGCTGGTTCAAGCCCACGCTTACGGTAATCAATCTTTCAGCCGTAGATGGATGCCATAGCAACTTTACAGGCTATCTGCGCTCTTTGCACCGGGCAGATCATGGGGTAGCACATCTCTGGAAAGAAATCCAAAATATTCCAGAGATGAAAGACAACACCGTAATGATTATGATGCCGGAATGTGGCAGAAACAGTGAGCCCAACCCCATCCTGGACGAAAATGACTGGTATGCTTTTGACCATTCGGATCAAAACTCACTTCGAATTTTCGGAGCCATGGTAGGTCCCGGGGTACCGGCTGGACTGAAACTGGGTAGTGAAAGCAATCCGGTAGGCAATATCCAGGATGGCGTGCTCACCGTAGCCGATATCCTGGGTTTCAAAGATTCCGTAATCAGTAGTGGCCTGGTCAATGGCGCGGCCATGTCATGGTTTGACAGAATTTAATATCCTATGAAGCACCTGATCATCCTATTCATCATTAGCCTGGCATTGACTTCCTGCACGAAAGATTTGCCACCCAATCCCTATGACAATGTGGACAATCAGGGGCAAGACAGTATCACAACAGAGCAACTGGACTCGAGTTCGATAGTTGGTTTGCATGCGATACTCTTCAAAAAAACCTGTGCCAACTCCGGATGCCATGACGGCACATTTGAACCTGACTTCAGGACCATCGAAAGTTCGTATAACACCTTGGTCTATCAACCGATAATCAAAAATGACCCCCAGGGCAGCTATACCTACCGGGTCTTACCTTTTAACCCTGACAAGTCGGTTTTAATCAACCGACTGACCGTTGATATTGACGGACTTTCGGGCATTATGCCCCTGGTGATAGACCCCTCCTCAGATTATCCGGCCAACAAGGATCGCTACATCGCTTTTGTACGAGAATGGATTGCAAAAGGAGCTCCCGACATGTTTGGCAATCTGCCTACCCTCGGAAACCGCGAACCGGAGATGAGGGGGGTAGTCGCATTCGACAATAACAATCAGTTGCTCGACCGAAACCCGGGCAACGGAAGCATCAAGGTGCCACAAGGAACGCCTTCAATCACTATATGGTTTGCTATCGCTGATGATTCCACGGCTCCGGCTTCCCTGAGCTACAATAAGATCAAATTTTCTCTATATAAAGACGACTTTAGTACGTCAAGCGAAGAAAACTTGCAAATCAGTAGCAATCCGGTGAGTGAAGATGATTATTTCGGTGAACCGGCCAATTATTACCATAAAATAGTACTACAGAATCCAGATCAATATGGAGCGGTCGGTACCGTTGTATACTTCCGCATATATGTAAAAGATCCGCAACATGCCGTCACGGAGATACCGGAAGACGGAAGTTTTGCTTATATAAAAAAATACTTCTCTTTTGAAATAACCCCATGAAAGCAAGGATCAAAATAAGCGGCTTATTCATTGTCTTACTGGGGCTAATGGCCTGTGGAGGCAAAAACCCTTTCCCCTATGACATCAACCCTGAGCTGCGTATTATCAGCGCAGGCCCCGAAGTCTTGCGAGAGTTTCAGGATTCACTTATCGTATTGCTGGAGTACAAGGACGGAGACGGAGATATCGGATTTGAGAATGCCGATTCAGCAGCACTCTGGGTGCAGGACATCCGCCTTAGCAAACCGGACCCATATTTTGTAAAACCCCTATCGCCTCCCAATGGTGAAAAGGTTTCCATACAGGGCACCCTACGCTTCCGACTGAGAGGTACCTTCATATTTGGTAATGCCGATAAGGAAAAAACGGTATTCAAAATAAGGATTAAGGACCGGGCCGGCCACTGGAGCGAAGAAGTCGCCACGCCCGAAATAACCATTGTGAAATAGTCATTTAGAATGAAATCAAGCAATCTGATTATTTTTTCCCTATTCTTATTCTGTGCCAGCCTTGGTATAAGCCAGGTTACCTATAACATGTCCAATATGCAAGTAGAAGATTGTGAAGGCATATTGCTTGATAGTGACGCCAATGATGGGGCTCCGGGCAATTACGACCACAATGAGCACTTTGTATTTACCATTTGTCCTCCTGGTAGCGACAGCATCTTTTTTACCTTTCTAGAATTCGCCACCGAGCCCAATTATGATGTGCTTAAAATATATGATGGCCCCGATACCAACAGCCCTTTAATCGGCTCATTTTCGGGCACGACCAATCCCGGGTCATTTCTTGCTTTGTCAGGCTGCATCACATTAAAATTTACCTCTGATGCCGATCTATCGGATATCGGGTGGATGGCTGAATGGCACACGGTGCTGAAAGAACCCATCCCCCCAAAGATCACTGCCGTAAGCGGAGCCAGTTGCTTTGCCAATACTTTCCAGATTGATTTTGACAAAGACATTCCCTGCGATTCCCTGCTTCCTTCTTACTTTACCATTTCGGGGCCCAGCACCGTCACAGTGGCAAGCATAACTCCCAATCCATGCAACAACGGCTTCACTCGCTCCATTTCACTAACACTCAATCCATCATTCTCGGACAATGGCAATTATGCCATTGTTTATCATTATCGATTTACGGATATATGCGGGAATTTGTGGGAATTTGATATTCCAGCTACCGCTACAGTTAGTGATTGCCCGCTGACAGCCGAGATTCTCGCCACATCCGACACCATTTGCCGGGGCGACTGTATCGATCTGACCGGCACCGCCAGCGGAGGAGATGCAGCAAGCTATCAATTTCAGTGGAATAACGGCATTCCGCCCGGAGCAGGTCCTCACACGGTCTGTCCACTTACGACTACTACTTATCAACTAACCGTGAGCGACAATAGCCCTTCCCCCTCGGATGTAGCAAGCAAAACCATCGTGGTGCTTCCCAGACCAAATGCAGGTAGCAACAAGAGTATCTGTCGCTTTGATGCGCCCATCACCCTCAGCGGGACACCCGCTGGTGGCTATTGGTCCGGTTCGGGAATAGCTGATGCAAATGCCGGCATCTTTGATCCCGACAGCGGAATAATCGGTATTAACAAGGTTTGGTATACGGTAAACGGATGTGCCGACACGATTGAAGTGGAAGTACTATTTGCCTGGGCTGGTCCCACCCAGGCTGCCTGCCCCGGAACAGTCCCTTTTCAGGTGACCGGAGGCTACCCCTTTGGGGGAAGTTGGTCGGGACCCAACATTACTACTAACGGCATATTCGATCCGGCCAGCCCGGGTTCTTATACCGTCACCTACACGGCACCCAACGGCTGCCAACATTCAAAAACCATTCATGTCGACACAATCCTCATGGCCCCGGCAGATACAGCGTGCACCAGTCTGAAATCTTACTATCTCAGTGCTTCACCCCCAGGAGGAGTATGGTCGGGCAAAGGCATCGTTAACGGCAGTACGGGAGAATTTAACCCCAATGCAGCCGGCAGTGGCACTCATACCATCACTTATACGCTCAAAGGTTGCTCCAAAACCATGGAAGTATATGTACAGCAGATCAATGCCCGATGGAACCGCGTCTATTGCCCTTCTCAAGGACTCGACACCCTTGCTCAGGCCATCCCTTCCGGGGGCTATTGGACGGGAAATGGGATAGTCGACAGCATAGTAGGTTCCTACAACCCTGCCTGGAATAACGGCAAGAATTACAATGATCGTGTA
>Ga0114931_10010174_pt1 | contig 11213 bp, 12 predicted proteins | sample 2SBtaG_FD_89579 | JGI IMG/M metagenome (GOLD analysis project Ga0114931, IMG submission 89579) | Deep subsurface microbial communities from Kolumbo volcano to uncover new lineages of life (NeLLi) - 2SBTROV14_V59a metaG | ecosystem: Environmental > Aquatic > Marine > Volcanic | place: Kolumbo...
CGAAGCCACGCCCATGACAGCAGTGACGCTTGCATCGAGACTCGCCGATATCTTGGCGAGGAATTCCACGCGAATCAGGTCATCGATGTCATACGGCAAGATGTCACCCATGTATAGGCACAGATTCTGCACCTCACTCGTGTTATCGAGGGCCAGAGCCATCGCTCCGCCGCTCACTGCGGCAACGGTCGGGCTGCCAGCCGCCGCTGTGATCTTCTGGCACCAGACGCCCTGGCGGCTTGCGACGGCCGGCGGGGATACGGCACCGCGAAACGTGAACCTGTCAATTGCGGTTCTTACGGACATAATTCGTACTCCTTAGTGAATCACGATCTTCATTTCACATTCGAACAAGTGGCCGCCCCGGCGTCTGCGAGGCGGCCACCAAGTTAGTGTTTAACTACGCTCCGGCATTGCGGACGGCGCCACGATGACCGCAGGCGGCCGCCGCGAAACGTCCTTCAAGTTTCACGTAGCGTGTTTCCTTGCCAGGATCGAACCAGGTGGTACGCTTGCCACCGCGGCCATACCCACGCTGGAATGCATGGACAATTACCCGGCGAATGCGTGGATCGGCGAAGGTGTACCACACGAGCACCGACGTATCTTCCAGGTCCGGTTCGACAACCGGCTCGATCGACCCACGAAACGTGTTGATCGTTGCGTCGGTGACCGGCAACTTGGACTCGTTCAGTCGCGAGAACGTCAAGAACGTCTGCATCGCCGCCTCTTCGTGCGCCGTCGGCACCAACGCGATTTTCGGCGGTGTCCGCACCTTGCCGTGACCGCCGATGCCGGTCTGACGACGATGCTTCAGCCGCATCAGATTGGCCTGCGCGCTGCTCGGTACGCCACCGCTGCCAGATGCGATGTCGTTGCCGTGGTTCGTATCATCGAATAGGGCATTGCCATCGAGCAGCGAAACATTGCCGGTGATGATCGCGAGACACAAGCGATTCAGCGTCGTCTCATGCGCGACCGCAAGCGATTGGAGACCTTGCGTGAATGCGTCCAGATCGTCGTTGGCCACCATGACCGGTGTCAGACCGATCTTGTTGCCATAGCGGCCTGCCTGGATCCAGCCGGCCGCCTCTTCGTCGAGCTGCAGGGATTTGGGATCCTCATCGTCCATGATCTCGTCCAGCTCGTCGAAATTCCCGACGCCGATGATCGTTTTCGGCTTGAAGTCCGGTAGATCGGCAATCCTCGCCGTCCACACCGGATACGTCGGTTCGGCGATCTGCAGCGCCTGGTCCAACATCTTGCCGGCCAGGTTGCTCAGCAGGTTCGGAAAATCACCCGGACGATTGAACGCCGGGCCGGCCGAGAATACGGTGAGATTCACGCCGCCCATTTGGAGCGCGTCCAGCGCGACCTGCTCGGGCGTGGCGAACTGATTCACGCGCGAGCCAGACAGCTGCAAGCATCGCTGTGCAATCCACGCCAGCGGTGCGCCCTGCAATTGCTCGGCCTCGCGCGACAGTTTTTCGGATGCCGCACGATATCCGGAGCGAAGCAACAATCCATCCACGGCATCCGTCGCGAACTGGTCGGCGCCTTCTCCGGTCACGCGGACATTGCCCGTGTCGACCGGCTTTTCTTGCTCCGTGAGCTTCCTGTGCCATCCAGCAATGATTTCCTTGTCGCTGTCCTCTGAAGCGATGGCCGCTTCGATGTCCGCGGCCGACATGCCAAGCAGTTTTCCGGACGCCTCAATATTCGCCACTCGCTGACGCTCCTCGGTCCGTGCTTCCGCGCGTGCCTCGGCAATCTCATTGTCATGCGCGGCCTGGACATTTGCCGCAGGGGCCGCGGCTGACTGAATGACCGTTGCGGTCACGCCCGCCGCGACCTCCTGGGTACTCGTGCCATTGAGAGCCTCAAGGATCTTCTCCTCTGAATCCGGCACGTCACCCCGGAAATAGCCAGTGAGCACCGCCTTGCATACCTCGTCGCTCTCATCGATCTTGTCGATCAATCCACGCGCGAAAAGCGCGGCTTTAATCTTGTCCATTGTCGGACTCCTTTTCAATGTTACTGCCGCACTCGCGGCACTCGGTTTCTCGGATTGCGAATCCGCGTCATCGTGCTCCGTTCCGGAGCTCTCGCTGACGGTTGTTACCGTCACTGATTCCTCATTCTCCGGCGGCGTTGGCTCATCGACGGATGTCTGCTGTAGAACCGCATCAAACGTGCCGACCTCGTCCACCATGCCGATCCGCTTGGATTCGTCCGCCAAGAACACGAGTCCCTGGCCGAATCGCGACATGACGTCGCTCACACTGATGCCGCGATGCTTCGCGACCGCGGCGGCAAATTGTTCGCCATACCCGGTCACATAGTCCTGTAGCGATTTGCGGGACTGTGCCGATAGCTTCTCATATGGGTTACCATCCGCCTTATGCTTGCCGAAAAACAATGGTGTGATTTTGATCCCGAATTCATCAAATAACTTAGAATCATCCTCGTGGTAGAGGATGGCACCAATCGACCCGACGGAAGAACTCGGCGAAGCAACGATTCGATCCGCGGCACTGGCGATGTAGTAGGCCGCGCTCGCGGCATACCCACGCACGAACGATGTGATCGGCTTCTGGCCTCGCCCGGCGAATATTGTCCTGGCAACCTCTTCGTTGCCCATGGCGGCGCCGCCTGGGCTATCGACCAGAAACACAATCGCCTTCACCTGGCTGTCGCCGACTGCGCGGCGGAAATCGGTTTCAATCTGACTCGTGGCCGTGCCGCCATAATATCGCGTGACGGCATTCGGCTTCGGCTGCAGCACCCCCGTGATGGGGATCACCGCCACGCCCCCAACGATCTCCATGCGTGAATCCGATTCGGCCTGGATGCCAAATCTCGACTCAACGTCACCGTCGGGACGTGCCTGGAGGAACTCGATCATCTCCGCCAAAGCGGGCTGATAGATAGCCCACGGCTGCCGGCAGATTGCGGCACGCACATGACGGATGCTGTGATTTCGTTCCCGCTTGGTCTTAGCCATTATTCGCTCCGACACCGGCTGCCGTTTGGTTTTTGTCCGTCTTCTTGGCCCCTTCGCCCTTCGAGAAATCGAGCGTTACGCCCAGCGTCTTGGCGATACGGTCCTCGATTGCCCGTTGTCGCAATACGCGAATCCAATGCAGACCAGCCCGGGCGCACTCGATCTTGAGCGTGGACGTGCCGGTCCTGATCCGGCTCGTGGCGGCATCTGCTTCCTGGTCCGGGTCAAGCGGCTGCCGGCCGGCACCGATGGCGTCAAATCGCTGGTACCGCCGCAGTTCATTGGCGAACTGGCGCGCAGTGAGCGACCGGTATAGACCGCTACCGGCTGCTTGGCGATTGAATTCGCGGCGGATGGGAAGCACGTAACGGACGCCGAACCAGTTTTGCAGCGGCCGGATGTGAGCATCTTCGACCATCATGGCGCCACGAAAGCCGGTGTAATTCGTCTTGTCAAACCGCCCCGTCAATGTGTAGTAACTCAGACCGCTGCCGCCGGCGATGTCGTGGTCGAGGATGTCGACGAAGTTGTTAGCCGTATTTGTCGGTCGCGTGCTCTCGACCATTTCAACCTCTTCGTCAACGCCAATTTCCACGGCGACTGGCGAACTGCCCATTTTGACCTCTTCATTGCCATAGGCGTCCGTCTCGCTGTCTTCGTCGGTTTCTAAACCGAGAGTGCCCGTGTTCGGGTTCAGCCGTTTCGCGATCAAGGCAAGCAACGCGGCTTTGGCAGCACTCTGGAGCTCGGCGCCGATGAATTTATCGCGGTCGAATGAGCTCTGTCCGATTGCATCCAGCCAACTTGCACCAACGGTCTGGCTCGGCCGACGGAAAGCGAACAGATGGATCACACGATTTGCTGGCACTCGCGTCGATTTCGTTGTCCCCGCAAATGAAGCGAATGTATCGTATGGATGCGCGTCGTAAATATGGAACGCAACTTCGCGGCTGTTCGCATCGACCTCAACGCCATTGACGATCTTGTTGCGGCCGCGGCTGGCCGGCCGATCCTTTGTCGTGTCGAGCTGCTCACGCTCGATTATCTGGTAGCACAAAGGCACGATCCGGTTCGGGTCATTCCGCTGGCATCGCAGAATGATAGCATCGCCAACCTGCACACATTCGCTGAACGCCAGCCGCTGCATGTCCGGTCCGCTCAGCTTGCCCATCGCATCAAACTGATCCGCTGATCCGTACCAATCCTGGTACCAGTCGTCCGCCTCCAACGCAAACCGTAAGTCGTCGTCAAGCTCGCCCATGTCAATCGCAGTGATGTCCATCCATGGGTCAAACGGCGCGCTGAACGTCTGGATCCCGGTGCCCACAACCAGATTGGTCAGCTCATCGACGATGCGCTTTGCCTGGGCCGTGTTGATGACCTGGTCGCGAATGCGACGATTCATCAAATCGTGCGATTCCCAGATCGCCGCATCGCCGCTCAATGCGGCCGGCTGGTAATGTTGAGTGCGGCGATCGACACGCGCCCAACGGTATGCTTCGCGGCTGGCCGCCTCGATTTCCGCTTGGATTGATCGTTCGCGTGGCGTTTGGTTCGTCTCACTCGAAGCGGACGGCCATAACGCCGTGGCAATGCGTGACCAAAGGCCCCGGGAGGTGCTCATATTGCGACCTCCCTGATGGGTTTGAAGACATTTCCATTGGACGCATTGACCTTGGCTTCGTACTCGCGAATTAGCGCCTGCAGCTCTTTGATTCGAAGCGTGCGTGCCTGCTCGTTGCCATCGCGAAATTCCTCCGTACGACCGAGCAGGATGTCTTTGAGCGCATCCTTGGCGGCGTCCAAAAGTTCTTGATCGGTGGCGGTCATGCCGTCAACGATATAACCGCCGAGCAAAGACGGACACGGCAAAGTAACAATGTTTGTTACTTTACCGCGTTGCGGTCGTCTCGGAGTCGCTCATACGGCGCCTGATGCGTGCAATACCAGGCTTGGGCAGAAACACATAGAATCCGCAGGCGTCGACTTTGCAGGCCATCTTGATCATGCCGGCGTGCGAGCCATGGTAGTCGGCCTCGCAATAGACCGGCCTCGGATTCTTTTTGCCCTCTTCGATCTGCCGCTGCCGGCACCTGGGGCACTCCAACGGCTCGCGTGGGATACGTGATGTACCGCGCGCACGCTTTTCCTTCTCACTGCAGCCTGGCACCGGGCACTTGTACCGAGTGACGCGTCCCTTGGTCGAACTGGCTCGCATCAGTGTGAAATGCACTCGGCAGTAGGGACGATCACCGTCGCCCTGCCGCGCAATTGCCTTCACCGCATCGCCACTTTCTTCCGTGACATGCGTGTCGTCATCTTGAATATCAAGCGGTTTATCCACCATTGTTTCTCCTAACGATCGCCAATGCCGCCAAATTCTACTTGAGGGACATGATCACGCCGGCGGCGTCTCGATGTCGCGCCCCTATGGTTTTTCCACCACCGATTCCACGCGTCGAGATCCCAACCGAGATCACCAACCACCATGTGCGCCGCGACCAACGAGTAGATTTCACAATCCCAGTAGTCCACGTCCACAGTACCGCTGCGTGGCTTCCAGACACCTTTCTTCTTTCCAGTTCGTTCGCTGACTTCCACTACACGGTGAAAATTCGTCAGTTGCTGCAAGTAGGTTTTTCCGGCTGCGAGTGCGTCCTTGGTCACATACCACGATCCCGGTACGTTCGACCGTCCGGCAATCCGTTCAACCAGGTCCTGGTAGAAGTGGTAGACGTAAATGCCCCACTGCTCCAGGCCGCCTTCGTATGCTTTGCCAGTGCGGGTGTTCTGCTCGACCACGTGCATCCGATAGCGAACGGTCGGGTCAACCTTGTGATCGCCACGCACGGCGCGCACGCGTGCTGCCGCGCCTTTTGTCATATGCTCAGGCAGCGACCGCATCCAGGCGTGAACGTCCATGGGGCGGTGGTTGCTATCGATATTCAGCAAGCGGATGGGCAATGTATGTCTGCCAAGCGGTGTCATCGATGCGCCATCCGTTCCGACGACCGGATACCGCCGTCCGAGCAACTCGGTAAGCTGGCCGAGATCGCTCTTTACAAGATCCGTCTCATCCCCCGGCTTCCGTTCCAACCAGCCCCAATCAATCAGCCAGCTCGTGCACTCAGGCGCCCACCCTCGCACCGTGTAAAACACGCCGTTGCTCGCCCCCTGGACGTCAGCGCCGGCTGTCAAGAACCAACATTGATGCGGCACAGTGCCGCGTTCGTGCGTCCAGGCGAGCCGTCGGCCAAGCTGGCTCCACGTGGGCAGTTTGCCTTGATGCTGATATTCAAGACCGAGCCAGTTACCCCAGTATTCGGGGACTGTTCCCTGCTCGCGAGCCTCGATGTAGGCCGCGGCAATATCTCCGAAGCTGATCGCGTCAGAATGCACGGACCAGAGGTGATAGCTGACGCTTTCGCGCGATGCCGGCGGCTTACCCTTCACCTTGCCCTTCTTGTCGAGGTGCTGACCGATGCTAACCCATTTGCCACGCTCGAGCATCGCCTGCTTCTCACTGTCAAGTACCTTGCAACCATTGATGCAGACGTAATGTGCCCGTTTTCGTGCTTCAGTTGCAGACAACCATTCATCATGTTCGTTCTTGAGACCACCGAACCCACAGCGGCCGGCCAGGTCGCCTGAGCGATATGGGAAGAATCGCATCTCCTGAAACGTGCCGCAATGCGGACATGGAGCGTGCCAGCGTCTCCGGTCCGTGCAAGCCTTTTCGAGCGTGGTGATATCCGAAGGCGATGGCACCGGTGATGATTCATGTGCGTGCATGAACCGATAGAACGCCTTGGTGCGCTGATGTGCAGCGCGAATCGGGTCGCCACCCTTCTTGTCGCCTCTATAGACGTCCATCTCAACGAGCCATACCCGCTTACATGCCCGCCCTCGCAATCGCTGCCGGCTGCCTGACCAGGCCAGATAGATACGGCATGAACCAAGATCAATCCATCGCGAATTCCATTGATACTCAGGTGGAATGCGGATCAGTCGAAATGCTCCGCGTGTGCTGGATGCCTCTGCGTTGGCGTATACACGGTCGCGAAACTCCAACGCCGCGGCTTGGTCTGGCAATACCACGAGACCAGGCGCGGGATCATTCTCGGCGCACCACAGCATCGATGCAATGGTCGCGAGTGTCTTACCCACCTGAGTGGCCGCCGGAGTGACCAGGCGTCGTACCTCGGTGTCAATGTAACAATCGAGAATCTCGCGCCACCATGGACGCGTAGTAAGATCATATGCGCCACCGCTGGCTTCGTAATCAGCAGACAGACGGACTCGCGATTCGCACCATTCTGGCGGACGCATCGGCGGCACCGGTCGCCACGCATCGGCCGCCGCCCTATTGATCGCTCTGAGTTGTTTCGTGCTTGCCATCATGCGTCGTCGGTGTCACCTTCCATCGCCTCACTTAGCAGCTCCTCGATCGCCACGATTTCGCGACGGATTCGCTCCGTAATCGCGGCACGCGTCTTGCGTGGCAGACTCTCCGGCAACGCTCGCGCCGCTTTTTCCGGCAAACTATCCAGGATCTGTTTTGCGGTACTGATCTGTCTTGCGACCAGTCCGATCATGTCCGCTATGGGCGCCAGCTCCCCCTCTTCTTGTTCAAGCCGCCGTCGCTCTCGCTGGATCTTCAGCGACAGCATTTCATCACGTAGGTCGTGGCCGCTCAAATCCACTCGTGGCCCGCCACGGCGTAGCGAGTCCCTAACCGCGATCCACTCGGCAATTTCGTCGAGCGGAAAATATCCATCGCGTCTGCCGCGATTGCCTGACCGCCCTGGGAACGTCGTATCATCGATCCACTCGGCAACCGTCCGGAGATTCACGCCAAAATGATCCGCCACTTCGCGACGCGTTCGGGCAATGGCACATGCTGGTCCGTCAACATCAGGAGAATCAGCCGGTATCGCTCGCCCGGTATCCAGCAACCACCTTGCCACGGTGTGCGCATCGAATTCCTTCCGCTTTCCATTGTTCGCATGTGGCAGCCCAGCAGCCACCAATCGACTGAGAGCCGGTTGCGTGATGCCCAATTGATGCCGCAGCTCGGTGAAGCTGATCATTCACTAAGAGGCCGTCCTTAATTTGATACTCTTCAATGGCTCGTCGCCGTCGAGTGGATCGTGACTCGCGCCACGATCCTCCATCGCCAGCGGCTTCGTGTCCAATCGCAATTGATCGGATGCGATTTTCAATCGCCGCACGTAGTCCCAGGTGAGCCGCTGCTTTTTGCCAACTCTGTCATGCCGTTCCGTCTCGAGCTCAGTGAGGACCTCGAGCCAGTTCGTGCGAATTCGGTTCTTCGTGGCCGCCTTATCCTCATTCATGACAGTCATCCGCGATGCGTTTTTTTTGGGAATATGATGGTGTGGGTCACAAAAACTCGATACGTGCAAAAACGACGACATTGCAGGGCCATCCCGCGCGGCCCTCCCCCCCGTCACAGGACCCTAAAGGGGGGGTGGCACACCGCCGTGATTCATGCCATGGCATCGCTGATCGACAATCCAGGAACCAGTTCATATCCTGATCACCTCATTAGCAATTATTTTGCCCTGCTCAGCCGCTTGCCCTACTCCAGTCGACCACCACAGATAGTACCAGCGACCTCGCTTATTCAGGTCGATGTCCATGTGATAGACGCCCGCCGAGTCCTTCACTACCTCGCTATCCACACCATACACGTACGTCGTAATCGTCCCGTTCGGTGATTTCACGGACAAGTTGACTGCAGTCGGATCGATTGGCACACCAGCGTTCAGCGGATCAGTCCATGTACCAGTCACACGCACCAAATCACCCTGGTCATAGCGATTAGCCATTGGGGTCTCCATTCTCGCTGAGCGTCAGCGTGTAGCGGACGATGTCATTGGTCGCTAGTCCGTACCGTGCTGTGTCACTGATCGCCACATTGCCAAGCGTAGTGACCAGTACCGTGTCGAGAATGAGCCCCAACAGCTCTAGTTCGAGGATGGTTGTGAACCCGAACATAGCTCGCCCTTACACTTGGTACGACGCAGTAACGGCGTCGAGTTGTGCTTGAAGTGCGTCGATCTGCGTTTGTACGGCAGGATCGATTGGGTCACCGGCACCGGCCTTCAACGCGTCGATCGCATTGGTCAACTCTGTCTCCTTGGCGACCTTGCCAAGCTCGATTGTCAGCAGGCCCATTGCCTGTGCCAGCGTCGGTCTGGCTCCCACGTACTCGAAGAACTCGGAGGTGGTCATCGACAGGTCTTTGTCAGTCTTCGGATACAATTCCTTGGTGGCGAAATTGTACGGCCGGAACTCGATTCTCGCATTGTCTTTGACTGGCCGCACGACCATGAGCGTGTTGAACCAGTTGGGAAATGTTTTCTCCGGTACGGCCGCGACGGTCACGGCTTCATTCGCTTCGATTGCAGGAAGGTCTGGCATTATTTGTCCCTTTCATAATTCAACCAAGTAGAAAGTGCGACACGCTTCCAGGTATTTGGCGCCACACACACGTAAAGATAGTTCTCATCCCAGCAGATCGTGCCTTTTTTGCCATCGGCTAATGCACTAGATGGCGTCTGTGATGCACTGACACAGATTGCATTGATTTCCCACTTAAGTGACTCCGATATAAACAAGTCATCGTCACTGCGTTTCTGTACATAGGGGTTTGGCTCAGACATTCTTGCTTACTCCATGCACGTTTCCATCAGCGGCTTCCCGATTAATTGCTCAAGTAATGCAATCACTCGCTCCATGTTGACCCGCTTGGTCACGCCCGTGCGGGTATTGTGCGAATAATATTCCCACTCGCCTGTTTCGGGGTTGTGCGGTGACAATTGTGTGGCATTACCGGCTTCGTCAACAGCAAACATCTCGACGGTACCGGATACATCCTTGCCATAGATGCCTGCGGTGTTGATACCCATTGTTGGGTCGGCTGCGTTGTCACCGAAGACGAGGACTTTGCCACTGTTGGCTGTGGGTACTGTAGTTGTGCCAATCTCGACATCACCAGAATTCGTAACTCTGACTCGTTCAGCATTGCTCCACGCATTAGTTGTGTAAAACGTAACACATGTATCGCCATTATGGGTCGCTGCTGCGTTGATTTGAATTTCGTTATTTGTTGGTGCTGTTATATTTCCTGTTTTATACGTAGCAGAACCAAAATACAGAGAATTCACACCTATGTTTTCTGCTTCAACATTCGGTATTGTGTTGTATAAATCAAATCCTCCAACGCGAACATTCCCACCGCTGAACACGAAGTCCCCAGCACTAACCGTATGCACCGCGTCCGTGCCGTCCCACGTGATCGTGTAGTCTTGGGCGGCTCCAAGCTGCAACTGATTGTTGTCGCTTGTCAGGCGGATGTTGCCGTCTACCTCCAGCTTCTCGGCGGGAATGATGTTGTTGATACCGACGTTGCCAGTAGTCGCAGCCCAACTCATGACAATAGATCCTGGGCTGCTCGCACTACCAACACTCGCACCACTGTTATACAGACCTAGAACACCACTATAAGCCTCCTGGCCTAATCGCCAATCATAAGTGCCCGAACCTTGGGACCAAACAATCCAGCGTCTGTCGCTACTACTGCCTTTCTGCATTTTAATGGCATCAATAACAGAACCAACACTCGTTATTTCAATACCATAACCAGCAACTATCAATGCACCACTACTCACCGTGTGCACCGCGTCGCTACCGTCCCACTTGATCGTGTAGTCCTGGGCGGCTCCGAGCTGTAGCTCGTCACTGTCACTCGTCAGACGGACGTTGCCATCTACTTCTAACTTCTCGTTGGGGGACGTGGTGTTGATGCCGACGTTACCAGCGCTCGTTACCCGGATTCGTTCATTACTGTCCTCAGATGCACTGTTTGTCAGTACTCTGAAATCACGATAACTTGAGACTTCTAATCCGTTATATACATTGCCCGCACCTCTTTTTACCCGAATGAATCCACTGTTTACAGTTCCACTATCATACGGAGCAGTTAAATAGACACCAGCATTGCCGGTGTTGCCACCTAAATCGTTGGTTGATAACTGAAGTCCTACATAACTAGAGTTTGGTGCTGCACTAAATGGACCAACATTGACATTCCCACCGCTGAAAACGAAGTCCCCGCTGCTAACCGTATGCACCGCATCCAAGCCGTCCCACTTAACGGTGTAGTCCTGGGCGGCTCCGAGCTGGA
>Ga0114931_10010175_pt1 | contig 11212 bp, 8 predicted proteins | sample 2SBtaG_FD_89579 | JGI IMG/M metagenome (GOLD analysis project Ga0114931, IMG submission 89579) | Deep subsurface microbial communities from Kolumbo volcano to uncover new lineages of life (NeLLi) - 2SBTROV14_V59a metaG | ecosystem: Environmental > Aquatic > Marine > Volcanic | place: Kolumbo...
CGGCGAGGCGCAGCACGACGAGCCTCACCCCGAGCCTGGCGGCCTGGTCGGCCAGGGCGCGCTCGCCGTCGATCTTGGCGCGCGTGTAGGGCTGGTCGGGCACGCCCTCTGTGCCGACGGCGAACGGCACCGGCGCGTCGCCGTACACCGCGGCGCTGCTGTAGTAGACGAAGCACTCCAGGTCGCGCGCGGTGCGCATGGCGATCACCGGAGCGTCCACGTGTTGCGCTTGCATCACCGCCGCGTCGTCACAGCGGATGCCCGCCGACCACACCACCACCGGGCTGGCGGGCTCGAGCGCGTCGGCGACCTCGCCCTCGCCGGCGGCGACCGCGTCGACGCCGTCTGCCGACAGCGCGGCCACGACATGGCCGCCGATGAAGCCGCGGCCGCCGGCAACCACCACCCGCATCAGGCCGCGAGCAGCTCCGTGTACCAGGCGATGGTGCGGCGCAAGCCTTCTTCGATGCCGAACCGGGGCTTCCAGCCGGCGAGCAGGCGCCGCGCTTTCTCCGACGACAGGTACTGCTCGGGGATCTCGTTGGGCGCCTCGTTGCCCAGGACCTCGAGCTGCAGGTCGTCGCGATCCATCAGGCGCAGGATCAGCTTGGCGATGGCGATCACGTCCATCGGCTTTTCGTCCGAGAAGTTGAACGCCTGGCCGACCACGTCGTCGCGATTCATCTGCGCGGCCAGGCCCATGTACGACGCCACTGCATCCTCGACGTAGAAATAGTCGCGGACGAAGCTGCCGTCCGAGCGGATGATCGGGTTGTCGCAGCGCAGGGCGCTGCGGATGGTCCCCGGAATGATGCGGTTCCAGTTGAGGTCGCCGGGGCCGAACAGGTTGCCGCAGCGAGTGATGCACACGGGCAAGCCGTAGCTGACGTGATAGCAGGTAGAGATCAGGTCGGTGCAGCTCTTGGAGCAGTCGTAGGGATAGCGGCCGATCAGCGGCGAATCCTCGTCGTACGGCAGTTTCGGCTGGGCGCCGTAGGCCTTGTCCGAGCTGGCTATGACCACGCGCTCGAGCTTTTTGGGGTTGCGCCGGCACGCCTCGAGCAAAAGGTAGCTGCCGCGCACGTTGCTCTCCCAGGTGGACAGCGGGTTGCGGTTGGCGATGCTCACGATCGTCTGCGCGCCCAGGTGGAACACGGTGTTGATCTCGTATTCGTTGAGCGAGCGCTCGAGCAACGCGTAGTCTTCCAGGCTGCCGCGCACGATGCTGACTTTGTCGGCGAGGCCGAGGCGGGAAAAATGGCTCTGGGACACGCTGTCGCGCACCAGGCACACTACGTTGGCGCGCTCGCGCACCAGGTGCGCCACCATGTGCGAGCCGAGCAGACCGGTGGCGCCGGTCACGAACACGGGTCTATCCAGCCAAAACGAATCGCTCATGTCGTCACCACTTTCGCCACGGGGCACGCCCGCTCTTCCATTCCGCTTCCAGGCTCATCAAGTCGCGATAGGTGTCCATGCACTGCCAGTAGCCGTGGTGGCGGTAGATCATCAGCTCGCCGTCACCCGCCAGGTTCTCGAGGGGCTCGCGCTCGAACGTGCACGACTCGTCGTCGCTCACGTAGGAAAACACCTTGCGGTCGAGGACGAAGAAACCGCCGTTGATGTAGCCGTGCTCGACCTCGGGCTTCTCGGCAAACGTGCGCACGTTGTCGGCGTCGGTGACCAGCTCGCCGAACCGGCTCAGCGGTCGCACGCCGGTGACCGTGGCGGCGCCGGCGTGGCTGCGGTGAAACTCCACACTGGCGCGCACGTCCACGTCCGACAGGCCGTCACCGTAGGTCAACAGGAACGTGTCGCCTTTGACGAACGGCTCGATGCGCTTGATGCGTGCTCCGGTCATCGCGTCCAGGCCGGTGCCCACGCAGCTCACGCGCCAGTCGGCCACCGAGTCCGAGTGGAACTCGACCGAGTTGGGCGCCGACAGATCGACGGTGAAGTCGCTGGTCATGGCGGCGTAGTCCAAAAAGTAGCGCTTGATAGAGTCGCCTTTGTAACCCAGGCACAGGATGAAGTCCTTGAAGCCCTGGGCGGCGTAAAAACTCATCAGGTGCCACAAGATCGGCTTGCCGCACACTTCGATCATCGGCTTGGGACGCACGGCGGTTTGCTCGCGGAACCGGGTTCCGCGACCGCCGCACAAAATTACTACGGGCACTGTCATGGGGCTCTCCCTAGCAGCTCGTCGTACACGGCCTGCAGATTATCGCGATGGGCTTGCAGGCTGTACTCGCGCTGCATCTTGTCTCGTCCTGCGACGCCCAGATCGAAGCGCAACTGGGGGTCGGCGGCCAGGCGGGCCAGATGAGCACCGAGGGTGTCGGTGTCGCGTTCGTCGGTCAGCAGGCCGGTGAGCTCGTGGTCGACCTGCTCAGGGATGCCCGCGTGCCGGGTCGCCACGATCGGCAGGGCGGCGGTCGAGCCCTCGCAGATGACGGTCGGCGTGCCTTCTTTGTCGCCGTTGGACGCCGTGCGGCTGGGCACGAGCAGGATGTCGGCGTCGCGCATGGCGTCGGGCACGGGGGTCTTGGGATCCGGCCACGCCACGTCGAGGTTCAGCTCGGCGGCCAGGCGTTGCAGCTCGCCGCGCAGCGGACCGCCGGTGCCCAAAAGCACCACGTCCAGGTCGGCGCCGGCGTCGCGGGCGGCGGCGCAGGCGCGCAGGCCGTCGTCGAAGCCTTTTTTCTCCACCTCGCGGCCGACCAGCAGCACGCGCGGCCGCGCCACCCGGCGCACGCGGCGCTCGTTGCGAAACCGATCGAGGTTGATGCCCAGCGGCACGATGCGGATCTTTTCGGCGGCACAGCCCAGCGCGATCAGCCGCTCTTTCATTTCTTTGGACAGGACGAGGAACCGGTTGCCGAGGCCAAACAGCAGCCGTGCGAACGCCCAGAAGTGCCAGTAGCTGGGATGAAACCGCGACGGCGACGTGAGGATGGTGGTGTCGCGGCCATAAAAGCTGGTCACCAGCGGCAGGCCGAAGCGCTGGGCGGCCGCCAGGCCGTGAACGCCGGTGTAGCCCATGTGGGCGTGGAGCAGGGCGTTGCGCCGGGCCCAGGCGAAGTAGCGCGGCGAGTAGGTGGTGACCCGGTACAGCAGCGCCTCGATGTCGCCGAGCGGCAGCGAGCGCAGGGCGGTCACCGCCGCGAACGGGAACTTGTCAGCGGTCCGGCGCTCGATCGCGAACACCCGCGCCGAATAGCGCGTGAGCGAGCAGATGCTCTCGTAAATAAACGTTTCCGACGGCGGCAAAAAAAAGTGGCGGAGCACGCCGACGGGTTGTGGAGACTCGGACTGCATGACCTGGGATAGAGCCGTAAGTTGCCCACAACAAGGGCAGCGAGGCAAGCCCATGTACCACAACTGCCAGATTCCGCCACACCCTCAAGAACCGGGTTCTTTGAGGCGAAACAGCCGGCGCAACATCTGCTTGTCATCGATTTCCAGGCCGAGCAGCGACAGCAGTGCCGCGTACAGGCCCAACGAGCCGAGGCACCAGCCGATTCGGGTAGCGACGCCCAGGTCCGGCGCGGAAAACCAGACCAGCGCCATGATGCCGGGGATTGCCGCCAAGAACGGCTTGTAAATCTTGGCGACGAGCACGCGGGCGCCGACCAACACGCGCATCTCGATCACCGTCGCGAAGGTCACCGTGAGCGACGATATCATGGTGGCGAGGGCGGCGCCGTTGAGATCGTACTTGGGAATGAGCAGGTAGTTGAGGACCACGTTGGCGGTCGCCACCGCGATGGAGTTGAGCAGGTTCCACAACGAGTGGCCGGTCATCACCAGCACGTTGCCGCTCATGCCGATGGCGCAGCTGATGATCGGCCGCACGCACAACAGCACCATGAACGTGGTGTCGCCGGTGAAGCTGCCGTGGAAGATCCGCACCAGCTCCTGGCGGAAGAACAGAAGCAGCAGGCCCGCCGGGATGGCGACGGACACGGCCCAGCGCGACACCATCGCCAGGCGCCGGCTCAGCCCGGCGGTGTCGCCGGCTTTGTGCAGGCGCGGGATGACCGGCGCGAACACCCCGGAAAACGCCGTTTGGATCTGGCGGATGTTGGCGACGATCTGCGCGCCCATGCCGTAAAACGCGATCAGCGCCGGCTGTACTTTGAAGTAGCCCAGCATCACCACGTCCACGTTGGTGATGAAGTGGTTGAACGTCATGTTCAGGTTCTGCGGAATCGCGAACTTGATCAGCGGCGTGGACAACTCGAAGTGGACGATGCGCCGGGCCAGCTTGGCGTAGGAAAAGTAGCGGCCGAACACGATGCTGGCGGCGAGCGCCGTGACGGCCATGGCACCCAGGTAGCACCAGGCCAGGCCGGTCACCGAGTGGTTGCCGGTCAAGTACCAGACCAGCGTGAACACGACGAGCGCGGCCGGGCGGAGGAAGTTGATGATCAGCGCCTCCCACTGCATCATGATCAGCGCGCGTGTGGCGGCGATCGCGACCGTGCCGACCACGGTGAACGGCAGGGCCAACAGCATGATACGGAACGCGCCGACCAGATCCTGTTTCGGGTACAGGCCGCGCAGCAGCAACGGGCCGACGAGCTGTCCGGCGACGAGCAACACGGCTGCGATGGCACCACTGATGGCAAACCCGTTGGCCAGGATGGTGTACAGCTTGTGCTCGTCATCGCGGTCGTCACCGTAGCGGGCGCCGAACATGACCACGCCGTCGTTGATCCCGCTGACGGTCATGTAGCCGACCACCTCGAGAATGACGTAGGCGATGTAGTAGATGCCCATCTCGGTCGGCCCGTACAGCCGGGTGACCATGACGAAGTACGCCGGGAACAGCAGCTTGCCGATGGTGCCCAGGGCGTTGATCAGCGCGCCCTTGGCGATGGCGCCGTCGAGGTCGCGCGTATGGCCCGAATCCGGGGGCACGCGGCAGCTTACCAACCCCGAGCGATGCAGGCGAGTTGGCGGGGCCGGCAGAGTTGGGCAGCCGAAGCTCGGGCGGCCTAGAAGATGTGCTCGAAACCGGCGCTGATCCGCCCGGGCCAGCCCGGGTTCGTGCCCTGAAACGGGAACGCCCAGTCCACCCGAAACAGCTCCGAGCTCACCTGCGGGATCAGCACGCGCACGCCAAAGCCAACGTCGTGGTGCATGCGCAGGCGGGGAAAGCTGGGGGCGGCATGGCCCACATCCCAAAACGCCAGGACGCCGGCGCGCATGAACCAGACTTTGAACGGCCGCGTGCGCAGCTCCAGGTTGCCCACGGCCCGGGCCCGGCCGAGGTAGGCGCTCACCGGGTAACCGCGCAGGCCCGTGTCGCCGCCGGTGGCGAAGCGCACGTTGTCCGCGTCGTTGAGGCGCAGTGCCAGCTCGACCCGGGTCACGACGCGGACGTTGCCGCGCCAAAACGGCGCCGAGGCCAGCTTGACGGTGCCGCTCACGCCGTTGTCCTCGAGGGTGCTGCCACCGAAACGCGTGGTCGCCGTGGCCTGGATGTCGAGGTACGCGCGGGCGTGGAAGTCGATCCACCAGCCGGCGGTGGCGGAGATCTGAACGAAGTTGACCGTGGCGCCCATGACTTTCGCCGAGGACGACACCTCCACGCTGCCGCGCGGTCCGGTCTGCGCTTCCTCGGGTAGATCGAAGTTGTCGATGTTGCGGTAGATGATGTACGTAGGGTCGAATGCCTCGTAGCGCACGTACAGCCCCGAGGTGCGTTCGGACCGGGGCAATACCGCGTCGCCAAAGCGGCTGAGCTCGTCGGCGGTGCCGGTGAACGCGCCGTGAACGGACGGTCGTTTGCTGCCCAGGCGGTAGCCCAGCGCGAGCCGCGAGATCGCGGTGCGGCCGAATTGACGGACCACTTCGCTGGCCAGGTTCGAGGTGCGCAGCCGGTACTCGAACGGAAACGCCGAACCGGTGACCGGATCGACGTAGCGGCGTAGCACTTCCCCCTCGAACTCGCGGAACACGTGGGAATCGAAGTCGAACGACAGCTTGCCGCCCCAGTCGCGCTGCAGGGTCCACAACGGATACGCCAACAGCGTGGCCATCTTGCCGCCCTCGACCGCGTCGGTGGTGCGGTTGAAGATCAACGCGGCGACCGTATCGAGGCGCCAGCGTTTGCCCAGCACATTCGGATCGATATAGCGTGGCCCGAACGAATACTGCCCCTGGTCGGCGATGATCTCGAGGGCGAGGCGTTTGCGCCGGCCCAAGAAGTTGTTGTCCGCCGGCAGTGCTTCGAGGCTGGTGATCTTGCCGGACTGTAGCTCGAGCTCCGAGTTGGGGCGCAGGCTCCAGCGGTCGCGGGTGACGACCAGGACGTCGACGTAGCCCGGCTTGGTCGAGCGCAGCGGCACGATGACCGCCAGCGACGTGTAGAAAGGGTCGCGGAGCAGTCGCAGGGTTTGCTGCATATTGGTCCACACGAACCGGTCGCCGACACGGAAGGTCAGCTCCTGGCGGATGGACTGCTCGGTGCTGGTGATGTGAAGGTAGTTGGCCCACGACATGGTGGTGCCGCGGCGGAACACATTGAGGTTGCGCACGCGGATGCTGGCGATCAGCTTGCCCTCGGGGTCGGGCTCGAAATCAAGGCAGCGGCCGCCGCTGGCTTCGGCCAGGGCCTGGCGCTCGTAACTGCCGAGGTTGCGCCACGACGGGTGGGCGCCAGCCGCGCCGGAAGCCAGCGCGATCGCGGCGCTCGTAGCGATGTACACAAAACCCCCGCGCAAGGACGCCAGTTTACATCGTTCTCGCTGACGACTACAGTCAGCTCATGAAATCCATCACGGCGATGTATGGGGGCCTCACCGTTTTGTTGTTTGCCGGGCTCAGCGCCTATGTGAGCGTGCTCCGCGGCAAGTACAAGACCAAGCTGGGCGACAACGCGGAGCCCGAGGTGCTGCGCGCGGTGCGTGCCCAGGGCAACGCCGCCGAGTATATCGCGGTGCTGTTGCTCATGTTGTTCTTCGCCGAAATGCTCGGCGGCAACCGCACCGTGTTGCACGTCGTCGGCGGCTTGATCTTGTTGGCCCGCGTGCTCCATGCCTACGGGATTCTGGCCACGAGCCAGGCAGTGCGAATCGCGGGCGCGGGCATCAACTACCTGGTGCTGTTCGGCCTGCCGGCGTACGTGTTGTACTTGCGCTTCTAGGTCTAGGTTACTGGCAGCGCGTGTCGCCAGGCTCGCACTCGACGACGACCAAAGAGTAGTCCCCGGACTGCACGTCGCCGTTGGCGTTTACGTAGCTGTCGACCGCGATGTAGTAGGTGCCGGCCTCCAGGGTGCGCTCGATGATGCGGTTGTGGCGGGCGATGCAGTCGCTGGCATTCGCGCCGCCGGCGAGCAGATGGATGTCCACGTCGACGCCGTCGCCGTCCAGGACCAGGATGCGCAGCGGGGTGGTTTGGGTCAGCTCGAGCCGGTAGTAGTACTCGGGACCCGACTCATTCTGGCCCGTGTCGCACGCCGGGTAGCCGTCGATGCGCGAGCTCGGCGACGTGGCCGTGCTGGCGCTGTGGGTGAACGGCAAGCGGTCGACGACGAACGCGTCGTCGGGGGCACCGGCGCCGGCAAAGCCCGCGCCCGGCGTGTCGGGAGCCGGGTTGTCGTCCAGCACTACGTCTTTGACGGTGCTGAGCGTCTGGGCCGTGACCATGTTTCGAATGTTGTAGTTGAACTGCAGGCCGTCGGCCGTGAACACACACGCGCCGCCGTTGAATGCATTGCCGTGGAGGCCGTCGCCGACCAGGCCCATGTCGACCAGATCGACCGAGGCCAGATACAGGTTGATGTACGGCAACTGCCGCGCCTCGGCGATGGCGCGGGTGATCGCGTTGTACGTCGGCACCCAGCGCGCTGCATTCGCGTCGTCTCCGCGCGGATTGAGCCCGGTGATGATCGGGATGATGCCCGCCGACTGCAGTTGATCGAGCAGGGCGGTGAAGTTGCTCACGAACGGCCACAGGGCGGTCTCGTACGTGATGCCCAGGCTCATGTCGTTGGTGCCGTAGTTGACCAGCGCAACGCGCGGATTGATGGCGGCGATCTCCTGGTCCAGCGGCGACGGATCGCCCGAGATGGCCCACGTGGCCGAGCGGCCGATCTTGGCGGCCAGGGTGGTGCGCTCCCACGACGAGTCACCGGCGGCCAGCGCCGTGTTGTAGTAGTCGATGATCGACTGCATCTCGGAGCGGCCGTCCAGGTCGACGGGGCCGGTGGTGAAGCAGTCGAGGAAGTAATTGCTGACCGTGCCGGACGCGCCCACCTTCATGAACACGCCGTCGTTGGGAGTGGCGCTGCGCGCGTAGATTTTGGTCAGCGCGTCAGTCACCGACGGCGTGATGGGGGAGCGAATCACATCGGACGGATAGCGCGTGAACCCGGTCGCCGAGGTGCCGCCGTCCGGCCCCGAGACGCCCGCGTCGGTGCCTTCGCTGCCCGAATCCGGCCCGCCTGGACTGTCCCCGACGTGCGCCGAGCACGCCGTCAGGATAAATAACGAAACAATCCCAACGCGTTTTATTGGTCCGACCATTCTGTAGGTGGACATCGTACAGAACGATCGTTTTGGGTGCACTAGTGGGGTGTCCCTGAATATCGCTTTCGCGCTGAGGTCAGCGGAATCAATGGCGAGGCGCGAGGAGGGAGTTAGCTCGCTTCGTCGCGTGGCGCGGCTGGAAAATTCCACTTCGTGGAACTTGTCCAGCGACGCGAAGGGTGGCCCCCCAGCGACCGACGAGCAACAAAGCCAGTGGTTTCGCGGGGCCAGCCGGCGGAAGCATGTATTTAGGGACGCCCCCTCGTTAATTTGGCTTCCCCCCTACGCCGGGCGCGAGCGGACCAGCCGACCCGGCCGCGCGCCTGTCAGCCCGCCGTCCCGCGCGATGACTTCTCCACCCACCAACGTCGCGACGTAGCCGTTGGCCCGCTGCATCAGCCGCTGGCTGCCGCCGGGCAGGTCGCGCTGCATGTGCGGGTGCAAAAGCTCGAGCTGGTCCAAGTCGATCACATTCACGTCCGCTTTTTGTCCCACGGCGATCGTGCCGCGGTCGCGCAGGCCGATGAACCGCGCCGTGTCGTGCGCCTGCATCTTGATCACCTGCTCCAGTGACAGCCTGGCGCCGTCGCGGTCTCGCGCCCAGTGGGTCATCAAGAACGTCGGAAAGCTGGCGTCGCACACGGTGCCCACATGCGCGCCGCCGTCGCTCAGCCCCGGCAGGGCGAGCGGATGGGTCAGCATCTCGTGGACCACATCCAGGTTCATGCCCGTGTAGTTGTACAGAGGGAAGTACAGCAGCGCCTCGCCGTTTTGCTCCAACAGCGCGTCGTAGATCACGCTCAGCACGGGCTCGTTTTTGTTCAGCGCCTCAGCGGCAAAACACGTGCGCACGTGCGGCTCGTAGTTGGGCTTTTCGCCCAGGCGGAACAGGCGCATGGCGACCATGTCCAGATTCGCCAAAAAGAAATCCGCCAGCGGTGGAATGGCGCTGCCGTCGCCCGCCACGGGCTCGCTGGTTTCCACGATCATGCGCGCCTTCAGCTCCGGGTCGCGCATGCGCTTCACGCGCTCGGCCAGCGGCAGATGGCTGATGGCCTTGTAGCTGGGAAAGCCCATGAATGGATGAAACGTGGCCTGCAGGCCGAGCATCACGCCGATGGCGCGGGCGCCCACCTGACAGCGCACGTCGAAGCCGCGGTCGACGGCTTTTTGGGCGCGGTCGAGGATCCATCGCCACTGTTTCGGCGAGTGATCGCGCTGCATCGTCGAAATGCTCATGGGCGCGCCGCCGGCGGCTGCGAGCATCTGGTCGAGCACGTCGAACTCGGGCCCGAAGCGGTCGTCGCCGCTGGCAATGTCGAAATCGCTCACCGCCTGGAGCACGCCGTGCCCCGCGCCGACGAACGCGCTGGCGATGCCGGCCAGCTCGGTGCCGGCCGCTTCCGACGCCGGGGTTGCTTCGCCGCGGCTGCTGCGATGGTTGTCGCTGCGCCCGGTGGAAAAACCGACCGCGCCGGCGTCCAGGGCCTGGCGCACCAGCCGCCGCATCTCGTCGATGTCGTCATCCGTTGCGGCCCCGTCTGCGGCCGCGCGCTCGCCCATGACGTACACCCGCAGCGCGTCGTGGGGCACCTGGCTGAGAAAGTCGATCGTGTGCGGCAAGCGATCGATGGCGTCCATGTACTGGGGGAAGCTCTCCCAGCCCCAGGTGATGCCCTCGGACAACGCGGTCCCGGGGATGTCTTCCACACCCTCCATCAGCTCGATCAGCCGTTCGTGATCGGTCGGTCGCACCGGCGCAAAGCCGACGCCACAGCTGCCCATCACGCACGTGGTCACGCCGTGGATCGACGACGGAGCCATGTCGCTGTCCCACGAAATCTGCCCGTCGTAGTGGGTGTGAATGTCGGTGAACCCCGGCGCCACCACGGCGCCGCCCGCATCGATGGTTTCATCTGCGCTGTCGGGACAGTCGCCGACTGCGACGATGGTGCCGTCGGTGATGGCGATGTCGCCGGTGAAGCGCGCCGCTCCCGTGCCGTCGATGATGGTGCCGCCTGTGATCTTTTTGTCGTACATCCGCCAAATCCTTGCTTTGACCGACTGGTCAAATTGTGTATCGTCAAGTAACATGAACTTGACCACCCGGTCAAACCAGAAAATGAACGAACGACAACAAGCACTGCTGGACGCCGCCGAGCACATCCTCGAGCACGAGGGGGTGGCCGGCCTGAGCGCCCGCAACGTGGCCGAAAAAGCCCAGGTCAACAAAGGCCTGGTGTTCTATTACTGGGGCAGCTCCACGGGGCTGTTCGAGCAGGTGCTCGCCCGCTACTACGAGCGCCACAAGGCGTCGCTCAGCGCGGCGTTCGCCCATCCGGGCGACCTGCGCGAGCGGGTCCACCGGGTCATCGACGAATACCTGGACTTCATGGAGAAGAACCGGACCTACGCGCGCATCGTCCAGGAGCAGGTGTCGGGCGGTGGCAAGCTGTTGCCGTTGGTGCGCACCCACCTGCGCGAGGTGCTGGGTGTAATCGCCGGCATGCTCGACGAGGTGGCTCCGGCCGAAGGTCCGCTGTCGACCAAACACTTCTACTTGTCTTTGTTGGGCGTGGTCATCAACTACTTCACCTACGGCCCTGTGCTGGGGCGCAGCTTCTGGGGCCGCGAGCCGCTGGGACCCACGGGGCTGGCCGAGCGCCGCGAGC
>Ga0114931_10010176_pt1 | contig 11211 bp, 8 predicted proteins | sample 2SBtaG_FD_89579 | JGI IMG/M metagenome (GOLD analysis project Ga0114931, IMG submission 89579) | Deep subsurface microbial communities from Kolumbo volcano to uncover new lineages of life (NeLLi) - 2SBTROV14_V59a metaG | ecosystem: Environmental > Aquatic > Marine > Volcanic | place: Kolumbo...
GACTGTAGTCGCCAGAATGACTTACTTTTGAGACTTGTTTTAAGGCGTTCATCTCCTCTGTAATAGAGACTAATTTAGCCCACTGTTAAAAGTTTTTTTAATTCTATATTGGCCGCAAGGGTCGGAACGCCGATTCGAATAGATGGGGTTGGATTGAGTGTCATAATCGATACTTCAATCAAGACCCAAATATAGAAATTCATTTTTATTAAATCGTAGATAAACAAAAAAATTAGGTAAAAACCGGTATGTTATTCGCAACTTTTTCTATATAACTCCTCAGGTCATGGGTATTTTTAATCGCTATCGCTCGGTCTCTCCATATCACATGGAATCCACTGAATGTCAGCCGCGGAATAAAGCGGCCTTTTTTGTTTGCGATAGTTTTTACATGAATAGTACAATATGCTCTAACAACTTCACCATGATGTTTTCGAGTGGAAGTTAAGCATCGGATTTCCTGAAAATCTTTAGTTCTAGGACATTGACCAGCAATTGTATGCCACACTGTGTCAACGTCATCGTTCAATATAAGAGAAAGAGCTATACCTGCATTAATTACCGGAGGTGGGAGAGCCATCGTTAGTCTACCGATCAGGTAGATATCAAGTTAAAAAAATTCATTTTTTATTAAATCAGTAATATACGTAAAAAATGATTATTTAAATCTTGGAAATCCATTAAAGACCCTTTTAGGAATACAGATGGCTTGGTGTCTAAACTCGGTGCTAAAAAAGGCTGCACTTGATGGGATCATGAACTGGTGAAACAGCATGTAGATAAAGACATAGCATTAAACATGGCTGCATCTGGTGGGCATTATGAGTTAGTAAAATGGTTAATAGATAAAGGAGTAACTGATTTTGACATGGCCTCATGTTTCGCATTAAAAGGTGGTCACCTAGAAATAGTAAAATTGTTGATAACTAAAGGAGCGAGTAATTTTAGGGAGATAAGCCACAATGCTAATGTTTTTGGTCACAAGGATATTGTAGAATATGTGAAAACAAAAAAAAGACATAAATATCATTTTTTAATTACCCGTTAGTACTAATGACAAAATAGGCGATGTTCTGTAAAACACATTTTGATACCATATTTATTACAAGCCTCAATAACACTTTTATCAGCTATACTACCACCAGGTTTAGACACTACTTTGATACCACAACCTTCGACAACATCAATACTATCACGAAACGGGAAAAATGCATCCGATGCTAATGCAACTCCATCTAATTCCTTTAAAAATTTGCTTTTTTCTAGTATTGTTAACTCTGGTGGAACTGTTTTGAATACTTTTTTCCAATTATCTCGCTCAGTTGTTGTGTTAAATCCCTGTATATATTGGATTATCGCATTAACTTTAGCCTGTCGGCGAACTTTTGAATTGAATAATTGGAATAAGTTTAATACTTTTGGGTGTTGTCTTAAGAACCACATTTCAGCCTTACGTCGAGCTAATTTGACACAATCTACACGATTTTGTTGTCCTGCTCCAACACCAATAACCTGGCCATCAGCCGCAAAAGCCACACTATTAGATTGAGTGTATTTCAAGCAAATATTAGCCACTAATAAATTCAATTCATCATTTTCCGATAAATTAAGTTTATCTTTAGTAACGACATTTTTCAAGGATTCTTTTGTAAACTGTCGACGATCGGGAGTCTGTGCAAGTCCAATTCCCATCATCTCTCTAAATTCAAGATTACCCTCAAAGCAATAATTGGGATCTACTTCTATTACTACATATTTTCCACCCTTTTTACTACTTAAAATTTTAAAAGCCTCTGCATCATAACCAGGAGCTATAATACCATCGCTAACCTCTCGTTTGATTAACTTGGCTGTACAAACATCGACTTTGTCACTTAAGGCAATAAAATCACCAAATGAAGATAGTGGATCTGCATTTCTAGCACGAATGTAAGCCTGAGCTAAATTTGATAATTTTCGATTCTCCACATCATAAACCTTGGATAGTACAGCTGACAGTGGTTGACTGATAGCAGCTCCAGCTGGGGAATTATGTTTATAAGATGTCGCCGCGCTTCGTCCAGTAGCTTTTCTAAGGTCAGAGACTAGTTGCCAGCCATATAATCCATCTAACATATTAATGTATCCTGGTTTTCCATTCAATATTTTAAGCGGAAAGTCGGCTTTAGCCATACTTGTGGGGTGTGAGCCTCCTCCGAATCCATATAATCCAGCTTCTGATTGATGCGGATTAGATCCATATTTTAGGGAGAATTCTTTGCGATAGAATCGTGTATGAATACCAGGAGAAAAATACTCATAGATCATAGCGTCATATTCAGCAATATGTTTAAAGGCCTTAGTAGCCAATTCCCTTCTATTTTCAGGAGTTATGTGATCGTAATTTTCCATTATCCAGTCATAATCATCTGGTTTTGTAATAACAAGTACATCATTAAAATTCTTAGCTGCGGCACGAATCAGAGTGTGTCCACCAATGTCGATTAATTCAATGGCTTTATCCAGAGAATGTTCTTTGCTAAAAGGATATAAATTGGTTATAACGGCGTCTATTTTGTGAATATTATTTTCACTCAATTCCTTCATGTCATTTTTATTATTTCGCCTAGCCAGAATACCACCATGGATTTTAGGATGTATAGTTTTTACTCTTCCACCTAATATTTCAGGAAAACCCGTAAAATTAGATATTTGTTCGATTTGACCTGCTGGAACATGATTCTTAAGATATTTATAAGTGCCCCCGGTTGATAATATTCTATGGTTGTTATCAGTTAAAAATTTGGCTAATTGGATTATTCCTGTTTTGTCAGAAACGCTAATGAGAGCATTTTTCATTTTTAAAGTTAGATAATATATTATTCTCGTTTGTCCTTTAAATTTATAAAAATTGAATAATGAAAAACATCTTTAAGATGAAAAATCATTACCACAAGCAGATAATCAAAACAAAATTTATATGTTTGGTGACATAGATATTATTTTAAATGAAACAATATTCTCTTCTAATTGCCCTATGATAAAAGAGTAGGTATGGATAAAATTCTTGGATATGATGATAAACAATTAATTTGTACATATTTTCAATATTCTTTCTATACATTTTTTCTTTTAATTTATCTGATAACTCATCAGATGACTCTTTGGGAGATTTGTCCGGTGATTTGTTAGGTAACAATGGATGATATATATGTAATATTTTATCTGATGGAGAATCAATATCAGCAACACATCCTAGAAGTTGATAATGAGGAAAACGGTCTGTGCCAGTTTTTAAAATTTCTTCATCTAATAGATGATCTAACATATAGACCATTTGGGTCTGAAAAGAACAAGTATCTTTAATACCAAAAGGCGTGAATGTATCTAAGAGATGAAACCATACGGTGCCTCTTAATTTTATTAACATTATAATCTTTGTCATATTAACAGCGTATTTGTTTGTCATTCCGAATTTTAATAGTGATTTTTTGTCTAACATTTTTCCAATTTGTACCCATATCAGAAATGGTAAACTATCAAAAAAACTTGAATCAAACATTTTAAATAATAGTGATATATATTTTGAATAAAAAAATAATAATTTTTATTCCGCTGTTAAATAAACAAACTTTTCCAAGCTTCAGTATTACTTTTAGTATTAATTTTTAAAATTGAATTACACAATTTTTCAATAATATTTCTATTTACAACAAATGGTAAATTGAATTTAGATAATTTAAATCCTATAGAAAGTTTACCCAAACTACCATCTCTAAGAATTACATGTTTGTATATTTTGATTCTATTTACAATATGATCAATTAATTGTTTTAATTGTCTTACTCCGGAATTTTTAGTATGAGTGAGATTAATTAAATAATTAATTGAATCATTATCAAATATTACATTATTTGTCAATTTATATTTTTTCAATATTTCTGGGATAAAATATTTTTTTACGATTTTGACTTTATCTTGAATTGTGTATGATGGAATATTTATTATCTTAAGTCGATCACGAAGAGTAGGATGTATTTTTTCTTTGTTATTTGCTGCAAGAATAAACCAAATTTTTGAAAGATCTACTGGAATTCCTTGAAGATATTTATCATGAAAATCATGGTTTTGCTCAGGATCAAGCACATGTAAAAGTAACATACTAACTTCAAATGCTTTTGGGGACTGAATATCTCCATATTTTCCATTAATATTATCACCGGATAATTTATCAATCTCGTCTAAGAATATAATTCCATTATTACATTTCATTCGGTTTAATGATTGAACAATTATACCAGGAGTTGATCCCTGATATGTAAAACTATGACCACTTAAATATGCTGGATCATCTAATCCTCCCATTGAGATACGTTCAAATGGAATATTTAGTTGTTTAGCAATTATGTTTATCAGAGTAGTTTTACCTGTACCTGGTAATCCCACAAAAGTAGGAATTTGATTTCCTGAATCAAGACCATAAATACGGTTAAAAATCATAATTAATATTTCATTTTTCGCATCTTCCATTCCAAATAATTTTTCATCTAATTTTTTCCTAAAATCATATAAAAATTTATTAACCGAATTATTATCTTTTTTTATATTCATTGGTTGAGAAGTATATGGTAATTTTAATGCCGTTTCTATTAAATTAAGTGATTTATTATATTCCTCTGAACAAGACGATAATTTTTTAATTTTTTGATATCTTTTGTAAATTATTGCTTTAATATCTGGAGGGAATTGAGATAACAGGATTGTATTTTTAATATTTTTTATCTTTGCAACATGTTCTTTGATTTTGCTTTTTTCTTTAATCATCACATCTGTTTTATCATCTTGATCAGAATTATTTTTTATAAACTTGCGAATTATATATTTCAAATTTAGTCGATCTATATGATTTATTAATGGTCCATGATAAATCCTAAGTTTTTCCATAGCTTCACATTGTTTTTTTAATGACATATTTGATTCTATAATTTTTTTTGCAGTTGGTTCCGTATCTACAATTTGTAAATTAATATCATTAAGATATTTCATTTCTTCCGAATTCAGATCTTCTAATTCCTCATCAATATACTTTTCCATATTATCGTCTTCATCTGAAGAATCAAATTCTTCATCATCAAAGATTTCTTCAATATCTCCTTCTAATTCACTATCTGACTCATCACTTTTACGGTCTTCAACATCTTCATATTCATCTTCAATATCTGAATCTTCGTTGTCTGAATCTTTGATATATTTTTGTTTTTTAGATTTAGGTAAATATCTATCAACAATACTACCAACAATTAAATCGAATGGATTTGTATGTCTTAGATAATGTCTAGGTCGTTTTTTTCCTATTTCATTTTTAACCTGTGATGTCGCCGGATGACTAATACGATGTTTTTTGTTTTTTGTCTTTTGTCTTTTGTCTTTTTTGAAGTGAAGTGAAGTGATGTGAGGTGATGATTTATCTGTTTTTAATTTTCTCTTCAATCTTTCACTTCTTCTAGGTTTATTGGGGTTATTACTCATTTATTCCACCAAAAATTATATATCTATATTGAGCTGATAATAAAAAAATTTTATATTAATAAATGCGTCAATTTTTAACAATGATTATCTCTTAGATATGTAACAATTTCCCATAAAACTTTGCAATCAATTTCATTATATTTAATAATTTCTCTCATCTCAGGTAATTCTATCATTGATATATCTCTTTTAATTGCCTCTTCATTGCATCGTTTGGCTTCTAACATTGCTTCTAAGCCACTAGTACAAGTGCTTGATGTATCCCATTTTGTTTTTATCAATTTATGTTTATACATTGCTCTGGCTAATGGTTTAAGACCAAGAGTTAATGAACCATTAACGCAAACAGGTTCTTGATATATAACATTTTTATAAAAGTCAAACCAACTATCAATATCCCAATTTATATTATTTTTTTCTTTTGAATAATTGAATATAGAACTTTCATGATGGGCATAATGAAATATTTTCGGAAGTACACAATCTGTATCAGGTATGAATTCTTTAGAAAATGATTTATAATTGTATTTTTTTACAAGTTTAAGCATAAAGTCATGCCATTCATTTAATATTCTTTTTTCTTCATCATTTGTTAATTTATTTGAGTAGAAACTTTTAAACATCCATTTTCCATTTTTGGGATTTATCCAACCAAGACCAATAAGAAATATCATATTTTCACTATCTGAATATGGAATGTTATTAAAATCTGAAACAACATCTGATACTGATTCAAAATCTACATAAAATTCTAAATTTTCTGGAGTTTGCCAACCATCAATATCACTTTTGATTTTTTCTGGAAGAATTAATGGTGTCGATTTTTTCTTTTTTCTATTAACCTCTAATATTTTATTAACTAAATTTGATATCTTTGGCCCAGTAATCCCCATTATATCAGCTGTACATTCAGCATTATCCCAACGATAAACTTTATTTTTATGTGAAATTACTCTATTCTTAATACCACAATATGAAATTAAAGTCAACTCTCCCAAATTTTCTGCCAGATTTTTTTTAAATTCGGTCCAGGGGTAATCTTGATCATTTGACATATTAGGATAAAGTTCTATTCTTGAAGGTTTTGGCAATAGAGTCCAACTACTACCAATAGTACGTACTTCCCTAATCCACTTTATACCTTCTTCTGTTCTTGAAATATAACTTGCATCCCAACCATTATAATCACATTTGCCTAATCTATCAAGACAATTATTATTGCCAAATAATAATTTTATACCATTTATCCATTTTTCATACATCCATCTTCGTCCTAATAAATAAGCTGTTTTTGGATTATAACCTTGTAAATTTGCCAATGCATTATTATAAATTAATACCTGTGATTTATATGCTTTAATATGACCACTATTTCTAAGATAAATACCATCTGATGTAAAATGTAATTTGGTTAATTTGATATCTATCACTCTATAATGATAATTTTTATGACCTAAATTAGGTGCTCCTTGCTTTATACTTTCATCATTTAAATGGTTATGTTCAACCAATTTATTAATGTAATCACTTCGTATTAAAATATCCGGAATTCCATAAGTTTTATTTTCAAAATTATAAAGTACACTTTGACATATAATTGGAGTTCCCTTTTTCATTGCTTCATAAGTTTCAATAAATTTTTCTATACATCTCGCTTGACTACTAGTACAAATAGTAATAATTTTATGTGGAAACTTTTTGTATAAAAATTCTACTACTGCATTTTCAAAATCAATACCCTTTTTCATCAATTCTTTTATGGCCGGTTTTTTAAACGCACCATGTCTATGTTTTTTTGTTTTGTTATTACCTCCAATACCATATTCATTAAGCCAATCTAATAAAGGATCATCAGTCATAAAATTTCTAACTTTTGTAGCAGAAACCCAATTATCCCAATTAATTTTATTTTCAACTTCTTTTGGATCCTTCAAGGCTTCATCAAGTGTTATAATTGGTCCAATTATAGATTGATCTCGGATATCATCATCAAGTCTATCAGTAATAATATTCTGAGATAGAGAAATTGATTTATTAGCTTCTATTGATCGAGGTTCAGGTTGGATTTGATAATCTTTTGTTAACTTTCCAGACCCTTCTTTTTTATAATAGGTAAGTTCATCCCAGAATTTTTTTATCTGTGGAACAATGTCTTTAAACCATTTATGGTCTTTGTAAATTTTCTTTTTTGAACATTCTGTTAATACCCAATAAACCATTTTATCATCTTTAAAATAATAACCACTGTCTAAACTTTCTTCTTTCAATTTGTAAAATATATGTTTGGATTTTGGTTCGATAAATTTACATTCTATATATTCACATTCTGTCAAATTACAAATTTCTAATTCTATTTGTATTTGTATCCAATAATATTTCGGTATTGTATCTTTTATACCACGATGTTTAGGACAAATAAACTTTAATAATTTACCATTATTTGTTATACCATCAATACTGGTTACAAGCCAATTATATTTTTCATGTTTAATCAAATTGCGAAATTTATCATCCGCATTTTTGAATATTTGAATATTGGGATTCTGTTTTTTATAGAAATTTGAAGCAATGTTTTTGTATTTATCATGCCATTTCATAAACTCATCGTCTAAAAAGTCAATATTTCGACATTTTCGGTATAATAAGTTTCGTCGAGTTTCATAAGAATTTTCATTCAATGCTGTAGGAATATCACTAGAAAGAACTAATTTTTTATTTAATTTTCTCTTTTTCTTAACCCTTAATATTCTTTCACTTTCTTCTGAATTTTGAATTTCATTGATTAATCTTTTTGCACGTTTTTCAAAAATTCTTTGCATCAAGTTTAAATGGTATATTACACATAAAAAATACTTCCTTATATTGTTTTTTTCTTCACTTTTATTTAGCTATAAAAAAGTGAAAAATATTAGTTTCAAGGTTTCAACTTTTGAAAATATTAGTTTCAACTTTTGAAAATATTAGTTTCAATGAATAATACTTCTGCCTCAAAAAATTACAAAACTTGGAAATTGTTAAATACTTTAAATATTAAAGAATTGTCTGATGTTAAGTTAGTTATTGGTGATGAAGAAGTAATTTATGCTTCTAAGGCAATACTAGGATGTGTGGAATATTTTCGTAATCAGTTTATGCGTTGGTCAATCGATCCACCAACAGATCAATCCGAAAAACATATATTAATTAAAATTAACTCTGATTTTCCTACTAATGATGGTCATATTAGAAAAATATCAAATGATGTTATTCACGATTTTATAGTACTTATATATTGTATTAATCAACCTCTAAAATTCCAAAAATATGTCTCCATAAATCGATCAAAAAATAAAGATAATATTACATATATTTTAGAACTAATTATTCTCGCTAATTATTATCAAATTGGTGATAAAGTTAGCTATTTAATTGATAATTTAATTAAAGAAGGAATTCTTCAATTAGGAGATCCAGATTCTGTAGCCGAATCATTTAATGAATTTATATTAACACTTGACACTTCTATGATCGAATTACAACATATTGCTAAACTATGTAAAACAATTATTACTTATCTTGTTGTTCAAAACATATTTGGTACAAATCTATATTCTATTATTAATGATTCTAAATGGAGAAATGCTATGTGTTGGTTAGCTGATTTTATTGTTATGAATCATTTTGATCTCTCTAATCCATATCATATTAATGCCGTTATTAGTACTATTTGTGATAAATCACGAAAATCTTTAAAACATTATCTACATAAAACTATGGCTAATCTTAAAGATGTCGGAGGTTATCTCGCAATATTACGAGAAGTCTTTATTAATCTTCCTGATAATAAAATACAAGAATTATGTATTGCTTTAAATATTAATTTAAATAAAATTACCTTAACTGATATGTTATTTGAACTTGATAGAACTCGTAGATATATTGATGTAGAAGTTTTTATAACCAAAATAAGTGAAAGTTCACTTGAAAGTTTTATTGTAGATAATTATCATACTAGATTAGAATTAGAAAAATGCGTAAAAAACTTTGATAATAAAAAAGAAAATAATAATAATAATCAAATCGATGAGGAAAGTGATAGTGATACTCAGGAAGATACTGATAGCGATTATTAATTTCTTTATTTTTGTCTAATTTTATTAAAATAAATATAAATATATATAGTTTTGATTAATGAATCATATTTTTATAGCAATTACACTATCTGTTCTACCATTAATTTTTATTATTGCATATTTCGGAATAAATAAAGAAAATTTTGGTACTGTATATAAAAGAGGTAATCCAAGAATGATGAAAGTTGTCTGTCCTCCTGGATATAACAAAATCGGGGCCATGTGTTATGCACAATGTAAAACTCCACACTTTTATGGACGTGGCGATTATTGTATGGGACAATGCTCTGAATTATATGGACAAGAATATATGAATGATGGTACTAAATGTAGAAAATATACACCCTCTAACATTAAATATGGAGAAAAATATAAATCTATTGGCGCCGTTAAACCTCGACCCATTTATCCTCGTAAAAATGGTTTCGCTGGAGTTAGATGTCCATGTAAATATGATTATAATGGATCTTGGAATGGAGGTATGTGTTACCCTGAATGTGAAAAAGGATATCATGGTACAAAAACAATGTGTTGGAAAAACTTGAATAAAAAGGTTGATCCACCATATCCAATACGGAAACCATTTATTTAATGATTAAAGTGTACTTTCACTCATTTCCCTGTTATGGACTTATTTCCCGGTAATTCTAATTAATACTAATAGAATATTATGTATCACCGTAGGAATAGGTCTAGTGATGACATCTGTGAAAATATAAAGAGAATGTGAATAATACTAATATTATATATAATTGATCCGTTTATTTAATAATTAAAGTGTACTTTCACTCATTTCCCTGTTACTGCCATATTTCCCTGGTAATTCTAATTAATACTAATAGAATATTATGTATCACCGTAGGAATAAGTAAAGTTATAACTTCTGTGAAAATATAAAGAGAATGTGAATAATACTAATATTATATATAATTGATCCGTTTATTTAATAATTAAAGTGTACTTTCACTCATTTCCCTGTTACATACATATTTCCCGGGTAATTCTAATTAGTACTAATAGAATATTATGTACGACCGTACAAATAGGTCCATGAACACTTCTGTGAAAATATAAAGAAAATGTGAATAATACTAATATTATGTATAATTGATCAAATATTACATATATATATGTGATCCTGAATGTGAAAAAGGATATCATAATACAAAAACAATGTGTTGGAAAACTTGAATAAAAAAGGTTGATCCACTATATCCAGTACGGAACCCATTTATTTAATAATTAAAGTGTACTTTCACTCATTTCCCTGTTACAGACCTATTTCCCGGGTAATTCTAATTAGTACTAATAGAATATTATGTACGACCGTAGGAATAGGTCTAGTGATGACATCTGTGAAAATGTTAAGATAATGTGAATAATACTAATATTATGTATAATTGGCCAAATATTACATATATGTGTAAGTCAAAAAAATATAATTAAGAAATATTTGATATAACACAATAATTTGTATTATACAATTTATTTAACAGACATTTTTCTGTACTATATTCATTATAAATATAGTCAAGAATATTATGTTTATCATTGTAATTAAATCTCAATTTTAGTTCTAATAAACATAATA
>Ga0114931_10010177_pt1 | contig 11210 bp, 5 predicted proteins | sample 2SBtaG_FD_89579 | JGI IMG/M metagenome (GOLD analysis project Ga0114931, IMG submission 89579) | Deep subsurface microbial communities from Kolumbo volcano to uncover new lineages of life (NeLLi) - 2SBTROV14_V59a metaG | ecosystem: Environmental > Aquatic > Marine > Volcanic | place: Kolumbo...
CGTGGTTTGTCCGGATAATGTTCGCCCGCTGGCGTCTACAATGGTCCCGGAAATCATCACAGGCAGCCATTTATTGGCCGTGACAAAGTACTCTTGCATGGCAAACAGAGCGGCTTTGGCATTCAGCGTGTCAAAAATGGTTTCGACCAGCAAAATGTCGACGCCACCGTCTACCAACCCTCGGGTCTGTTCGCCGTATGCTTCGGCCATTTGTTCAAAGGTTACGGCACGATAACTCGGTCGGTTCACATCAGGAGACATCGAAAGGGTCTTGTTTGTCGGACCCAGTGAACCGGCAACAAACCGCGGCTTGTCAGGGTTTTGCGCCGTGAATCGATACGCTTCCTGACGCGCAAGTTGAGCCGCCGCGTAGTTGATTTCATAAGATTTGTCTTGCAGCCGGTAGTCTGCCTGCGAAATCGACGTCCCGTTGAAAGTGTTTGTCTCGATGATGTCTGCGCCTGCTTCGAGAAACTGGGTATGAATCTTTCTGATGATCTCGGGTTGTGTGATGGAAAGCAGGTCGTTATCTCCTTTTAGCGGACAATCGTGGTCCTTGAAGGAGCTCCCCCGAAAATCTTCTTCGGTGAGATTGTAAGCCTGGATCATCGTTCCCATGGCACCGTCGAGAACAAGAACTCGCTCTTGCAACAAGCTATTTAATATTTTCCGCGTGTTGTTCATCTTTTGTCATCACCTAATCATGTCAAATTAACGCTTCCAAATTATACTTACAACGCTACATCATTTAAAGCTGTTCCTGTCGAAAGATTTGTCCTTGGGTTCTTGCTGACACGACACATTTTGCATTGTTTTTAAAACCACACTGTTGTCATGACTTTTAACATACAAGACTCAGAGGACACTGAGAAGATGAGACTCCGTGCTCTGCATGCCTCAGTGGCTATGAATTTTTCAGGCTAACAAGTTTATTTTCATCTTCAGTTCTTTGAGTAATTCGGCCAATCGACTGACTTTTTTAACGATAGCGTTTCCTTGGCGAAACGGTTATGCTTGATTACGCCTCTCATTTATTGCTGTAAAATTTTAGAAAACAATATTTTAGAATTAAGATAAATCATTGTGAACGATCATTTCGTGTACAAACAACAGCCCGATGCCAAGCTGAATCATGACTGTCATGATGTCCTAATTTTATGCAATTTATCCGTTTAAGTCCAGTAGATTGTAACGATTGAATGATTGAGTGCACTGTTCCTGAAGTGGTGACTCCGGCATTTTTTGTGCATAACCGAGAAATAATCCTAATTCAGGCGAATCAAGGGGCGGGACCACTATTTGTTTCACCTGGGTAGTTTAAAAAATGATAAGCCAATGGCTTATTGAAAAGACAAGTAAAATACTTGTCGTAAGTTCTGGATGCTAATGGTTTCCAAAATATATTTTGACTATCATTAGCAGGTTAACTGTCTGTAACATTACCTGTTTCCAGTCCAGAAATCAAGATTGTCTTGCCGGCTTAAAATCAAATCGGGATTCAAACTTTCGCGGGGCGATTACAAGCGGGGTGGATGTGGCGTGTGGTGTGCGGGTGTGGGCGACGTGGCTTGTTTCCCCCGCGAATTTTATTTCCAGAAGGCTGGAAAATAAAGAATTTTGATTGGCCGGTAAGTACGGTTTTCCTCTTTTGTTGACACTTATTTGTCTAGGGGTGATTCAATAGTTTTAATGCGAGCAAAAGCGGAATCGCCTATGCGATAAACATTTATTGTTTCCGCTACCAATTACCTACCCAACTTCCAGGGGTGCAAAGTTAAGAGTTGACATCTTGCTACAACTTTCGATACTTTATACAGAAGAAGTGAGATCACTCTACTACACGCACCCGCGGGCATCTTACAAAAATCAATTTTCGCTATTTAACTAGACGAGAATCTGCTTTGCCAAAGATAGACTGTTTATTTTATTTTCTGCCGATTAGCCTGGCGGTTGCAAGCGTGATAATCCTGGTTGTTTTTTACATGCTTCATATCCTCGCTTCGAACCGGCGCATTCGACAGGCGGAACTTCTCTCGACTTCGGTCATCAAGTTCAGCCCGGCTTTAATCATTGCACTGGATAAACAAAATCGGATTGTGGCTTTTAACAAGAGCATCGAACAACTCAGCGGGTACATGGCGAGTAAAATCATTGGGAAAAATGCGAAGGAGGTTGCTTTTCTACCATGTCCCATTATGAATGGTAATGTACAAGTTTCGTTAAATGGTGAATCGCCTGCGTTGCGGCATGCCGACATACTACAAACCTCCGATGGAGCGGAGCGCTTTGTTGAATGGCAGGTGGGAACGGTGCGTGACGAGGAGGTTGGATTGGAATTAACCATCCTTTCGGGCATCGATGTTACTGAGCTGCGTCTTCTTCAACGTAAGCTCAAGGCTTTAACGGCAAAATTGTCGTCGGCGGAAGAGCGCGAACGGAAGAAAATCGCCGAAGAATTGCATGACCGTATCGGAGAAACGCTTGTTCTATCCGCCCGGCGTATTGATGACCTGAAAACGAAATTGGTTTCGGAGGAATCGGGTCGGGTTTTGGACGATCTGGGAACGGACATTCAACAATTCTTGAAAGATGCGCGTTCTCTTATTTTTGAACTTATTCCGCCAATTTTGTATGACATGGGGTTGGAAGCCGCCGTTAACTCGTTTGCCGGCTATTGTAAAAAACGGCATAATATTTCCGTAACCGTAAGTGATGATGGCAGGGAGAAAAATCTGAACCATGACCTGGCCGCCTTTCTCTACAAAACCGTGAGAGAGCTCGTTCTGAATGTCATAAAGCATGCTAACGCGAAGGCCGTTCACATCAGCCTGTGCCTGGTAGAAGATGCTGTTAGTATCACCGTTAAGGATAATGGTTTGGGGTTTAAGCCGTCCGTTTTGGAATCAGATACCACTGAATTAACAGGGTTTGGTTTGTTAAACATCAAGGCACAGGCTGAGCATTATGGGGGTTCGTTGGAGATCAGTACGAACGGGAAGTCTGGAGGCACTGTCAGCATTTCTGTACCTTTGCACCGAGGGGTGAATGTCGATTAAGGTTTTGTTGGTAGAAGATCATACGATTATCCGTGCCAGCCTGAAGGCGCTTCTTGGCCTTCAGCCAGACTTAGAATTAGTTGGTGAAACGGGAGATGGTCAGGAAGCCGTGGAATTGGCAGCGCGAACGAAACCTGTCATCGTGATAATGGATGTTGTGCTACGGGAATCGCCGTTGTCTGGCATGGAAGCGACAAAAAAAATTACGCAATCGCAAGACGGTCCGAAAGTAATTGCCCTGTCGGTTATGGAGGACCTGGCATATGTAAAAAAAATGTTATCTTGCGGAGCGTCAGGGTATCTTTTTAAAGGTTGTACAGAGAAAGAACTGATGGAGGCGATTCACACGGTGCTGAGCGGAAAGACTTATTTCAGCAAAGATGTGGAGCGTGCAATTCACGAAGATTATGTGAGCATTGTTCAACAACCAGTGAAAAAGAACCGTGCTGACTTGACTGAACGGGAAATAGAGATTCTGGCGCTGACGGCTATGGGAGGATCCGCGAAAGGGATTGCCGGCGAGCTTAACATTTCCAGGAAGACGGTTGACGCGCACAAACGCAAACTCATGGCAAAATTAGGGATCTGGAGTATTGCGGAACTGACCAAATATGCCTTGCGGAATGGCATTATTTCGGACAAGGAATAGGGTTGGCTCAGTGACAAAGCCGAGTCTGGGCATGCCGCTGGTTTACCTCCCCGTCATGTGTCATGTGGGGGCGGTAAGATAGTCCGAATTTGATGAATATGGAATTACTCATTTTTCACGGCGTCGCTTCGTCCCACCAACAATACGATTCCCACTAAAATTACTGAGCCCATCATGAGGGAAACGTAGCTATTGAGACCCCAGCCTGTTGGCAGATATCCAGTGAGACAGGCGACCGACCCCACGACCAGGGCATAGGGCAATTGTGTTCTTACATGATCGACATGATCCGCCGCCGATGCCATCGACGAGAGAATGGTGGTATCGGAAATGGGTGAGCAGTGGTCGCCTAAGACTGAGCCGGAGAGGATAGCCCCAATCGTCGCAATCAGCAAATGCTGGCTTAGCTCCATTGAAAGCCCCGCCTCTATCGGCAATTTATAGGCGATGGGAACCATGATAGGCGTTAATATGGCCATCGTCGCCCAGGATGCACCGGTCGAGAAACTAATGAACGCCGCGATAAGAAATGTGACGACGGGAACGAAATGTGGGGATAAGATTCCTCTTGTGAGTTCAATCACATAATCGGCTGTATGGAGATCTTTGCAGATATTGCCAATGGCCCAGGCTTGCACCAGGATCATGGCGGCCATGAGCATTGACTTGTAGCCATTTACCGTGGCTTCCATGGTCTGTTCAATACTGAGAATTCGTTGGCCGATAGCCATTAGGGCAGCTGAGAGCAACCCGGCAAACGAAGCCCATGTCAACACCGCGAAGGAATTCGCTTCACCGAAAATTTGCCCCAATGTTGCCGAGGCGGCTGCTCCGCCCAGCGCACTTTTCCCATTGATATAGAGTCCGATCAATGTCACGCCGATTACGACCGCGATCGGCACCATGGCGGTTTGCCAACGCAAGGGCGTATCCTTGTCGGCTAGCATATCGATGGAAGCGCTGTCCGCGATTGGGTGGGCTCCATCCCGCAAGACCTTCCCTTCATCAACGGCTCTTTTCTCGGCGGTCAGCATCGGCCCGAAGTCGCGCAAGGTGACCGCCAGAAAAAAAACGAAAAGGATTGCCAGAATGCTGTAAGTCGAATAAGGGATTGACTGCAAAAATGCATTGTACGCATTCATGTTCGCGTTGACTGACTTGAAGGACTGGTCGATGAGTCCGACCTGAAACCCGATCCAGGTTGAAATGAGGGCGACTGAGGCAACCGGGGCTGCGGTTGAATCCACGATATAAGACAACTTCTCACGTGAAATTTTGAGACGGTCCGTCATCGAACGCATCGTATTTCCTACGATCAACGTGTTGGCGTAATCATCAAAAAAAATCAAGAGGCCCATAGCCCAGGTGGCAATTTGGCCGCCACGACGGTGGTTGGCGAAGGTCGCCAGTTTTTCAACGATGCCCTGAGTGCCGCCTGCCTTTGACATGATGCCAACCATTCCGCCCAGAGTCAGGCTGAAGATGAGCACCGATGCGTTGTCAGTGTCAGCCAGAGCTCCGATAACATAAGTGTCGACTGTTCTGATGAAGCCCAGGATGGGATTGTAGTCATAAATAAACAGCGCGCCCAGCCAAATACCGCTAAACAAAGAGATGAGCACCTGGCGCGCGGCAAAGGCCAGCGTGATGGCAAACAAGGGGGGCAGTAAACTCAATATGCCGGGGATGACGCGAATGTCAGTTTTCGCCATGATTCCGTTATGATTGAGAGAGATGGTGGCGGACCCTGTTTTTGTAAAAACCACATTCGGAATCGTGACGGCGCCCGCACTGAACACAAAGGAGTTCTTTGTCCGCGATTGTCTATAATCGTCTTCCAGAAGAATGCCGTCGATATTCACGGTGTCGGCGAATGTCTTTACTTGCAAACCGTCCTTATTTAAAGCCCGGATGCTCACGGTGGATTCGACATCCGCTAGCGCTATATTGGGGGCCTTGATTTCAAATTTGATCACCTGGGTGGGTGCGGGTGACGGAGTTTGCCAGGCTGCCATGGTGTTGCTAGTTGCCAAAACGGATAGAACCAGTAGGGCAGTCAGATTTAGCTTGCGAGGTTTCATGGCAGGTCAGATTTGGGTTTGGTCTGTTCTTCTGTTTAGGCTCAATTGTTCGACGCCGAGCATGTCGAACAATTTCCAGGGACAATTACAATAAATTAGAGGCTAAGGGAAAATTAAAAAGTCAGTGTACAAATATGTGACAAGAAAGTAAAGGGAAATGTGCTGGCCTCGTTTTCTTGCATTTTGACTATATTTTATTAAATTGAGTCGCGCTATTTGAATCATATGCCTTTGCTTGCATCCTTAAGGAGAACCGTATTTCCGTATTGTTTCCCCAAGCTGTAAAAGCGCTCCTGGCAGTGGTCATGGTGACTCTGCCCGCAACGGTGTGCACGGGTCAGGACTGGCTGACGCGCTACGTTCCCCGTCAAGAGACGACGGCGGAGGATTCTCTCGCCTGGAAGTTTTTCGAGAGCCCGACGCGATCTCTGCTGCATCTAAATGGCGTTTGGCGCGCCCGCGAAATTCAAACCGGGGAAGTGCACGATGTGAAGGTGCCGGGGACCTTTCAGTTTCCAGGACAGGTAGAATTTACTCGCACTTTCAAGCTGGATTCAACGTTTGCCGGCAAACGGCTGCGCTTGCTGGCTTTTGGCATAAGGCATCGGCTGCGCATTTTTCTCAATGACGATTTTGTTGCAACCCGAAGCGGAGGTGAACTCCCCTTTTTTGTAGATTTGCCGCAACCCAGGTTGAGATTGGGAGGACGGAATAAACTCCGTATCGTGGTCGATAATCAACTCGGCCCACGTGAAACTTTACCGCTCAAACATCATCCCGGACTGGCCGCGGATTTCGGAGGCATTATCCGGGACATCTTCATTCTGGCGACTCCCGCCATTTCGATCGAGGATGTTTCGGTTGGGCAGGATTTGTCTGATGCTTCAGGAACCGCCCGGCTCACCGTTGCGGCCACGGTTGAGAATCGAATATCCCGAAGCGTGCCGCCCGATGGTGGGCATGACTTCGAATTGAGGATCAACATCGTCAATTCAGCCGGACGGCCCCTTCTGAAGCAATCATTTTTGACGCGGGTTACAGCGGATGGAAACAGGAATGAAGTCAAAGTTGAAATCCCAGCCCCTCATCTTCAAAAGTGGTCCCCCCGGACACCCTCGCTCTACTCATTACAATTGGACCTGCTAAAGGCAAGACGGGTGGTGGACCGGGTCGTAGTACCGTTTGGCGTCAGGCAGTTAAAAATGGAGAAGACTGGCCTGGTACTAAACGGTAAAGCGTTGCGGCTGAAGGGTGTGGACTACTACGAAAAAATTGTTACGGACAACAGCGGCCCATCGTTGGCGGACGATATCCAAACTATCAAAAATTTAGGAGCGAATGTGGTTAGGGTAGTAGGGCGTCCACCATCGCCTTATTTGCTGGCGTTGTGCGACCGGCTGGGTTTATTGGTTTTTGCGGAACTCCCCTTGTCGTTTGTGCCGGATGTTCGTTTCCGGGATTCAGATTTTGTTGGCCTGGCCAACAACGAAATGCAGGACCTTCTTGAAACCGCGAAACGCCATCCCAGTTTAGCCGCGGTTGGCATAGGCCGTGACCTTGAAATCGGGTCTCCGGCAACACGGGATTTTTTGACGCACCTTAGCGAGTTGCGCGCGGCTCCTCCCTTTCCTTTGATGTACATCATCTCCAGCAAGGTTCAGCGGCATGAGCCGCCTGAATCGATCGATTTCGTAATCTCACGAATTTTTGACGCAGGGGGCCTTTTACAACGGAAAAAGGTCGCAACGGCGTTCCGGATCCCACTTTTCTATTCCCTGGCAATTCCCTTGCGGCAGGTGACTGGAGATGCAACGAATCTGGGATCGCCTTCCGAAGCGCTGCTGACCGGGACTGACGGTGAAAGGATTTCCATAACCACTCAAGAGCTTCAGGCGCACGAATTATGGAGAGTTCTGTCTGCCTGGTCGCCCACTGGCGGTCTTTTTATTAGCACGTTGGCGGATTGGCGGGAATCGCAACCGAACCTGATTTTTGGGTGGAATCATGACAGCCACTGGAACCGGACGGGACTCCTCAACCTTGACGGTTCGAAGAGGCTTTCCTACGATATCGTTGCTGAATATTTTTCAGGCAAGCCAGGCAGGCGAGGCGCATCGCCCAAATCTTCCGACTCGAATCCGGTTGTTTATCCGGTTGTTGGGATTAGCCTGATCCTGTTGTTCTTATTTAACTTTAATCGAAGTAAAAAATTGCGCGGAAATCTAAAGCGTATCTTCTTTTATCCACATGGTTTCTTTTCTGAGTTGCGCGAAAATCGAAAAGTTTCATATTGGCATACGTTCCTGCTCAGCTTGATGACTTCCGTAGCACTTGGAATAATTACATCGAGTTTCGCTTTCTATTTTCGCAACAGCAGCGTTGCCAACGATTTCATGAATTTAGTGATACAATCCGAAACCACCAAACTTATGCTTATTCGTCTTTGCTGGCAGCCACTGCTCAGTATCCCAGTGTTTACTTGCATTTGGTACAGTTGTTTTGGGTGTCTTATTCTGCTCCTGAAGTTAACCTCCGTTGTTATCGGGCATTATCTTTCCCTCTCCCAACTTTGGATATTGGTATTTTGGTCAAGCGCCAACTTTCTTTGGTTGCTGCCAACGATCCCAATCTACTATCGTCTTCTGGAAGAAACACATTGGTTTGCGGTGGCGACACTCCTCGTTGTGGTTTTGTTAGTGTGGTTCTGCATCCGGCTGTTAAGAGGTCTTAAGCTTGTTTTTCATCTGTCGCTATTTAATGCCGGCGTGCTTACAATCATCCTTGCCACATTGACGGTTGGAGTGCTTGCATACCATTTTCAGGAGGAGACCGCTCTGTTTGATTATCTGCCCATGTACTGGCGCATTTTCGCCAGCGGTTGGTAGGCTTTTGTCTCTTAGAAAAATGCTGACACGATGCTTAAGGAGACAAGCGAGAGGAGTGTGCTGATAAGGACCGTGGCCCCCGCCAATTCTTTGTCGCCTCCAAGTTGTTCCGTTAAGATATAGCACGCCGCCGCCGTCGGGCAGGCCATAAAGGTCATGGCGATGTGCATCTCAACCCTGCCTAAACCGATTGCGTTGGCGGCGACCCAACCCAGCATCGGCGTAAGGGCCACTTTGAGAAAAGCGGCAGTGCTCGCGGCTTTCAATTTTTTCCCGATGGACCGTTGCATAAGCGATCCCCCTATCGTGAGCAGGGCCAGAGGAAGGGCCATCTGCCCGATCGAGAGAGTTGTTCTATTGATAATGACGGGCACGTGCCACCCGGCAAGCGACACAATTGAGGCTCCAATCGAAGCGAGGAGTAACGGGTTGAGACCGATCTGAGCCAGAAGGTGCCTGATTCCAGCCCAATTGAGTTTCCTTTGACCAATGAGCAGGGTTAGAATCGCACACGCGTTGTAAATCGGGACGATTGACGCGATGGAAAAAACCGCCAGCCTTTCGAATTGCAGGGCTGTTTTTGGTGCCAGATTGTTCGAAGCGTAGAGGAGAACCGGTAGACCGACGAAAGCCAGATTGCCTCGAAAGGAGGCTTGCACGAAAGCGCCCCGTTGGTTTTTCTCCAAACCTAACACGGTGCTCAACAGGTATCCGGCGGCAATTATAACGAACATGGTCAGGACCACCACAACGAACACCGGGCCCGCTTCCCGTCCAAGGAAGGGAGTGGAAGCAATTTTTTGAAACAGCAGGCAAGGCAAACCCACCCAATAAGTGAGCCGGCTCAAGCCCGCCAACGTTTCAGTTCCCAGAAAGCCGCTTTTCGTCAGAAGTGCCCCGACGCCGATAATCGCGAACACCGGTAAAATTGAATTGCCTATGACAAGCAGAAGATGCCCATTCATTGGTTCGGGACCAGATTGGTTGAAAATTAGAAGCGGACGATGCCCGGCAAATTGGGGCAAAGTAAGATCTGACGTTCTTAGAGTCAAGCCTTGGCAGGGCCTTGAACCGGGGTGGATTTACAGGACATGCCATTAGCCTTTGGTGTCAGGGTGCCCTGGCAATATGCAGCGGTTATTTTCTCGAGGATGCAATCCGTTATTGGAAAAACATTTAAAAACAGCTTGACTTTGAATTGGGACTCGACTATATTGCGTTCGACCTCTATATTGTATCTTGATTGTAAATAATACACATTATGTAGTATATTCCACTTTTTTGTCCAATTCCCATCGCATCTAACCGGAGACGCATTCGTGTACTTAGAGAGTTTGAAAGTAAATGGCTTCAAGTCATTCGCGAAGAAGACCACATTCGCGTTTAACGATGGCGTCACGGCTATTGTCGGCCCCAATGGCTGTGGGAAAAGCAACACGGTTGATGCGATCCGCTGGGTGCTTGGTGAACAAAAAGCCGGCAGCATCCGCAGCGAAAAAATGGAGAATGTCATTTTCAATGGCACGAAGGATATCAAGCCACTGGGAATGGCCGAAGTGTCACTAAAAATCCGCAACACCCGGAATGTGCTGCCAATAGAATACTCTGAGGTCGTTATCACGAGGCGGCTCTTCCGTTCTTTGGAAAGTCAATATTTACTGAACAACACGCCGTGCCGCTTGAAGGATATTCAGAATCTTTTCATGGATTCCGGCATGGGTCCGGGCGCTTACTCGATCATCGAGTTGAGCATGGTCGAGACGATCCTGAACGGACGGCCCGAGGAGCGAAGGCGTATTCTCGAAGAGGCGGCGGGTGTTACAAAATATAAGATTCGCCGTAAAGCGGCCTTTCGCAAGCTCGAGGCAACTGAGGCTGATTTGGTTCGGGTAAGCGATATTATCAGTGAAGTGGAGAAGACGGTTTCAAGCCTGCAGCGGCAGGTTAAGAAAGCACAACGTTACCAGAACATCACTGAAGCGCTGAAAGAACAAGAGACTCGACTCGGAGCGTACCAATTCGCGAAAGTTCAAGTTGAGTTGACACCCCTTCTGACGAAGCAGAAGGAGGCGCAAGACAGCCGGGTTTCGCTCACCACCAAATTCGACGAAAAAGAAGCCCAAATCGAGGAGGAAAGAAGGAAGTTGCTCAATGCTGAGCGGCACCTGAGCGAGCAGCAGAGACTGCTCAACGAGGCTTCCATGCGTATTCAAAAGAAGGAAGAGGAAATTTTGGTTGGTAGGGAACGGCGGAAGGCTCTCGAAGAAGCAAAAGTTAAGCTGTTACGGGATCAAGAAGAAGTGCGGCAAAAACTTGAAAAAAATCGATTGCAAGGGAGCGGCTCTGATGAAGAGCTGCAGACACTGTTCGAGAAAATTCATGCGGCGGAAAACGATTTTAATGAAAAAAGCGCTCATCTGAATAAGCAGGAAGCAAAGCTAATTGATAAAAAGGAGGAAGTGAAGGCCATCGAAATGCGCAGGGTGAGGGCGGTTGAAGGATTGACCGAAGGGAAACGTGACGAGGAGCGCATTAAAAC
>Ga0114931_10010178_pt1 | contig 11210 bp, 8 predicted proteins | sample 2SBtaG_FD_89579 | JGI IMG/M metagenome (GOLD analysis project Ga0114931, IMG submission 89579) | Deep subsurface microbial communities from Kolumbo volcano to uncover new lineages of life (NeLLi) - 2SBTROV14_V59a metaG | ecosystem: Environmental > Aquatic > Marine > Volcanic | place: Kolumbo...
AATTTTAGTACGGTTTCCTGTGTTTTTTCTTCCATAATAATATTTGTTATGATTTATCATTATGAAGTTAAATGTGGGAAACCTCTTTTGCAACTCAGACACACTTTTTGGGACAGTATGAAACGCTCAATAAGATCTACTATTTTTTATAGGCCCGTTCCTTTGTCAATCGCATTACCCACTTATAAATGATGTAACAAATATAAATCTTTGAGCACTGGCAAGGGTAAGTAGATTGACCTGCTGATTAAATAAAATGAGTAGTATCCCGATTGGGATATTGTAGCTTACATGTGGATCGCTCGGTTCTCTGTGGCGGCGAGGCAGGCCTCTTTCACAGCTTCCATATAGGTAGGATGTGCATGCGACATCCTGGCGACATCTTCAGCCGACGCCCTGTATTCCATGGCTGTTACACCTGCCGCAATCATATCCGCCGCCCGGGCTCCAATGATGTGTATCCCAAGTATTTCATCCGTTGCCTCATCAGCCAGTATCTTTACTAATCCGTCAACATCCATGCTGGCACGAGCTCGTCCCAACGCACGGAAGGGGAATGAGCCCTTTTTATACTTTGCGCCTTGTTTTTTTAATTGCTCTTCAGTAAACCCTACACTTGCCACCTCGGGCCAGGTATAAACAACACCCGGGATCAGGTTGTAGTGGATATGGGGCTTTTGACCTTTTATTGATTCTGCCACAAATACACCTTCTTCTTCGGCTTTATGGGCAAGCATGGCTCCTTTAATGACATCACCAATGGCATGGATGGAAGGCACGGAGGTCTGAAGTCGTTCGTTGACCTCTATCCGGCCTGCCTTGTCCTGGGCAATGCCAACATTTTCAAGTCCCAGGCCTTCGGTGTAGGGCCTCCTACCTACAGATACCAGGCAATAATCTCCTTTTAATTCTATTTTTTCACCCTTGGGGCTATCAGCTTCGATAGTTACAGTTTTGCCTTTGGCACTTACAGATGTCACTTTATGACTTAGATAAAATTCAAACCCAAGCTTTTTCAGCACCTTCTGTAATTCTTTACCCATAGTACGATCCATGGTTGGAATAATGCTATCAAAAAACTCGACGACAGATACTTTAGACCCTAGTCGTGCATATACCGACCCCAACTCAAGTTCAATGACACCTCCTCCAATGATGACAAGATGTTTAGGTATTTCCTTAAGTTCGAGGGCTTCTGTAGAGGTAATTATCCTCTTTTTATCCAGAGTGATAAATGGCAAGGTGGCCGGCTTCGATCCGGTAGCAATGATCACGTGTCCTGTAGCTAACTCAAAAGGCTTTCCTTTTTCCGGTGTAACCATCAGGGTATTTTTATCCTTAAAAGAACCCCGCCCATGATGAACATCGATCTTGTTCTTCTTCATTAAAAATTCCACACCCTGAACCGTCTGGGTTACTACTTCATTCTTTCTGTTGATCATTTGAGAAAAGTCAATCTCTGTTTTCGTGACTTTAATCCCATGTTCTTTGAAAGTATGGTGAGCATTATGAAAATGTTCGGATGAATCAAGAAGGGCTTTGGATGGAATGCAGCCTACATTCAGACAGGTCCCTCCAAGAGAATTATATTTTTCTATGATGGCTGTTTTAAAGCCAAGCTGTGCACAACGAATAGCGGCTACGTACCCTCCGGGTCCGGAGCCAATTACTGTTACATCATAGGTCATTGTTGCGGTAGTTTTTTTACATTAAATTGTTTTGACTAATGATCGAGACGCTAAACTCTCAACATTAGTCGAGATGGATCTTCTAATAATTCTTTAAGCCTAACCAAAAAGCTCACGGACTCCCTTCCATCAATAATACGATGGTCATAGGACAAGGCAAGATACATCATCGGCAAAATGGCAACTTCGCCATTTACAGCCATGGGACGTTGAACAATATTATGCATTCCCAGGATGGCTGACTGTGGCGCATTAATAATGGGTGTTGACATCATGGAACCAAATATTCCTCCATTCGTGATGGTGAAGGTGCCTCCTGTCATTTCGGGGATGGTCAGCTTGTTTTCCCTTGCCTTCGTTGCCAGGCGTACCACTTCGCTTTCGATCTCGTTAAAACTCAAACTCTCGGCATTCCTGATGACGGGAACCACCAGGCCCTTAGGGGCAGATACGGCAATAGATATATCGCAATAATCATGATACACCATCTCATCCCCGTCTATCTGGGCATTTACTGCCGGCCATTCCAAAAGTGCCTGGCAGGAGGCCTTGGTAAAAAAGGACATGAAACCCAATCCTACTCCAAACTTTTCTTTGAAGGACTCCTTATATTTTTTTCGAATGTCCATGATCGGCTTCATATTCACCTCATTGAATGTGGTGAGCATTGCCGTTTCATTTTTAACTGCTACCAGTCTTCGGGAAACCGTCTTCCGCAAGCTGGTCATTTTCTTGCGGGTCTCACTTCGCTGCCCTTCACTCACGGCCGACTTCGCAGTTTCAGAACCTGTCTTATCACCAGCCACGATACTCTTTGCTTTTAGCGCATCTTGTTTGGTCACTCGACCCCCCACTCCCGTACCATCTACAGATTGTGGATCAATTCCTTTCTCTTCAAGGATCTTCCCGGCAGCAGGCGATGGGTGACCCGCTGCATATCCTTTTTCAATACTTTCTTCATGTTGCTTAGTCTCTTTACCAAAAGTGACAGGCTCCTTCGAAGGGGTCAATGCCTTTGGAGCCTCGGCAAGATCAATGGTACAGATAAGATCCCCGATTTTAAGCGTATCACTGTCCTTTGCCACAGGATGCAGTATTCCCGACCCCTCGGCAGGAAGTTCAAACGTGGCTTTGTCCGAATCAATTTCAGCAATCACCTCATCCAACTCCACAAACTCACCATCCTTCTTCAGCCAGGAAGAAAACGTCACCTCGGTGATAGATTCGCCTACTTCAGGAACACGCATTTCAATAGACTCTCCTGAGGGTGTTGGATCTTTGCTCGTTGCAACCTCCCCGGTTTGAGCCTTGCTGGCTGTGGAGGGGGCACTTCCTTCTGATGGTGCGGCCGAAGCCTGCCCATCTTCGTCTATTTCACAGATAACAGCACCAATTTCAAGGATATCTCCCTCCTCTGCCTTTATCGTCAGTTTTCCAGCAACTTCCGCCGTAAGCTCAAACGTTGCTTTGTCCGATTCAAGTTCACATAATACTTCGTCCATCTCCACGATATCACCGGTTTTTTTCAACCAACTGGCAACAGTAACTTCGGTAATTGACTCACCCACTTCAGGGACTTTCATTGAAACACTCATAGATCAATCAGTTTAATTAATTTGAAAAGCGGTTTCTATTATTTCATTCTGCTCAGAGGCATGCAATCTATGGTATCCTGTTGCAGGAGAACTACTGGGTTTTCTTGCAATGAGGCCAAACTTTTTATTCGTATAAGTTCTTAGCAAAAAGGCCCAAAATCCCATATTCGATGGTTCTTCCTGTACCCAAACAACCTCTGCATCGGCAAAAGTATTAAGGGTGTCATCTAACTGGTTTTCCGGGAATGGATAGAGCTGTTCAATGCGAATGATGGCTATATCAGTGACTTTGTTTTTTTCTTTATATTCAAGTAGATCGTAATATACCTTACCCGAGCACAGCAATACTCTTTTAACCTTCTTTCTGAACTTCATAGGATCGGGTATGATCTCACGAAATCCTCCTTTGGTAAATTCGGAAAGAGGTGATACTACCCTGGGATGTCTGAGAAGACTTTTAGGAGACATTACCACCAGCGGTTTTCTAAATGGCCATGCAAGTTGCCGACGCAGTAAGTGGAAAAAATTAGAAGGTTCGGTGATATCGGCCACCACGATGTTATATTCTGCCGCCAGTTGTAAATAACGCTCTGGCCGGGCATTCGAATGTTCAGGGCCCATTCCTTCATAGCCATGTGGTAATAACATTACCAACCCATTCATTCGTTGCCATTTGGTCTCTGAGGGCGCAATGAATTGGTCGAATAAAACCTGAGCTCCATTGGCAAAATCTCCAAACTGGGCTTCCCAAATGGTCAGGGCGCCCGGATTGGCCATAGCATACCCAAATTCAAAACCCAGGACTCCGTATTCCGATAACAGGGAATTGTAAATCATAAATTCCTTTTGACCCTCCTTAATATGATTCAGGCTGTTGTAGGCCTCATTGGTCTGGGAATCGTGCAAAACGGAATGACGATGAGAAAATGTGCCGCGCTGCACATCCTGACCGGAGATCCTGACGCGCCTTCCTTCCAGCAAGAGCGACCCGTAGGCTAAGAGTTCCGCAGCTGCCCAGTTAAGCTTCTTCGACTTAAAAAACATGTCTTCCCGTTGCTCCAACTGCTTCTCGATCTGTTTGATTGGCTTAAAGCCTTCAGGTATTTTAGTAAGCGCTTTGCCTACCTGGTTGATAACAGATTGCTTTATAGACGTATCGGGTGACCGATCAAAATCGGCAGGGTTCGATCTACGAAGTGATTTCCATTCTTTCTCCAAAGGTGAGAATTCATAAGGCAGCTTTTTTTGTTTGACCATCTTTAGCCGGTCCTGGAGCTGCTGCCTGAACTTCTTATCCATTTCCTTGGCCAGACTGGCATCAACATCTCCTCGTTCGGTCAGCTGCAAGTTGTATATCTCCCGCGGGTTAGGGTGTTTGGAGATCAGGTTATACAAGGAGGGCTGGGTAAATTTGGGCTCATCACTTTCGTTATGCCCATGTCGCCGGTAGCAGACCATGTCCACAAAGATGTCTCTGTTAAATTTATTCCTAAACTCCGCTGCCAGATTCATGCAAAACACTACTGCTTCAGGATTATCTCCATTCACATGCAAAACGGGGGCATCAATCACCTTGGCAATGTCAGTGCAATATATACTTGAGCGGGCATCGTCAAAATCCGTTGTAAAACCCACCTGGTTGTTGATAACAAAATGGATGGTCCCTCCGGTGTAATAGCCTTTGAGTTTCGACATTTGGGCTACCTCATAAATGATCCCCTGACCTGCAGCAGCAGAGTCACCATGAATCAGAACGGGCAGAACTTTAGAGAAATCATCTTCGTATTGTGCATCTGCTTTGGCACGTACAAAACCTTCTACAACGGGGTTGACAGCTTCCAGATGCGATGGGTTGGGGGCCAGTTTCAGGTTGACCGATTTGCCGTTTTCCGTTTTTATCAAACTTGAATAACCCATATGGTATTTTACGTCACCATCCCCCATAGTCATCTCCGGCATAGAACCTTCAAATTCATTGAAAATTTGTTCATAGGTTTTTCCCATTATGTTGGCCAACACGTTCAACCTTCCCCGATGCGCCATTCCAATCACTACCTCTTCCACGCCAAGATCAGCACTCTTATTGATCAGGCTATCCAGGGCCGGAATGGTCGTTTCACCCCCTTCAAGCGAAAATCGTTTCTGCCCGATATACTTTGTGTGCAAAAAATTCTCAAAAACAACCGCTTCATTCAACTTCCACAGAATACTCTCTTTAAACTTCCGGGATGGATTAAAATGAAGTGCTTCATGTTCCGATTTTCTCTTAAACCAATCGAGCACTTCTGGTTCCCGGATATACATGTACTCAAATCCAACAGTCCCTGAATAAATCTTTTTTAATGCGTCAACAATTACTCGAAGAGATACTTTTCCAAGGCCCAGCTCTGCTCCAACAGCAAATTCGGTGTCCAGGTCAGCTTCACTCAAGCCATGGTCTTCCAGAGAAAGTCTGGCTTTACGGTCCCTGCGGGGTCGCACAGGATTTGTACGGGCCTCCAGATGACCCCTCGTGCGATAGGCATGTATCAGGTTGCGTACAAGGGTATCCTTTGGTGAGTCCTCTTCGGTAGTAACGGCATCTTCTCCATACTTCTGCAATGAAAATTCGAATCCATCAAAAAACTGCTGCCAGGACTCATCCACAGTGGTGCGATCTTGCTTATACGACTGGTAGAGTTCTTCGATATAATTGCCATGGGCATTGGCAATGTAAGAATACTTGTCCATATAGCGGTATTTGTTGGCCTAGAGGATCAAAATTACGGAAGGCTTGTATATAATCATAACCGCTTAAACGATTATTCAATTATGTGAATTCTAGCGACTCATTCACGCTTTGTTTATCTCGTTGGAAATTGAACAGGGTCCCTTGTGAAATATTACCGGGGAATGTTAGGAGTTCACAATATTTCATTACTTTTGCACCTCGATTTTTAAATGTATGCGGACGTGTTCCGCACGAGACTAACAAGTAGGAAAAAATGGCAGTTAGAATACGATTGGCCCGAAGAGGCCGAAAGAAATTAGCTCTTTATGACATTGTAGTGGCAGATGCAAGAGCCCCGCGAGATGGGAGGTACATTGAGAAATTGGGTAACTACAACCCAAATACTGATCCCGCCACAATCAACCTTGATACTGAGAAAGCCTTTGACTGGGTAATGAAAGGCGCACTGCCGTCTGATACTGTTAGGGCAATATTATCATACCGAGGAGTGATGCTTCGAAAGCATCTGCAGGTAGGAGTAAACAAAGGAGCTCTATCGCAGGAAGAAGCTGATACGAAACTGGCCGATTGGCTGAAAGAAAAAGAAGCACTGATTCAGAAAAAGGTTGACCTCCTGAACAAGGAAGCTAGTAGTGAGGCTAAGAAACGCCATGAATCGGAAACTAGAGTAAAAGAAGCCCGAGCGGAAGCTTTATTGAAAAAACAATCTGAACTCATTGCTGCGGAGGAGGCAGCCAAAGCTTCTAAAGAAGCCGGTGATGAGGGAGCTGAGACTGAACCGGCCGCTGCTGCAGATGCTGAGACTCAGACAGATGAAGTTGTTGCCCCAGCCGATGAAAAAGTCCGGGACGGAGAGGCAAAAAATGAAAATGCCCCGGTAGAAAAGCAGGAGGAAGCAAAAGAAGAGAAAACAACCAAAGATGCTGCTGTGCCTGATGCTGAAGTGGCTAAAGAGGAACCAGCCCCTGTGGAAGAACCATCAGATAAGCAAGAGGACACATCTTCTGAAGAGCCGGCGGCTGCTGCAGATGCTGAGGCTCAGACAGAGGAAGCTGTTGTCCCCGCCGATGAAGAAGTCCAGGGTAAAGAGGCAAAAAATGAAAATGCCCCGGTAGAAAAGCAGGAGGAAGCAAAAGAAGAGAAAACAACCAAAGATGATGCTGAACCTGCTGCTGAAGTGGCTAAAGAGGAACCAGCCCCTGTGGAAGAACCATCAGATAAGCAAGAGGGCACGTCTTCTGAAGAGCCGGCCGCTGAAGTGGAAGAGAAAGAAGATGTGAAGAATGACGAGGCTAAAGCAACAAAAGAGGAGTCACTTGAAAAGGTGAAAGCATCTCAAAAGGAGAAGGAAGAAGGTAAAAATGAGCCTGAACCACAGGCAGATACTACTGCCGAGGATTCCAAAGAAGAAGAAAAAAAGGCAGAATAAGAGAGTGGAGGCATGAATGCTGATTCATGTTTCGAACTGGGATACGTGATAAAGCCACACGGACTCAGAGGTGAGCTGAAGGTTTTCATTGACGCTGATAACCCTGATGATTATTGTAACCTTGAGTCTGTTTTCCTGGAACAACAAGGCCAATTGGTCCCTTATTTTATTCAGTCCCTTAAATTACTTCCAAATCATTTTATTGTTCAATTTAAAAACATTGTGTCCTTTGAAGCTGCGAACTCTTTAAAAGGCGCCAGGCTTTTCCTTCCATTGGAACAACTTTCTGAGCTGAAAAACAGTCAGTTTTATTTTCATGAAATCATTGGATTTACTGCCGTTGACCAAACCCATCAGTTTGAAGGCAAAGTAATTTCGGTCATGGACGGGCCTGTTCAATCCCATATGGTCATCGGGTACCAAAACAAGGAACTCCTCCTACCTATTACTGATGAGACCGTAGGAAACCCTGACCGGGAGAAGAAACAGATTTTTGTTAACTTTCCTGATGGTCTGATCGAGCTTTACCTGTCCGACCCCAATGCGGATTGACATCATCACCATATTGCCAGGATTACTTTCAGGACCATTTTCCGATTCTATCCTTAAGCGGGCTCAGGAAAAAGGGCTGGTAGAGCTGGTTGTCCACAATCTCCGTGACTACGCTGTCAGTAAACAAAAGCAGGTAGATGATTATGCGTTTGGAGGAGGAGCCGGCATGGTGCTGATGATTGAACCCATTGATAGATGCCTGGAGGCACTGAAGTCTGAACGCGTATATGATGAAATCATCTATTTGAGTCCGGATGGAGAGGCTTTTTCACAGGCCATGGCCAATGAGTTGGCTACTTTATCGAACATCATTCTACTGGCGGGGCATTATAAAGGTGTGGATGAACGAGTAAGGCAGCATTTGATCAGCCGGGAGATCAGCATTGGCGACTATGTACTGACAGGAGGTGAACTGCCTGCAGCTGTGATAGCTGATACGGTTATCCGCCTGCTTCCAGGAGTATTATCAGACGAGAGCTCGGCCCTCACGGATTCTTTCCAGGACGGACTGGTTTCCGCGCCGGTATATACACGCCCCGCCGCTTACAAAGGGTGGACAACTCCGGAAGTGTTGCGTTCAGGTAATGAAAAGCTGATCAGTGAGTGGCGATTTGAACAGGCAGTTGCAAGGACCCAAAAGCGGAGGCCCGGAATGATCTAAGAAGCGAGCTGATCAAACTGACTAACCCCAAAACCGAATTTCATATATTGTATATAAAACATAGTGACTTCTATACCGTCGCAGGAGAGCTGCTTGATGTCGTTCAGGAATTAAGAGGGGCCCTATCCATTTCTCCAAGTACCAATCAATAAATGTACAACACTGAAACAGTTTGAAATTAAAAGAGTATCGTTATGGTCAAAGAAGACTCCTCATTCCTTTGATCAATTGAGAATGATCCATAAATTTGATAGATTACCTGGCCTATGATGACCTCCTTACTTACCCTATCCCTTTGGCAGGGAATCCTTGTGATCATTCTTGTGATCACGGTACCGGGGGTCATTGTTTACCTGGCCGCAAGAAAATTTGTGGGTTCAGGTGTCACGCGCCAGCATGAACGTGTCGGCCGGCTTCTGTTTAGGGTTTCGGCATCCCTGTTGGCTTTACTAATTTCCCTGAGCTATGCCAATGAGAAAATTGCCTACAACAAGGTGGTGGACTCCCTGGAAGAAGAGGCCTCTCTGATCTCGTCTCTGATGATCAAACTGAAGCTCCACCAGTCCGAACAGGCTGAGACCGTGATCAAAGGACTGACTGAGTATGTAAACTATACCATTGAAGATAAGTGGAGGGACGTCATGAGCAATCCCTATTATTCCAAAATGATGGGCACGATGGTTCGAATAAACATCATTGCCCTTGGCCTTCCCGAAACAAATGAAAGACAAATCACACTCAAAAACCAGATTCTCAACGATCTGGATCTATTGACCAAGACTATGCAAGTGCGATTTTATTCAACGAACTTTCATCTTCCTTATCTGGCCTATATCCTGGGTTTTGGACTGGTTATCGTTTGGTGTTTTTTTTCTGTATACAAGCCTGATCACATTTCCATCACCTTCCTCACCATGTATAATATCTTCCTTGCTGTCGTGTTGTACTTCGTCATTACCCTGGGAAATCCCATGGTTGGTCCTCTCAAAATTCGGCCTGAACCGTTTATCATTCTACAGGAAAAGGGTATGGAAAAACTTCCTCTTTAGTCATGAAAAGACTTATCACCCTTACGGTTGTTGTACTCCTTGGTCTTGGTGGCCATTGCCAGGAAGCTGAGAGCAACTTGTTTAAAAAGGAAGAACCGCTAACCCTGGTGCTCACCATGAATGTAAATGAAGTGATCAGGGATGTGAAAAAGCGGGAATATCATCAGGCACGTCTATCGGTGCTGGATGGCTCGGACACGGTTGAATCTCATGACCTCAAGGTGAAGGTCAGAGGTAATAACAGAGCCAAACGGCCAATCTGTAAATTTCCGCCTTTGCGACTAAACTTCAAAAAGAAACATACCAAGGGGACCCTTTTCGAAAACCAGGACAAGCTCAAGCTGGTTACCCATTGCAATACGAAAAAATCAAATGAAGAATATGTGATGCGTGAGTATTATGCCTACAAGGTGTATCAATTGGTGAGCCCCGTTAGTTTCAGAGTGCGTCTTTGCCACGTAAAATACCTGGACGAGGAAGGAGATTTCGACCCGGGTCCTCATGTTGGCTTTCTGATTGAGGATATTGATCAGTTGGCGAAGCGACAAGGTATGGTGATATTCAAGGATTCCATCCAGAACCAGGAAGCATGCACCCGTGACCAACTCGACAAGCTTACTTTTTTTGAATACCTGATTGGGAACCTGGACTGGTCGATCCCACACCGCCACAACATTAAATTAGTACGAAAAGATGAACACTCAGCACCAGTTGCTGTGCCGTATGATTTTGACCACGCCGGCATTGTAGCTGCTGCTTATGCCAAGCCTCCACCTGATATCGATATTCGTAGTGTGAAAGAGCGCGTTTTTCGTGGATTGTGCCGGCCGATTGGCGGGTATGACCCAACGGTCCAATTTTACCAAAAAATTAAACCTAACCTCTATGAGATCTACCGGAAGGCTGAATTCTTGTCAGAAAAAAGCAAGGAAATGACCCTTGGTTATCTCGATGATTTTTATAAAATCCTTGATGATCCCAAGGCCGTAGAAAAGTACATTGTGAAAGCCTGTCGGGCCAATCACAAGCATTTATATCAGTATTAAGTGATGGGCTTGATGCCAACCTCAAGGTAATTCTTCTGGCCTGCTCAAGTCATTCTTGTCATGTATTGGCACTAGTTCCAGAGGTGACTTTGCAGTTTTTATTTTGATTTACTTTTCTGGCAAGAAGGTATGAACAAGCTTCCGAAGCTTTGGATTATTGGAATATCTAACTTTTACCGGCCTTGTGCTCCAAAGGTCCCTGGGACCTATGGAGAGTCCAATGGACCGGTATCCCCCTATTTACATTACACTAATCATTTTGAGATCCCTGCCTGACGTCAGGCACGGCCGGGTCAGGCCCGGGAATGTCTAATGCCGGCCTTCTGCCATTTCGTAGTGAAAAAGCAATCTCCCCTTTTAACCCGGAAAATTCAACAGAATATTCCATCCAGTGGGCTGCTAAATGTTAAATGATTGATAATCTGTTCATTAGGTTTCAGATAAACTTTATTTATAAAA
>Ga0114931_10010179_pt1 | contig 11210 bp, 7 predicted proteins | sample 2SBtaG_FD_89579 | JGI IMG/M metagenome (GOLD analysis project Ga0114931, IMG submission 89579) | Deep subsurface microbial communities from Kolumbo volcano to uncover new lineages of life (NeLLi) - 2SBTROV14_V59a metaG | ecosystem: Environmental > Aquatic > Marine > Volcanic | place: Kolumbo...
CCTTTAAATCCTTCCCGAAAGAGACCATGCCGTCAATCTCAGACACAATCGCGGGCTCTTTGGGAATTCTCGCCTCAAACAGCTCCGCTACGCGCGGGAGTCCGCCGGTTATATCCTTGATCTTAGCCGTCTCCCTTGGGAGCTTAGCAATGATGGTTCCGGGATATATCTTGTCTCCCTCATTTACCTCAAGAATAGCCCCTACCGGCAGGGCGTAAGAAGAAGACTTTCCCTTACCGTCCTTTACGACGAGAGAGGGGTGGAGATCGGGTACCTTAGACTCGATGACAACCTTCTTGAATATACCGGTCACCTCATCGACCTGGTCCTTAACGCTAATCCCCTCCTCCAAGTCCTTAAACGATACGGCCCCCTTGGTCTCGGCGATAAACGGGGTGTTATACGGGTCCCACTCGGCTAAGAGCGTCCCCTCCTTCACGCTGTCGCCATCCTCGACGTTAAGTTTGGCACCCAAGACCAACGGATATCTCTCCCGTTCAAGCCCCTTTTCCCCCATAATAATCATTGTTCCCATTCGGTTTATCACGACTTGCTTGCCTTCAGGACTTCTTACGGAATTAACTCCTTCGAGCTTAACCGTGCCCTCATGCCTGCTCTCTAGAGTACTTTCAGTGACTCTCTGACTCGCGGCGCCGCCTATGTGAAAAGTTCTCATAGTGAGCTGCGTGCCCGGCTCTCCAATTGACTGTGCCGCCACAATACCCACGGACTCCCCAATAGTAGCCAACTTCCCCGTGGAAAGGTTCCTGCCATAACAGAGCTGACATATTCCCCTAGTGGTCTGACAAGTGAGCACAGATCGAATTTTTGCCTTTGTTACACTTCCCGCTTCATCAATAGCTTGAGCCGCCTTTTCATCTATCTGCTGATTCTCCCCCACAATCACTTCTCCAGTATCGGGGTCTATTATGTCTTCGAGGGCAACGCGCCCAAGCACCCGCTCTCCGATACCCTCAATCACCTCACCGGCCTCGATAAGGGAGCCTATGGTGATGCCGTCGATAGTACCGCAATCGTGTTCGTTGATGGTCACGTCCTGAGATACATCTATGAGTCTTCTCGTGAGGTACCCGGCGTTAGCCGTCTTGAGCGCGGTATCCGCAAGACCCTTTCTTGCGCCGTGTGTGGAGATAAAGTACTGAAGAACCGTGAGACCCTCGCGGAAGTTCGACGTTATCGGGGTCTCTATAATCTCCCCTGAAGGCTTCGCCATGAGCCCCCTCATCCCCGCAAGCTGTCTCACCTGAGACTGGCTGCCCCTGGCACCCGAGTCCACCATCATATAGATGGGGTTGGCACTCTGTACCTGAATCGTATCGCCCCCTTCGTCAACCAGCCTGTCAACAGAGAGGGCTTTCATCATCTCCTGAGCAACCTTGTCACTCGTCTTAGCCCAGATGTCTATCACCTTGTTATATCTCTCACCATCCGTTATAAGTCCCTGGGAATATTGACTTTGCACCTTTGTAATCTCACCATAAGCGTCGTGGATAAGCTCCTCTTTCTGCTCGGGAATAACCATGTCATCAAGCGAAATCGAGATTCCGGATTTCGTTGAGAACTGAAAACCCAGGGTCCTTAAGCGATCCGCCAGCAGAACGGTGCTCTTTCCGCCAGCCACACGGAAGCAGGCGTCTACGAGCTCTTCAACCGCCTTCTTTGTCATCGCCCTGTTTACGAGGTCGAAGGGGACTGCGCCCGGCATAATCTCATATAGGAGCGCTCTGCCGACGGTAGTGTCTTTTATCCCATCGTGAGTGCGGACTTTGATATTGGCGTGCAGCGTAATCTCTCCCGTGGAGTAGGCCATTCTCACCTCTTCAATCGAGGCAAAGGCCTTTCCATCACCCTTCTGGTTCGGCATCTCTCTGGTCATATAGTAAATGCCGAGCACTATGTCCTGGGTAGGAAGGATAATCGGCTTCCCATGGGCCGGGGAGAGGATGTTGTTTGTAGCCATAACGAGCGCCCTGCACTCGGTCTGAGCCTCAATCGAGAGCGGCACGTGGACTGCCATCTGGTCGCCGTCAAAGTCTGCGTTATAGGCGGGGCAGACGAGCGGATGTACCTGAATAGCCTTATCCTCTATTAGTATGGGCTCAAACGCCTGAATGCTGAGGCGGTGAAGTGTAGGAGCCCTGTTTAGAAGCACCGGATGCTCCTTTATCACCTCATCAAGGGCGTCCCAGACGACCGGGGCCTCCTGCTCGACAAGCTTCTTGGCAATCTTAATCGTCGCCGCATTCCCCCAGCGTTCCAGTTTCTGATATACGAAGGGCCTGAAGAGTTCGAGCGCCATCTGTTTAGGAAGCCCGCACTGATGCAATCTCAGTTCCGGCCCTACGGTAATCACGGAGCGTCCCGAGTAGTCGACCCTCTTCCCTAGAAGGTTCTGCCTGAACCTGCCCTGCTTACCCTTGATAATGTCGCTTAGGCTCTTCAGCGGCCTGTGGTTATGGCCGAGCACCGGTCTGCCGCGGCGCCCATTCTCGAAGAGGGCGTCGACGGCCTCTTGGAGCATCCTCTTCTCGTTGCGCACAATGATATCGGGAGCGCCGAGTTCGAGGAGCTTTCTAAGCCTATTATTTCTATTGATAACCCTCCGGTACAGATCGTTCAGATCGGAGGTCGCAAATCGCCCGCCGTCTAGAGGCACGAGCGGTCTAAGGTCGGGCGGGAGTACGGGGACCCTTAGAAGAATCATCCACTCCGGCCTGTTTCCAGAGTTCTTAAAGGCCTCTACGACCCTAAGCCTCTTGGTAATCTTCGCACGCTTTACAGGGGAGGTCGCGTTAAGCATCTCCGTACGAAGGTTCTCGGCAAGCTCGTCCAGCTCGATTTTCTTGAGCATCTCCCTGACCGTCTCGGCCCCCATACCGACCTTGAATATGGGGCCGTACTCGTCCATCGCGCTGCGGAATTTATCCTCACTCAACACTTCGCCAAAATTAAGGGGAGTATCGCCCGGGTCAATGACGACGTAGGACTCAAAATAGAGCACCTTTTCGAGGTCCTTGAGGGTCATGTCGAGCAGCATCCCTATCCTGCTTGGAATACTCCTCAGGAACCAAATGTGGGCAACGGGGGAGGACAGCTCTATATGGGCCATTCTCTCACGCCTGACCTTGCTTGAAATAACCTCCACACCACACTTCTCACAGGTAATGCCCCTGTGTTTGAGCCTCTTATATTTGCCGCACAGGCACTCATAGTCCTTGATGGGACCGAATATCTTCGCACAGAAGAGTCCGCTCCTTTCCGGCTTAAACGTCCTGTAATTTATAGTCTCCGGCTTCCTCACCTCTCCAGAAGACCATGACTTTATCTTCTCCGGAGAAGCTATGGAAATTTGCACCGCAGAGTACTCAGAAGGGTTAACAGGTTTTTCAAATAGCGTGTTTATATCCACCGTCATACCTCCCTCATTTAGCTGCTTGCCGCCTGAGTGATTCCTTTCATATCACCGCTTTCAAGAAGATCGATGTCTAGAGCCAAAGACTGAAGCTCCTTTTGAAGCACTTTAAAAGACTCAGGCAGTCCGGGCTCGAAGTTCATATTCCCCTTTACAATCGAATCGAATATCCTAGTCCTTCCGATGACGTCATCAGACTTAACCGTGAGAAATTCTTGAAGGGTGTACGCCGCTCCATACGCCTCCAGCGCCCAGACTTCCATCTCACCGAGGCGCTGTCCACCGAAGTGAGCCTTTCCTCCAAGTGGTTGTTGAGTAACCAGGGAATATGGGCCTATCGCCCTCGCATGTATCTTCTCCTCCACCAGGTGATGAAGCTTGAGCATGTACATAATGCCAACCGTAACCTTTTGGTCGAAGGGCTCCCCGGTTCTGCCGTCGAAGAGCACAGCCTTGCCGTCATTGGGAATACTGGCAAGGTCGAGCATCTTTCTAATCTCCCCCTCAAAAGCCCCATCGAAAACCGGAGACGCGGTGGGTATTCCCTCTCTGAGCCTCAGCGCGATATCTCTTATATCGCTGTCTTTGGCCTTACCCAAAAACTTTAGCAGCTCCGGCGAGTTGTACATCTCTTGCAATCTCTTCCGGATTACGTCCGCCCCGTAATTTTTCTCCACAAACTCATTCAACTGGTTTCCAAGCTCTTTTGCGGCCCATCCCAGGTGGGTCTCAAGTATCTGCCCTATGTTCATCCTGGATGGAACACCCAGGGGATTGAGAACCATCTCCACGGGGGTTCCGTCCGGGAGATACGGCATATCCTCAATGGGAAGAACCCTTGAAATAACCCCCTTGTTCCCATGCCGTCCCGCCATCTTGTCGCCCACTTGGAGTTTCCTCTTCACCGCAACATAGACCTTCACGACCTTTAGAACCCCCGGGGGCAGCTCATCCGGCTTTACGAGCTTGGATATCTTCTGGTCGTACACCATCTTCACAAGCTCAATCTGATCATTAGCCTTGTCGATTAGGTTCTTAACATCCGCCTCCAGGCGCTCTCCGCCCTCGACTGTGATGTCTGCAATCTTCTCATACGGTATCGAGTCAAAGGCCTCTCCGGTTATCTTCTCACCGCTCTTTATCACCGTCTTCCTGCTGACCGTGACCTTCCCCCCAGCCGTCTTTCCGACGAGCATCGACCTTACGCTGTCAAAAGTGCTATCGCGGAGTATCTTTATCTCGTCGTCTTTATCCTGCTTCAGCTTGGCTATCTCGTAATCTTCAATGCTCTTCGCCCTGTCGTCTTTATCCACCATCCTCGATATGAGCATCTTTACATCTATGACCGTTCCGGTGACCCCCGGGCCGGCTTTGAGGGAAGTGTCTTTCACGTCTCCGGCCTTGTCTCCGAATATGGCTCTTAAGAGCCTCTCCTCGGGGGAGAGTTGAGTCTCGCCCTTAGGAGATATTTTCCCAACGAGAATGTCCCCGGGTGTAACCTCCGCTCCAACGCTGATTATCCCGCTCTCATCGAGGTTTCTAAGCGTCTCCTCCCCCACGTTGGGTATGTCACGGGTAATCTCTTCCCTGCCGAGCTTTGTTTCCCTCGCGACGCACTCAAACTCCTCAACATGAATAGAGGTAAACCTGTCTTCCTTAATCAACTTTTCGCTTATGAGTATCGCGTCTTCAAAGTTGTAGCCTCCCCACGGCATAAAGGCCACCATCACGTTCTGACCCAAGGCGAGCTCGCCGTCGTGAGTGGAGGGGCCGTCCGCAATAACCTGTCCCTTTCTAACCCTTTGTCCCTTTTGTACAATCGGCTTCTGAGTCCAGCACGTATTTTGATTAGAGCGCTGGAATTTTGTGAGGACGTGGATGTCCACCCCCCCCTCCCCGGCGTTGTCGTTGCGTCTGACCACAATTCTGGTGGCGTCTACGTAGTCCACTACACCGTCAGCCTTGGAGACAATCGTCACGCCCGAGTCCTTAGCGACGGTCTGCTCGAACCCCGTTCCCACCAGGGGAGAACGCGTCTTCAGAAGCGGCACGGCCTGGCGCTGCATATTCGAGCCCATTAACGCCCTATTGGCATCATCGTGCTCAAGGAAGGGTATTAGGGAAGCGGAGACTGAGACGAGCTGTGAGGGAGAAACGTCCATAAGCTGCACGTTATCGCGCTCTATCATGAGGAATTCACCATTACTGCGGGCCGAGACGAGCTCGTTGACGAACTTCCCCTTCTCGTCGAGCAGGGCGTTAGCCTGGGCTACGGTATAGTCTTCCTCTTCAAGCGCATTCATATATACGATTTCTTGTGTTACACGCCCATTCTTCACGACTCGATAGGGGGTTTGGATAAACCCGAAATCGTTTACCTTCGCATACGTGCTGAGGCTCGATATCAACCCGATGTTCGGCCCTTCGGGGGTTTCAATAGGGCAGATTCGGCCATAATGGGAGGCATGAACGTCCCTAACCTCGAAACCAGCCCTCTCACGGGTAAGGCCCCCGGGGCCTAGAGCACTGAGCCTCCTTTTATGTGTAATCTCCGAAAGCGGATTGGTCTGATCCATAAATTGCGACAGCTGACCCGTGGCAAAGAACTCCTTAACGACGGCAATAACGGTCTTGGGAATAAGCAGCTCGCTAGGCATCAGGTTCTCAATCGGCTGATAGCTCATCCTCTCCTTAACCGACCTGGCAAGCCTTTCGAGGCCGTGGTAAAAGCGGTCCTCAATAAGCTCTCCCACAGTACGCACCCTTCTATTCCCCAGATGATCGATGTCATCAACGCTTCCCCTCCCGCCCTTGAGGTTCAATAGGTATTTCACAGTCGCCACAATATCCCCATCCGTAAGCGTGAGCATTTCTTCCGGCACGTCCAGTCCGAGCTTATGGTTGATCTTGACCCTGCCCACGTCGGAAAGCCTATAGGTGTCGGGTTTGAAGAACATATTGTGGAAGAAGGTCTCCGCAACAGAAAGCGTGGGGGGGTCCGTAGGTCTAAACTTTTTGTATATCTCGGTTATAGCCTCATCTTTGGTTCTCGCTTTGTCCGCCATAAGGGTCTTCCTCAAAGATGTGCTTACAGCGACGTTATCCATGTAATACGCTTTAAACTCGGATATTCCCTGGTGGCGAATGGCGTCAAGCTCTTCCTCGCCAATCTCCTCATTTAAGTTCACTATCACCTCACCGGTAATGTCGCTTACAAGGTCCTCCGCCGCAACCCTTCCAATGAGGTCTTCCGGGGTGATGGGTATTCTCTTCACACCCGCCTCTTCGAGTCTGTTTATTTGGCCCTTTGTGAACTTCCTGCCGGTCTTTAAAAGCGTTTCCCCGGTCTTGGGGTGCTTCACATCAACAGTAGCGCGTTGATAGAGAAGCACTCCGGGGTTGATATCCTTCCACACGTCCTCTCCATCGAGATGAATCGTCTCCGTGTCATAAAAGTCTTCTAAGATATCTTTGCTTGAAAGCCCGATAGCCTTGAGTAAAACGGTAACGAGGAACTTCTTCTTTCTGTCTATTCTCACGTGGAGCAGGTCTTTCGAGTCGAACTCAAAGTCCAGCCACCGGCCGTCCTGAGGCACTATGCGCGCCGAGTATGAGGATTTCGCAAGCCCGGAGCCCTTACCCTTTTCCTGGTTGAAGAATACCCCCGGGGAACGGTGGAGCTGGTTCACTATTACGCGCTCCGTTCCGTTTACGATGAATGAGCCGTTGGCGGTCATAAGGGGAATTTCCCCGAAATACACCTCCTGCTCTTTTACGTCTCTTATCGTGCGCTCCCCCCCTTGCTCGCCCGGCGGATCCCAAATAACGAGGCGGAAAGTGAGGAAAAGAGGGGCGACATACGTGTAGCTTTTCAACCTGCACTCGGCGGGGTCGTATTTATGCTTATCCAGGCGGTAGCTCACGTATTCCAGAGAGGTGCGCTGGTTATAATCCTCAATAGGAAAAACCGTTCTGAATGCGCGTTCTAGGCCATAGTCCGCTCTCTCTTCATGCGTCAGGTCCGCCTGCAAGAAGTCGTGATACGATTTAACCTGCACATCGAGAAGGTGGGGAATATCCAGGACGGCAGGAATCTTACCGAAACTTCTTCTCAAACGATAAGCCTCTATTCTGTCTATCTTAGCCATCATTTATCCCCCTTATGCGATTCGATAAGATTATAAAATGGGCGGAACTCACCCCTTGAGGGTGAGTGAGTGACACCCAGACTGAGATGCACGCATTTGGATGTGTTGAGCAGGAAATTAATTCCCAATAGTGTAACTACTTTATCTCTACAGTAGCGCCGACGTCTTCGAGTTTTTTCTTGAGCTCTTCGGCCTCTTCCTTCTTAACGCCCTCTTTCACCGTCTTGGGGGCGCCCTCAACCAGTTCCTTGGCATCCTTAAGCCCCAGGGAGGTTATCTCCCTTACGACCTTGATGACCTGAATCTTCTTCTCTCCAAACTCTTTGAGAACAACTTCGAACTCGTCCTTTTCCTCCGCCGCCTCGGCATCTGCCCCTGCAGCACCCTGGGCGGGAGCAAGCATAGCAACCTGGGGTGGAGCAGCCGTTACGTCGAACTTCTCCTCTATCTCCTTTATCAGCTCAGAGATTTCAAGCATCGTAGCACCCTCTAGGTAGCTAATAACATCGCCTCTTGTAATGTCCGGCATCTAAATGGACCTCCTAAGCATGGATAACTCTATTTTTAATTTTTAAACGCACACTTGATATTAATTCTCAATCCCCGCTACTCCTCAGCCCCTTCGTTACTTTCGTTAGCCCCTTCCTTGCTTTCCTTGAGCGAGTTAAGGGCGTAGAGCAGCTTTGCCTGAGTCTGCTTCAAGACGCCGACAACATTGGACATCGGACTTGCAATGAGCCCAAGCAGCTGGGATAGAAGCACTTCTCGCGACGGCAGCTTAGAGATAGTGTCGATATCGTCGGGAGAAACAGAGTTGCCCTCGAGCACCCCACCCTTTACCACCAGCTGCGGAAAGTCCTTTTTTACCTGAGCGAAGACCTTTGCAACCGGCGGAGCCTCCCCGTTACAAACCGCAATAGCAGTAGGGCCTAGGAAAAGGCCGTCTATCTGCTCCACATTAGTTCCCTTGGACGCTATCCTGAGGAGCGTGTTTTTCACAACGCTAAGCTCGGCATCCGCACCCCTTAATCTGCTCCTAAGGGATTGCATCTCCTTTACCGTAAGCCCCTTGTACTCCAGAACAAAGAGAGAAGGGTTCTTAGCGAAGGCCTCCGAATACCGATTGATTATGCTATCTTTAGCTTCTCTGCTTAACATCATCCAACTCCTTTGTCATCCCGCATTACTAAACTCCATCACCACCCTCTAAAAACGGCTCTCCGCCTTCATAGCGCTTACTCTTTACACGTCACGCCGCGGCTTCGAACCCCTTTAGAGATTCTCTGACGCTTGAGGGGTCTATCTTTATCCCCGGACCCATTGTGGTTGAAATAGCTATTGTCCGGATGAAAGTCCCCTTAGAGGCCGAGGGCTTCATCTTGGTCAGCGTATCCATGAATACCATGAAATTATCTCTCAACTTCTCGGACCCGAAAGAGACCTTGCCTATGGGCGCATGGATAACCCCCCCCTTATCGTTCCTAATCTGAATCCTTCCCGCCTTTGCCTCCTTGACCGCGCGGGCAATCTCAAACGTGACGGTGCCCACCTTTGGGCTCGGCATAAGCCCCCTTGGGCCCAACACCTTGCCGAGCTTTCCCACCACGCTCATCAAATCGGGCGTGGAGATGGCAACGTCAAAGTCAAGCCAGTTCTCTTTTGTAATCTTCTCGACCACGTCTTCCGCGCCGACGACATCCGCACCGTTTTCCTCCGCCTCGGTGGCCTTTTCCCCTTTGGCAAAAACCAGCACCTTAACGTCCTTGCCTATCCCGTGCGGGAGTATCATCGCGCTTCTTATCTGCTGATCCGCTTGTCTCGGATCGATACTGAGCTTAACGGCGATATCGACCATTTCATCGAAGCTCGCGACCTTGGTCTCCACGACCAGGCCCATGGCTTCATCAATGGTGTAGAGCTTCGCCGCGTCAACCTTTTCACTCGCTTCTCTATACCTTCTACCCTTTTTCATCGGTTGTGTGCTCCTAAATATCGGTCTAAAGTGAAGTCCGGTGCAACCCCCCTCTTCCACCCACAACCTTCTCCCCCTCCCCAAGGGTTCTTGAAGGCGCTAGACCACATCGATGCCCATGCTCCTCGCGGTTCCTTCGACGATCTTTGCCGCGGCCTCGACGTCCTGGGTGTTCAGGTCGGAAAGCTTCCGTTTCGCTATTTCCAGAATCTGATCGCCGGTGACCGTACCCGCCTTAACCTTCGGAACCTCTCCCGAGCCCTTATCCACCCCCGCTGCCTTCTTCAACAGATATGAAGCCGGCGGGGTCTTAATCGTATACGAGAACGACCTGTCGGCATACACCGTAACGATGACAGGGAGTAGACCCTCGGCTTTTGAGGTCTCCGCGTTGAAGGCCTTGCAAAACTCCATTATATTGACGCCCTTCTGACCCAGAGCGGGCCCGACAGGGGGAGAGGGGTTTGCCTGACCAGCCTCCACCAGCAGCTTGATTTCTCCTATTACCTTCTTCATTCTACATCTTCTCCACTTGAGTAAAATCGAGCTCTATGGGTGTAGCCCTTCCGAATATCGTCACGAGCACCTGCACCTTTGCCTTATCGAGATTCACGTCTTCAATTACGCCGGTGAAATTAGCGAACGGCCCTTCTATCACCTTCACCGTCTCGCCCTTCTCGAACAGAACCCGCGGTTTGGGCTTTAACGTGCCCTCTTCAATCTGTTTCTTTATCCGGTCGACTTCCTGCTCCTCGATAATTGGCACGGAATCGGGGTCGATTCTTCCGTCACTTAGTTTTCCACCCACAAATCCGATAACCTTAGGTATCCCGCGAATAAAATGCCAACTCCTCTCGTCAAGCTCCATCTTAACCAGTATGTAGCCCGGAAAGAACTTTCTCTTCGAGATTTTCTTCTTCCCCCCCTTAGCGGCCTCCACTATGGTCTCAGTAGGCACTAGAACCTCCTCAACAAGCTCACCAACCCCTTCAATCTCCAGCTTATCGAGAATATAAGTCCTTACCTTGTCCTCAAACCCCGTATTTGTGTGAACCACGTACCACCTTTTAGTCATATCAATCAAGTTTTTCCACCCGGTTTATGCGAGTACATATTTCACCATGAGCGAAAAGATAAAGTCTACAGCTCCGAGGAACCCGGCCAAAACGACGGAAATGGCTATTACCGCAAGGGTAGAACGCGTAGAATCGCTCCTCGTCGGCCAGGATATCCGCTTCAACTCAAGCTCCACGTCTTTAGCGTAAGCCCTCGTTGTATCAATCCACTCTCTTAGTTTATGCATACCTTAACCTTAAACCATTGATTTTATATTCAGGGCAGGAGGGAATCGAACCCCCAACCGCTGGATTTGGAGTCCAGTGCTCTGCCTAATTGAGCTACTGCCCTATAGGTAAATCACTCAATAATTTTAGTAACTACACCAGCGCCGACCGTCCTTCCTCCCTCCCTTATCGCAAACCTCAACCCATCCTCCATCGCCACGGGCCCTATCAACTCCACTTCCATCTGTATGTTGTCCCCGGGCATCACCATCTCAACCCCTTCAGGCAGCTTTATCGACCCCGTAACGTCAGTAGTCCTCATGTAAAACTGCGGCCTGTATCCACTGAAAAACGGCGTGTGCCTTCCTCCCTCG
>Ga0114931_10010180_pt1 | contig 11208 bp, 8 predicted proteins | sample 2SBtaG_FD_89579 | JGI IMG/M metagenome (GOLD analysis project Ga0114931, IMG submission 89579) | Deep subsurface microbial communities from Kolumbo volcano to uncover new lineages of life (NeLLi) - 2SBTROV14_V59a metaG | ecosystem: Environmental > Aquatic > Marine > Volcanic | place: Kolumbo...
AGCGCCCGACCCTGGAGCGCCCTGCGGACGCCCTGCGCGTACTTCGCGATACCCAGCGCAAGCTCGCGCGCCAGGAACGCCGTCGCGAGGCGCTGGCGCTGAATGCCAGGATTGCACGTTCGGGAGATGACCTCAGCTTCATCCAGGAGAAGCAGCGTCAGCTCGAGCAGAAGCAAGCCGCCATCGAATCCACGTCCCAGACTCCCTGAAGCAGAGAAATCCCCACCAGTGCCGTAGGACCCAGAGCAGGAAAAGGAGACCCCCCCATGGCTTCGACCGCGCCCGAAAGCCGCAGCTCCAATCCCAAGCAGGCTACGGCCTCGAAGGCTGGCGCCCAGCCTGTGCCCACGGACACGGCGGCACACGCCGGCCAGCTCCGCTCTGTGCGCCGGTTGCTCCACCGGGGGCGCCAACAGGGTTATGTCACCCACGACGACTTCACCGAAGCCATCTCCGAGGACATGATCGCGGAGGATCAGCTCGAGGAGGTAATGGCGCTCTTTGGCGAGAACGAAATTCTGGTGGTGGACTCCCCCAAGCACACGCGGAGCGTTCGGGAAAAGAGCCGCGCGGAATCCGAAGACACAAGAGGCCACACCAACGACCCGGTGCGCGTCTACTTGCGAGAGATGGGCCAGGTGTCGCTGCTCACCCGAGCCGGCGAGGTCTCCATTGCGCAACGCATCGAAAAGGGCGAGCACAAGCTGCTCTACTGCACCGTCGGGACTCCCCTGGGTGTGAAGCTCCTCTTGTCCCTGGGAGCCCAGCTACGACGGGGTGAGATCGCGCCCAAGGAGCTGTTGGCGGGCCTCGACGAGGAGGAGCCCGAGTTCACGCCTGAAGAGCGGCGCCGGCGCCTGATCGCGGCCATGAACCGGATCCGACGTCTGCAGCCTGAGTTTGCTCTGCGCCAGGCGCCCCTTGCGACCCAGCACGCTGGGGACGAGACCCAGGAACGTCTGTGGCGTGATCTGGACGAGCTCTCAGAGCAGGTCGTGATGCTCTTGATCCAACAGCGCGTCGCCAAGCCTGCCCTCGCCCTCATTCGCGAGGAGGTTCGGGCAACTGCAAGGCGCGCGGCAGATCTGGTGCGCAAGGCTCACCGCATCACACGGCCTCTCGGCGTGAAGCCGGAGCGGTTCGATGCCCTGGCCCGTGAGGCCAGGCGCCGTACCAAGGGCGGCCGGGAAGCCCTCGAAGCGCTGGGTGGCGATGTGGAGCGTATTGAGCGTATGGCAGACAAGCTCCACGCCGTGGAGGCAGAAATCGCCGCTCTCGAGAGCGAAACGGGCACCACGCGCGCCGTCCTCGTGCGGCTGATCCGCTTGCACAGCGCGGCCGCCGAGGAGACCCACGAGGCCAAATGCGAGCTGACGGAAGCGAACCTCCGCCTCGTGGTCTCCATTGCCAAGAAGTACACCAACCGTGGCCTTCAGTTCCTGGACCTGATCCAGGAGGGGAATATCGGCCTGATGAAGGCCGTCGAGAAGTTCGAGTGGCAACGGGGCTACAAGTTCTCCACCTACGCCACCTGGTGGATCCGCCAGGCCATCACCCGGGCCATCGCGGATCAGGCCCGCACGATCCGGATCCCCGTTCACATGATCGAGACCATCAACAAGCTGGGCCGCGCAACCAAGCAGCTGGTCCAGATGCTGGGGCGGGAACCCACGCCCGAAGAGCTCTCCCTGCAGATGGAGCTGCCCCTGGACAAGGTACGCATGGTGCTGAAGATCGCGAAGGAGCCGATCAGCCTGGAAACCCCGGTGGGCGAGGAAGATGACTCGAGCCTCGGCGACTTCGTCGAGGACAAGAACGCGGTAAACCCCGCCGATGCGGTGGTGGACCAGAACCTCTCGGATCAGACCCGGCGAGTCCTCGCAACCCTGGCGCCGCGCGAAGCACGCGTGCTGAAGCTGCGCTTCGGCATCGGCGAGCGAGCGAACCATACCCTCGAGGAGGTGGGCCAGGACTTCGCGGTCACCCGCGAGCGCATCCGCCAGATCGAGGCCAAGGCATTGCGCAAGCTGCGGCACCCGAGTCGCAGCCGCATGCTCAAGGGCTTCGTCGAGAACTAGCGGCTTCTGGCGTGGGGCCCACGCGCCGCTCCCCGCCAGGAGGATTCGACCATGAAGGGTTCCGAGCTCTTCGTCCGCTGCCTGGAGAACGAGGGCGTCGATACCATCTTCGGGATTCCGGGGGAGGAGAACATCGACGTCATGGACGCACTCCTGGACAGCTCGATCCGCTTCGTGACCACACGCCATGAGCAGGGAGCCGCCTTCATGGCGGACGTCCACGGCCGGCTGACGGGCAAGGCCGGTGTCTGTCTGGCCACCCTCGGGCCTGGAGCCTGCAACCTCGTCACCGGTGTCGCAGACGCCAACATGGACCGCGCTCCCGTGGTGGCCCTCGCCGGGCAGGCCGAGACCACGCGCATGCACAAGGAGAGCCACCAGCACCTGGACCTCGTCCAGCTTTTCCAGCCGATCTCCAAGTACGCCTCCCAGGTGCGGGAGCCGGAGATCATCCCCGAAGTGCTGCGCAAGGCCTTCAAGGTGTCGCAGGCGGAAAAGCCCGGCGTGAGCTTCGTGGAGCTGCCGGAGAACATTGCGGAGATGGCGGTAGAGGGGAAAGCCCCCCTCAAGCCCCAGAGCGCCATGGAGCCCTACCCGCCCCCGGACAAGGTGCGTCAGGCGGCGGCACTCATCTCCGAGGCGCGCTCGCCGATCATCCTGGCGGGCAATGGGGTGATCCGCGGTGGGGCCTCGGCCGCGCTGCTCGCCTTTGCCGAGGCCTTGAACATCCCCGTGGCCAACACCTTCATGGCCAAAGGGGCCATTCCCTCCTCCCACCCGCTCTCATTGGGAAGCGTGGGTCTCCAAGCACGGGACTATGCGGACTGCGGCTTGGACCGCGCCGACCTGATCCTCTGCGTGGGCTACGACATGGTCGAGTACCCCCCGCGGCTGTGGCGCCCGAACAAGCACGGCCGGCTGGTCCACATTGACGCCTCGCCGGCGGAGGTGGACGAGTTCTACATTCTCGACGCGGGGGTGGTCGGTGAGATTTCCGCCTCCCTCGGGGAGATCGCTGCGCAGAGCACACCGCGCGACACCAACCCGGTAAAGCGCCTGCGCGAGGTCATCGTCGAGGAGCTCAACACCCATGCGAATGATCCGAGCTTTCCGATGAAACCCCAGAGCATCGTCTGGGACCTGCGTCAGGTTCTACGCGACGAGGACATCGCCATCAGCGACGTGGGCGCGCACAAGATGTGGATGGCACGCATGTACGAGGCCGAGGCCCCGAACACCTGCATCATCTCCAACGGCTTCGCCTCCATGGGCATTGCCGTACCGGGCGCCATCGCGGCCCGTCTGGCCTACCCGGAGCGCCGTTGCGTCGCAGTGACTGGCGATGCGGGCTTCCTGATGAACTCCCAGGAAATCGAGACGGCCCTACGTCTGGGTCTCTCCTTCGTCGTCCTGATCTGGAGCGACTCGAAGTATGGCCTCATCGAGTGGCACCAGAACCGCAAGTTCGGTCGCTCGGCCTTCATCGACTTCAAGAACCCGGACTTCGTGAAATACGCCGAGAGCTTCGGCGCCAAGGGCTTCCGCGTGGAGAGCGCGGTGGAGCTGGTGCCGACGCTCCATCAGGCGCTGGATTGCGGCACCGTCGCGATTGTGGAGTGCCCCGTGGACTACTCCGAGAACATGAAGCTGACCGAGAGGCTGGGGAGCCTCCGGCCGAGGATCTGATCCACCCCTTGCGGACTCAGCCGCACTCCAGCAGCACCTTCAGCACCCCGGGCTGCTGTGCCAGCTGCAATGCCTCGTCGGCTCGGGCCAGGGGAACGCGCTCGTGTACCAGCGCATCCACCTGAACGGTTCCCTGGGCCAGGGCACGCAGCGCCGGGGGGAAGGGACCGCAGCGGGAGCCCACCACCTGGATCTCGTGGATGACGAGAGGTGCGAGATCTACGGGCAGCGGTTCCGCCACGGTGCTCTTCAGTACCACGGTTCCGCGCGGGCGAACGGCCTCTATCGCACGCGCGAAGCCGGCCGCGGAGCCCGTCGCCTCCACCACCAGGTCCGCCATCTCCACCTCGGCCGCCCACTCTTCCGCCAACAAGGTCTGGATGCCCCGCTCGGCAAGCAGCGAGAGCTTCTGCAGGTGCCGACCCACCACGAGGACCACAGCCCCGGCGTGGTGGAGCACCTGCGCAACCAGGAGGCCTAGCTTGCCATCCCCCAGAACCACCACCTGCATGCCCGGCTCCACGTGCACCTGCTCCAGGATCTCGAAGGCGGCCGCTACGGGCTCTGCAAATACCGCGGCCTCGTCGGACAGCTCGTCGGGCACGGGATGCAGGTTCACCACGGGGACAGCAACCCGCTCTGCAAAGACACCGTCCGCCTGCTGAATGCCCAGTACGCGACGGGAAGGACAGTGGCGTCGCAGGCCCGCCTGGCAAAGCGGACAGCTGCCACAGGCGAAGTTGATCTCGCCCACCACTCGCACACCCTTCCACTCGTCGGGCCCCTCCTCAACGACCCCCACGAATTCGTGGCCCATCACGCCGCGAAAGCGCAGGTAGCCACGCACGATCTCGACGTCCGTGTTGCAGATTCCGGCGCGCAGCACCCGGATCAGGGCCATGCCATCCTCGACCCGGGGCTCCTCGCACTCCCGCACGGCCGCCATCGCCCCGTCCCATACCAATGCCTGCACTTGTTCCGGACCTTCGCTAGTGGTGAAAGAGGCGAAGCTTGGTATGGACCATGCTGATCCCATACTCCCGGCAGGCCTCTTCCACCTCTTTGTCCCGGGTCGAGCCCCCAGGCTGCGCAATGAAGCGAACACCGTGCCGGCTGGCGTGGTCGATGTTGTCGCGAAAGGGGATGAAGCCGTCTGAGACCAGGCAGACCCCGTCCAGGCCGGCAAGCCACTCGCGACGCTCCCCATCGCCGAGGAGGTCCAAGGGACCTTCGAGAACCTCGGCCAGAGCCTGCTCCTCGAAACGGGTGAGATCCCCTTCGATGTAGCGCACCCGCCAGTTGATGCGCTGCTGCCGCTTTACGCCCTTGCGAAAGCGCAGGCCCAAGACCTTCGGATGCATGCCGAGGTACCAGAGATCTGCCTTGGCACCGGCCAGCTTGGTGCAGTCCACCCGCGACTGCTGGCCGGCTCCGATGCCGATCATCTGCCCGCTCAGCGCATAACCCACGGAGTTGGACTGCGTGTACTTGAGGGTCACCAGGCCGAGCAACAGGTCGCGCCGAGCCTCGGCGCTGAGCTCCCCGCACACCACTTCCTGCAGCGCCGCCTCGCCGCTCGGATGGTTGTTGCGGTCCTGCACGAAGCGCATGCCGAAGATCTCTCGCGCCTCCCGCGCCGGTGGTTCGAAGGCCGCGTCGGCCTGCAGCACGATAAAGCCGCCACCCTTCTTGGCCTGCAGGATCTCCAGGGCCTCGGGCTCGTAGTCCGGTGCCACGATGCCATCGGAGATCACTCCCTTGAGGAAACGCGCAGTGGCCACGTCCACTACGTCGGAGAGCGCGGCGAAGTCGCCAAAGGAGGACTTCGGGTCCGCCCCCCTGGCGCGGACGTAGGCCAGGGCCGCGGGCGTAAGCGCCTTGCCCTCCACCTCGTAGGCCTTCGCAAGAGCGGGTGAAAGCTTCGCCGCCACAGCAGCGCCCGCGGGAGAGACGTGCTTGAAGGAGGCCGCCGCGGGCAGGCCGGTGGCTCTCTGCGCCTCACGAACCAGCTGCCAGGCGTTCGCCGCGTCCAGGAAGTTGATGTAGGACGGGTTGCCATTTCTCAAAGTGAGCGGCGCCGTGCCGTCCAGCAGAGGCTCCACCGCCGCGTAGCTCTGGTGGGGGTTGCATCCGTACTTGATCTGCATCGTTTTGGGGCTCTCAAGAAGGAGTTGAAGAAGGAGGTCCGGACATGGACGAAGCGAGCCAGGCACGCAGGTCGCCGCCATAGCCCACCGCCTCCTGGCGTTTGCGGACGCGCTCGAGGATGGCCTGGGCAATCTCCGGAGGCGGCGCCTCGGCGCGCAGGATCTCTCCGGCAATGCGCAGGGCCGCGTGCTCGCTGCTGGTAGAGGAGTGGAGGAGCAAGCCCTCCTCTCCGGAGTGTCCCGCCGCGGACAGCCCGAGGTAGGCCTCTACGGCGTCTTCACTGACATGGGTGGCGTGTTTTCTCGAGGCCACGATATTGCCCTTGCCCGTGACCACATTGCCCACCGAGAACACGTTGGGATAGCCGTCCAGGCGGCCGTACTCCCAGTCGCTGAAATCGAAGAGCTCACCCTTCATCTCGATCCCGGGGATCGGTTCCGGAATGCTGCCGATGGAACTCACCACACAGGAGCCCCGCCGCTCGTAGACCTCGTCCGTAGCGACGACACGCCCCGCTTCCACCCGGGTGCGGCGCAGCCGCAGCCCGACCACGCGGTCTCCCTCGATGAGCAGGGCCTCCGGCGACGAGAGGGGCTCGAGCCCGAAGCGGTACTTCTCCTGGGCCTTCTCCAGGAGACGCCGGCGCGCCGCCTGGACCTTGGCCAGGCGGGCCTCGTCCGCGCCCTCCGGCGCCTCCACCAGCGGCATGTCCTCCGCGCGTCTGCGGTAGAAGAGCGTGCAGCCCGCGAGGCCCAGTTCCTCGAAGCGCAAGCCGTGACGTTGCAGCAGCTTCGGAATGCCCCGCACCTCGAGCTCCGGCATCGGGACCTCGACCCCACGCTCAGCCAAGGCCGCCCGCGTGGTCTCGAGCATCAGCACCTTGGCGACGTCAATGGAGGCCAGTCCTCCGCCCACGACCAATGCGTCATCCCGCGCCTCGAAGCGCGGCCCCGCATAGTCCGGCTCCTCCATGTGATTGAACCAGATGATGAAGGGGTTCTGGTAGATCAGGCCCTTCCGACCCAGGCCTCGGCACCCTCGATGGGAAGCGGTCGGTCCCGCCAGGCGCCACAGGCCAGCACCACGGCCGAGAAGCCCCAGCCCTGGGCCAGCTCCTCGAAGCTGACGTCGCGCCCCACCTTCGTGGCAGGGACGAACTCCACCCCCGGGCGCGCGAGCATGGCGGAGATCGCCTCGTACTCCTTGTTGCGCAGCTTCTCGTGCCACCTCGGCAGACCATCCTCGATCTTTCCGAAGGGCCGGCAGTTCTGCTCGAACACCACCACCCGGGCACCGCGTTCCGCCAGGCGGCCGGCCACCTGGGCCCCGGCGGTGGCGCCGCCGATGACCGCGACCACGTGTTGGGAGTGGGGTGCTGCCGCCATGCCGGGAGTGTCGCAGGGATCCCCTCCCGGCTCAATCCATGCGCGCCCGGGAGGGCTGGTACCGCTTCGGGGCCAGCTCTCTTGAACCCTCGGATGACGTCGGGAAGCGGGCTCGTGACCCGCCGGCGAGGAAGGGCCCCCTAGAGGCGGAAACGGCTCACGCTCTCGCGCAGGGCCTCGGCCTGGCGGCGCAGCTGCTGCGTGACTTCGGCCATCTGGCCGGCGGACTCCTCATTGCGCAGGGTGCGCTGGGCGAGCTCCTCGATGCCAGTGCTTACCTGGCTACAGGAGCTGGACTGGGCATCGAGGGAGCCGTGAATCGACTCCGAGCTCTCATGCACGCCATCCACCCCCTCGCGAAGATGCCCGGCGTTGCGCGCCTGCTCGCGACTGGAGCCCTGGACCTGCTGAGCCACCTGGCGGAGCGTGGAAACCGCTTCCGAGCAGGCCGTATTGCCGTGGCTCTGCTCTGCGGTGGCAGAGCGGATGGCCTCCACACCGTTGTTCACGCGGCCCATCAGCTCAGCCACACGGCCGGCAACCTGCGTCTGCTCCGCTACGGCGCGGACGATTTCCTGCATGCGCTCGCCGCTCTCGCGCGCCTTGCGCGTGATCTCTTCCAGGGAAGTACCGGCTTCCGCGGTGTGCTCTGCACCGGCGGAGACACTGCGAGTGCCCACCTCCACCGCGCCGACGGCATCCTCGCTCTCCTTTTCGAGGGTATGGATCAGGCTGCCGATTTCCTTGGTGCTGGAGAGCACCCGGTCCGCCAGGTCCTTGATCTCGTCTGTGACAACGGCAAAGCCCCGGCCGTGCTCTCCCGCCTGGGCGGCGATGATGGCAGCGTTGAGCGCCAGCAACGCCGTCTCGTCCGCCACCTCGTCGATCACGTCCAGGATGGAGCGCATCTCCTTCGCGCGTTTGCCAAGGCTGCGAATCACCTGCTCGGCGGTTTCGGTTGCCTGGGCGATGGAAGTCATTCCGTCGATGGTGTCGCGCACCTTCGAGCGGCCGATCTCAGCGGCCTCGACCACCTGCGAGGACAGCTGCGCCGTGGACTCTGCCGTGTGGTTCACCTGGAGCATGGCCGCGGCCATCTCCTCCATCTCATCAGAAGTCTGGGCGGCGGCCTCGGCGAGGGTCGCGGTCTGATCTCCCACTCGGCCCACGCTTTCGGTCATCTGATCGATGGCTCCAGCCATCTCGTTGACGCGCCCGGCCATGGCCTCGGCTGCCTGATGTTGCTCATCGCTGGTTGCGGCCAGCTGCAGCACTGCGCTGCTGGACGTCTCCGCCAATTCGTTCAGATTCTCGGCGTTGCGGGCCACGCCTGCGATCTCGCCAGTCAGCGCCTGCATTCCTGTTGCCGCGTCCTGGGTGCCCTGACGCTGCTCGGCTGCAACTTCTGCCAGGCGCGTCGCCACATCGCCGAGCTCGCCCGCACGCGCCTCCACGCCGTCCGCCGCCGAAGAAACCTGACCAACGGTCTCGCGCAGCGCCGCCGCCATGACGGCGAAAGCGCGACCGAGGTCCCCCAGCTCGTCGTCCGATTCGAGGGGCCACCCCGCGCGCAGGTCGCCCGCCGCGACCCGCTCCGCCTCACCGCGCAGCCTGCGGATCGCGTCTCCAAGATCGGCAGCCGCCAGCTGGGCAATCCCCATGCTCGCGCCGACCGCGAGCACCGCCAGCACCAGGAATCCGATTCCAAGCGCGTGGAAATCCATCACGTCGAGGCGGGGCGAGCTCGCCACGAGGATCGTGTCCTGACCGACGGGCCGGATCCAGTGCACCTGGTGAGCACCGCCCGCGGCGCCCATGCCCTCTGTCTCCGTAGCGCCGACCAGGCGTGCCCGTTCCTCGGGCGTGAGCGCTGCTTCGTCGCCGACCAGGAGCTTGCCGGTCTTGGCGCTCAGGGCCAGCAGGAAGACGGGTGTGTGCCAGCGCTCCGCCTCCCGTTGGAGATCGGCGAGGCCGTCCTCGCTGTCCCACTCCCAGGTGTCCCTCGCCTCGGCGAGCAGGCGCACCTGCTGGTCGTCGAGCAGGCGCTCCATGGGCTCCGGAGCCCGGGAGTAGACCATGAAGAGGGCAAAGACCAGCGGCACCAGGGCCATGCTGGCAAGGGCCAGGCGCAGGCGACCCGCCAGGGTGGCTGGGCGAATCAATTCACGGCGCTCGTCGACGCTGGTCAGCCGCACCGCCAGGCCCTCGCGCAGCCGGGCCGTGCGGCGCTTCAGGAAGTAGCTGAGACCAATGGCGGCGAGCAGGCCGCCGCAGGCCCCCGCAAAAACCAGGGTTCCCGCCGCCTTGAGCGAGAAGTCCTGGAAGCGCAGGGCCATGATGCCGGCTGCAGAGATCGTGCACGCCTGAAATACCGCCGCGTTGAAGCGGAAGGCGTTTCTCGGCAGCGCCAGCAGGACGCGGAAGCCCTCGCGCAGCAGCGCGTGGTTCTCTTCACCCCGCGCGATCGAATCGAGGCAGCGGGAGACCGGCATCACCATGCGGCGCAGGGCGAGGTGAATGACGGGCCCCAGCACCAGCGCGGCTCCCCCCACCGCCACAAAGAAGCCCCGCAGCTGGTCCGGAGGCAGGCGCATGAGCAGGATCAGCAGGGTCAGGATCAACGCCGCTGCGCCTGTCGAAAACAGGGTGATCTCCAGGCTGGCACGCACTCGGAATGCGCGACCCGTGGGGAGCTTGCGGTGGCTCGGATCCTCGTTGCGCTTTCGTCGTCGGTTCAATCTGTGCGCCTCGAGAGGGGACTGCACGGTGGGCGGGTTCGCCGGGTTCGATGGCGACATCAGGAACATCGGAGAAAAACCCAAAGAAGTTGAGGGAAACCGGGCCGCTAGGAGGCTTTTGGCGTATGGGGCCTAAAACACCCTCCCGGGGCAGCAGCCGCAGAAGGATCCCGGTTTCCTCAACACGATGAGCGGCCGGGAGGACCCGCTGCAACCGTGTCGAACGGGCGAAAACCCACGAGGTCTCCTGCTAGGCTCCCGGCAGCGGGCCCTTAGCTCAGCGGTCAGAGCACCCGGCTCATAACCGGATAGTCCCTGGTTCGAATCCAGGAGGGCCCACCGGGAATTGCGGCTGCGGGGACCTTCGGGAGGAGCTTGCATGAAATTCTGGGCAGCGACATTTCGGGTTGCTCTCGTCGCTACCTTGCTCGGCGCTTGCGGCACGGGGCACGAGACCACCCCGGCCGAAGGGCCCACCGCAGAGGTCACGCAGGCGGAGGTGCTAACGCTCGTCGGATCCGCGGACGGGCCCCTGCTGCTGGATGTGCGCACCCCGCAGGAGTTTGCCTCGGGCCACGTGCCGGGGGCCCGCAATATCCCCTTCGACCAGGTGACCGCCCACCTCGCCGATCTCCAGGCTTTTCGGCAGCGCGGCGCCGTGGTCTACTGCGAGAGCGGGGGCCGAGCGGCGAAAGCGATCCAGGTGCTGCGCGGGGCGGGTTTCCAGGGCGTGCGTCACCTGCAGGGGGATATGTCGGGTTGGCGCAGCTCCGGGAGAGCAGTAGAGCGCTAATCGGCGGCCTCTTCGGGTGCCTCGATGTGTCGCGCAACCAGCGACCAGAAGCCTACGCGCCCGGTATCGATGCGGTCCAGGTCCGCCTTGGCATAGCGAGCCGCCACTGCGGAGATCGGCTTGGCTCGCCGCGCCTTCATGTGTACCTCGGCCACGCGTTCCAGGTGGACGAAGCGCCCCACGGCCTGGTCCACGCCGTCGCCCACTGTGAGCAGGCCGTGATTGCGAAGTATGATCGCGCGCGTCCGACCGAGCGCCACGGCGATGCGCTTGCCGCCCTCCACGCTCTGCACTTGTACCTCTTCGTCGTCGAAGAGTGCGTGGTCCTCGAAGAAGAGACAGGCCTCCTGACTGATGGGGAGCACCGGGCGAAGCTCCGC
>Ga0114931_10010181_pt1 | contig 11208 bp, 7 predicted proteins | sample 2SBtaG_FD_89579 | JGI IMG/M metagenome (GOLD analysis project Ga0114931, IMG submission 89579) | Deep subsurface microbial communities from Kolumbo volcano to uncover new lineages of life (NeLLi) - 2SBTROV14_V59a metaG | ecosystem: Environmental > Aquatic > Marine > Volcanic | place: Kolumbo...
GATTCACGATCTTCGGCCGCCCTCGAATGGAAACCTGCCTGGCAAGGCGTCCGCGGCGGTCGCCTTGCCTGCGCAGCGTATTCGTGAATTGGTGAGCAAGGCCCGGGGGGAGTTGTTGGGGGATTGCTGAATCGTTAGCCTGGACTCGGTCTGGTGAAACGTCGTCGGGATCTGCCGGGCCGTGGCGGCCTGTCGGAATGGTTTGAAGCGGACGATCCCTCGCCAAGTTGTTGCAGGTTTTTTCCATGACCCGAGACGCGACGAAATCTGAATTGCTCAGCCCCGACTTTTTGGCCCGGCTCGAACGTCTTGAGCTGGTTAGCCGCAAAGTCTTTCGCGGGCGGCTCAAAGGCGAACGCCGCAGTCCGCGCAAGGGGCAAAGCGTGGAGTTCGCCGACTATCGCAACTATGTCCAAGGCGACGATCTTCGTTTTATCGACTGGAACACCTACGCCCGGCTCGACCGCCTGTTTCTGAAGCTGTTTCTCGAAGAGGAGGATCTGCACTTTTACACCTTGATTGACAACAGTGTCTCGATGCGATTTGGCGATCCCACGAAGCTGCGTTACGCCAAGCAGGTTGCCGCGGCGCTGGGCTTCATTGGCCTCGTGCGATCCGATCGAGTCAAAGTCGAATCGCTCGGTTCGAGCGGGCGTCGCCGCGTACCCGCGCTGCGTGGGCGACACAACCTTGCGCGGTTGCTGGAAACGATTGAGACCATCGAAGCGGAGGGCGATGTTTCCTTGGCCGACGGCGTGCGTAGGTTTTGCCTGCACCACGAGGGACGGGGCATCCTGGTGTTGATCACCGACCTGTTGGACAAGCAAGGTTTTGAAAAACCGCTCCGCGATCTGGCCGCGCAGCGCATGGACACTTATCTGATTCATACACTCTCGGCCGAAGAGCTGGCTCCAGAGTTTCAAGGAGATTTGCAACTGGTCGATTGCGAGGACGGCGACGTCGCCGACATCACCGTGAGCGAGCCGTTGTTGAAGCGTTATCGCGATACGCTCGAGGCGTTCGTCGCCACGGCGCGCGGTTTCTGTAGCCGGCGAGGGATCGTCTATCTGCTGGCGTCGAACCAGGTGCCCTTTGAACGGCTGGTGACATCGTATCTTCAGAATCGGGGCTTGGTGCGCTGATGTGGCCCACGTGGACAAGCATGGCAACGTGGTGGCAATGGGGCCTGTTGGCGCTGGTGCCGCCGGCGATTTTCGCGCTTTATTTTTTGAAGCTCCGCCGCCGTCCGGTGGAAGTGCCCAGCACTTACTTATGGCAGCGGGCCATTGAAGACCTGCGCGTTAATAGCCTTTGGCAGCGGCTGCGCAACAGCCTTTTGCTGCTGTTGCAATTGCTCGTGATCGCTTTGGTGATGCTGGCCTTGGGGCGGCCCACGTGGCGGGCCTCGAAACGCCTCGGCGAACGAACCGTGTTTTTGATCGATACCTCGGCCAGCATGGCCGCGGTGGACGTCCGGCCCTCGCGGCTCGAAGAAGCCAAGCGGCGGGTGCTGGAGCAAATCAAGGGCATGCGATCCGCTGACGTGGCGATGGTGATCAGCTTCTCCGACGCGGCCCGGGTTGAGCAGCCTTATACGTCAAACCGCGCCGCGCTGCGCAAGGCAGTGCGAGCCGTTCGGCAAACCGAAGCGACGACCGACCTTTCCGAAGCGCTGAAGCTGGCCTCGGGCTTGGCCAATCCGTCGAAAACCGGCGATCTTGTCGACTCGCAAGTGACCGAGGCCGCGCCGGCCGAGGTTTATATCTACAGCGACGGACGCTTCGCCGACGTGAACGGTTTTGCGCTTGGAAATCTCAAGCCGGTGTTCGTCCAGATGGGCACCAAAACGGCCGAAAACGTCGGCATCGTCGCCCTGAGCACCTCGGGGCGAGAAGACGAGCACGGCACGCTACAGGTTTTCAGCCGCCTCATCAACGCGGGCGCCGAAAACCGAAGGCTGACTGTCGAGCTTTATCGCGACGGCTCGCTGACCGACGCCGATCAAATCGAACTGCCGGCCGGTGAGTCACGCGGTCTGGTCTTCGAGTTGGAACCGTTCGACTCGGGCGTTCTCGAGCTGCGCGTCGACACGACCGATGATCTAAAGCTCGATGACCGGGCCTGGCTGGCGATTAACCCGTTGGGCCGCACGACGGTGCTTTGCGTCACGCCGGGAAATCGACCGCTCGAGCGAGCCTTGACCACCGCGCGTGCCGAACGGCGGGCCGACGTGGTGTTTGTCGAGCCCAGCTACCTCGAAACCGAGGAGTACCGGCGGTTGGCCGGGGAAGGCAAGTTCGACTTGATCATCTACGATCGCTGCCGGCCGGGCGACGCCCCGCAGGCGAACACCTTCTTCATCGCGCGGGCGCCCGGTTGGCGAGGCTGGTCGGTCGGCAAACCGGTCATCGGTCCTGATATTCTCGATACCGAGCAGGCCCATCCGCTGCTGCAATGGGTTCAGCTGCGCGACGTGCTGTTTGCCGAGGCCACGCCCCTTAAGCCGCCCAAGGCGGCAAGCCGGCTGATCGAATCGAACTTCGGGACGCTGATGGCCATCGCGCCGCGCGAAAACTTCCAAGATCTGGTGCTCGGCGTCGAATTGTTTGGTGAGAAAGAGATCGCCACGAACTGGACCATCAAACCCAGCTTTCCCGTGCTGGTGCTCAACTTGCTCGAATATCTGGGCGGCGACTGGTCGAATCCCGGCGCCACGCAGATTCGCCCGGGCCAAAGCGTGACGCTTCCGGTCGGCGGTTCGACGCGGCTGAGCGTTGTCACCCCGTCGGGAAAGACGGTGCCCGTGGCGCGTGGCCGGCTGACGGACGTTCAGTTTCGCCGTACGGGCGAGCAGGGGGTTTATCAGTGGCGCGAGGGCGGTCGGCTCGCGCGTCGATTCGCGGTGAACTTATCGTCTCCGCGGGAAAGCGACCTTCGCGTGCGACCGGAGGGCGCGCTTCAAATCGGCAACGTCACGGTGGCCGCCACGGTAACGCAAACCACGCGCCGTGAGCTTTGGAAGCTGTTGTTGATCGTCGCGCTGGTGGTTCTGGTTGCGGAATGGATCGTTTATCGGTACCGCATCGATCCTCGCGTGCCGCGTCCAAGATTCGAACCGCGGCTTTCCCCACCGCCAAACATCGGCCGGCTGACGTAAAGGGCCGATCGCAATCATGACGGCGAAAAGAATCGGCCATGTCAGAGAAAGGCCGGCTTCTTGTGGGTGAAATAGCCCGGCAAAATCAATGATTTGTCGAACGCTTCGAAATGCGGCATAATTCGTTAAAGTTAAGTGTCGGTGGCTTGCGGGCTGTAAGGGCCGGCAATCGACGGAAGCCGGGCGGCCGCGTGGTGGGGTCGACCCTGCGTTGACCGGTTTGCGTGAGAAGGCCGCTTGCCACCGGTCATGGACGAAACCGCCACGACACCAGAACCGGCCGAGACAGAGAAACGTAATAGGAATGCGATCGCCGGTGGCACCCGTTGTGTCAACCGGACATAAAGAGGCCCTAGCCTGCGCTGGTTTGCGTGGCCGTGTTCACACGCTGCGGGCGCATGGCCCTCTCCAGAACAAGTGGGATGGAGCCCCTCGTAGCTCACTCCCACCCGAGTTACGACGCAAGCGAAAGTTGCGCTGGCAAAAGACTAACCGAAGGATGCCAAGGTCGGTTCCCCGTGTGTGAGCGCAACTGACGGCGCCCCCAAGGTCGCGGTGCGAGGGTAGGCGCCGCGAGATCAAGCAAGAAATCTTATTTCCAGGCGAATATGAAAACCTACAAGCAACCCATCTTGCGGCTTCGTCGGCCGCGAGACGAGCGGCGCGGCAAGCATAAACATAAGGTCATCAACCGACTGGTCGAAAATCGGCTGATCAAGCGCATCAGCGACGAAGAATATCGCCGCAAGGTACGGCGTGTGTATGGAGGGCGAAAAGGTGCCTTGCTGGCCACGGCGAGCAAGCTATCGTTGCATTTGCCCCTGGTCGAGCGGCTGCTCCGCTCGCGGCAGTTTAATCTGCGGGGCGTTGGTCGCGTGCTCGACGTGGGCAGCGGCGCCGGCCAGGTTTTGCAGCATGTGCTCAAGCACGCGGATCCCGGCGTCGAAGTGACGGCCTGTGATCTTTCGGCCGCCATGTTGCGACGTGCCCGGCGACGATTGAAAAGCCAGCGACCGAAGTACGTCGCGGCCGATCTGGCGCGGCTGCCCTTTGCCGATGAGGCGTTCGACTGCGTGACTTGCGGCTACGTGCTCGAACATCTCCCCGATGCCCGCCCCGGGCTAAAGGAAATGGCCCGCGTCATGGCGCCGGGCGGGCGAATGCTGCTGTTGACCACCGAGGACAACTTCGGCGGCGCGTGGACCAGCCGCATGTGGTACTGCCGCACCTATAACCGCCGCGAGCTGTTCGGCATCATCGACGAAGTCGGGCTCGTGTGTCATAAGGAACTTTGGCTTTCCAAGGTACACAAAGCGCTTCGCGCGGGCGGAATTTGCCTGGAACTCGAAAAGCCCCGCTAACGGGCCGGCGGGTTTCTCTCCGGCTCAGACGCTTTTGCGGCCGATATGACGAGCCCGCCCGGTTCGTCTGCCGACAAGTTGAACTGCGTCACGCGCGATCGGCGATCAGTTCCGCTTCGCCCCGGGCGATTGTTTCTTTCGTGCCTTGCAACGTGGCGGGCGATCGCAACACGAGCCGGGAAATCTCGGCCGGGCAATTGAATCGCACCGTTTGCAGGCTGGAGACCCCTCGGCTAACGTGCAGCAACGTCGGCCGCTCGAAGAACGTGCCCGACGCATACCGGGCACCGCGGCGGCTGGGCGAAACCAGCGGGCCGATGAGCGGAAAGCGAATTTGTCCCCCGTGACAGTGTCCGGCAAGCATCAGGTCGACATCGTGCCGCCGGGCCCAACCGTACTGGTCCGGCGAGTGTGCCAGAAGAACCCGCCACGGTTCGCCGTCGGGGGTCCGCCGCGGTGCTTGCGACATGTCGGCCGCCGGGCGAATCCACGGTAGCTCATTGCCGGCCAGCACGACCCGGTGGCCGTTCCAATCGGTTTCAATCAAACGCCCGCCCAAATCGATCAAGCCCGCTTCAACGAGCGTTCGCCGAGTTCGCGCCAGATCAACCAGCCGCAGGTCGTGGTTGCCAAGGATGAAGTAGACCCCCAACGGCGCTTCAAGCCGGGCCAACGTCGAAGGAATCCAGGCAAGGCACTCCCGGCGGTCGAAAAGATCACCGGTGATGGCGATCACGTCGGCCTTCATCTGGTTGACCCGCGTGATGATCTCCTCGAAAAACTCGCGGGCGATCGCTCCTTCGAAATGAAGGTCTGAAACGTGCGCGATGGAAAGCCCATCGAGCCCGGCCGGCAATCGCGGTGACGCGAACGTCTTTTCATTGACCTCAACCCGGAAAACGTCGTTTCCCGGAAGACAGGTGAACCACCGCCGCAGACCACGATCCCCGATCGGTCGGTGGCCGAGCGTTTCCGCCAGGTCAACCACCCGGCCATGCTTGGAAAGCAGCTCACTCGGCGCACGTTGGAACGCTCGCAAAAAAGTCCACCATACCAGCGGGCCGAGTGCCATGGCCCAGCACAGCATTAAATAGCCCCGCCAAACCATCGGCAGGCGATACCAGCCGCGTGCAAGCGGCAGCCAGTCGGCGGACTCGACCAGCAGCGACCAGGCGAACAGAGCGGGGATGGCCAGCGTCGCGCCATAGAGCGCGTAGGAGATGAACTTCAACCGTCGCATGGCGATCGGCTGCGCGTGAATCAGATTGTTCGCCATCAGCCAAAACGCGAAGTGGCCGGCCAGCGCCACGCAGAGAATCACCCAGTCAACCGTGGTCATGGCACAAGAGCGATGTTTGAAAAAGGATCGAAACCAAAAGGCCGCCACGGAAGTTGCCGCGCTCAAGCGTTACGAACCGGTGATTTCTGCACGACCTGTTCGACGGTTGAAAGCAACTGGTCCAAACGGAACGGCTTGTAAAGTACGGCTTGCAAGCCGGCCCGACGAGCCTTGACGATCGAATGGCCGGGATCGTAGCCAAAGCCGGTCATGAGGACCAGAGGAACCGGCTCTTCGGTGGCGTTGAGCTTCACCATCAGATCATAGCCGCTCATGTCCGGCAGCCGAATGTCGGCGATCATCACGTCGTAATTTTCGCTCAAGTCAACATTGCAGGCCATGAAAATCGCCTCGGCCCCGTTGTGTGCGGTTTCGACCACGCATCCGTAGCGTTCCAGCAAATCGTGGGCCGCGCTGCGAACGCTCTCATCGGCATCGACGACCAGCACCTTTCGCCCTTTTAACAAGGGGCGTTCCTCTTGGTCGGGCGGCTGCGGCAGCGCCTGACTGGGGGCCATCTTCTGGCCCACTTTCTGAATTACCTGCTTGATGTCGCGCGCGTTGCGCAGAATGCGCTGCAGCCGGTCGGTCACCTCGGGCTCGTGACCGATGTAGCGTTCCATGATGTTGACGGCTTCATTGAGGATTTCATCCACCGGCAAGGCCACGGCGCTGTGAATGGCCTCGACGCTGGCCGCCGTGCTGCTGGCCTTTTCGGCCACCAGCAGCTCGAACGTGTTGATCGCCGCCGCCACGTCGCGCGAGAAAATTTCCAGGAATTGCAGGTCGTTTTCCGAAAAGGCGCACGCTTCGGGGCTTTCCACATTGAACGTGCCGATGACCTCGTCGTGCAAGATCAGCGGCACGGTCAAAGAGCTTTTCGCGCCTTTGGACCCTTCCAGATACATCGGGTCTTGCGCCGTATCCTCGCACAAGTAGCTCTTGCCGGTCGCGGCTACGAAGCCCGTTACGCCGTTGCCCTTGGGGCGGGCGTACAAATCGCGCGTGGTGGCCGCCGGTTCAAAACCTACGGCCAACAGCGGCTCGAGCCGGCCGGTCTTCGTGTCCAGCAGGCGGATCTCGACGACGTCGAAGTGCAACAGATCCTTGGTGTAGTGCAGGATGTTCGCCTTGAGCAGATCGATCCGCTCGGCAACCGGCATCTGCAACAACTCTTCCGGCTTGAGATCGGCCAGTTCGATGCCGGCCTGATGGATGGCTGCAAGCTTCTGCTGTTGCAGCGTCTCCTGCGTTACGTCGCGAACCGTCACCAGCAAATTATGCGGCGGTCCTTCCGCTTCCAGCACCGGGGTCGCCAAGACCTGAAAGTAGTGTTCGCCCGAGCGAAGCGTCGACGTCGACGGCGTCGCGGTGGCCAGGGCCGTTTGCAGTGGGCAATAATCGGGGCCCATGATCTCCACCCCGTCGAAAACGCTGTAGAACTTCTCGCCCACAACGCTTTCACGCCCATTCCACTCGGCCAAACGCCGGTTGCTCCAGAGAATCACATTATCGGCGTCGAGCAGCAACACGCCATCGGGGAGCCCTTCCAGGATTCGTTCGTTTTGCAGAAGCTTTCCCACTTGAAATGCTTCTTGCAAATGTTCGGAGCTGACATAGACGCCAGCCAGATGGTCGCGTTTCATACGCGACAGGGCCCGAAGAATCGAAGGCACGACGATCAGCTCGCACGAACCGTTGAGGCGATCGACCAACTCCCGGCCTTCTTCGCGGGAATTACCGACAATCAGAATTTTGGGCCTCGAAGACACCCCTTAGCTCCGTTGATCCAAACGCTATCCACGCTAATTATAGGAGCTCAAAAAAAACGAACAACAGACTTGTCTGCCTTGCGCTCGCTTTATTATTGATTTCCATCGGTTGGCCCATGGCGACACATTCATGCAGCCATGGCCCTGACAAAGTTTTTCGGATTGCCCACCGACCCTCATTAGCACGTTTGTTACGTTCCGCACAAAATGCCGGCGCCTCTGCGACACCACTGGGGGGATCGTCCAAAGAATAAGCCCGCTGTCGCGGAGATACTTCCACCCACCAGGGCGAAGTACCGCTCCCTCCACAGGCCGCCTCCGGCTCGCCTTGCGGAACCACGCGCGGCCCGAAGAAAAGAAACATTTGCCGCAATCGATATGACCGTACTTTATACGCCATCAAGCAGACTTGGTTCAGCCGCACAGAGAACCAACCCTTATCCTCGCCCGCTCCCGGCCTTCCATAGATCGGGACACCGCGCGACGGGCCGAATGGTAATGCCTAATTACCACTCAATTCCTACTGTCACCGCAGTTGCCACGGTGGCTCGCTGCCATTTGCGTGCCCCGAAAAAGCGGCGCACCGGTCAGCGTGATGAAGTCCCCCTTGCCGAGTGACCGATGTTTCTTAGGTAGCGTTTGGAGAGGTTCTCCAAGAGCCTGCGGACGCGCTTGCGGTGTGCGAACTTGGATCGCGTCCGGTGGCCTACGTTCTCTTCCGAAGCGACTGAAGCCGGCCGGCCATCAAACGGAGATCTGGCTCATGTGGCGTGCTTTTTTCCTGGCAATCGGCATTTTTACGGCCATTCTCGGGGCCGAAGCCCTGGTGGTGGATAAAGCCGTGCTCACGGTACGTCAGCAGCCGGCGACGGGGCTTTCCGCGGCGTTGGACATCGACGGCGCCGGACGACCGCGGGAAATCACTCCCCCTGAATGGGCTCCGTGGAGCCTGCTGAGCGTCGGCGCGGTAACCATTCTGTATTCCTTCACGATTCCCAAACGCGTGAAAGAATAATCCCCGCCGCTCGAAGCTTTGGGGAATGCCATGGTCACGTTCCGGCAAGCACGGCGACAGACTCTCCCGATGCTCAAAAGGTGCTTTCTCAGTCGTCTTTCAGCAGCCCGTCGAAGTAGCTCTTCGTCTGCTCGCGATATTCGCGAGGCAGCCGCTGCGTGGTGATCGGGTCGGCCTCTCCACGTAGAACGCTTTTGAATTCCGAGGCAATTTCTTTCTGAATACGCCCTTTGACGTTCGGGCCATCCACCAAATCAGTGATCGTCGCGGTGCCGCGGCCGACTTTCTGTCGTACGCGGGTGTCGTAGGCGCTGGTGTCGCCATCGGCTTCCGGGCGAGGCCCCCTTCCATGTCCCACGCCTAACCCCTGTCCGTTACCGCGTTTGCCGAAGCGGCCACCGGCACACTGCCCTTTGCACTGGGCGATTTGATCCGAGGCTTCGTCCAGCAGTTCGAGTTCCTGGAGTTGGCGGTCGATTCGGTCGAGCTGATGGCGGGTCAGTTCAAGTTGGTCCAGGGCTTGCGCAAGATCGTTTTGTTCCATGCTTTTCGCACACTGGCGGAGTTGCTTGGCCAGTTGGTTCATCGATTCCTGCTGACTGGCCTGTTGAAGCATCTCATTGAGTTGCGATTCCAGCTCGGCGGCTTCTTCCGTGCGACCGGCCGCGCGTGCCTCGGCGATTTGTTGGCGAAGCTGATCCTTCCTCGCTTCTTGTGTCTTGGCAAGCTGTTCGAGTTTTTCGCGCATTTGGTCGAGTTGCCGGGCAAGCTTTTTTTTCTGTTCGTCCGTGAGCTTTCCCTGGGCGATTTGCTGCTTGAGCTTGTCGAGCTCTTGGATCGCTTGCTTGAAATCGCCTTGTTTCATGGCCCGGGCAAACTTGTCCGCCGGACCTCGATCCAGATTTTTTAGCTCGCTTAGCTGCTGCTTGATCTGCTTGGCCCCGCCCAGTGCCTTGCGGCGTTCTTGCAGTTGGCGGGCCAGATTGTTGAGCTTGATCAGTGTTTTTTTAGGATCCACTTTCTTGCGGCGGGCCAGCTCTTCGGTGCGCTGTTCGAGACGCTTGAACAGGTCTTCAGCGTCGGCCAGCCCTTCCTGCGCGGCTCGCTTGCGGCGCTCGAGAAGCTTGCGACGCAATTGGTCGGTCGACCGGCGTACTTGCTTTTCCTGCGGCGTGTCGGTTTGGGCCGTGGCTTGCCCGGTGGAGCCCAGTGGGCCAATCAGCAGCGCGACCAGCAGTGCCACGGCGGCGGGAGCCAACGGGAGCCATGTCCAGCGGCTCGCTCTTAAACGAAACCGCTCGCGAAGGTCCAAACGCCGCAGGTGCCGGGCGGCATCGTCGATCACGGCTTGACCGGCCTCGGTTTGCCGAATGGCCACGTCAAGCGACCATGCGCTGGAAACACGCTCTTTCAGCCCGAAGCGATGATCGATCTCGAGGGCCGCGTCAAGCGACGTGCTGCGGGTCCAGACGGCGTACAGGCCGGCGATAACCGTGCCGATCAACACGGCGGCGACCATCCAGACCCACCAAACGACGGAAAGCGGCCAGATCTTCCCGGCACCGATCACCCCGACCGACACCAAGAGGGCGACCGACACGAACCACGGCAGCAGCCGCAAGAACCGCTGAAGCAGCAGTCGCCGTCGCGCGGCTCGGATTGTTTGGTCAAGCCGGTCCATGTTCGTTGCTCTCGCAGAAGTACCGTTGGTGGAAAAGAGGTAAAACCCCGGGGAACAGCAGACGCCGGAGACGCTTCTCGCCCGCTCGCACGGTCCATTCGCACTGCCCACCTGCACTATAAGTGTAGCGAATCGATGGCTCCCGAAGCGAACAAAACCTGCTCTGCCCCATCCGGTTTTCCCGGAATTCACCCGCATGATTCATGAAAAGCCGGCCATGAATCATCCGGGGGTAAGACGCTCGCAAGGCCGATCGAGTTCCGCGGCTGGTAGCAACGCTTGATTGAGCACCACGACCGCGCCGCCGGTCGCGGGGCGGATAGTCTTTGTCTCGGCGGTGCAACTCATTATGATGAGCGGTCCAGTAAGTCCGTTTCTGATTCAGACGGTCATTTCGATCCCCTACGGTGCGGTGTTTCGATACGTTTGGGATGCCGCATCTCGACCAGTAAGAATGCGACGAGCCACGATGAGCGAATTTCGTACCGAACGCGATTCGATGGGGGAAGTCAAAGTTCCGGCCCTGGCCTACTACGGCGCGCAGACCCAACGGGCCGTGGAGAACTTTCCCATCTCTGCTTGGCCTTTGCCGCCGCCTCTGATCCATGCCTTGGGGTTGGTCAAATTCGCCGCGGCCACGGCCAACCGCGATTTGGGGAAGCTGACCGGATCAGGAAAACGACCTCTCGGCACGGCCGAAGTCGAGGCGTTGCTCTCCGCTTGCCGCGAAGTGGCCGAGGGCAAGTTCGATGATCAGTTTCCCATCGACGTGTTCCAAACCGGATCGGGCACGTCGAGCAACATGAACACGAACGAGGTGATCGCCAACCGGGCCATCGAGCTGATCGGCGGAGATCGCTTCGCGGCCGACAAGCCGATTCAC
>Ga0114931_10010182_pt1 | contig 11208 bp, 9 predicted proteins | sample 2SBtaG_FD_89579 | JGI IMG/M metagenome (GOLD analysis project Ga0114931, IMG submission 89579) | Deep subsurface microbial communities from Kolumbo volcano to uncover new lineages of life (NeLLi) - 2SBTROV14_V59a metaG | ecosystem: Environmental > Aquatic > Marine > Volcanic | place: Kolumbo...
ACCGCGATCCGGTGGTCATCCTCGACGGGCTGACCAAGAACTGGCGCTATCCCGGCTGGCGCGTCACCTGGACGGTGGCGCCGCGCGAGGTGATCCAGGCGGTCTCCAGCGCCGGCTCGTTCCTCGACGGCGGCGGCACCCGGCCGCTGCAGCGGGCGGCGATCCAGCTGCTCGACGAGCAGGGCACTCGCGACGAGACCCGGGCGATCGCCGAGGAGTTCGGCAAGAAGCGGACGCGCCTGCTCAACGGCCTGCGCGACCTCGGCTTCACCGTCGACCTGCCGCCCGAGGGAACCTTCTACGTCTGGGCGTCGGCCGCGCACCTGCCGCCGGCAATCAACGACGGCATGAAGTTCTTCCGCGCCGCCCTGGACCGCAAGGTCATCTCGGTGCCGGGTGAGTTCTTCGACGTCGATCCCGGCAAGCGCCGCGGCGGCCGGCCGTCGCGCTTCCGCAACCACCTGCGTTTCTCGTTCGGCCCGCCCATGGAGCGAATCGACACCGCGCTCGAGCGCATCGCGGCCCTTATCGCTGATGCGGCCAACGGAAGAGTGGGATAGCGGCGAGTACGCCCCGGTCGAGGGGCGTGACGGCTGGTTCAAGCGCTGGGTCCATCGGGCCTGGTGGTTGCACAGCTGCGTCGCGTTTTCGTTCGGCGTCGGCGTCATGGTCGTCGCCCGCCGGGGCCTGGAGTTCGCCGACAAGCTGCTCCTGGTGCTGGGGCTGTCGTGGCTGCTCATGTTCATCGCCCTGCGCTTCATCGTCGGGCCGGGCAACCGCGCCCCGGAGGAGGGGCTGGCGCGCAAGGGCGTGCGCGTGGTGACCAACTACGTCATCAAGAACCTGTACCAGCAGATGTTCTTCTTCCTGGTGCCGCTGTACGCCTCCAGCGCCACCTGGTCGCTGTCGAGCACCAACTGGTGGCTGCCGCCGCTGCTGATGGTCTGCGCGGTGTTCTCGACCATGGATCTGGTGTTCGACAACTTCATCATGGAGCGGCGGGTGATCGCGTCGCTGATGTACGGGCTGGCGCTGTTCGCGGTGCTCAACTTGATGCTGCCGCTGGTCTTCGGCATGCGTCACTTCAACGCGCTGCTGATCGCCGCCGGCGCGACCGCTCCGGCGGTGGCGCTGCTCAACTTCCGCGTCCGCTCGGTGGTCAGCGCCGCCGGGCTGACCTGGACGCTGGCCGCGACCGCCGGGCTGATGAGGCTGGCCTATTGGGGGCGCGCGTTCGTGCCGCCGGCGCCGCTGGCGATGGTCGAGGGCACGGTCGGCCACGGCAGCTTCTCCAGCTACGAGTGCCTGCCGCCGCCCAAGAGCCGCATCCGCGCCGACCGGCTGGAGCAGCTGCGCTGCGGCTCCAAGCTGACGGAGCCGGGCGGCCCCAAGGATGCGGTCGTGCACATCTGGCGCAAGGACGGCAAGACCCTGGCGATCGCCAACAAGCCGGAGCGGATGCAGGGCTGCGACGGCGACGTGGCGCGATCGCTGTTTCCCGCCTCGGCCATGCCCGCCGACCCGGTGGGCAAGTGGGAGTGCCGGGTCGAGACGGCCGACGGCCAGCTGGTCGGCTCGATGAAGTTCGAAGTGGTCGCTGCGCCTCCTGGCGCGGCGAAGAAGGAGTCGCCGGTCGACGCCGGGCCACCGCGCGACGGCGCCGCGGGCGACGCGGGGCCGCCCGGAGACGCGCGACCCGCGGGCGACGCCTCCTAGGAGTCTGGTGTCAAACGGGACCGAGCGGCGGTTTCGAGGCGCGCCACCAGCAAGGCACGAGGAGGAAGTGGGCTGTAGCCCACGCCTGACGAGTAACGCTGCTGGCGGTGATGCATCGGAAGCACCAGACTCCTAGATGCGCAGGGCGGCGAAGACGCCCAGACCGAAGGTGTTGCCGACCTCGGACAGGTCGTCGATGAAGATGCGCGCGCCGGCGTCGAGCTTGTTCGATTTGGACCAGGTGAGCTGCCCCGAGATCGGCATGCTGCTGGCGTTGGTCGAGTTGGGCGCGTTGACCCGCTGGACCACGCCGATGCGGCCGGTGAAGGCCAGGTTCGGCTTCACCTGGTAGATGACGCCGCCGACGAAGTGGAACTCGGCGGAGTGGCTCTCGGTACCGATCTTGTCCGCCGCGATGGAGACATCGGTGATGCCGGCGTTGCCGACGTCGGGGATGAAGCGGTGCAGCTTGATCGACACCAGGTCCTCGCCGACGAACAGGGCGAACTTGTCGAAGCGGAACTTCATCGGCGCACCGAGGGTCACACCGAAGGCGATCGGGTCGAGGAGGAACGGCACCGCCAGCTGGCCCGACAGCCAGGAGAAGATCGAGTAGCGGGCGTCGACGCCGACGGTCTTGCCGGTGACGAAGTTGCTGCCGACCAGGGCGCCGGCACCGTAGGCCAGCGACAGCTGGGCTTCGCGAGTGACACCGTAGCTCGCGCGCACCGCGCCGTAGGCGAGGAACGAGTCGGCGGCGGGGTTGGTGGCCAGCGAGATCGACGCCTCGGACATGCCGGCGTAGAGCGTGAGCGGGCGCTGCGACAGCTCGAGCGGATACTCGCCGGGCTCGGCTGCCCTGGGTTCTACCTTCTTCTTGGTCAGCTCCTCGCCGACCAGCTGCGGCGCGCCCGGGTTCTCTTCGGCGCCGGTGCCGTCGCCCAGAGAGCCACTCGAGTCGCCCGGGTCGTCGTCGTTGCCGAGCTCGACGGTGTCCCCGGAGCCCTTTTGGTCGTCACCCTTTTTGTCGTCGCCCTTGGGCTGAGCGAGGACGGCCGGCGCAGCAGCGGCCAGCACGGAGAGACTGAGGATGAGGGTACGCAGCGTGCTCACGGCTCGGTCCTTTCGTATGCGCCCGACTGTATGCGACGGGGCTGACGCCCACAATCGCTCGGGGCCGACAACTGACGGCCTACAGGTGCCCGATCCAGAGCGGCAGCGACGCGGTACGGGCGGGATCCTCAGTCGATGTCAGCGGCCGGGCCGGTGTCGGAGCCGGCCGGCGGCGACGCCCTCGGGTGCCGACGAAGACGCCCAGCGCGGTGGCGATCGCCCCGCAGAGGAAGCCGCGGCGGCTGGCACCGCCCTGTTTCTGTGCGCGTTTCACTCCGGGAACCCCTGTACCAGCTTCTCCAGCGGGTAGTCATCGGCATCGCTCTTGACCTCGATCTCGCCGGCGTCGAAGAAGCTGGCGCCAGACTCGTCCTCGCGGTCGTCGGTGACGCCCTCCGGAGTTTCCGACGCCTCGTCCGCCTTGAAGTCGCCGATCCCGCCGCCGGCGGCGGAGGTCTCGAGCAGCTTCTCGTTGACGAACTTGACGAAGGTGACCGGGTGGAAATGGAAGACGATGCCCGAGGTCGGCAGACCGGCGTGGCGCGCCAGGGCCTTGTCCCAGAACAGCGTCGGCGTGATCTGCTCTTCGATGTAGCGCTCGAGATCGCCGTCGGGGACCTTCTCGAACTCGCGCGCGGTCTTGAGCTCCTGCTTCCACGCTTCGGGCGTGCCGCTGAACTCGGACGGGCACAGCACCGCGTAGTAATGAAACGCATCGCGCTGGGCGCCGCCGCGGAAGAAACCGGAGACCTCGCTGGACTCGATGGTGCCGTCCTTGTTGGCGTCGAGCATCGACAGGATGTTCTGCGTGTCGCAGAAGCGGCCGCCGGTGGTGCCGTCGACCACCGTCCACAGGTTGGGGTGGGGCAGGCCCATCAGCTCGAGGTCACTCACGATCGGATCGCGCGAGAAGATGCCGAAGTGGACCTGCGGGCTGCGCGCCGACGACGGTCCGGCGGTACCGACGTGTCCGATAGTGGCGCCCGCCTGCAGCGGCTCGGTGAGCAGCTGCACGGTCGACCTGCTGCCGCTCCACGCCTTGCTGTCCTGCATCCACTGCGGCCGGGTGTCTTTGCCGCGGTCGTCGAGCAGGTGGTAGTAGAGGGCGTAGAAGCGCATCGACTCGGTGCCGACCGTCACCTCGTGGCGGACCAGGACGAAGTTGTTCGAGCCGGTGGCGCCGTCCCGGCCCATGCGCGCGGCGACGATGACGCCGGCGAACGGCGAGGTCACCGGCGCGCCGCGCGGTTTGATCAGGTGGACGCCGCCGTGCCACAGGCGCTTTTCACCCCACGGCCCGACCGGGAAGAAGCCGCCCTTGGCGATGTCGTTGAGCTTGTACAGCGCGTTGGTCTGGTCGCGCAGCTCCTCGGTGTCGTCCGGGATCTTCTGGCAGAAGCCGGCCTCGATCTTCTTGGTGGTGACCGGGAAGCAGGCCTGGCCGCGCACCCGGTCGCAGAACTTCTTGAAGTCGAACGGCCCCGGATCCCACTTGCGCTGGGTCTGGTGGAAGTGACCCATGTAGCCGCTGAACGACTTGGGGTTCTCGCACACGGTCCACGCCTGCTGGCCGGGGTGGTCCTTGCTCTGCGGGTACTCGACCGGCAGGTTGGGCAGGGCGTAGCGCAGGCAGCGGGCCAGCTCTTCCAGCGCGCGCACCTGGACGTCGTTGAACTCGTAGGCCAGGTAGACGTGGCCGTGGATCTTGCAGGTGGTGGTCGCGCGCGCCGGGCCGCGGCTGGGCTTGTGGCCGTAGTAGCCGGGGTACTTCTTGGCGTCGCCGCGGTTGCACAGCTCGACGCCGATCGAGTGGCCGTTGACGCCGGCGGCCTGGAAGCCCATCAGCCCCAGGTCGAGGCACTGGTAGATGGTGCCGTCGTTGTCGATGATGAAGTGGCACGACAACCCGCGCTCGTCGTGGAGCACGGTGAAGCAGGTCTTGGCGTTGGGGCAGCCGTCGTGGTGGACGGTGAACATGCGCACGATCGACTGCACCGCCTTGAGGTCGGGGTACTTGTTGTGGGGCAGGCCGGGCCGGAACCAATAGCGGTTGGCCCGGCGATTCTTGGCCTTGTCGCCGAACGCGATCACCCCGCCGCCGCCGCAGCGCTTGGCCTCGATGACGCAGCGCTCGGCCGTCGAGTCGTAGCCCGACTCGTGCCAGGTGACCACCTTGGCGTCGCAGTCGAACTCGTGGTTGGCGACGATGACCTTGTACTGTGCTATTCCTTATCCCTGCATGAAGCGTAACTCGGTCGCGCCGATGCGGATCGACATTCCCTGAGTGAGCCGAGTCTGGGTCGATCTCACGCCATTTACGAACGTGCCGTTGGTCGACCGGTCGTCGACCAGGGTGACGCCGCCGCCCTTGTCGACCTCGAAGTGAGCGTGGTGACTGGAGGCGTAGCCGTCGTCCGACAGCACCAGATCGCAATCCGGAGCCTTGCCGACGCGGAAGCCGTGGCGCAGCGGGATCGTCTGCCCCTGGTAGGTGCCGCTGATCACGTAGAGCGATCCGACCACCGCGGCCGGCGCCGGCGCCGCCTTGCGCCCACGCTTCTTCTTGCGCTTGGCCTTGGGTTCGGGCGCGGGCGCCGCCTGCGCGGCGGGGGGCGCGGCGACCGGCGGCTGCACCGGCCCGCCCGCCGGCTGGACCCGTCCGCCCTGCGGACCGGCCGGGACGATGCGGTTGGGGTTGGCGTTGGTCTGCACCTCTACCGCCGCCTGTGCCAGCGCCGCGGCCGCCGCGTGCTTTTCGTGCCGGCGGGTCAGCACGAAGCCGACGCCGACCAGCAGCACCAGCAACCCGACCAGTCCGCCGGCAATGAGCAGGATCCATCCGAGGATGCCATGGCCGTCGTCTTCGTAGTGGGCCACGCAGACGCCGCCGGCGCAGTAGTGGTCGCCGGCGCAGTCGCTGTCGCCGCAGGTCAGTCCCTTGACCCGCAGGTCGTTGGACACCATCTCCTTGGCCAGCACTTTGATGCGCTTGTTCTCGAGCTTGTCGTCCTCGAGGAAGAAGGTGAGGACGTACTGCTTTTCGATTTCCTTCCACAGCTGCTGGAGGTTGTTGGCGAAGCTGTCCTTGGTGTAGACGAGCCGGAAGGTGCCGTGGGTGCGCTTGGACAGCTCGGCCAGCCCGAGCATCGGCTTGCGCACGTTGTTGGGGCTCCACGCCAGGGTGTGGATGCGGATGTCGTCGCGGTCGGCGCGGCGGGCGATGGCGCGGAACCGCTCCGGCGTGGGATCCATGTCCTGACCGTCGCCGATCACCACGATCATCTTGCGCAGTCCGTGTTCCGGCTCGCTCGGCTTGGCCTTGCGCAGGCCGTGGATGGCGTAGCGCACCGCCTTGATCAGCTGCAGGTCGCTGACCTGCACCGAGCTCTCCAGCTCGTCGAGGGTGGACAGCGCGTGGTTCTTGCTGCTGGGCCGGCGGTCGCCGTCGACCTCGTCGGCGTAGCCGAGGACCTGGACGTGGGCGTCCTTGGGCAGGGCTTCGATCAGCTCGGCGACCGCCTTCTTGATCTTGGCCAGCTCGGGGGCGTAGTCGCCGGAGCTGCAGACGATGATCGCCACCGCCAGGTCGTCGTCCTTCAGTGCCTTGAAGCGACCGACCAGGTACGGCAGCTTCTTCTTGGTCGAGCCCAGCTGCAGGGTCCACGCCTTGTCGCCGTGGATCTCGATGGTGCCGCCCTGCAGGGTGATCGCGCTGACATAGAGCCGCAGACGGGCGAGCCCTCGAACCCAGCTCGGCTCGGCGACGGCCCGGTCGAGCTTGAGCCACGGGGGGCCTTTGCGGCTGGCCGCGACGGCCGGGCGAGGTAGGGCCGTGGCGATCAGCGCGAGCGCGCAGACGCCCGCAATCGCGAGTCGGCGGCGCGCTTTCAGGGACGCGGACATCGGCCGGAGACCTCGACGGACTACGGTAGCGAATCGCCCTGTCACTGGCAAACCGCTGCGCGGCGGGTTCGTCACGGGGTAGAATCTGTCCATGAGCGCATCGAGGTTGCTGGGACTCGGTGCCCTGGTGCTGGCGTCGACGCTGGCTGGGGCGTGCAGCACCGTGACGGTGGGCGGCGGCGACGGCGGCGGTGGCGGCGGTGACGGCGGCAGTGGTGGCGGTGACGGCGGCAGCCAGGCCGACGCGATGCCGCCCGATCCCTGCTCCGGAGACGTCGCACTCGACGACTTCTACGGCTGCCTGATCGGCGCGGTGTGCGACATCTACGACCAGTGCATCTGCGCGTTCTCCGACAACGCCCACTGCCTGGACGCGCCGTTCGCGTTCGTCAGCGGGCTCGAGCGCCCCTTCATGATGGACTATCTGCACGACGGCGTCGCCGCCGGCGTGCTGACCTATGACGCCTCCCGGGCCAGGTCGTGCCTCGACTTCGTCCGCACCGCCACCTGCGGCGATCTGTTGGGCGGCAACAGCCAGTTCGACGACCTGTGCCAGCCATTCACCGGCACCGTCAGCGCCGGCGGCGTCTGCTTTGCCGACGTGGATTGTGCGCCGCGCGGATCGGCGTGCACCAAGTCCAACTCCACCGGCGACGTCTGCTCGCCGGGTTCCTGCGTCGCCCCGGCGGGGCTGGGCGCCGACTGCTCGGCCGACCACCTCTGCGATCCGGGCGCCTACTGCGTGCAGACCATGGCCGGCGACTACCGCTGCCTGGCGGGCAACCTGGGCGCCCCGTGCCAGGGCTCGTACCAGTGCGACCACGGCTTCTACTATGACGCCAACAGCACCTGCCGGCCGGTGGTCCCCGACAGCGGCGCCTGCACCAGCGACGATCAGTGCGCGCCGGGGCTGCAGTGCGTGGGCGACGACCTCAGTGGCAGCGGCGCCTGCCACCGGGTCGACATGGTCGACGCCCCGTGCGATGGCTCCTGCGCGGGCTGCCTGTTCTGCAACCAGCCCGACACCACCCAGCTGGGCTCGTGTCAGATGCTGCCGCCGGCCGGTCAGGCCTGCACCTCGCAGGGCCGCTGCGCCGACTCGTTCGACGTCCGCTGCGACGACACCAACAACATGTGTGTGCCGGGCGGCGAGAAGGGCGCGCCGTGCACGCAAAACGGAGGCGAGTGCCGCTTCGGCTTCTTCTGCACCGCCGACGTCGGCATGACCCCGGCCGGGACCTGCCAGGATCCGCAGGCGGCGGGCTCGGCGTGCACCGACAGCGAGCAGTGCTCGACCGGCCAGTGCGTCGACCAGGACGGCACCAACAGCCTGTGCGAGGCCTATGGCAACTGCCGGTAGTCGCGGGCGGCCAGTCTAATTGGTCCGACCATTCGTAGGGGCAGACACCAAAACCAGGGCGGTTGACACGGTGCGTTATCAGGGCTAGGTAGGGGCTCCATTCACATCGAACGACATGGAGGAGCCTCACCATGTACGGCACCTTCTGGCGCTGGGCCGGGATCCTGGAGCTGGGGGATCTCACCGTGGATCTCCGCGCTGGCGGGGGCGAAGGCGAATAATCCCCGCTCGTTGCACTTTTTTGGGAACCGGGCCGCGGCCGTGGTTGTCACACCCGCGTCACCCCTCGTCGTGGTACCGTTCCGGCGTAGGGCACTCGGAGGCCGACTGATGAGCCAGTATGTGAATTTCACCTCACTGCCCCCCGAAGAGGAGCAGACGTTCGTCGTCTACGAGCAGCGGACCCAGGAGGCGTCGAAGAAGGCGCTGATCGCCGGCCTCATCGCCGGCGCTTCCGTGTTCCTCCTCGCCGTGATCCTGGTGGTCAGCCACGACAAGCCCAAGAACCTCATGGAAGGTGAGGACATGGGCATGCTGGCCGGCGACAAGGAAAAGGAAGCGGCTCGCCAGCACCTGGAAGAGAAGCCGACCGCGCCCGCGCCCTCCGACAACGGCGCTGCCGCCGCTCCGGCCGGGGACTCCGACAAGGCGGCCGCGCCCGACTCCGCCGGCACCGGCGACTCCGCCGGCACCGGAGACTCCGCCGGCACCGACGACACCGCCGAGTAGCCGGAGCAGAGGCTCCTACAGCGGTGCGGCCAGCACCGCGCGCACGCCGCTGACCTCGATGGTCGCGGTGAAGGCGTCCTGGAACGCCGGGTCGAGCACGCACTGCACCGTCGAGGTGCTGGTGTAGACCGTTCCGTTGCCGTCGGTGCACTCGTCGATCTTGCCGTCGAGGTTGCCCGCGGTCTCGGTGAAGGTCTCCAGCCCGTCGCTGTCACGGTCGACGTCCGGCTGCACGCCGTCGAACGACAGGCAGGGCAGGGCGACCAGGTCGAGCATCGAGTTGGCCACGCAGGTGGTCGACACCGGGTTGGGCACCTCTTCCAGGTCCCGCGCCAGCAGCTCGCCGTGCAGGCTGGCGCCGCGCAGCTCGGTGACCGACTGGCCGTCGCTGGCGGCGATGAGCTGGCCGGCGAACTGGGCGTCCTGGATCTTCACCGCGCCGATGGTCGGCAGGAAGAAAACGATCTCGCCGTTGATCGACCCGCTCAGCTGACCGTTGGTGATCGAGCCGTTGCTGAGCAGCGCCCGCGGGTTGCCCAGCTGGTCGAGGGAGTCGGTGGAGACGTGGAGCACGGCGTCGCCGGTGAAGTTGTTGCCGGGGTCGCTGTCGCCATCGATGCCGACGTAGATGGCGACCTGCACGTCGTTGTCGTTCTGTCCCGACGGATCGTCCAGGCCGCGCAGCTCGACCAGGAGGATCATCTGGCCGTTGGTGATGGCGGTGTCGAACTGCGGGTTGACCAGCGGCGCCCAGCCGGCCCACGAGTGGCCGCTCTCGGCCAGGCGCACGGTGTCGAGGACGAAGCCGGGGCCGAACGTAAGTGCGCCGCCGTCGTCGGTCGGCGGCCGGGCGGCGTCGCGCAGGTCGGCGTCGAACGACGCGTCCACCGGCATCGGGATGCGCGCGTCCGGGTTGTTCGCCGCCGCGTCCGCCATGCCCGAGCTCGAGCTCCCACCACAAGCCGCGGCGCCACACAGCGCCACGGCCGCTACCCCCAGTTGCAGTCTCATGGCCAGCGACGATAGCCCCGGGGCCCCCAGGGGGTGAAGGGGAATGGATCATGGAGCGCCCGTTGGCGCCGGCTGCTATAACGATCTCGTGCACCTGCGCTACGTCGGGGCGCTCGCGGCAATGGCCGCCTGCTCGCCGCCACCGGTCGGCCAACCGAAGGCGGGCCCGGTTCGGGCGCGCATCGTGGTCACCGAGCGCGGCCAGCGCGGCGGCCACCTGGTGCTGCTCGACGAGGACGGGCGGCGGCTGGCGGACCTGACCAACATGCCGCCGACCGCGACCCTGGACGACGGGGCGGCGTGGTCGCCGGACGGGCGGTGGATCGTCTTCCAGTCCAGCCGCGGGCGAAAGACGCTGGGCGAGAGCAGCCTGTGGGTGGTGCCCGCGCCGCCCAGGCCACTGGCCCCACCCCGGCGGCTGACCGAGACCGCGTCGATCGACCGCGATCCCGCCTGGACCCCCGACGGCACGGCGCTGATCTACGCGTCGATTCCGGCCGGCGGCAAGAGCTTCGACCTGTGGCGGCTGGACGTCTCCGAGTACGAGGGCGAGCTGGTGCCGGGGGCGCGCCGGCCGCTGACCCGCACACCGGCCAACGAGCTGTACCCCAACGTGTCGCCCGACGGCGACGTCGTCGTCTACCAGCGGGCGACCAATGCTGACGGCTCGGCGATCTGGCGCATGACCATCGATGGTGCGGGGCAGCGCCCGCTGACCGATGGACCGGCTGACCTGACGCCGCGCTTCTCACCCGACGGCATGCGCATCGCCTTTGCCCGCGGCCGAATGATCCACGCCAAGGTCGCCACGCTGGTCGAGGGCACGCCGGTCGACCGGGTCGACACCGACCTGTTCATCATGCCGGCGCGCGGCGGAACGGCGGCGCCGGTGGTGGCCGAGCCGTTCTCCGACCAGCACCGGCCGGTCTGGTCGTCCGACGGTCGCTGGCTGTGTGCGACGTCGATCTACCGCGCGCTGAAGACCGGCGCCGCGGTGCTGGGCTCGGTGGTCTGCGCCGAGCCGGCAGCCAAGAGGCCGGTGTTCCACGCGCTGCACGACCCGGCCTTCGCCGAGACCCGGCTGTCGGTCGCCCTGGCGCCACAGCCGCTGGTCGGCGCCCGCCTGCGCGCCGACCAGGCCTACGGCCCGGCGCTGGCCCGCGCGCTGCGCGACTACATGGTCACCGGGGAGCAGAAGAAGGCCGGCGGCGACGGCGACAGCGACGGCAGCGCCCGGGGCAATTAGATAGGCACCCTTCGACTGCGGGCGCTTCGCGCCCTTCGCTCAGGGTGAGCGGGGTGAGGGGTGAGCGGGGTGAGCGGGGCGGGGGGCGCGACGCGTGAGGGGGGCGGGGCGCGGCGGGCGGGAGGCGCGC
>Ga0114931_10010183_pt1 | contig 11207 bp, 10 predicted proteins | sample 2SBtaG_FD_89579 | JGI IMG/M metagenome (GOLD analysis project Ga0114931, IMG submission 89579) | Deep subsurface microbial communities from Kolumbo volcano to uncover new lineages of life (NeLLi) - 2SBTROV14_V59a metaG | ecosystem: Environmental > Aquatic > Marine > Volcanic | place: Kolumbo...
AAAAGTCTTGGATGCGATGGAAGAATTCTGCAAACATGCAAAAGAAAATCCCGAAGAGGTTCGACGCGACATTGGAGCAGCATTCGCCCCACTCGAACAAGGAGGACCAAGAGGGCGAGTGGCGGCGGTAAGGAAACTCAAACAGAAATTTTATAACTTGGCCGAAAACGCGATAACTAAAGAGGACAAAGAAACACAGCGACAGAAAATGTTCGAAAGAAGCTCCAAATCGAATGGACTGAAATGTCCCAGCAGGTCGTCGTAATCATGGCGGATCGTGGAACCTATTTCGTCCGCGATCTAGCGTCGGGGATTCCGCATAATGGAACACTCTGGGAAGGAGTCTTCGAAGACCAATGCCAAATGCGATCTCCACCAATCAACCCAAACTCAGGAACGGCAATGAATTTGAGTCTATTCTACCATTCTCCTGGTTACAACTGAGGCGACGTACTCGATTCGAAAACGTAATCGTTTTGGCTGATCACATTCCCTGAAGAAAAAAAAGTCAAACCACAAAACAATCACCAAATCGATCAAGATATTTTTTCACTGAATTATTAGGATTCGAAAATATGATCGAAGTAGATCTCAAAAAATTGTTATCCACCAAAGAAGCAGCACAAATTCTGGGATGTAGCGAACGTAAACTCTGGAATCTCAGCGCTCCGAGAGGATCACTTCAAACGGTTCGAATTGGACAAAGTGTTCGATATGAAATCGCTGATCTCAAGAAATTCATTCAGCAATGCAAAGAAATTCCTGAATCTACTTGACGAATATTTGCAAAACATGCAAATTGAATGCACTCGACTGCAAGCATTTGAAAAGAAAGAAATCCGATGGCATCCATCTGCAAAGACCCGAACGGAAAGAAGAGAATCGTCTTCACGTCACCCGACGGAGTTCGCAAGTCGTTATGGTTAGGAAAAATGACCGTCAGACTGGCTGAGACTGTCAAGCAAAAGGTCGAAAGGATCATTGCAACAAAAATTACGGGAACACCACTTGATGACGATACCGCAAAGTGGATCGCCAAACTCGACGATACACTGTCAAACAAGCTGATGAAAGCAGGCCTCATTCATAAACGGGATTCAGTTACATTGCAAAAATTCATTGATGGGTATATTGAAAGCCGATCCGACGTGAAATCGGCAACAATAATCACTTATCACAACGCGCGTCGTAACCTCATCAAATTTTTTGGACCAAATAAGCCTCTTAGAGACATCAACCCGGGTGATGCAGACGACTTTCGCCTATTTTTGTTGAAGAAAGAAAAGCTATCGGAAAATACAGCGCGAAAACGGAGTGGTTGTGCAAAGCAGTTTTTTCGTGCAGCAATGAAAAGGGAGTTAATTCAGAGAAACCCATTCTCCGAGCTGATCACAACACTGAAGAAAAACACGGAACGACAATATTTCGTTACTCGCGAAGAGGCTGAAAAGGTCATCGAGTCTTGTATCGATTCTCAGTGGCGTCTTCTATTCGCTCTGAGCCGCTTCGGTGGTTTGCGTTGTCCGAGCGAACATCTTTGCCTGAAATGGGGTGACGTTCTCTGGGGCGAGAATAAGCTCGTTGTACGGTCACCTAAAACCGAACACCACGAAGGAAAAGAATTTCGCATCATACCGATCTTCCCAGAACTGAGACCACACCTTGAAGAAGTTTTCGAGTTGGCTGAACCGGGAAGCGAATACGTCATCACACGATATCGGGATTCGAATCAAAATCTTCGAACGCAACTTTTAAGGACCATCGCGAAAGCAGGTCTGAAACCGTGGCCGAAACTCGGGCAGAATCTTCGTAGCACGCGCGAGACAGAACTCGCGGAGAAATACCCGTTGCACGTTGTTTGCGAATGGATCGGCAACAGCCAACTCATTGCAGCAAAGCATTATTTGCAGGTCACCGACGACCACTTCTCAGAAGCGACGCAAGAGCCAGTTGAGAAAACAGCGCGCAATACAGCGCAGCAATCTGCTGATGGCCTTAGAAACGACTTGCAAGCCGATAATGACGCGCAAGAAAAAACCCCTGTTTTGCAAGGGGTTTCCACAGATTGCAATTGGTTGCAATCCGTATATGCGGGGCCGGAGGGACTCGAACCCCCGACCAAGCGATTATGAGTCGCCTGCTCTAACCGACTGAGCTACGGCCCCGGTATTTTTTTAGACACACTTCCTGTCGCTTTTCTGACATTTATTTGGGGGTTGGATTACGAATTCTGCACTTCGTTTTCGTACTCTTCCAGTGCCGACCACCCCCCCAGCTTAGAATTGACGAACTGACGCAACTCTAGTGTTGCGTCGAACTTAAAAAGAGGGTTCTAAACCAGAACAAGTTCGAGAAATAAATGCGAAATGGACTTTCCCCCATGTCTTAAAGTCTGTCAAGGCAGTAATTTGGAGACCAAGAATCCGAGGGGGATTCTACAACGGGGGGATTCTACAACAATTCGATGCTACGAAACAGCCATCCGAAAGAACGATCCTCGTTCCGAAAATTGTCAGCGTCCCAAAGAAACCCATTTGATATCGAAAATAATCGATAATCGCCAAAATTCTTATTTATTTTGTTTTTCTCGTTCAAACCACCCGTATTCTAACCATAAGAAATTGCGCTAACCTGTTACTAAATAAATGGTTATGAAAATTGTTTCTATGTTGCTAGCCCAATAGGACACCGGGTCGGAATCGTATCCCATGTTCATGTTCTAAGTTCCGTTCGGCCTTTGGCGAGCAATTTTCTTGACCATTTGAACGTGTCCTCGTAGAATTCTGTCGTTCCATTTTGTGTGGAGTGGTTGCTGGTGGCAGGGTTAACTTCGGTCATCGAAAAGTCCGGATTTCCAATAGAGTTGGTAAAAATGTTAGTTTTATCGCGTAAGAAAAACGAAAGCATTATTATTGACGATAACATCGTGATCACGGTAGTAGAAGTACGGGGTGACAAGGTTCGGCTCGGAATCGAAGCTCCCAAAGAAATCCCGATACACCGTAGTGAAATCTACGATGCGATCCAACGAGACAAATCACTCGAAAAAAACGCCACGGAAGAAGACGCTGCGGAAGTCTCGACTGGCGATCTCTAATTGCTTAATTCTGGCTTAAACTCTATGCTTGCCGGGATGAACCTTACATCTGCTATGATGAATGCATTGGTTTTAAGGTTTCTTTCTTCTCATTGTCCATAATTTATCTTTGAAATATCGAGGTTGACGATTTGGCCAAGGTAAATCTTGAGACGCCAATTTGGATCATTCGTCGAAGACTTGACAAGATTGAAAAAGCACCTAAATTGTTTGCATTCCAGGCCCCATCGTCTAGTCCGGCCTAGGACATCGGACTTTCGCTCCGGTAACGGGGGTTCGAATCCCCCTGGGGTCACTTCCACGTTGCAACACTTTGAGATTTTTTATTGATTTCGAAATTTTGCCATCGCATGATTCTCGATTTCGCAAGATCACCCTCCGGCAATTCGAGAGCCGACAAACTGAATCACTAAGGAAACAAAGATGGGCTCGGGTGAACATTGGCATAATTTATTCGAAAATTGGCCGGAGGCTATTCCTCGTCAAGGAATCCTTCTGACGACTTTTGGCGAAAATATCAGCTTTGCCTCTTACATGCTGGCAGGGGGGCTTCTCCTGCTTGAACGAGATCAACCCGATGCTCTTGGTGCTCGGAAGCTGATAATCTCTTTCGATGTCATCGCCGCGGTCAAATTGACGACTCCCATCGAAATGTCTCGCTTCCAAGTGATGGGATTCCAGCCACCGTATTAAGCTCACAGTATTAAGCTGACCGTTTGAAGAGACCCTCGACTTCCCGTTCTCGGAGTCAGAAGAAATCCACGAACCGTTTGCCTTCAAACCTCGTGCTTTTTGAGTTGTCTAGAACGGGATTTCGTGATCGTGCCCAGAATCTTCTCCACGAGTATTTCTTTCTTGATCGGTTTTGTGGCGTACTCGTCGCAACCTGCATCCAAACACTTTTTGCGGTCGCTTTGCATGGCATGAGCCGTCAGTGCGATGATGGGAAAAGCGTAGCCGTCTTTTTTTAACTTTCTGGAAGCATCGTAACCGTCCAGAACCGGCATCGACATGTCCATCAGAATGGTATCGTAGGGAGTTCCTTGCTTGACTTTCCCCCAGGCCAGATTCAAAGCTACCTGACCGTTTTCCGCAAGTTCGACGGTGGCCCCCGATTTTTTTAACATAAAAGAAATCAACCGTTGATTATCAACACCGTCTTCCGCGAGAAGAATATTGAGATTCGCAAGAGGACGATCCCCGACATTGTGAGATTTTTTGGTTGGAATGACGGTTGATTTTCGGTTCGGCCCGTACTTATGGACCAGGGGAATGCCCTTCAGATTTCCAACTTCGATGGTGAACGCGAAAGTACTCCCGCATCCAGGTTCTGATTCAGCGACGATTTCTCCACCCAGCATTTGTACTAATCGCCGACTAATTGTCAGCCCTAATCCGGTTCCTCCAAATTTTCTTGTCGTCGAAGAGTCGGCTTGTGTGAAGGGTCTGAACAACTTTTCGAGTTGCTCTTGCGTCATGCCAATTCCCCGATCCTTCACTTCGAATAACAAATAAGTTTTGTTCTCACGATACGTTTTCGGAACGATCACGGGCGTGGCCAGCTTTTTCCGAGGCGACCGACTGTGGACGATCTTTACCGAAATGACGATTTCGCCGTCATGCGTAAATTTAATCGAATTTCCCAAAAGGTTAATTAGAATTTGACGGAGTCGAGTCGGATCGGTCCGTATCGATTCGGGTAACACATCAGAGAATTCGATTCGCACAGGAATCGATTTCTCGACGGCACGAACCTGCATGAGTGTCATCACGTCTTCGACCAAAGTGATCGGAGAACACTCGATTTTTTCGATCTCGAGTTTCCCCGCTTCGATTTTCGAGAGGTCGAGAATATCGTTGATGATTTGAAGAAGATACTCGCCGTTTTTTTGAATCGTGAGCAGAGGAGCTGAAAGCTCTTGATTTTCGTCGAAGCGTTCGATGAGAATGTCCGTGTAACCTATAATCGCTGTCATGGGAGTTCGGATCTCGTGGCTCATGTTTGCCAGGAATTCCGATTTCGCTTTGGCTGAAGTTTCGGCAATTCTTTTCGAGGCGGCGAGTTCTTCGACCAATACAGAAAGTCGTTCTGCGGATTCCTCCTGATTGTCTTTGAGTCTCTTCATATCGTTGGCGTACTGTTTCAGCTCCATCTCCGACAAAATTCTTTCGGTAATATCCTGAAATGCCCCCACGATAAATAACCCATGATCGGTACAAACAGGTGTCAGTGTCAGTTGCCCCCAACGTGGGTGGTTTTTCTCGTGATCGAATCGAAAAACCTCCGATTCGGATATTTCCCTCTCGAGAACCCGCTTCCACATCGTTCGTCCTTGTTCACGATCGTCGGGATGGAGAAGTCGCTCCCACGGAGTTCGGAAAGTCTCTTCGAGTTCAATCCCGGTTTCGTAGCGATAATGAGAACTGGTGAAGATGCAATATCCCTCAGGATCGGTTTGAAAGACGGAAATCGGAACCGATTCGCTCAGCAGACGGAAGCGTTCTTCTTTCAGTTGCAATAGATGATGTGCCCGTGCGATATCTCGTGCTTTGCGTTTTTTCCATATCCGCTGTTTTTCATTCTTTAAGATAATCCCTATCCTCAGATGACAAATGAAGAAGGAGAGTGCCGTCACTCCAACCTGGACATAAGCAAAATCCAAAACTCGTTCGAAACCGGTCGTCTGAAATACGAAAAAAAAGAAAGAAACGTTAATCAGTCCCACAATGAACGTCAGCCAGCTCATTGACAAAACCAGGCACCCAACGCCGATTGTTAAAAACGAAACGGCAAGCGTATCGCGCGATTGCCCGACAGAACTCAAGTGAACCAGGATATTGATTAAAACTAACCCGCACATCACCGCTGCAACAGCATGAGAATTCCTGACCCGAATTCCGTTTCTTTTGAAGAGATACCAGATTGCAATTAGCGAAGCGGCCGTCAAACAAGCCATCTTTGTCAAGGATTCTGCCTGAGCGAAATGTCCCGTCAGGAGATGAAAGCAAGCCAGCACCACATACATCATCGCCAGCCCAAACGCAGCCGGTTTCAAGTTGCGAAACACAGTTCGGCGCAGGCTGAAATCCAAACGCTGTTGCGTTAAATATGTTTCATCATTTCGCGTGTGGTGGGTCGTGCTGATTTCGGACATCACGTAATGATAAGTATTTCTAAGAAAGATTAAGCACAAAAAAAACGTCGTCGGTAAGTACTTCGTTTTCTAACTCTGTCTTCAAATTTCAACAATGTATGACAACTCTAGGTTGAATTTATGCTTCATGTAGTGAAAAACAACGATTTCTATACGGAAGGAGCGTGCAGAATCCGTACTATGCAATCAATCGGTAAGCAAACGCCTGCAATCCGCTTTTTTCGTTATTTCCGAAACCGTGTTCTCACCTTGCCGATTTACAGCACGATTTCTTCAATGAAGCTGGAATCGTCGAACGAGAAATCGAGTAGAGAATCGTCGACGTTCAAAACGGACGATTCCTGAGGATCTTTCTGGTCACGTTTTAGAATACCCGGAAGCCGAAGAGAATGACCTTTCACCGTCACGACGGTTTCCGGCCAGTTTTCGCAGGATGTCAGTGATTCGAAGCGAGATTTTCCGACGAGAATCGTATCTCCAGCGACCGTCGTACCAATCGACGGTTGCCAGAAGAGGGGCATGCGTTCGCCTAATTGAAATCCACTCTCGGGGGTGAAAAGCAGTTCCGTCGGTTGATATCCCAGAATTTCCGCCTGTCGAGTGTGTTGCCATTCGTCGGGATGACCGAATTTTTCGTAAATGCGTTTCACGCGTTTCCAGGTTTCGCTCATCTCCCATCCATTTTGAGAAAAGTAGAGTCCTGTGGCCAATACCAGGAGCGTTTTCTCGTAGAAAGTCTTCATTTCTGTGGGCAGGTTGCCGAAGCACACGGTTCGGGTCACCGCACAATGTAAACCGTGAACCCGGGCTTTGACACTCATCACGCAAGAACGATCGACCGGCGTCGATGAAAATCCCGATTGTCGAACCCTCGATTGAGTCTGATCGGCGGAGACCCGAATTCGTTCCGGTTGAATACAGTGTTTCAATAATCGATGAGAAATCTCGCCGGCGATTTCGGATTCCGTTTGACCTTTCTTGAAGTGTCGCGCGGTCGCTTCGACTGCATGCACCAGTCGCTTTCCCAAAATTCGCAACCTTTTACATTCGAGTTCGTTCAATGGCAGCCGCATTCCTTTGAGTTGAGGAGTGGCATCGATCGAATTCTCAATAGAAAAATCGCTGGCGACGGTTCGACCCCGACACAAATCTCGCAGCAATTCCGTCTGAGAATCCTGCCAGATGCGCTGTTTGAGTTGAAAACCCAACCGAGGAATTTCACGCGTAAAAAGTTCGTCGGAATACTCGTTCGAAGTCACGACGACCCGGGCATCCGGTGTGAGGAACAGGAACGCTCTCGACTCTCCCGCCCCATCCTGCACGAAATTCGCCCCCGATGTGAACCAGGAGATATTCGAAGGATGCTGCAACACCAGGGCATCGAAGCGGTGCATTTCCAGGTATTTCGCAACCGTTGCATGTTTGGTTTCGATGTCGTCGAAGCGTACCCGGTCGATATCGACACCGCGATTGACGTCGGCGACTGTTTTTTCGATTGAGTTGTTGTGCATCGGGACTGTCACAATTAAGTACGTCGATCAGGAATCAGGAAAAGAGACTCCTCTTCCATCCTAATCGATGATGTTATCATTCACACGATAGGAATCTATTTTTTCAATGATCCCCGGAATCTTAATCTTTGCGGGGATCTGCTGGATGAATCTCCAAAAATCCAATCCATCGCAGAAGAATCCCGCGGTCAAAGAGTGACGGATTTCGCAGGCTTGGTACTTTCCCTGCTGTCGAAGACGAATATGATAGGTCATGCGAGTATGTGCAAATGGAGCACGAATGAAAAGAGAACACCATCCATTATTTAGAAACCAAGCCAACGATGACCAGACACGAAAAAGACCGTGAAAACCTGATGAAGGACGCTCAAGCCCTCACACGCAGGGTTTCCTTTCGTAGCAGTTCGGAAGAGAAATCTGCGCCTTTCCTGGAAGTTGTCGCCGGGATTCGCGAAAACGGGTTTCTCTCGGTCTACTTCGATCAGGATCCTGTGTTCCATTTCGATGACCGTAACAGACTCCGCCGAGCTTTTGTCGATCATTTTCTTTACCGATCGCAGGGATCGACCCTGGCTCGAATGCGACGAGAAAGAACCGTGGAGAAAACCGTTCTCCAAAGACAGGATCTGAACGATCACGAATTGGAACAATTCCAATCGCGCACAATCGACACCGTAGACCGATTCCTTAATTTTCTCAACCAGAGCACAGCCTGCGTCGAGAAGATCATTCCTGCCGATGACGATTCACTGGTTCCCGAAATACTTGTCAGACTCGAAGAGATCAAACAGCAGAAGTGCCCGTTGTCTCCAGCGATGGCAACAAAACCGAATTGAGTTGTTATGAAAAAACTTATTTTCGGTTGTGGATACCTTGGCCAACGTGTTGCTCTTGCGTGGATCAGAGAGGGACATGAAGTCTACGCGCTCACCCGTTTCGAAGAACGCGCAGAGAAATGGTCTTCCGTGGGTATGATTCCGTTAGTCGGCGACGTCACAAGCCCCGAAGAACTTCCCACATTTCCTCACGCAGAAACGGTTCTTTACTCCATCGGTTTCGACCGAACAACGGGACATTCGATGCGCGAGGTCTATCTCGAAGGTTTGAAGAACGTACTGACCCGCTTACCCGATTCCGTGTCACGATTCATCGACATTTCCAGCACCAGCGTTTACGCACAGCAATCGGGGGAATGGGTCGACGAAGATTCTCCCTGCGAACCGATTCGCGAGAATGGAAAAATCTGTCTCGAAGCGGAACGCTGCGTCGAAGAGTTTTCTCGAAGAGACAATTCGCCGAGCGTGACAATCCTTCGTCTTGCGGGTCTCTACGGACCGGGTCGATTGCTGCGACGAATCGAAGAATTGAAGAGCAATCAGAAAATCACGGGAAACCCCGATGCGTTTCTCAATCTGATCCACGTCGACGATGCCGCTGCTGCGGTACTCGCCTGCGAACAGAACGCAATAAGCGACCGCTATCTAATCTGCGACGACCGACCGATCACACGCAGAGAGTATTACGAACTTCTTGCGCAGGAGACAGGAACCGAACTGCCACAGTTCGCCGAAGAACATAAGCCCGATCGAACGAACCTCAACAAACGCTGCCGCAACACAAAGATGAAAACCGAACTCGAATTCACGCTGCAATTCCCCACGATTGCAGAAGGCATCCCCCACGCAATTCACTGTGTACGATTTTAACCGCGGATTTCACGTGTCGTCGTGGTTAGTTTTTTATTTTCACCCTCACGGTTCGGCGGGAGCCTCGCTCTCCTTTTCGCTTGGATAAAAATCGTGTGAAGATTGAAATGGAAGGAATACCGCCCGCGGCTAAAAATGGTTTGCCGTGAAACGAATCATTGCGTCATTTCCAGCCGGGTGGAGTATATAATAGACCGAAACGGCCATGAGACAAAAACCGCAAAAGCATACAATCGCATACAAAAACGACTGTAAGTTGCGTCGTTGACACCCGCTCTGCTACGATGAGCTGAGAAAAAGATTTTCAGAATGATCGGAAAGCCATGAAGAAACACGTTCCCCTTTTGCTATTGTTTTTTCTCTCTCTCGCAAATGGGTGCGGGACGCCGCCTGCTAATACGGAAAAGGAGGCCATTGAAGAAATAAAGAAGTTGAGGGGGAAAGTTGCGCTCGACAAATTGGGCAATGTGAAAACCGTCGATTTCAGGAATTCAAGAGTCACGGACGCCGACCTCGGACATTTGAAGGTGTTCGCCAGTCTGAAAAATCTGAATCTCTCTCACACGCAGGTTTCCGATTCTGGCCTCGCGAATTTGAAATATCTGACCGGCTTGCAAAAGCTGTATCTCGACAACTCTCGGATTACCGATGCCGGGTTGGTGAATCTAAAGGGGATGACCGGTCTTCTCACGCTGAGTCTCAGTGACACCAAGGTCACCGATGCCGGGCTTGTGCATTTGAAGGGGCTGACCAGTCTGCAATCGCTGGGTCTGGAGTACCTCAGAATCACTGACGTAGGTCTTGTCATTTTAAATGGGACGACAAGTCTGGAAACGTTATCTCTCAGAGGAACTGAAATGACTGACGATGGACTCTCAAAGCTCAGAGGGCTGGCTCATCTGGAGAGTTTAAATATCGGCAATCTACCGATTACAGATGCTGGCCTCGGACATTTGAAGTCAGTGACCAGTCTGGAATCCCTTAATCTTGAAGACACACAAGTCACCGACGCTGGCCTCGAGCATTTGAAGGTCTTAACCAAACTGAAATCGTTATATCTCGACCGCACTAAAGTTACCGACGCTGGCCTCGTGCATTTGAAAGGCTTAACGAAACTGACGACATTGAGCCTCATCCGTACCAGAGTTTTCGGCAAAGGACTCCGACATCTGAAGGGTTTGACAAATCTGGCTCTCAGCAAATCAAAGGTTACCGATGCTAACCTTATGTATCTTGAAGGGCTGACGAAACTTGGTAAGTTGGATATCTCCGAAACAAAGGTCACCGACGCTGGCATTATCCATTTGAAGAAACTGTCTAATTTGTTCGTTCTCGATCTCAGCTACACTAAGGTCACTGACGATGGACTCGATCAACTGAAGAGTCTGATCAAGTTAGGAAATTTGATTCTGACTGGCACAGAAGTTACCGAAGCTGGAATCCACAGCATGAAAGCTGCTTTACCTAATTGTTGGTTTACCATGTTGAGTACTCAGCATTATTAATTAAATCTCGATGAATTCGAACATCGAAAACGATCTGTCCAACTTTCTGACCCCGGCATGGCCACGCTGCACCTTGGCAATCGCGTTCTCGATGCGTTTGAAAAAGTATCCTTCGAGTTATTTCCCCACCTTCTCCTCGGCGGCGCAGATGGCTTGATGCGCTTCGACTTCTGTCTCGGCAGCGCGCAACTCGTCGAGGAAAGTCGGCAACTGCATCATCCGCGCAAGGCGGG
>Ga0114931_10010184_pt1 | contig 11207 bp, 10 predicted proteins | sample 2SBtaG_FD_89579 | JGI IMG/M metagenome (GOLD analysis project Ga0114931, IMG submission 89579) | Deep subsurface microbial communities from Kolumbo volcano to uncover new lineages of life (NeLLi) - 2SBTROV14_V59a metaG | ecosystem: Environmental > Aquatic > Marine > Volcanic | place: Kolumbo...
CTGAGCGCAGCGAGCAGGGGAAGGGGCCTTGTGATTTTGAGCGGATTGGGTATGATTCTTGCGTCTGGTGGAGGACGGAAGGAACCTGGGGCTGGCCGTAACGGGCCGATGTGGGACGGAATCTGGAGGCGGAAATGATAAAGCGTACTGTCGTCTTGGCTCTGGCGATGATGTCGTCTTCGGTCTCGGCTGGGACCGTTGCGTTCGATCCTCCCGTGCAGATTGTCGACCCTTCGGTAAGCACGCTTGCGTCGTTTCAACTGAGCCTGTCTTCGGCGACGGTGCCCACCTTTATCGCCTTCACGGCAGTTTTAGGTTCTGACGACCTCGTCCTGACTGACTGGCAGCCGGGTCCGGTATTTCCGGGGACGTGCCCCGTGGGCGGATGCGATCTTCCCCCTTCGACGAGCTTTTACCCCTCGAGTTTCAAAATCGGGTTTTCGATCGACCCTTCGCCCGTTCCGCTGGGTGAACTCCTTGGAACGCTCACCGTGGATGCCGCCAGCCTTGCTCCGGGCGACTATGCGGTGGTAATCGACCCCGATCGAGACACGGGCTTTAGCGCGCTAACCACCCCCTTCGGCGAGGAACCCATTTCCGGTGTTGGGATCGTGCGGGTTGTTCCCGAACCCGCGTCGCTGATTCTTTTGGGTATTGGCGGGTTTTGTGCGTATTTGCGTTGTAGCCGCCGCCTTCGCCTCCACGTCTGATAACTTCGCTTGATTATTGGGCGTTGCCGTTGAATGATCTTTGGAGGGTCGGTGCGCCGTGGCAGCGGGCCCGTCGTATCGCCAGTTTTGAGCAGGGGCAGGGGCTATGCCGGCAACTCGCCGACAATGCGAAATGTTTTGGGGTATCATCGGAGTCGCGCTCGGAGCGTCGACCTTGTATGGTCAAGCAACCGCGCCCCCGCCGCGTCCCACAAATCTTCGCCTCGGACGCTTTGGTTCGATTGTGGCGGTTCATCGACCGGGACCACCTGCCAAAGATGCTGTCACGGGCTTAACGGCGACTGCCACCGGCGAACCCGCCGCGTATCCACACCCGCGTCCTCGCCTTGCGGGATGGTCTCCGCTGATTGCGATTGCCACGTCCGACGCGCGCCGCCCGGTTTTCGACGACACTTTTGAGCACGAGTTGCAATCGACCTACGTTGGCAACCCGCTCGCGGGCGACCCGACGATGGACTATATCATCGGAATACTTGATAGCGGGTCGGGGGTAAACCTTTTCGCCGGGACGTTTGCCCAGCAACTAGGCCTCGAGGGCGCGTTTCTCACGAACAATACCGTCGACGTTGGAGGCGTCGGGGAAACGGTCCCTGCGCGTCTGACCTGGCCCGTGGGGTTTTTCGCAGCGGGACTGTCCGGGGTGGGAAGCGACGGTGCGCTTGATCTCGCCGCAGTTGTCGGGCATTCGAGCGTGTCGGGATTGGTGATTCCACCGATCATCTGTGGTGGCGAGGAGGCGGTTTCGGGCGTTCTGGGGACGGCATTCCTGTCGTTCTACAACACGGTCGTGCACGTGGATCAGCCCCAAACAGTCATCCACGGAGGGAGAACCTTTTTCGGTCCCACGGTGGAAGTCCTGGACAGGTTCGCACCACTTCCGACATACCCCCGTGCAATTCCCCTTGAGGTTGGCAGTTTTGACCTGGGGGTCAACACGGCCAGTTACTGGCCTAACCTGTTCGATTTCGAAGACCAGCAGACGCCGTTTGTTCCGACTCAGCTTTCTTCTGCTCCCGGTTCCATCCCGTTTGGTGGTTGGTTCTTCACATCCGTGCAGCTTCTTGAAGGTGTGCCCTCTCCCACGAATATCATTCAGTCGTTTCGAATGCTTGTGGATACCGGAGCGCAAACTTCGATTATTTCCACGACGACCGCGGCTGCCCTGAGTTTGCCGGTGACTCCCGATTTTACGATCGACGTTTGCGGAGTCGGCGGGTTTGTTTCGAACATTCCGGGGTATTATATCGACCTGGTGAAAATCAATGCGTTGGGCGGGGCGTTGGACTATTCCCGGGCGCCATTCGTCGTCCTCGACCTTGCGGCGCCGGACGGAACGGCGGGTGTTTTGCCGGGTATTTTGGGGATGAACTTTTTTTGGAATCGCAACATCACGCTAGAGCCGTTGCTGACCGGCACGAGCTTTCTAACGGTCTCGGAACCTGTCGCCTTTGCCGGAGGCGACTTCAACCTTGACCTCCACGTCGACGAGAATGACCTGTTCGATTTTGTCGCGTGCCAGACCGGTCCACATTCGGGACTTCTGGGCCCAGACTGCGAGCATGTGGACATCGATCAAGATGGGGTCGTTGACCTGGGAGACTTTTCGACGTTTCAGAGGTGCTTTAGCGGTGCGAGCGCCGAGGCAGACAGAGCATGCACCAGCCCCTAAACAATGGCCTCCGCCAAGAATGAACCCGAGGTCGTGATGAAAGCGGCGAAAACGCGTCAAAAGGGGCCATTTGTGCGAATCCTCCATGAGTCAGCGTGGAAGGTCGATAAATGGGATTGGCCTTGGCGCTGCTTGATGCCTATGCTACTTTATCGGGCGCACCCCATCGGGGGGTGACACAAGCCAACAGGCGGTCCGGCGAACGCAACTGTCCGCTTTGCGGCGGCGGGAGTCAGCGCGACCGTAAAGAAACCCAGGTAATTGCGGAGGCAGAATCGTTATGAACAAACAGGTTTTGAACGCGATGCTAAGCGGTCTGCTGTTGTGCGCGGCGACGGCGATGGCCCAGACGCCTCAGGGTGGAGTCGCCACGGGGTTTTCGGCTGCAAACATCACCCAGCCGACTCCGACCAACGCGGTGCAAATCTTGCTCGCCAAACCGGTGGAATCGGTTGACTGGGTTGAAAACACGTTTGAGGAAGTTCTCGACTGGCTGCGGGAGCAGGGTGGTCTCAAGATCAACGTGATCGCGCGCATGAATCAGCTCAAGGGCGTCGGTGTCACGCTCGACACGCCGGTTACCTTGAAGTTGTATAACACAACCGTGGCCGAGGTGCTGGACGAGGCGTTGCTTCAAATGTCTGATGGGGATCAGCTTACCTTCCACGGTTTTGGAAACAAGCTCATCATTTCGACGCGAAGCGATTTCGACAGCAAGATGTACACCCGTGTCTATGACGTTACGGACTTGTTGCTTCGCGTGCCGGATTTTGGAGAAACGGCACCGGCGATCGACCTGCAGAACGCGCAGCAAACTTCGGGCGGTGGCGGCAGTGCCCAATCAGTCTTTCAAGGCGGAAACAGCGGTCAGGAACAAACCCGTGGCGGTCAACAGGCTGAGCGCGAGACCGAAAAGCGTCTCAAGAAGTTTCGCGAACTGATTGAGCAGTCGATTGAACCGAAAAGTTGGGACCTAACGGGAAGTTCGGCTGCAGCGGTGGCGGGAGCCGGTGGCGGACGGGGGCGAATCCGCGTGCTGGGAAATTCGCTGATTATCACCAACACGATCGAGGTACACGAGAAGATCGCCGGCGCGTTCAGGTTCAAACGCCGCGGATAGTGCTTTGTCACGCCTTCATTGTCGGGTTCGTGACGTCTGCTGGAGGCTCGCTCACCCCCGTGCGAGGGCGGCGGCGCGCTGCCACAACACGAGGATCGTCAGGATCGCTCGGACCCAATGGCGGCACGAACCGTGTCTGCCTCTGTCCGCACGATCCTGATTGTTTTCAGCGGGTTTGTGTGACCTGCGACGACTTCAATGTCTCTTCGGGAGATGCCCAGCGTCGTAGCCAGCAGGGCGACAAGAGCCTTATTGGCCTTTCCCTTTTCGGGCGGTGCTGCTACTGCGACCTTCAAGCGACCGTCCCACTCCCCTATGATGCGCGTACGCGATGCGCCGGGAACCACTTTTATCGGGACCAAGACCGCACCATCCTCGACAGTCAGCTCAATCACGCCGATAGTGTACCGGTTTGAGTGCACCGCCGCTATGAACACGCGGTTAAAACGTTGGCGCTGTTTTGCTTCGCACGTTGTACTTGAAGTCGGTGCTGCGTTTTGGGGCAACCTCGGTTTTTGTGCGTCGTTTGCCGGGTAGATCGAACGTGCCGCCGCGCGGGCTACGCAGGACCGTAGTTCGCTACGCAGGGACAAGCTTTGTCCCGAGGGTTAAGGTTTAACAGGAAGGACGTCGTAGATGCTTCGTCAGTATGAAATCGCCGTCGTCGGGGCGGGAAACGCAGCCGAGGGGATCGTCCATGCGATCGTGCGGAACACGCTTCTTTTTGCCGACCGAATCATCGCCTCGGACCCCAATGAATCACGCCGCAAGCTATTCGCTGAGCGTTTCAACGTCACGGTAACCGAGGACAATTCCGCCGCCGTCCAGGGCAGCGACATCGTGATCCTCGCCGTCAAACCGCAACAGTTCTCCACCGTCTGCAACGATTTCGCAAGTCTCATCCGCGAAGACCAGCTCATCGTCTCCATCATGGCCGGGGTATGCACGTCCACAATCGAAAAACTTTTTGAACCCAAGAAGATGCGCGTCGTTCGAGCCATGCCCAATCTCCCCATCCATGTCGGTGCCGGAATGGCGGCTGTTTGCACAGGTGCCCACGCCCAGCCGCTCGACCTGCTTCGCGCCCGGCGCATCTTCGAGGCGGGCGGGCGTTGCATCGTGGTCGAGAACGAATCGCAAATGGATGCGGTGACGGCGGTCTCCGGATCGGGGCCCGCGTATTTCTATTACTTCGTGGAAGCGCTCACGGCTGCGGCGGAAAAGATCGGTCTTCCCAAACCAGAGGCGGACCTTCTGGCAAAGCAAACGTGCCTGGGGGCGGCGCGGATGATGATCGAATCGGGCGAGCCGGCAAGCGAACTGCGCCGTAAAGTGACATCTCCCGGAGGCACCACGCAAGCAGCGATCGAGTCGATGACCTCAGGCGAAGTCTTCGACCGAATCGGCACCGCCATCGCATGCGCATGGCAACGAAGCCAAGAACTGGGGCGGTAAAAACTCGCTGGTCGACCTTGACGAGGGGCGTTGTATTTCCCGCTCCCCGGGGCAGGCGCGTCACATTGGACGGATGTTTTTTTGACCAAAACATTTGCGCTGCAACTCCTCCGGGCCGAATACGCTGCGGTGCCACGCGGTTATGGGGCCTATACTTCAATCCTTCTCGTTTTGGGCCGATAAACGCGACAGGAGGATTGCATGGCGCATCCGGTGGATAGGTTAAGCGACGAGCAGCTACGCGCGCTGCTCATGACGGCGGACGCGGATGGGTTTCCGGCGGACCTCGGGCATCTCTGGTCCGTTGAGCGGGAGCGATATCGCCAAACGCTGCGGCGGATCCCCCCGGCGTGTGATGATTCGGCGGGACTTTTGGACCTGGGAAGCTCGCGTCCGTGGGTTCCGTTTTTTACGAAGCTGCTTGGATACAATCGCCTGGTTTTGAATACGGCTTATCCCGACTCGGGGATGGTCGATCCGCGACCAAGATCGGGTCGGTTTCGCCAGCACGACGTGTCCATGTCGGTGTTTGATGTGGAGCGTGATCCGTTTCCATTCCCCGATGACAGCTTTGAAGTCGTTACATGCTTGGAAGTACTCGAACACCTGGCGATTGATCCGATGGCGATGATGGCGGAGATCAATCGGGTGCTCAAACCCGGCGGTGTGTTCGTACTCTCCACGCCCAACGCCGTTCGTTATAGCAACGTCGTGAAGATTATTCTCGGGGAGCAGCCTCTTGGTTGGACGCCTTACAACGGGATGGACTCCAACCGTCACAATCGTGAATACGCTCCACACGAAGTGACCCAACTATGTGAAGCAGCCGGCATTACTCCCGACGAAGTAACGACATTCGGAGCCAAACCTCACGGGATCAAGCGCGAGGTTCTCAGACGACTGGTAGCGTGCGGTCTGTTTGTTTTTCGATCGTGCCGGCGAAGCTGGCGACATGACGTCATTCTTGTCGCGGGACGAAAAACCTCTCCTGTTCAAGATCGCCGACCGCAATGGCTTTATTTCGAGGCGGCGGAATACATCAACGCAACAAAACGGCGACTGCGTAAGCGCCGCAAAGTTGAAACACTCTCCCCGGAGGAAGCGCCGGCAACCCTTCTGCGGACAGGAAGCGCCCACGTCGTGTCTAAGATGGACAGAATCGTCCATTCCTAGGGAGTCGTTGGACTCGCGCGGAAAAGACGCAGGAGGCGCGTTTTACAGTTACAAATCTGCGTTGTCGCAACCGCAAATCCAGACTGCGCGTATCATTCAGCGAAGTTGCCCATGCGTTGGCTCGACTTGGCGATCCCCGTTATACTGAACGGCAGGTTTAGGGGATGTCGTAGAGGCACCAAACGCCGGAGACTTTGGAACCTGCAACCACCCCTTTCGGGAGAGAATTAAATGAGGCATCAAAGACCGTTAATGTGTATCGCTTCCATAAGCGCGGTTGCGTTTCTTGCCCTTTTTTCGCCGTCTACCCGCGCCGATGACTGGCCTGCATTTCGCGGACCGCACGGTGATGGAATATCACCGGCGACATCCGTCTTTCCCGATTCCGGCGAGTTTGGACTCGAAGTGTCGTGGAAAAAAACCATCGGCAGTGGTTATTCCGAGGTCACCGTTGCCAACGGTGTTGCGGTAACCTGTTTCGCCGACGGCGACAAAGACGTGATGGCTGCGTTTGACATGAAAACCGGGCAATTGCGATGGCGCTTTGAAATCGAAGACACATACATCGGGCACGACGGATCTCACACCGGGCCGATCGCCACGCCCACGATTGTCGATGGGCGTGTCTACGGACTGGGCGCGCGGGGCCGGCTTTTTGCGCTCGACATCAAAAATGGGTCGCTGCTTTGGTCTACGAATCTCAAAAACGATCATCAGGCCACACCGCCTTTCTATGGTTTTTCAACATCGCCCGTTTTGCGCGACGGCGTTTTGATTGTTGAGGGAGGAACCAAGGACGCCGCGCTCACCGGTTTTGAGGCGAAAACCGGAAAGTTGCTGTGGAAGTCCGGCGAAGATTCGATCGGCTACCAGTCGCCGGAGGACTACGCGCAGGGTCGCGCCGGTCTGATGCTCGCGGCGGGAAACAAGAAATTATTCGCATTTTCCCCCCGCACGGGTGAAATCGCCTGGCAATTCGAGCACGGTGGCGACGGGGCGCGTGGTGCACTAAGCATGAGCGCGGTCCTGGTGGATTCGAGCCACATCTTCTTATCACACAAGACCAACACGTCCGCAGTATTCGAAATCAGCGGTTCGGGAGCGTCTTTCAAGGCGGAAACCAAATGGGAGTCCAAGTCGATCCGCAACAGCTACAACATTCCCATCTTTCACGACGGTTACGTTTATGCGTACAGCAGTCGCTTTCTCACATGCGTGAGCGCGGAGACGGGCAAAGCGGCGTGGCGCTCGCGCGCTCCGGGGGATGGTTTCTTGATTCTCGTCGATGGGCACCTGGTGGTTCTCACCAAGAAAACAGGCGAGGTGCACATCATCCCTGCCGTGTCCGATGGTTTTTCCTCGGTTGCAAGCGTATCGGTTTTTGACGACGTCGCGTGGGGTCATCCGAGCTTTGCCGACAACGCTATTTTTGTCCGTGGTATGAGTGGAATCGCCAGGGTCGATATTCGTAGGGGACGACCGCACGTTACCAGCGCGTCTCGTCACGAAACAGAGACAGGCCGGTTCGCACAGTTTCTTTCCGACGTGAAGAAATCCTCGCACAAACCGGCCGCAGTCGACGCCTTTATGAAAACCGTCAAAGAGTTCCCGTTGGTTGAGGGAGATACGGTCCACTTTCTTTATCGAGGGAAAGGGTCGGACCTGGCGATCGGGAGCGATCTTTTTGGGGCACGTCAGGATCGCGCGATGACGCGCGTCGCCGGTACCGACCTGTTCTACTATTCCGCCAAACTGGAGCGAGATGCTCGCGTCAACTATGTTTTCATCAGGGATTACGAGGACCACATTGTCGACCCGCTTAATCATCGAAAAACAAAATCGAACGTCTATGGTCGCGAAATGGAAATGAACTCCGGTGGCGAAGCGATGGACATGTCCTGGTTCGCCATGCCGGAATGGAAAGCGCCGACTTTTTTTGCGACACCCGATTCGAGGGAAAAGGGTCGCATCGAGTCGCGCGAGTTCAAAAGCAAAGTGGCGGACCATGCCAAGATCGCCCTGGATGTCTACCTGCCCGCCGGGTACGACCAGGGCAAGACGAAATACCCGGTCGCCTACGTGTGGGGCGGAGAGCAGGCAATCGAAGCTGGAAAGATGCCGCGTGCGCTGGACAACATCATCGGAGAAAGTGTCCGACCGCTCCTCGCCGTATTTATCAAGCCCGCCGGACGCATGCCGCCGCAGAAGACTTCTGCGATGTTCGCAACCGAACTGATACCCTACATTGACAAGAACTTTCGGACCATTGCGTCCCGCGATTCGCGGGCTTGCATCGGAGCCGGGTTCGACGGATTCGCAGCGATCGCCAACACGTTCGCCCAGTCGAAGCTTGTGGGTAAGGCAGGTGCCCTTTCTATGTTTATGTTCGGGTCCATGAAAAAAAGTCTGGAACCGACCATTTCCTCTGCGAACAAACCCCTCGATTTGTATCTGGATTGGGGCAAGTACGATCTGCGTAGTCCGGACGAGGCGTGGGACCTTGCCCAGGCCAATCGCGATTTCGTCAAGACACTTCGCGATCGTGGATTTCACCCCAAGGGGGGCGAATTGCACGAAGGAACCGGGTGGTCCAGTTGGAAAAACAGGACCGAGACGGTCTTTTCCGCGCTGTTTCCCATCAAGCGGTAGGCCGTCAAACCAGTCATTCAAGTGATGGTGGATACTCTTTCGGTTTTCCAGTTGGAAAGCCGTATAGGGTAGGTGTTTCCTGCCACCTGCTCGCCAATGGTTGGCTGTCGCCGACCAGCCCGTTGAAAAACGGCTGCTTGCGTGCGTGGCGCCGGCATCTTGACGGTGAAAACAGCGCCGAAGAGCCTGCGCCACACTTGTTCAACATCCAGATGGCGTTTTTCATTCACCCTCGGACTTCCGGTGGGTGACGCGAATCGGATAGGCCGTGATGATGCCCGACCTGCAGGACAACCCGTTTGACAGGACTTCGGGTGAGCCGCGATTTCACGGCGTTCGCGTTATTCATCGCGACATCGACATCGAATCAGAGGTATACCGCGTGGCGGCCTTGAAAGATGCCGCCGATTTGCTCGAACTTCCGGAGTTTGAAAGGCGTTTCATCCAAGAGGACATCGCGCCTTACGGTCTGGAGCTATGGCCTGCCGCGATCATGCTTGCCGAACACATTTCCAGAGGCGAAGAGGGACAGGATCGCCCAGCGATCGAGCTGGGTTGCGGGTTGGGTCTTGTGGCCGTGGTTGCCACACGATGCGGATGGCGCGTAACAGCCACGGACAACGACGAGGATGCCCTGCGTTTCGCTCGCTACACGGCGCTGCTCAATGAATCGTCGATCGGCGCCTTCGAGGTGTTGAACTGGAATGATCCGCGAGTCGGCAAGCGGTTTTCCCGCGTCTTTGCGGCCGACGTGCTCTATCAACTGGTGGATCACGAACCACTTTTGGTATGTATTGACGCGCTGCTTGCCGACGATGGTGAGGCACTGGTCAGCGACCCCCACCGGGGCGTGGCCGATCGGTTTGCCGGGCTCGCGTTGGCGAAGGGATTCGTCGTTGATGTTCTTAGCACGAGCGTTACGATGGACGACGGGACTGCCGTCGGTGGGCGGATTTTTAGAATGTCACGATGAATGCACGGCGATGAGGTAGCCTCTGCCGTTGCATGCGAAGGGGAGGCCATAACCCCGAAAGGAAGCACCATGCTCGATCCACGGATGACCAAGCTCGCGAACCTCTTGATCAATTACTCCACGGCGATCAGGCCCGGTGAGAAAGTTTTGATCGAAGCGATTGATATACCGGTCGAGTTTACGTGCGAGCTCGTTCGCGCCGCTCGGGCGGTTGGAGCTGATCCACTGGTAACGCTCAAGAGCAATCGTGTTGCTCGTTCCTTGTTGCAAAACAGTTCCAAAGAACAGATGGATTTGATCGCTGAGGTCGAGGCGCTGCGTATGTCAAAGGTCGACGCTTATATCGGCGTACGAGGTAGCGCCAACATTGCAGAGTTGTCCGACGTTTCCCCCGACGCCCACAAACTCTATCAGGACACCGTTTGGAAACGGGTTCATCAGGAACTGCGCGTCCCCAAAACGCGGTGGGTGGTTCTTCGTTGGCCCCACTCGTCGATGGCTCAACAGGCCGGTCGAAGCACCGAAGCGTTCGAAGATTTTTACTTTAACGTCTGCACGATGGACTATGCGAAGATGGCCACGGCGATGAAACCACTTGCCGAGCGCATGGAGAGGGCGGACAAGGTGCAACTCAAAGGACCGGGGACCGACCTGAGCTTTTCGATCAAGGGGATCGCGGCCATTCCCTGCGACGGCAAGCTCAACATCCCCGATGGAGAGGTCTTCACCGCTCCCGTGCGCGACAGCGTCAACGGGACAATTCAATTCAACGCCCGCACGATTTACCAGGGAACGATTCATGATGACATTCGTTTGGTTTTCAGGGAAGGCAAGGTTGTCGAAGCAACCTCGACCAATACCGAGCAGCTCAACAAAGTGCTCGATACCGACGAGGGCGCTCGCTACGTCGGCGAGTTCGCGATCGGTTTCAATCCCTACGTCACCGAGCCGATGCTCGACATTCTTTTCGATGAGAAAATCGCCGGCTCATTTCACTTTACACCGGGGCAAGCGTATGAGGAGGCGGACAACGGCAACAAAAGCGGGATTCACTGGGACATGGTCTGTCTTCAGAGTGAGGCGAGCGGAGGAGGGGAAATCTGGTTCGACGGCGAGCTGATCCGCAAGGACGGCCTGTTCGTGGTGGATAACCTGTTGGGGCTGAATCCGGAGAACCTCAAACAATGATGCGATCCGTTCCAGAACCTGTTGCCCAATGGTGTGGCACCGGGATCCTGCCGGTGCCACACCATTTTGGGATAGGCCGTAAGAAATGCCCGTCGTCGTCGGGGCGTCCTCTACGTCGCAGGCCGCTGCAGCGGCCCAGTTTACTAAATAGCTCCCCACAATAGGGAAACTGGTCTATGCGGCTTTGGATCGCAGGTAGGCATCGCGTTCTACCTCGAAGGGGCGGCGGTGCCCAAGCCATTCGAACAC
>Ga0114931_10010185_pt1 | contig 11206 bp, 19 predicted proteins | sample 2SBtaG_FD_89579 | JGI IMG/M metagenome (GOLD analysis project Ga0114931, IMG submission 89579) | Deep subsurface microbial communities from Kolumbo volcano to uncover new lineages of life (NeLLi) - 2SBTROV14_V59a metaG | ecosystem: Environmental > Aquatic > Marine > Volcanic | place: Kolumbo...
AAGAGCTAAGGGATCTTCAACAAACGAGCGAACATTGCGTTTAGCGTCCTCAGGGCGGAACTTGCTCTTAATTAGGTCTTCCCGACTACGCGCAGGTACACCCACGCCTTGGTTGCTCCAAGACTTGGCTAGGTCATTCCACTTGTTGAAACCGTCTGTCACAAATTACCCACGCTCTTGTTTAGTGAGCTAATGTTCTGTACAAGGTTGTTGCATAACCACTGATTGAACTTAGCTCTGTTTCCGCCAGTTATTCTAGCAGAACCTGCGTCAATGTCACTATCTGTGTACCCGAGACTCTTAAGGAACTCAGTTTCTGCCCTATTTGGCTTGGAAGCATTTATGATTCGCTCGGAGTTAGCGGCTACTGCCTTTAGCATTCGTGTAGCACTTTTACTAACTTCCTTGTTGCGGTCCTTGAAGTCCGCCATGACTTTCTCATCAGGAATCACCGCAAAGGCTTTCTCAACTTTCTTTTCCTTCTTCTTAGGCTTCTTGACCATGTTCTCGTCATAAGAACCTACATCTTCACGCTCTTCATCGGACTCCTCCAGAACAGAGTCTGCCTTGGTTACTGTTCCCGAATTCATGGAGTCATTGGATGAGCCGCTGTAGTCTTTCCCGTAAGAATGGCTATCCTCTGCTTTGGCTCTATCCTCATCAGGGGCGTCTTGGCCTGTAGAGGGCATCTGACTTACGGCCTTATTTATGTCGAGGTATAGATTCATAGTAGTATGTATAATCCTGTAAGTGATTTCTGGGCATTTTCGCCTGTGCCCTCTTCTGGCTTCTCCTCACCCTTTGCAGGAGTAGGATTCTTAGCTTCTCGCTTATCCACTGCTGCAGTTGCTTCCGCCTCAGCTTTCTTAGAGTTTGATCCTCGATTGTCTAGAAGCAAATGACCTGCGGAAAAGGTCCCCTTAACTCCATAATCTACGGTGTTTACTAGCCTACCCGCGCCACCGTAAGGATCCGCCATAGCAGACCCCATTGTTGCGCCTTGACCAGAGCCTCTGGAGTACGTAGTGTACAGCTTACTAAACATCAATCTATTTTTAGTACGCTTCTCTCTTCTGTCCCGCATCTCCTTACTAATAGCTTGAGCCCTGGCTAGTTGCTTTGCCCGCTCCACAGCTTTCTGATTCTTTTCATCAGTCTTCTGCTGTTCTTCTGCAGCTGCAGTATTGCCTTCGTGCTCCTTCAGGTAGGAACCCATAGCACTGTCTAGAACTCTCTTGTTTTCTAGATCAGCTGCTGAGGGTGAAGCATTTCTAGCATTGCTTTGGTACTTCTTAATCGCAGACTCAATGTTCGGAACGTCTGCCTCATCGGCCTTGCCGGAATCTAAGTATTCTTGCAGCTTTTCTGCTGACTCTTTAGAAGTCTTTCGATGCTGTGAAATCTTAGTCCTCTGCAGCTGCTTATGCTCATCAGAGGGCTTCTTTGGCTCTTGTAGTTTGCTTTGCTGCTTCTCTACAGAAGCTCGCTCTTTTGCAATAGAGGCGGAAGCCTTGGCTTTATCAGATACGGCCTTTTTATGCTCAGCTTTAGAAGCTTTAACCTTCTGTCTGAGCGAGGCTACTTCTTTTCTATGTGAGGCTCTGAGGGCCTGCGTCTCTAATACTGCCTTAGCCTTAGACTGCCGTAGTACAACCTTAAGCTCCGCTTTTTTCTCTGCCCACTTCTGTCTAGCGTCCTTGAACTTCTTACCTGCTGGGGGTTTAGCAAGTTCCCGTTTGTCTAGTATATCCTGTATCCTACTAGCAAACTTAGCAGCATCTCCCTTGCTAGGATCAATCTGCTTTGTAGAAAGCTTATTAAGCTCAGATTCTAGAGACTGTGCTTTTTTCTCTAACTCTCCGATCTTCGATTCTTGCTTATCTAACGCGGCCTCTTGCTTGTCTAAATCTTTTAGCTTAGATTCATACTCTTTGTGCTTACTTTGGAACTCCTCGAAGTTCTTGTTGTACTCTTGAACAACAGGAAGCTTATCGTCCTCAGAGGACCCCTCTGCATCCTCCCTACTAGTTGTAGTCTCGGATTCTTTGGATGCTGCTGCAACTTCTGGAGTTTCAGAGATAGTATCGTTAGCTTCTGGTTCTTTTGATGCCTCAGGAGCACTAGTAGCAGGCATTTCCTGGGTCTTATCACTCTCAAACTCAGTAGGCTTAGACCCAGTACCCGCAGTAGAAACCTCGTTGTCTTGAACATTATGGACTTGATCCACTAATGTCTTAGACTGGTCGTTTTCTGAAGGCTCAACTAGCGTGTTAGCGCCGTCTGTGTCCTTCGTTGGAGCAGCCGCGTCCTCGTCAGAAGACTCCGCAGGATCGCCCTCCTGGGCCTCTAGTGCGCCAGGGCCAGCCTCTTCCTTGCCCTCCCCTCCCTCAACATTCTCCTTAGAGAACTGCTCGACTGGATCTGCATCAACTGCCTTCTTATCTTCCGCTAAGTTGATAACATCCGGCTTATCGTTCGTAGTCTCCTCTTCTGGCTTTTTGGCTTCTTTGCCGCCAGAACCCTTAGGCCTGCGGAAGCCCTGATGACCATCACGGGTTGTATAGGCTTCCCAACCTCCACTACTTGTGTCCTGCTCAGGCTTGGCATACTCGTACTCCACGTTCCCTCCTTTTGAGAGAACATCAGGGGGCATAGCAATGTACAGGAGCAAGCTCATAGATTATCCAACTAACTCCCCGTTAACGACCTTCATTGGAGCCTGATTAACCTCAACTACGTTGGGAGTGGAGGCTCCTGTAGTATCCTGCCGCTTCTGGGCTGAGGATAGTGTCTGCATTTGCTCCTTTGCCTTGGAGCCATTAAGACGCCTGCGAGGAAAGGCAGCTGTAGCGGCTTCCTCAATAGAAACCTGACGTAGGGAGCCTTCAGGGGCATCTACGGATACAGCGCACTTTTCGACAACAGCCAGCCGAGCTTCGTACTTCGGCGGCTGCGTGACCAAGAGACGCAGTTCGTCATTACCCATAGTTACTACACGGTATTTCACCCCAGGGTCTACCAGCATGGTGACTCCGGGCGCTAGCTTGACTACTTCCTCGTTTAGAACGAGAATGCCCTTACCTGAAATGACACTATAGGCTCGATACTTCTTTGCGTGTCTTAGCTTGTCAGACGCAGTATGTGGTAGAAATATCTCCGTATGTGTGTCGAACGCACTGCAGGAGGCACCGGCAACAGTGTACCCTGTCTCTGTAGGAGTGCGTAGTCCTACTAAGTTGTTTGCCGACTTGGCCGCTGCCACGATATGTGAATGCTTCTTTATTGTCCTAGGATTGGGCAACCTCTTCTTATGTGCCTTAAAACTCATTGTCCCGTCTACTCCATTTCTTTCTTTCCAGTCATCTGGAAATGATAATCTACTGCGTATGCTGCCTGCTCATGGGAAGCATGTCGATAAGCGTTCCCTGGAAGGCAGATGAGGGCATAAAGAAGGTTTCCCAAGCCCCAACGAATATAACCAGTAAGCCACAGTACCAAACATACAGATAAATTCAAGGAGAAAGGAAGACTAGAGAAAAGAGCAGCAAACAACAGTGCGGAGGTAAAAAAGGAGCTAAGCATTACTCCTCTGAACTGCCACTGGTGAAACTCCTCATGAACTTGAATGCGATCTCCCTCAAGCCCTCGTCCATGGTTGTACATGATGGCGTCGCCTAGTGTAGTTCCGCCCCATTTCTTGTACCATGTACGATTAGGCCAACTACCTTCTTTGAAGTTGAATACCAACGCACCATGCTGAAACCTTAGATCCTCACCCCATAGAGCCCAGAAGGGAACGATCCAGAGAGCCCATAGTAACATATTCATAGGGAACGTCCAAATATATGACAGATTCCTTCTCATTTTTTGTTCCTTCGTAGGCGCTTGCGGGCCTCATAAGCAAGATGGCTACTAGCTTCATTTGCCTTTTTGCTGCCCTCACAACCGCATAAACCAAGGTACCCGGAGCCCACTCCGGGTCCACCAGAGTCAAACACATTAGCTTCAATCTTCTTATTACAGTGAGGACAGGTGAATGTAGGAGTGTAACGCATTAGCCTTTTCTATTCAAAGTACGTGGGTCATTTGGTCGTTGAACTCTCCCCGGAGCCTGCATACGATTAACCAAAGTAATATATTTACCGGACAAGACGCCGTTAGGAAATCGGACTTCCAACCGAAATGGGACACCTAGTTCTACAGTTTCCTTTAAACTCGTCACTAGACTACCATTGAGGTAAACATAGCCTGCTTTAGTAAATCCTTGGGATTCTCTTACAGACTTCGTTATACCGGATAAATCTAAGACTCTCCAGACCTCCGCACGCTTTGCTATGGCACTAAACCAGCGAACGGTAATCATAAAGCACAGTTTAGCACAAAAAACCCTATAGGCAAAAAAAGAGCATCAAAAGCGAAAAACGCCCTGATGCTCTTCTCTATCTAGCTGAAATGTAGATTAGTTGGATTCTCTACTTTCAGCCTCACAAAGCCACTTGTACCTGTCCTCTATCCTATTCAATGAAGACGATAGAGGCAGGTCCAAGGAGTTGCTAAGGTGTGCAATGAGTGTGCAAAGGCTCTCAAATACCGCCATAGGCGCATGCTCCTTAGCAACGTCGAGTATATCTGCACTCGCTTCTCTTGCTGCGGCTCGCTGTTCATCGTCCATTATCACATAGTCTGGCATATTACTCCTTAGTTTTTCGTACTGGGGGCTTCCTAACTTTTAGCCCCTTGGTGTGCTTAGACAACAACTTGTCAACCAGAGCATTGCCCTCCTTTGTGGTTGGTAATGTCTTTATAACCTTCTTCATTACTGAACATGAAGGGTAACGGGCCTTCGCATTTTACGTTGGAACTTCTCCACCTTCCTAAGAAAGTTCCTCTTAGCCAGTCCCGCAAGCTTATTCACAATGAGGATACCGTCTAGGTGTTCCAACTCGTGCAGGACTGCAGACACGTCTGGTCCTGTGATTAGCTCTGTTAGGGTGTCCCCTTCCAGCGTATTGTACGTAACAACTACACTGTCGGGCCTAGACACCTTTGTGGAAGCGCCTGGGAAAGACAAACAAGCCTCCTCATAAGGCATGGAGCTTTTATCTCCTGTCTTATCAATGACTGGATTTAGCATAAGCGTCAGGTTGTCCTCAACAGTAACTACAACCATACGCACTAAGCTACCTACTTGATTCGCAGCTAGCCCACGGGCATGGTAAGCACGCACTGTCTCCATAATATCATTTGCTAGATCCGTATGAATAGCCGGGTCAGCATAAATATCCGACTGTGTGATAAGGATCTTTAGCTTATCCTTCTCGTCATCCGAAAGCTTAGCTAGCTTACTGCGATACTGTGTTACGGGTAGAATACTCATTGTCGTCCTCTATTCGTTGTCATTGTCTAGTTCGCTGGTCCAATAAAGATAGTCTCTCCAAGCTTCTGGTGTCTTTGGAAAAGCAAAATGAAACTTGAATCTATCGGAGTCTTTTGGCCTGTACGGCTTAGCATTCAAAGTCATGCCAGACTCCTTCAGTGTCCTACTTCCCTTTTTTCCGTTACAAGGGAAACAAGCAGTAGCAATGTTTAGCCAAGTAGTCTTTCCTCCTAGCATCTTAGGGACTACATGGTCAAAGGTCAGATTTGCTACTCCGGGCTGTTCCCCACAGTAACTGCAGGTAAAATGGTCTCTTCGGAACACATTGATACGAGAGAACTTCGTCCGCCTGTCCTTTACTCGTACATAGCTCAAAAGACGAACTACAGCAGGACATTTGATCTCTAGGGTCATTGACCGTAGATTGAAGTCGTTGTATTCCTCTAACACTTCCACCTTCTCAGTGAACCACAGGCTAACGGCCTTCTTCCAACTTATTACAGAAAGAGGCTCATATGTAGAGTTTAAGAGTAATGTTGAATGGGACATGGTTCATTGTAGCACAACTAGAGCAAGTGCGGCTTAGACTCGACAAATCCAGAGGTAGAAATCTGAACAAAAGTAGCCGAACTCTGAAGATGAGAAATCGTTGGAGACCCGTTATAGGAAAGCCCTGAGCGGACACCCGCCATAAGAGATCTAAGAATAGGCTCAACTTTTCCCTTGTAGGGAACTAGTGTTTCTTCGCCCTCAATGTAGGTAAGATTGCCTATGCTGTTCTGCTTCGTTCCAAAGCTCGCTGAGCCCCGGTAAACCTTGAACTTGTCTCCCGTGCGCCCATCCTTGATAACGGCCCCAGGAGCCTCGTCTGTGCCCGCCAGCAGGCTTCCTAGCATCACAGCGTCTGCACCAGCTGCAAGAGCCTTCACAATGTCTCCGCTGTTCTTGATTCCTCCATCAGCGATGAGAGTAATATCGTCCTTTTTAGGAGAACGACACTCTTTAATGTCCAGAAGGGACTGAAGAGTTGGAAGGCCGAATCCAGTAACAATACGAGTAGTACACATACTACCTGAGCCCACACCAACCTTAAGAGCAAGCCGTGGATGTAGCGAAGGATCTACATTCAATGCAAAGAACTTGAAGGCTTCCTTTGTTGCAATGTTTCCTGCAATCACAGAGAGGCTAGGATGCTTTGTTAGGAGCTTGTTTGTTAGGTCTAGGACTTTTTCTGTGTGTCCGTGAGCTACATCAATGCAAATGATAGGACAACCCTCTTGATGGTACATTGAAGCAGTGGAGAAGGCATCGTCTCCTACACCCACAGAAGCAGCCATTAGGTAAGGATCTAAACTATACGGGAGCGCATCGTGAGCAAATGAAGCTACAATATGAGGATGAATCTCGGTCCTATCTAATACACCTAACCCACCTTGATACGACATTTCTCGTAGCATGGATTCTCCAGTTACTGTGGCCATGTTACTGCTTAGTATGGGGCAGCTTAGGGGCACACCAGCGACTATGGTTTCTGTAGAAACAGTATCTCTACTAGAAATGTTGCTGTGCTTAGGAACGAGTAGTACGTCATCAAACGCAAGTGCTTTTCGCATGAGGACAGTGTAGGGCTAGGGTTCAACTTGTCAAGCCAGTTTGTAGCTCTTTGTAGCGTTCCTCCATGCGACGCATAGCAATCTTGGAACCACGGGAGCGTTCAATAGCAATCATAAGCTTGATCTTGGCATTTCTGCGAGCAATTGCAGCTAGGCATCCAGCACCAGTGGGCTCTAAGCAAAGTTCTTCATATTCTTGCTGCGCGAAAGCAGCTTCCTTTCTATGAAGACATCTTCTAGTACGTAACTCTTGTAGCTTCTTTTTTTGTGTTTTCATTGGCGTATCCGGGTAGACTCGAACTACCATTGGCTAGTTTAGGAAACTAGTGCATTATCCAGTTATGCTACGGATACTTGCTTCTTCCTCTAACCTTTTACGCATAGTTTCATCATAACCGAACGCCTTTTCGTAATATTCAATAACCTCCCCCACTTCGGCCTCTACTTGCTTATTCGCAACATAGTTCAGAGGATGGCTTTTGAATCCACTTCCGCCATAACTATCACAGTAAATCAACCACCACACGTCATTGCTAATAGGAAACACCCACACAACAGGAGGCCATATGTTGTTCAGTGTGGTAATCTTGAACCCCTTTTCGTACAAAGGACAAAGGCCACCCTGTATATCTTGCGAGCTATACAGCTGGATGTCCATATAAGACACAGGCCCCTCTACAGGTGTAATTTCACATAAAGACATATTAGTTTGGAGCCTTTGCTCAGAATCGAACTGAGATCTCCTGATTACAAAACAGGGATAATAAACCGTTATACTACAAAGGCAAATACTTACTTTAGCTTCATTCCTCTATCGTCGCAAATCGGATAGCTCTTGTCTTTCTTCCAACGCTGATATACAGAATCTGGTTCCTTAGGAAGCCACCATGCCGTTTCTTCTTTCGCTTCTGCATACTCCCAAAAGCCTCTATGGCGCTCTCGCACCTTCTCAGCAGATAGTGCAGGTTCTGGCACTGAGCAGCCGCAAGAAGCGCCACCACTAGTAAAGAAGCATTGGGAGTCACAGTCCCACACTAGTGTTTTTCCTGTAGGAACAGCGCGGAATGGCGGACTCCTCCTATACAAAGGAGGTAGCTTGCTTATCTCGTAGTTGAACAAATCGCAATCGTTAACAACATCCCCAACCTTTAGGTCTAGCCAGCTTAGGAGATACTCACAAGTACGCGAGGTATAATATCTACGTGCTTGACTCTTGGAGCCAATGTACAGCTTCCCATAGCCTAGTTCCTTTAGGCGCTTAGCTAACTTATTTCTACTATGTTTACTCATTTATTCTTCTTAGATCGAACAGTTCTAGCTGCTCTTGCGTTGCCTACGTCTTTATGAACCCTGTCCTGTAGGGCATCAAAAAGGCTATCTAATGGTAAAGGCTTTCTATCCTCTAATGTCTTAGGAGACAAAGGTTTGAGTTCTATCTTTTGTTTCTTACTCATAATCAGTACGGTTGAAAGGACTCGAACCTTCACGCTATATTTAGCACCAGATCCTAAATCTGGCGTGTCTACCAATTCCACCACAACCGCATGTTTCTACTCTTCATAGAACTTTACGTCATCGTCTCCACTGTTTACAGCATTGATGAAGTCGGCAATATGATTGCTCCAATCTTCAGAGATACTTCCACTGTTATCTTTATCACTTGCAACTTGCTGCTGGCACTCGTGCCCACACCAGTAAATGTACCTACAGACTACCCCGCCCGTGCCTCCATCAGGCTCCCCAGCATTGTCTATTGACAAGATCATCTTTGTGATAAAGGTAGGTGTTTGCCTAACCTTGAAATGACTACAGCCTAGATTCATACTCATTTCTCTATCTCTCCAGGCAATGCAAATGCTAGGGCTTGGATCTCTTCGGGGCATTCACCCCACTCATCCTCGTAGCTCTTGCCACAGTTTAGCTGCTCATCCGGCCAGCGTTCTCCGTCGTATAGGCAGAGATCAACTAGGTGTGCGTGGATCGCCTCACAACGTTCGCAGCGCTTGACCGTATCAGCGGTCCCATCGAACACACGAGACACAACCATGTAAGTGTCACCGCGACGGATCGTCTCATGGCATGCGGCGCATCGGTGTTCTTTGCGTGCTCGGCGCCGCTTCTCCTTGTAAACAGAATAGGGCTCACAGTCGTATGTATCATAGCTCATTGCGTTCGCCCCGCAGCCCAACTAGCTTGTCATTCAAATCTGCAATCCAACTCTTGATAAGTTCTGCATAAAACCCAGGTTCAGTACTTTCTAGCTCATCTTGATATTCAGTAAGTTTAGTCATAAGCCACTCTGGATCTCTAAAGTTAGCATCCATTTCTAATTGAGCTTCAACATGTTCCTTTATAGCTAATGCAGCTTCCCAAGGAATCTTACATCTAGAGTCTCCATAATCAAGTACTATGTTATCTGGAGGACGGTCCATTAGCTCCTCATAGAGGTGCCATGTATCCGTGTAAGCTATTGTGGACTTTGTACTCATAGTAGTGTTTCTTTAGTAGGGCCAGCCGGACTTGAACCGGCGCGCTTTCGCTTATAAGACGAATGCTCTAACCTACTGAGCTATGACCCTTTGTTTCTGCTACAAAGACAACGTAGCTACGACTACAACAGAGTCAACCCCTCATCTGTATTTTTTGATGAGTAGCTCCCGATCAGAATCAGCTAAGCTTGGAGGAAAAGAACCAGCGGGAGTGGGATGCTGCACTGGCCGACAAATACTAGAGTCAAAATCGTCGTGAGCTAGACCCAGGCAGTGACAACCAATCTCATGATAGGAAACGAGATAAAGTAGTTCCTCTGTGCCTGTATTGCTCGTGGTGACCTCACAGTGCTGGTAGGTGTCTACGATGCCCGAGAGGACCGTATAGCCTCCGGGCTCAGCCCATCCGGGCTCAGACGCCGCACCTACTGTAACGGCAACATCCGCCTCGTCTGTGGTATCACTTAACCAGCGGAGCATGCCAAACCCAAGACGAGAGTTGATAGCATCTAGACCTATGTGTAGTCTCACAACCACCCTCGTTACCTACAGTCTCTACACAATGAACTGAGACAGGTATATGGTCCCAGGAGTTTGTAGGATCAACAAGACCGGCTTCTTTGTGGTTAGATATCCCCACAACAAGCAGCACTACAGCGCCAACGAGGAGAGCAGCTACGAGGGAAATCATGACAATATTTCTAGTTTTCATCTTATCATCCTATCATCTAATTTTTGGTTGTGCCAGAAAGAATTGAACTTTCATCTAACCGTTGTACTATGGCACATTGGCTGAGGTGGAAGGTAACGATCCTTCTTCGCAAGTTTCAAAGACTTACTTCCCTGCCTAGGGACACCTCAATATTAATAGATATCACCTTCTTTCTGGCGCATTTGCTAGGACTCGAACCTAGATCTACTCGTTTAGAAGACGAGGGCATTATCCAGTTATACTACAAATGCTTAGGAAGGAGGAGGAATCGGACCCCAACGCCGTTAAGCGTCCATCTGTTTTCAAAACAGCGCTGGCCCCAGGCCAGATCTCCTTCCACAGGGTGGATCCGAGAGGATTCGAACCCCTTACCTCCTGCGTGCAAAACAGGCGCTCTCCCGAATGAGCTATGAACTCATAATGAGCTACGAATCCAATTAGCTCTGGAGGAGGGAGTCGAACCCACGATCATTCGGTTAACAGCCGACTGCTCTACCACTGAGCTACTCCAGAATGGCGAAGGCGAACTCCGCAAGACTTGGGTTCCCATTCAAGACTTATACCCTACTGGTAGCTTGATTCCTACCCAAACAAGAGTTTCGTTCAGCCTTTACAGGCTGACCAGCGCTCTCATGACAGTAGGCTGTAACCGTGTAGGACACGGCCAAATTCTTTAGGTTCTGTGCTGCGTTATCGTCTCTATCGTGATCTGTGCCACAGCTATCACAGGTCCATTGTCGTACACTTAAGGGTAGCTCATCTACTATCGTACCGCAAACATGACAGGTTTTAGAAGAAGGGAACCAACGGTCAGCTTTCACTATAGTACTTCCAGACAGTTGAGACTTGTATTCAAGTTGCCTCATTACTTCACCGAAAGCTGCGTCATGTATTGACTTGGCTAATCTAGTCCGTGCCATTCCTTTGACACACAGATCCTCAACTCCGATTACACCAAACTTACTTACAATATGTGTTGTCATTTTATGTATGGTGTCGTTACGAACGTCTGCAA
>Ga0114931_10010186_pt1 | contig 11206 bp, 4 predicted proteins | sample 2SBtaG_FD_89579 | JGI IMG/M metagenome (GOLD analysis project Ga0114931, IMG submission 89579) | Deep subsurface microbial communities from Kolumbo volcano to uncover new lineages of life (NeLLi) - 2SBTROV14_V59a metaG | ecosystem: Environmental > Aquatic > Marine > Volcanic | place: Kolumbo...
CGCCGAAAGGCGGAGGAATCCGATCTTTCCCAGGTGCTCGAAGATCTCGCCGCCATGATAAGAAGAGAGTTGGATGACTCCGAGAAGTTCGTCCAGCTCCAGCTATGGCCTACAGACCAGCGCGAGCAACTCAGGCGGGATGTCGAAGCATTGCGGACGCGCTTGGAACGCATCCCCGCCGAGCGGAGGCAAGAGATCGCCGCCATCGGGCATCGCTATTCCGATCCGGTCGAACGTACCTTCCCGGTGGCCGTGGAGTTCCTCGTCCCCGAAGACTTTCTGGAGGGCCGGTGAACCATGGCGCGAATCTCCGAACAGATCGAATGGCTCAATCTCATAGATCGCTCGGGTCCTTTTCTGGTACCAGCCGTTCTGGAAGAGGTCTTCCCCCAAGGGTTGGAGAAGATCGAGACGCCTCGTCGTCAGCGACTGCGCGCCGCCTATGACGAGTGGCGCGATGCAGTGGACGAGGATGATCCGGAACTCGCCGATCTGCACGACGCCTGGACACGCATGGTTATCCAAGAGACCCTCGAATATGAAGATGAGGTCCTGATTCCTCGTGAACGCCTCGATGGGAAAATCGTCTATCGTGCACCCGAGCACGGGGTGGAGATCGCTCCCGACTTCGCGGTGCGCGGCGATGCTGGCGACACGCGGCTGCTCATCGCCATCCACCCACCGGAGACCGACCTGGAGAAGCCGCTGCCTGGCGACCGCTGGACGGCATCGCCCGCCGAGCGGATGACGCTGCTCTGCCGAGCCAGCGAAGTCCGGATCGGCCTGGTGACCAACGGCGAAGAGTGGATGCTGGTCAATGCGCCGATCGGCAGCACCTCCGGTTATGCATCGTGGTTCGCACGCCTCTGGTGGCTGGAACCAGTGACCCTGAAAGCCTTCGTGTCGCTACTGGGCGTGCGTCGGTGCTTCGGCCCGTCCGAGGAGACCCTGGACCAGCTCCTGGAACGCTCCATCGCCTTCCAAGAGGAAGTCACGGATACGCTGGGCGATCAGGTCCGACGGGCCGTCGAGGTGCTGATCCAGGCCCTTGGACGCGCCGACCAGGATCGCAACGGCGAGCTGTTGAAGGATGTACGCCCGGCCGAACTCTACGAAGCCGGCCTCACCGTCATGATGCGCCTGGTCTTCATCCTCTGCGCCGAGGAGCGCGGGCTTCTTCTGCTCGGCGATCCGGTCTACGATCAGCACTATGCCATATCGACTCTCCGCGCGAGATTGCGCGAGGATGAATCGCAATATGGTCCCGAGGTCTTGGAGCGCCGACACGACGCGTGGTCGCGCATGCTGGCCGTCTTCAGGGCGGTCTACGGCGGTGTCGAGCACGAAACCCTGCGAATGCCCGCTCTGGCCGGGTCGCTTTTCGATCCAGACCGATTCCCCTTCCTCGAAGGACGGGCTAAAGTGACGTCATGGCGCGAGGAGCCTGCGTTTCCGCTGTCTATCGACAACCGCACGGTGCTCCTGCTCCTGACCGCTCTCCAAGTGCTCGAACAACGCGGCGGGGCGCAGCTCCTGTCCTACCGCGCTCTTGATGTGGAGCAGATCGGTCATGTCTACGAGGGTCTTCTCGAATACACCGTGGCGAAGCTGCCCGAAGTCACCGTGGGACTCATCGGATCGCAGAAGGTCCCGCATCCGACTATCGGCTTGGACGAACTGCAATCTCTCCATGCCCAGGGAGCGAAGGCGGCCGCGAAACACTTGGCCGACGTCACGGGGCGTTCTGCGACCGCCATCGAGAACTCGCTGAAGCGCGGGGGTGATAAAGGTGCTTTGATCGAACTGGTTCAGGCCTGTAGAGGTGACGAGAGTCTGGCTCGTCGCCTGCTACCGTTCGCCGAACTCATCCGAACGGACAGCTGGGGCTCTCGTCTCGTCTACCAGGCCGGGACGTTCGCCGTCACGCATGGTGCCGACCGGCGCGAGACTGGAACCCATTACACGCCTCGCTCGCTCACGGAGAGCATCGTGGAGAAGACGCTGGAGCCGATCGTCTACGTGGGTCCGGCCGATGGGAAGCCTCGAGAGGAATGGAAGCTCAGGCCGCCGGCCGAGTTGCTCGACCTGAAGATTTGCGACCCGGCCATGGGGTCGGGGGCTTTCCTGGTGCAGGTCTGCCGATATCTGGCCGAACGCCTGGTCGAAGCCTGGGCGCGAGAAGAGGATGCGGGCCGCGTCGTCACGATCGATGGCGTTATCCGTGAAAGCGTAGGCGACGATGAGCCGCTTCCGAAGAGTCTCGACGACCGGCTGCTCATCGCCAAACGTCTCGTCGCCGAGCGATGCCTCTATGGCGTGGACCTGAATCCCTTGGCGGTGGAACTCGCTAAACTCTCGATCTGGCTCGTGACCCTGGCCAAAGGCCGACCCTTCGGCTTCCTCGACCACAATCTGCGCTGCGGCGACAGTCTGCTGGGTATCCATCGGCTGGAACAGCTCACGAAGCTGAAGATGAATCCGGACGATGGCCAATATCAGCAACGGCTATTCGGCCAGAGCATCGAGGCGGCGGTCGAGCGAGCCATCGAACTGCGCAAGCGGCTACGGGAGGTCCCTATCCGGGACATCAGGGATGTCGAAGCCATGGCGCAACTCGACGAGGAATCCCGCAAGGTGCTTGAGGGGCCATCCCTGGTCGCCGACGCGTTCATCGGAGAAGTATTCCGGTCGAACGGAAACGGGAAAACGCTGGAAGCCGCAGTGGACATGCTTGCGACCAAAGCGGATAGACTTTTCAGTGGCGACGAGGACGCTGGAAAGGAATTACGACGCGCAATAAGAGAAGCACTCTCTGTGGGCCTTCCGGCAGGAAGGCCGGTTCGCAGGCCGTTTCATTGGCCTTTGGAATTTCCCGAAGTCTTCACGCGAATTGAGCGAGGATTTGACGCCATAGTCGGCAATCCTCCATTCCGGGGAGGTCTTCTGATCTCAAGAGACTTTGGATCATGCTATTCGAAGTACTTGAAGACCTACACTTCCAGTACAGGTCGCACAATCGACCTTTGCGCATTCTTCTTTCGCCGCGCATTCGTCAATATCAAGGATAATGGTTTCTTCGGTCTGTTGGCTACCAATTCAATCTCCGAAGGAGACACAAGGCGGGCTGGCTTGGATGCCATCGTGACACAAGGAGCTCGCATCATACGGGCATGGCCATCAATGCCATGGCCTGGCTCGGCAGCCATACGCGTTTCCCCCACCATCATATCCAAAGGTCTTTGGGCCGGAACAGTTGTGCTCAACCACGATCAGCTTGTGTCTGAGATCAACTCCCATCTTCAAGCTGGCACTATGGGACGAAGGCCACATCGGCTATCGAGTATCACGCCAGCATTTCTTGGAACGACCGTCTACGGAAAGGGGTTTTTCCTGTCGGACGACGAAAGAGAGATGTTGCTTGCTCAATCCCCTTCATGCGCGGATGTGATCAAAAGATTCCTCAACGGCAATGATGTACTCAAGAGGGCAACGCCGGAACCGACTCGACATGTCCTGTGCTTTCAGGGCATGAGTATGGAGGAAGCGTCAAAATATGTTCCTGCATTCCAGCTGGCAAAACGCCGCATCTACCCATATCGGCAAAAGAGTAGCGGAAAGCGGCGGCGCGAGATGTGGTGGCTATACGCATCGCCAGCGGAGGACCTCTACGCTGCCATACGTAGATTGAAGTATGTCTTTGTGACGTGCTTTACAAGCAAGTACGTCGTCTTCACAAGAATTGATACCGATATGATCTTTTCCAACGCCGTCATCGTGGTGGCATCTGACGATTACGGGGTCTTCGCCGGGCTGCAGAGTAGCTTTCACGAGCTCTGGGTATATCAGCATAGCTCAACGTTGGAGACGCGGCAAAGGTATGCCTTATCCGATTGCTACGAAACATTCCCACCTCCCGAAATAACCGGTGGCATGCAATCATCGGGGGAAGTGTTTCACGAGACTCGAGCTACTCTCATGCTGGACGGCGATGTGGGGTTGACCGCTATTCACAATAGGCTGAACGATCCCGATGACAAGGCAAAGGAGATTGATGGGCTGAGGGAGGCTTTTATTGAGATGGACCAAACCGTGGCCGATGCCTACGGATGGCATGATCTTGTCCTTGAGCATGGTTTTCACAACACTGAGAAGGGCATTCGTTTCACGATTTCCGAGAAGGCCAGGATGGAGGCTCTGCGTCGCCTTTCGGACCTAACCGGGAATGCCACAAGGCGGAGAACGCTTGATCGAAAGAGGAACACATGGCCCGATATGATGACAAGAACACGACAGCGCCAGTGGTCGGAGAGCCGCGAATGCCTAATGCATGGCTCGTCCGCCTGAGCGACCGCGCCAGTATCGTCGACTTATCGGTAATGGTGACAGGGCATCAGAACGACCACATATCTGTCAGGGAAGGCGATGGATGCATAATCGTCCGGAAAGACGAGGATGGACACGTTGCCGTAGCCTTCGCCCGCGTCTACCGCAGCCGCATCACCTCGGATGCGGTGACGGTTTATTTCGATGGGATCGTCGAGCTCGAAACGCCACCGGACTTGGCATCCCTCGGCGTCACTCCGCCGGAGACGGACGCCCCGATCTCTCGTCTCGATTGGCCGGTCTTCGAGAAGGCGTTGAAGAGTGCCGCCGGGATCGACTTCTCGGGCATCCCGGTCATCGAGGGCGACTCCCCGCGTGAACAGGCCTATATTCGCGAACTCCTCCAGCTCGCCGTGATGGGCGACATCCTCGGTCCCGCATCGGGTCCCGAGGAGGAGATCGTGGGCATGAGCGTCCGCGACCGCTACCTGGTCGGGAAGCTCGCCCCTCGAACCGCGGACGAGGGAGAATGCATAGAAGGGCTGCAAGGCCCGGCGGCTCTGGATGAAGGCAGCGCCGACGGTGAAACACCGGATGACCTCAGGCCATTCGAAGAGGTCGGCTCCGGCAGGGACAAGGGCGGCCGACGGCGGATGCCCGGCGAGGAATTCGCTTCCGCCAAGGGGGTCGGCGATCCGGATGACGATGAGAGCCAAGCGGTAGAAGCGACCAAGAACCAGTCGGTGGTGCCATCCTCTCTCGGCTTGACCGTCTGCGTCGACGGAGCTGCCGTGACGCTGGACCTCGAAGTGCGCTGGGGCAGGTACGTGCGTGCGACGAGCGAGGAGCAGACGACGGAGGCCGGCAAGCCGCTCAGAGCATGGAAACGCATCCCATCGGGCGGGAAGGTGTCGCTATCCTTGAAGGATGGCCTCATCGAGCCCATCGCGCCCGACCCGGATTGCCCGAAGGTCGTGATCCAGGGCACGGTTCGGCCGCCTCTGGCGTCGGGCGAACGGCTCATCACCATATTCCTCGTCAACGATCAGCCCAAGCCCGATCAGAATCAGGACGAGGCCTGGCTCTTCCAGCCGGAGTTGATTCTTCGACATCCGAAGAGCGAGGCCGTATTTCGGCGTCGACCGGTCCTGGAGGATGATGATCAGGACCTGGAGCGTGCGGCCCTCGAGATGATATACCGGAGGCGTGTGGAATTCGCCGTCGGTCATGGAGTCTCCGTCCATGCCGAGGTTGCGGAGGACGGTCCGGAGCGCGCCCACACGGTCCGAACCCGTGTTCTGCCGCAGTACGAAGTGGCGATCACCGAGACGCCGGGTCTCAATCCGGAGGACCGGCCGGCCCTGCGCCGCTTGGTGGATGAAGGGCTCCTCGACATGCGGGGGCTCGCCGACATGGAGAGGTCCGACCTGATCGCCGCGCTTTCCATTCTGACCGATGATTACGAGGCCTGGATCGGTGAGCAACGCGCCCGGATCGGAAAGGATGTGGATGGCTACGATGCTGTCGCCGGGCAGACCATGGATCGTTGCGACGATATCCTGCAGCGCCTGCGCGAGGGCATCTCCACGCTCAATGAGGACGATAAGGCGCTCGATGCCTTCCGATTCGCCAACCGTGCGATGGCCATGCAGCGCGTGCGCAGCATCTATGCTCTCAGGCGTCGTCGCGGCGAAAAGGTGGAACTCTCCGAGATCGATATTCGCGAAAACCGTTCGTGGCGACCGTTTCAGCTCGCCTTCATCCTGCTCTCCATCCCGGCCCTGACCGATCCGGGGCATCCGGACCGAACCAGGCCCGTCGACGCCATCGCCGACCTGCTCTGGTTCCCCACTGGCGGCGGCAAGACAGAGGCGTATCTCAGGGTCGCAGCTTTCACCATGGCCATGCGGCGGTTGCAGGGGAATCTGGGCGGATTGGACGCGAGCCGGGGTCTCTCGGTGATCATGCGTTATACGCTGCGACTGCTGACTGTGCAGCAATTCCAACGCGCGACGGCCCTCATCTGCGCTATGGAAGCCCTGAGGCGCACCGATCACGAGACGTGGGGCACCACACCCTTCACCATCGGCCTGTGGGTCGGTCAGCGGGTCACGCCGAACGATACCGAGTCCAGTCACGAGGCCATCGAGGCCGAGCGTACCGGAAAACGGCCGACCCTGTCATCGCCCGCTCAGTTGGCATTCTGCCCATGGTGCGGATCGGAAATCGCGGCGGGGCGGGATATCGAAGTCAGACGTTTCGGACACGACATCGGTCGAACGCTGATCTACTGCGGCGACAAGCTCGGGGGATGCGAATTCAGCCGTGCCAAGTCGAAGGAACTCGGCATCCCGGTGATCGTCGTAGATGATGAGATATACCGTCGACCGCCGAGCATGCTCATCGCAACTGTGGACAAATTCGCCATGATGGCCTGGCGCGGTCAGGTGCGCACGCTGTTCGGTCGCGCGATGAAGGAATGCCCACGCCATGGCTTGCTCTGGCCTGGTGCGAACTGCACCGGCAAGCATCGGAGACGCGGCGGGCTGTCGGCGACCGATGTGGTCGACATCGATCCCATACGGCCCCCGGACCTCATAATCCAGGACGAACTCCATCTAATCAGCGGCCCGTTGGGTACCATGGTCGGGCTCTATGAGACGGCGGTGGACGAACTGGCGACCTGGAGCATGGACGGAAAGGTCGTCAGGCCCAAAGTCATCGCCTCCACGGCGACGGTCCGCAAGGCTCCCGAGCAGGTGAACAACGTGTTCTTGCGCCGGGTGTCGGTATTCCCCCCGCACGGTCTCGATGTGGAAGACGATTTCTTCTCGGTCCAACGACCAATCGTGGAGAAGCCCGGACGACGGTACCTCGGTATATGCTCGCCGGGAAGCGCACGTCCCGCCGTTCTCATTCGCGTCTACACCGCGCTTCTCACAGCCGCGCAGGCCATCTTCGAGCGTTTCGGCCCGGCGGCCGATCCCTGGATGACGGTCGTGGGGTATTTCAATTCCCTGCGGGAACTGGGCGGCATGAGACGTCTGGCCGAGGACGATGTCCAGACGCGTTCGTACCGTGTGCGGATGAGCCGCGTCGCCCGCCCCGGACTTGCCCAGCGCAGCGTGAAGAATGTGGACGAACTCACTTCTCGCGTCCCGAACAAGGAAATACCCCGCAAGCTCGATCAGCTGGAGATCTCATTCAAGGCATCGATCGACCCCGCGACCGGAACCTACAAGGCGAGCTGGACGAAGGGTGAAGCTCGAGCCATGGACATCGTGCTGGCCAGCAGCATGCTCGGGGTCGGTGTCGACGTCGTCCGTCTCGGTCTCATGGTCGTCAATGGCCAGCCCAAAAGCACTGCGGAGTACATCCAGGCCACCAGTCGCGTCGGACGGTTCTTCCCCGGACTCGTTTGCACCGTGCTCACTTGGTCCCGCCCTCGAGATCTTTCGCATTACGAGGCCTTCGAACACTACCACGCCACGTTCTACAAGCACGTGGAAGCGCAATCGGTGACCCCGTTCGCTCCCCGCGCTCTCGACCGCGGACTCACGGGAACGATGGTCAGTTGGCTCCGGCTGAGCAATGACGAATACAACCCGAATCTGGGTGCCGAACGGCTTGATAGCGCCTCCAAACCCGAGGTGGCGGACCTCAAGCATCTCGTCTCGCAACGCGGTGCGCGGGTGACCGATTCGAAGGAGGTCCAGCGACTCGCCGAAGAGATGATCGGCGAACGGTGCGATGAGTGGGTGAACGAGGCCACGAGGGGTGGAAGGAGACTCGGGTACGAAGCGGGCAAGAGGCGAAAGAAGGGCGAGGGCGACATCGCGGCGCTCTTGAAGAGGCCCGGCCTGCACGCCTGGGACCACTTCACCGTGCCGCTATCCCTTCGAGAAGTGGAACCCGGCGTAAGGCTGGTGATGAACTCGGTCACCTTGCCCAAAGGCCCGGAGTGGAAACCCTGGCCGCAAGAGCCGAAGCAGAAGGGGGGTGCGCAATGAGTCGGATTGCCGTTGGAGATGTGCGCCCCAGCCAACTGCTCTGGACATACGGTCCGGGGGCTCTGATAGATCTGCCCAATCTTTCCGTCATCACCATGGGGCTGGATCGTTGGGAAGTGGACCGCTGCACACCCATCGAAGAAGCCCGCCTCCTGGAAGCGGTCCGGAGGGTTCTCGGCCAGCAGGTCCAACGTTTGCGCATGCCGCCCTTCATAAAGGACGAGGGCGTGAGTCCGTTCGCTGCGGAAGCCAAGATCGGTGTTCCGGTCCGCCCCTTTCCACGATGGTTGCGCTGCGTGCGGTGCGGCCTTCTCGCCGAGTTCGATTCCGGTCTCTTCAGCATCAAGGAGAACCCGTATCGACCCGATCAGACGCATTTCCTGCACACGACTTGCGAGAAGGGTTCCCATTCCGATGCCGTGCCCGCCCGTTTCCTGCTGGCCTGTCGCAACGGACACCTAGACGACTTCCCATGGCATTGGTTCGTCCATGGAGGAGCGTCCGACTGCAAAGGCACCCTCCGGTTCTTCGAACGAGGCGCATCGCTCCAGACCGAGAATCTCTGGGTCAAATGCGACGCCTGCGGCGCGGCCAGATCTCTCGTGCACGCATTCGGGGCCGAAGCGAGAAACAACCTGCCCGCTTGCCGGGGCCGTCATCCTCATCTGGACGTATACAACGACGACTGCGGCGAAGAGGCGCGTGCGGTGCTGCTGGGTGCTACCAATAGCTGGTTTCCCATCACCTTGTCCGTACTCGCCATCCCCCACACGGGCGACTCATTGAGCCAGATCGTGGAGGATGGATGGGAAGACTTCTCGGATGTCGAATCGGAGGCTGAACTGAGGGGGTTGCTCAAGGCTTTCAAGAAGCGCGGGGTCCTGCCGGGCATCGAACGATACGATGTCGGGGATATCTGGAAGGCCATCGAGGAGAAGCGGAGTGGCGCAGGCGGCGAACAGACGGTATCCGAGGGAGACATGAAGCTCCCCGAATGGGCGGTATTGATTCATCCGAGTCCGCCGTCCGATTGGCCTCATTTCCTTAGCGAGAGAATCGCCGCGCCTTCGAAGTATTCGTCCGTATTGGATAGCGTGTTGCTATTGAAACGTCTCCGAGAGGTGAATGCGCTCATCGGGTACACCCGTGTGGAAGCGCCGGAAGAAACGGACGATCCGGACGAGCGCCCTCCTATGGCGGACCTCTGTCGGGGAAAGCCGGAGTGGGTCCCGGCGACCGAAGTGCATGGCGAAGGCATCTTTCTGCGGTTCGACGATGCAGCGATACGGATGTGGGAATCCAGCGATGCTGTAAAAGCCAGGGACGCCAGACTGATCGCCGGTCACCAGGGTTGGCGGAATGCTCGACGATTGGACCCGCAGAAGGGATATCCGGGCATTCGTTACGCGATGCTGCATACATTCTCCCATCTGCTGATACGCGAGCTGGCACTCGAGTGCGGCTACAATGCCGCCAGCATCCGCGAACGCATCTATGCCAGTTCCGATGGCGACGATCCCATGGCGGGCATCCTGCTCTATACAGCCGCAGCGGACTCGGATGGCACGCTCGGCGGCCTGATCGAGTTGGGAAAACCAGAGAACCTGGGGCGCATGATCGAACAGGCGCTCCGGCGCGCGACGGTATGTTCCTCCGATCCCCTCTGTTCCGAGCACGATCCGGAAAGGGACCGTTCACTGCATGCGGCTTCCTGCCACGCCTGCGCCTTCGTTGCCGAGACTTCATGCGAGCGTGCCAATCGCTATTTGGACCGTTCCCTGCTGGTCGAAACCTTCGATTGCACGGACGCCGCGTTCTTCGACAACCAGGAGCGCTCCGATGGATGATCTCTGGAAAGTGATCGGGGAATTGGCTGCGACGTTGCATACGGACAGGATCGTCTCGATCTCCGATGCGACCCGGGGTCTGAAAGGCGTCGAGGACTTCGAACGGTCTAGGAGCGCCTTCGGCCCGAACGCCGACCAGGAGAGGATCGATCGGCTTCGCGCTGCGTGGAGCAAGGCTCCGGACATCGGTCCGGCCGAGATCGCCGCCGCATTCCGAGGCGCTGCGGAAGTGGCCACATTGCTTGATGGAAGCGGAGCCAACGAGCTGGTGTGGACGGGGCCGAAGACGGGTCTGATTCCGACCCGGCGGACCGAACAGGTGATCCTGGAGGTCATCGATTCCGCGAAGCAGGAGGTATTTCTCGTCACCTACGTGTTCTACAGAGCGTCATCTATCGTGGATGCCCTGAATGCAGCGACCAGCCGGGGCGTGGACGTGAACATTCTCCTGGAATCATCCAGCGAGCATGGCGGTGCTATCAGGGGCGACAGTGTGAAGACGATGGCCGATGCGGTCCCCGGGGCGATGATCTATGTCTGGGACCTGGTCGCCAAGAAATCCGAAGGAGATGCGTTGTCGGCTTCCGTTCACGCCAAGTGCGCTGTCGCGGACAAGAAGCTCGCCTTCATTACGAGCGCCAACTTGACCTCGGCCGCGCTCGAACGGAACATGGAACTGGGACTGCTGATTCGAGGCGGTGCCGTTCCGGAGCGGCTCCAGTCGCACCTGAATGCGCTCGTGACCACCAAGGTGATCAGAAAATGGAACTGACCCGGATGGAAGAGGACGTCTGTTATAAGAGAGATCGCTGATGCACAAGAAGACGAAAGCCGATCTGTTCTACTTCGAGATATCGTTGAGCGTCCTCAACCACCTGGGGCGGAAGCTCTACCGCAGCTTCATAACCGTTCTGAACGGTGCCAGATATCACAACCTCACAAGGTTTCCCGTCGAACGGCCCCGGTCCTCTCGGCGGGCTTCGAACGCCACCACCTGCTCCTGGGCTCTGGTGTCCGCTCCCTTGC
>Ga0114931_10010187_pt1 | contig 11205 bp, 8 predicted proteins | sample 2SBtaG_FD_89579 | JGI IMG/M metagenome (GOLD analysis project Ga0114931, IMG submission 89579) | Deep subsurface microbial communities from Kolumbo volcano to uncover new lineages of life (NeLLi) - 2SBTROV14_V59a metaG | ecosystem: Environmental > Aquatic > Marine > Volcanic | place: Kolumbo...
CACACCGCTGACCCGTTGCACATCGTCGTAGACACGCAGACGCCAGTCCTGCAATTGCGCCAGAATCCCGGTATGGCTATCGGCCAGCTTGCCACCGTCCACCTTGCCGACGCCGTAGCAGTACATTTCCAGGGAGCGTTGTGCGGTTACGGACGAATCCAGTTGCCGCAGGCTGCCGGCCGCGGCGTTGCGCGGGTTGACGAAGGGCTTGTGACCACTGGCCACGGCTTGCCGGTTTAACGCCGCAAAACCGGCATGTGACATATACACCTCACCGCGCACTTCCAGCAACGATGGTATCGAGGTACCCGCCAGCTTCAGTGGCACCGAGGCAATGGTGCGGACGTTGGGGGTGACATCCTCACCGGTCACGCCGTCGCCGCGGGTGGCAGCACGCACCAGTCGGCCCTGTTCGTACAGCAGACTGATCGCGAGCCCGTCCAGCTTGGGCTCGGCAGCATATTCAACCTCGTCGACCTCGAGTCGTTCGCGCACGCGCCGGTCAAACCCGGACAGTTCTTCATTGGAGAAGGCATTATCCAGCGACAACATGCGCAGCGCGTGGCGCACCTCGCCAAAGGCTGCCAGCGGTGGCGCACCTACGCGCTGTGTCGGCGAATCCGGGGAAACCAGTTCGGGATAGTCTGCCTCGAGTGACTGCAACTCGCGCAGCAGCAGGTCGTATTCCGCATCGCTGACCAGCGGATCGTCCTGGCTGTAGTAACGGTAGTTATGTTCGTGCAGTTCGCTATGCAGTTTCCGGGCGCGGTCGCGCACGGACTTCGGCACGCTCATGACGCGGCATTCGCGACCCGCTGTTGCAGCTGGCAGCTGATTACCTCTTCACGCATATGTGACAGGGTCTGGTTGGTCAATACACTGTGCGTCGCATCGCACACGATACTGTCAAGTTCATTGGCGAGTATGCGCGCCGACTCAACCATGGCGTCGAAGGCCTGCACACCATCCACATCACCCGGTATCTGGAAAAACAGCACTATGCCCTCGGTAGTAAAGTCGGTCATGTCATCGATAGCAAAGGTACCCGGCTCCTTTATATTGGCTGCCGAGAACAGGATCTTCTCCTGCCCGTTAACCAGTGCGCTGCGATGGAATATATCCATATCGCCAAATTGCAGCTGCGCATCCAGCAACGCCCCGAGCAGCACCGGGCCACGGAACGGCACGCCGCGCGGCGCCATAATATAGAATGCAAACACCTTGTCCGGCGAGGCGGGTGCTGCGGGCTCGCCCGGCAGCTCGGCAACGGTGTCATCGAAATTATCACTGGCAGCCGGATTTTCGAACAGTGGGTCATAACCCGGTTCTTCGTCCGCATAAAATTCGCCGACCTGGTTGACCACGTCATCCAGGTCATCATCGTATTCAAACGTATTGCCCGGTTCGTTGTCATGGCTGATGACCGGCGCCTCGCGATACGGCTTGCGCCGGCGCGGCATATCATCCTTGTGGTGCTGGTAAAGGCTGAACAGGTAGATCCCGAGTACAATCCCGAGTCCCGAAAGTAAAAGTATCCAGCGTAAGTTTTCCATTAACCTGTCACCTTCATGGTCATACGGCGGCCAGCTGTACTGCCTCGTCTACGTCAACAGCAACCAGGCGCGACACCCCGGGCTCATGCATGGTGACACCCGTCAGCTGGTTTGCCATCTCCATGGTGATTTTATTATGCGTAATAAAGATAAACTGCACCTGCTCTGACATCTTCCTGACCATATCACAGTAACGCCCGACATTGGCATCATCAAGCGGTGCATCCACCTCGTCGAGCATGCAAAAGGGTGAGGGATTGAGACGAAAGATGGCAAACACCAGCGCAATGGCAGTCAGCGCCTTTTCGCCACCCGAGAGCAGGTGAATCGTGCTGTTACGCTTGCCAGGCGGTCGAGCCATCACGGTTACGCCGGTATCGAGCAGATCCTCACCGGTTAGCTCCAGGCAGGCCTGTCCACCACCAAACAGGATCGGAAAGTTTTCCTGCATCCCTTCATTGACCTGGTCGAAGGTTTCCTTGAAGCGGGTTCGGGTTTCCTTGTCAATCTTGCTGATGGCACCTTCCAGCGTAGTCAGCGCCTCTATCAGATCGGCATGCTGTGTATCAAGGTAGACCTTGCGCTTTGACTCTTCTTCATACTCCTCGATGGCGGCCAGGTTGATGGGGCCAAGCCGCTGTATACGCATTTCCAGCTTCTCTGCCTGTTCCGCCCAGACCGCTACCGTTGCCGCCGCATCGATCTCGTCCAGCAAGGGTTTGAACTCGAAGCCCGAGGCGGTGATTTGTTCAAGCAGGGTATCGCTGCGCACCCTGATTTCCTGCCAGGCCATGCGGTCGTGCTCTACCTGCTCGCGCATACTGCCAACGTTGCGCTCCTTTTCCGTGCGCGAGTGGTCACGCTCGCGGGTGGTGTGCTCGATGTCTTCAACCTGCTTGCGTGCAGCACCCAGTTCTGTCTCGACGTCGTGACGGCGATTCAGCATGACCTTGAGTTCGGCTTCAAGTTCCACAATCGGTGTATCACCCTGGTTCAGCACCGCGGTCAGTTCATCACGGCGACTGTGCAGCTGCGTGGCCTGTTCGCGCATGCGCTCCAGTGACTGGCCGGTCGCCTCCTGCGCAGTACGCATGGATTCGGCCCGCACCACCAGTTCATGCGCCGCCTGCTGGTCGTTGCGTGCCGTCTCCCGTGCAACATCAAGCGCAGCACTTAGTTGCTGTTGCTGCCGGGTACGCTGTTCACGTTCTTCTGACAAGGCCTCTGCCGCATCCAGAGCCTCCTGCAGGCGTGTCTGCGCACCTGTTTGCTGTTCCAGTTCGCTGGCCTTTTCAACACGCAACACCTCGGATTCCATCAGGACGTGCTCACGGCGGCTGTGTTGCTGTTCCAGGCGTGACTGCACCGCAGCCTGGCGTGCGCGCAAATCGCTGACCACACGCTGGGCCTGGTTATACTCGGCCTGCAGTTGTTCACGTTCCGTTTCTGCCGCCAGCACCGCGTCGCGCGCCTTTGCAATAGCCGCAGTCAGGCCACCAATTGTGTCCGCCTGGGTGGCCGCCTGTGTGGTCAATTCACCCAGCTCGCGTTCGCGTTCCAGCACACCGGCCTTTTCATCCGTATCGCGTGCCACGCGCAGCCAGTTCCTGCCAATCCAGACACCGTCGCGGGTAATAACAGACTCGCCCGCAGCCAGCCCGGCGCGCATCGCCAGCGCATCGCCCAGCGACTCGGCGGCATAAACACCCTCCAGCAGGCTGGCCATGGACCAGGATGCGGTAACCTTGCCGGCCAGCGGCACGCCCTTGTCCGCAGACAGGGCGCTGTTCCCGGCGGCACGGGTATCAAACAGGGCAACGCTGCCCTGCTCCAGCCCGCCCAGCAGTTTGGCGGGGTTGTCAAGGTCATCGACACACACGGCCTCGAGATAGATGCCCAGCGCCGTTTCTACCGCATGTTCCCAGCCGGGCTCTGCCTTGATTTCCTGCGCCAGACGTTGTGCGTCCTGCAGGCCACTCGAACGCAGCCAGCCGGATACCTGTTCTGAACGCTGCCCGAGGGCAGCGGCCTGCAGTGTCTGCAGCGATGCCAGTTGCCCGCGGGTATCATGATGAATACTTTGCAGGGAGGACAGCTCCTGCTCCTGCTGCTCCAGCGTGCCGCGCTCATCGGCAATGCGTCGCACGGCATTGTCGAGGCTTGCCTGAATGCCTGTCAGCGTTGTTTCCTGGGCCTCGCACTGGTGTGCATGCTGTTGCAGTTCGTCTTCCAGCGTTTCCCCGGAAAGCGTTTGCTGTTCTTCATCCATGCGCTGCAAACGATCGTCGAGCTGCTGCATGTGCCGGTCCAGGTGATCCAGCCGGGTACGTTCGACCTGCGCGGCCTGGGCACGCTCGGCCGAGCGCGTGTTAAAGGCATCCCACTGTTCCTGCCAGGCCTGCATGTCCTGCTCGGCCGCCTGCAGGGCTGCCGCAGACCCGGACGCCCCGGCGGTTGCCGCGGCCAGTTCGGGCTCGACGGCTTGCAGCTCCTGTACCAGTTCTTCCAGGCGGGTGCTGTCGATCTTGATGTGGGCATCGATTTCACCCAGCGTTTGTTCAGTGCGTGACAGTTCCTGCTGCTGCTGTTGACGCGACTCCCGGTTATGCTTGATGGCCTGTTCAACGCGGGCAACATCGGCGCCCAGCTTGTAGAAATGCCCCTGCACCGTATTGTAGGATTCATTCGCCGTGGTCAGGCCTTCGCGCAACTGTTCCAGCTCCGCCTCGAGCTTGCGTTGCCCGGCCAGCTCGGCCTGCATGGCAAGTTCGCGTTCCTGGATGGCCTGCTCGCGCGCACTGGATTCCTCGTGCATGGCGTTGTAGCGCAAGGCCAGCAACTCGGCCTTGACCTGGCGTTCTTCTTCCTTGAGTTCCTTGTAACGTTCTGCCGCGCGTGATTGCCGTTTCAGCTTGTCGAGTTGCTTGTCGATTTCTTCCAGCAGGTCATTCAGGCGATCCAGGTTTTCGCGCGTATGCCTGATACGGGTTTCTGTTTCACGGCGGCGTTCCTTGTACTTGGAAATACCGGCGGCCTCTTCCAGGAAGGCACGCAGGTCATCCGGCTTCGCCTCGATCAGGCGCGAAATGGTGCCCTGTTCGATGATGGAGTAACTGCGCGGTCCCAGGCCGGTGCCCAGAAAGAGGTCGGTGATGTCACGGCGACGGCAGCGGGTATTATTGAGAAAATAATTCGACGTGCCGTCACTCGAGACCTGGCGGCGAATGGAAATTTCATTAAAGCCGGCATACTGGCCGGTGATGGTGCCGTCACTGTTATCAAACACCAGTTCGATGCTGGCATGGCCCACCGGCTTGCGCCCGTTTGAGCCGTTGAAAATGACATCCGCCATGGATTCGCCGCGCAGGTGTTTGGCCGAAGATTCCCCCATCACCCAGCGTACGGCGTCGATGACATTCGATTTTCCGCAGCCATTCGGGCCGATAATACCGACGAGATTGGTAGGAATATGGATGGTGGTCGGGTCAACGAAGGACTTGAACCCGGCGAGCTTTATTTTGGACAACCGCATGGCCGGCTAGGTTACTCGATAGGCACCACGAAACACAAGTATTTGCTGTCAGTTTCAGCTTGCACACATCATCTTGTGTCTTGTACCCTCGGACCATGTCTACACATGCCGGCAAGGAACTTGAGACGTTCCCGAATCCAAACACCGACCGGGATTACACCATCCGCATTCGCACCCCGGAATTTACCTGCCTGTGCCCGAAAACCGGTCAGCCTGATTTCGCCACCCTGCACCTGGACTACGTCCCGGACCAGCTGTGCGTGGAACTGAAATCCTGGAAGCTGTACGTCTGGTCATACCGTGACGAAGGCGCCTTTCACGAGGCCATCAGCAACCGCATCCTGGATGATCTGGTGAATGCCTGCCAGCCACGCTTCATGCGACTGCGCGCCGAGTTTAATGTGCGCGGCGGTGTCTATACCGACGTGGTCGTCGAATACCGCCAGCCGGGCTGGCAGCCGGCCGAAGCGGTAGATCTTCGCTGATATCTATTTTATTCATATAGTTATACTAATAAATTAATTTATTATTGAGACAGGTCTGACCCCGCGTAACGGTCGTCCAACCGCTGCCAAGCCGAGGAATGTGTCTTGCCACCACCCGCTGACCGCACTTACCTGGGTATAGATGTCGGTACCTCCGGCTGCCGCAGCTGCCTGATCGCTGCCGACGGCAGCGTCCTCGCCGCTATCAACACCCCCCTGCCGCCGCCACGGCGCCAGGGCAACTCGGTCGAACAGGCTGCAGAGGTCTGGTGGTCCGCATTGACCGCCAACCTCGATCGACTTTCCCGGGATCACAGCCTGTCCCGTGTCATCGCGCTCGCCCTGGACGGCACCTCGTCCACCTTGCTGTGCTGCGATGCCAGCGGCACACCACTGGCCAGCGCCCTGATGTACAACGACGCACGCGCCACGGCAGAGGCCCGCCAGGTCGCCCGCGTGGCACCGAACGACAGTGCCGCCCACGGTGCCAGTGCCAGCCTCGCCAAGCTGTTGTGGTTCAAGAATCACGGCATGCTCCATGAGACCCGCTACGTGCTGCATCAGGCCGACTGGCTGCTGGGCAGGCTGTGCGGCCAGTTCGGCTGCAGCGATGAAAACAATGCGCTCAAACTGGGCTATGACAGTATCAACCGCCGCTGGCCCGTCTGGTTGCAGACCCTCGGGGTACCACTTGAGCTGTTGCCCGAGGTGGTGCCGGCGGGCCAACCGGTGGCCACCCTGACAAGGCACTGCATCGATCGCTGGGGGCTGGCAAAGGATACACAGGTACTGGCCGGAACGACCGACAGTACCGCCAGTTTCATGGCAACCGGCGCCGGCCCCGGTGAGGCCGTCACCTCGCTGGGCAGCACCCTGGTCGTCAAGATCATGTCCACCAAGGCGGTGTTCGCACCGCAGTACGGCATCTACAGTCACCGTCTGGGTGAACACTGGCTGACGGGCGGTGCCTCCAACAGCGGCGGCGCGGTGCTGCAGCAGTACTTCAGCGCTGCCGAGATTGCCCGCTACAGCGCCCGCATCGACACCACGCAGACAACCGGCCTGGACTACTACCCGCTACCCGCCCCGGGGGAACGCTTCCCGGTCTGCGACCCGGAGCTGGTGCCGCGCCTGCAACCGCGACCGGCCGATGCGGTGCAGTTTTTTCAGGGCATACTCGAGGGCATCGCGGCCATTGAATACCAGGGCTACCGCAGGCTGGCAGAGCTGGGGGCGCCCTGGCCAGCCAGCATCATTACCACCGGCGGCGGTGCAAACAATGCGGCCTGGGGTACAATGCGCGCGCGATTAACCGGTGTACCGGTCACCCGGGCCACCCACCAGGATGCCGCGTACGGGGCGGCGTTACTTGCTAGAAGGGGTTCGACATGAAGCGTGGCAAATCAGGTTTGCACTACCTGCTGCAGGGGCTGCGGCTCATCCGCCAGCCCGGTCTGCGCCGTTATGTCGCCATTCCGCTGCTGGTCAGTTGCGTGTTTTTTTCCGTCGCCATCTTCGGTCTGACTCACTGGCTGGAGCAACTGATCAACCTGTTGCTCGGCTACCTGCCCGGCTGGCTGGACTGGTTGCGTTATATCCTCTGGCCGGTGTTCGCCGTGGTCGGGGTGCTGATCATCTTTTATTCCTTTTCCATTATGACCAACCTGATCGCCGCACCCTTCAATGGCATGCTGGCAGAGGCCGTCGAAAAATACCTGACCGGGCAGCCGATTGAAACCAGTGGCTGGCAGGCGCTGGTGCGCGACTTTATTCCCAGCATGCTGTCGGAGCTGCGCAAGCTGCTGTATTTTGTGCTGCGTGCCATCCCCCTGGGTATCCTGTTCCTGATTCCCGGCATCAATATCGCAGCACCGTTTATCTGGGGTCTGTTCAGCGCCTGGATGCTGGCAGTGGAATACATCGACTACCCCATGGCCAATCACTTGTTGCACTTCTCCGCGCAACGCAAACTGCTGCGGCAACGACGCGTACTGGCCTACGGCTTTGGTGGCAGTTCGCTACTCATGACCATGATCCCGTTTGTTAATTTTCTTGCCATGCCGGTATCGGTGGCCGGCGCCACGGCCATGTGGGTGAATGAATTGCAGGACACCCGCAGCGGTCAGGCAGCAGCGGCCGAATAAATTCGGCCCTGCAATGGTTGTACTCGGTTACTACTACACCTGCAGGGTCGATTTCATTCGACCTTGCGGGGTTGGCCGATTCCTTCGACAGTCAGCCCAGATATGCCCGCAAACGCCGCACCCCTTCCTGCAGGTTTTCCAGTGAGGTGGTGTAGGCGAAGCGCACATGCCTTTCCGGCTGATGGGCACCGAAGTCAGCCCCGGGTGTAATCGCCACGCCGGTCTCTTCCAGCAACTGTTGCGTGAAACTGAAACTGTCATCCGTGAACCGGTTGCAGTTGGCATAAAGATAAAAGGCACCGTCCGGGATGACCGGGATATCAAAACCGGTCTCGCGCAAGGCCGGCAGCAGATAATCACGACGTTGCTGAAACTCGCGCCGCCGCGCCTCCAGGATGTCGATAGTGTCTGCGTCAAAGGCCGTCAGGGCCGCATGCTGTGCCATGGTCGGTGCGGCAAGAAACAGGTTCTGTGCCAGCTTGTCAATATCTGCGACATAGTCTTTTGGTGCGACCAGCCAGCCGAGTCGCCAGCCGGTCATGCCGAAATATTTCGAGAAACTGTTAATAACGAAGATGTCATCCGATATCGACAACGCCGTGCAGGCCGGCTCCCCGTAGACCAGGCCGTGGTAGATCTCGTCAACCACCAGCGTACCGCCGCGCGCACTTGCAACGGTAAAATACTCACGCAGGGTATGCTCGCTCAATAGTGTGCCAGTCGGGTTCGAGGGCGAGGCCACCAGCAAGGCGCTGACTTTTTCGTCCCAGTACTCATGCAATTGTTGTGGCGCAGGCTGGTAGCCGCTGGCCGCACTCACCGGTATCCCCACCGGGTCACCCTCCAGCAGGTAAACAAAGTTGCGGTTACAGGGGTACCCCGGATCCGCCATCAGCACCTTGTCACCGGCATTCACCAGCACGGCCATGACCAGCTGCAGTGCCGCCGATGCCCCCGGTGTAATCACTATACGTTCCGACTCGATCTCCACCGCGTAACGCTGGCGGTAGAAGGCCGCAATACGCCGGCGCAATGCCGGCAGGCCGGTGGCCGGTGTGTAATGTGTGTAACCCTGTTGCAGTGCCCTGATGCCGGCATCGATCACCGGTTGCGGTGTCACGAAGTCGGGTTCACCGATCTCCATGTGAATGATTGAGCGACCCTGTGCCTCCAGCGCACGCGCACGTGCCAGCAACGCCATCACATGGAATGGCTGGATTGACTGCATGCGCCTTGCAGACGTCATCCCTGCTCCCTAGAGGAGCCTGTCGCGTGCAGGCGACGCAGGTAGTCCACATCCACCAGGCCGTCCGGTTGCAGCGTTCCCTGCAGCAGGTGGCAGGGTTGATCCGGTTCACCCAGGTGGTCCAGCACGGCCGCTGCACCTGAAAAATCATGGCTGTCGGTATACTGGTTGATTGTTATCAGGGTCGATATACCGGCGGCCAGTGCGGCATGCATGCCATTGGCAGAATCCTCCAGCGCCAGGCAGTCAACGGCCGACAACCCCAGCTTCTCCAGCACGAAATTATAAATGTCGGGTGCCGGTTTTTTTAAAGGCACAATGCCGCCGGCAGCCACTACCTCGAACCAGTCGTCTTCGTGCACCCCAAAGGCGTGCTCAAGCAGGGCACTCACATTTGCCGGCGTCGTGGTCGTTACAATCGCCAGTCGCAGCCCCTGCGCACGCGCCTCTGCGATCAGGCGCTTGACACCGGGTCGAATTGTCGCCCGTCCAGCCGACATCATCTCAACATAAAAACCGGTCTTGCGGGCATGCAGGTCCGCAATGAAGGCATCGGTATCTGCGGGCAGCCCTGCTGCTGTGGATTGCTGCATGTGATGACGAATGCGTTCCTTGCCACCACAAACCTGCAGCAGCTCAAGGTAGCGTGCAGCATCCCAGTCCCAGTCCAGACCGGCCGCGGTAAACGCCGCATTATAGGCCTGGCGGTGCACCTCCTCGGTATCTGCCAGCGTTCCATCGACATCAAATAACAGGGCCTGCAAGTCGTTACCCATAGTGGACCTCCTCTTTATATACTGAATACCGGATACGTTGATAAGCGGAGTGCCCGCTACACCCGCTAAATCATGGAGATAGCGCGCCTGTGCGGCTGATGTCCTGTTCTTGACTAATAGCAAAAGTGGCGTATAAATAACGCCCCTACAGTCCCGGCCGACCTGTAATTATACGTAGAAGTACGGCGGGTAAAATCAATTTAGTCAATTTAAACAGCGCGTTAAATTGGCCAAATTTGGAGAAAATCTACATGGCGGTAAAGAAGAAGGCAGTGACGTCCAGGGCGACAGTCAAGAAAAAGACGGTCGCCAAAAAACCGGTAGCCAGGAAGGCTGCCGTAAAAAAGGCTGCGCCGAAAAAGAAGGCGGCTGCGAAGAAGGTGACCGTAAAGAAGGTGCCGGCCAAAAAGACCGCTGTCAGGAAGGCTGCGTCCAGAGGCACCACCTCGCAGGTTGGCCCGGTACCCGGGATCGCACCCTACCAGGAAAAAAAGGGTGAAGAGTACATGAACGACAGGCAGGTCGAGCATTTCAGGAATATACTGCTTGCCTGGAAACGCAGCCTGATGGAAGAAGTCGATCGTACCGTGCATCATATGCAGGACGACGCTGCCAACTTCCCGGACCCGAACGACCGGGCAACCCAGGAGTCGGAGTTCAGCATGGAATTACGTGCCCGTGATCGCGAGCGCAAACTCATCAAGAAGATCGACGAATCCATGCGCAACCTGGAAAACGAGGAATTTGGCTTCTGTGAACAATGCGGCGTCGAGATCGGCGTCCGCCGTCTTGAGGCCAGGCCCACCGCAACCCTGTGCATCGATTGCAAGATTCTTGACGAAATCAAGGAACGACAGATGGGTTAATCCCGCATGTCTGTTTGCCCCTTTAATAGCCGGCCTGTGCCGGCTTTTCTGTTTTTAAATGCCTGCAGGCGGCCATGACATACCGCGGTCGCTTTGCACCCTCCCCGACCGGGCCACTGCACTTCGGGTCATTGCTGGCAGCGGCAGGCAGTTATCTGGACGCGCGGCATCACCAGGGAGAGTGGCTGCTGCGCATCGAGGACCTCGATCCGCCGCGTGAGGTCGCCGGTGCGAGTGACGACATCATCCGTACACTTGAACGCTTCGGCCTGGCCTGGGATGGCCCGATCAGTTACCAGAGCCAGCGTCACCGTTACTATGAAGAGGCCCTGGCACAACTCGATCGCCAGGGTTACCTCTATGATTGCGGCTGTACGCGCAGGGAAATTGCCGACAGTGCCGTTATAACGGACGCGGGTCCGGTTTACCCCGGCACCTGCCGCAACGGCCTGCCACCGGGGCGGTCACCGTGCTCTGTCCGGGTGCGTACCGAGGCGCTGGAATTGTGTGTTCAGGATCGCTTGCAGCCGCCACTGGTGCAACGACTGCAGACGGACATCGGTGATTTCATTGTGCGTCGCTCTGACCGGCTGTTTTACTATC
>Ga0114931_10010188_pt1 | contig 11205 bp, 7 predicted proteins | sample 2SBtaG_FD_89579 | JGI IMG/M metagenome (GOLD analysis project Ga0114931, IMG submission 89579) | Deep subsurface microbial communities from Kolumbo volcano to uncover new lineages of life (NeLLi) - 2SBTROV14_V59a metaG | ecosystem: Environmental > Aquatic > Marine > Volcanic | place: Kolumbo...
CGCCGAGTGGGCGGCTTGCTCACTGGCGGGGCGGTGGCGGGCACAGGGGGCGGTTGCGGGGCGGTTGCGGGGCGCGGTTGCGGGGCGGCTGTGTTGTTGCGGTGCTCGATGGCGGCCGCGCGCAGCTCGTTGAGTACTTTTGCGCGCGCGCCGGCCTCGCCGAGCTTGCGGTACGCGTTGCGGATCAGAATGAAAATTTCGGAAGCCAGCTCGCGCGCTTCATTGCTCTGGAAGCGCGCGAAGCGGTCGGGGTGGTACTTTTTCGTCAGGCCGCCGAAGGCCGTGCGCACTTGTTGGTCGTCGGCCTCGTACTTGACGTTGAGTACCTGAAACGGATTGAGCCGGCGCAACGACTCCAGCTCGCGGCGCAGGGCGACGACGAGCTGCTCTTCGGCCTCGACCAGTTTCTCGCCCTCGTCCATGTCGCCTTCGACGATGTCGTCGGGCAGATCGCTGGGCGGCTGGCGTTCGGGCGACGCCGCGGGGGCGGCTCGACCTATCTCGGCCTTCGCTTTCGGCGATGACAGCGCCGATTCTATTAGCCACATTGCGCTCTGCGGGATGTTGTTGAGCTTGATATCCACGCCCGGCCCGCGGCCGCCGAGCCCGGCAGCGGGGATGTGCCGGTGGATGATCCCGGCCAGAACAATCAGTGTATCCGAGGGCAAGCCGAGGTTGATGCGCACCTTTGTGCCCAGGGGAGGCGGCTTTTTCGTCTTGAGAAAGATCGCGCTGCGTGTGAGGTCGCGGTTGTAGATGGCCGCGAGCTGTTTCCACGAAGTCACGCGCAGCTTGATGGTAAGAGGCGCAGTCGCCATTCAGCCCAAATTATAAGGACGTGCGCGACTGCGCTGCAAGCAGCCCCTACCGGTTACGCAGCCCAGAAACTGACGGCACAGCCGTGCTTGAGGTACGATGGGGACGTGGAACAAGGGTCGGGCCGGCCGGGCTATCCGTGGAGTACTGCGCTGCTGATAGCTGTACCAGCTTTTGCGCTTGCCGTGGGAGCTGGTGCGCTCGGTATCGCAACGCCAGCCGGTGGTGGTTTGGCCGGAGCTGCTGCGTTGTACCTGTTGGTCGACCTCGCGGTGTTGCAGCCGAAGCTCGAGAGCAAGGTGAGCGGGGCGAGCGGCGCGGACACGGCGGCGCAGGAGTTTTTGGAAAAAGCGCTCGGCATGGCGACCATCGAGCAGGTCGCTCACGAGTTCGGCGCAGCGGTCACCGCAGCGGTCGGCCACACGCGAGCGCTGATCATCGCCCCCGGCGCTGATGGCATTCGGTTGATCGGCGCCACGGGAGACGCGCCCGACGTTTCGGTGCTGGGCGATCCGACGCCGGCGTTGTTGTGGCTCGGCGACGCCGACACGGTGCTCGGCCGGTCGTATCTGACGGAGCTGCAGCAATTCGAAGGCGCCCAGGCGGCGCTCAAGATGATCGACGCGGTTGACTGCGACGTGCTGATGCCGTTGCGGCACCGCGGTCTGCTGTTGGGCGTCGGTCTGGTCAAGCACCAGGGCGTAGCTGGCCCTACCATCGATACGTTCTACTCGGCGATGTGCGCGTATGCCACCGTGGCCATCGCCAACACGTTCTTGAACGCCGAAGCGCGCGACCGCGCGAAGCTGTCCGCTTCGTTCGATCTGGCCACCGCGATGCAGGAGTCTCTGATGCCCGAGGAGCGGCCAGTGCGCCGGGCGACCTACGAGATCGGCGGCTTGTTCCGGCCCATGGCCGAGTGCGGCGGCGACCTGTGGTACTGGCGCGAGCTCGCCAACAAGCGCGTCCTTTTGGTCATTGCCGACGCCACCGGCCACGGCGCGGCGCCGGCGTTGCTGGCGGCCGTGGCCAAGGGCACGCTGGATGCCTGCTGGCAGATGTCGTTGGCGGATCTCGACCCGGCGCGGCTGCTCAGCGCGATGAACCGGGCCGTGTTCCACACCGGGCGCAAGCGCTACATGATGACCGCGTTCGTCGCGGTGGTCGACACGACCACCGGCGCGATGCAGTACTCCAACGCCGGGCAGAACTTCCCGTACGTCGTGCACAAGCAGCCGCGCGAGCGCGGCCAGGTAGAGCCTCTGATCGCCCGCGGCAATCCGCTCGGCGCGACCGCCGAGGCCACCTACGAGTTGCACGAGCGCGTGCTGAATTCTGAAGACCGGCTGATTCTGTACACCGACGGCGTTCCCGACGCGGGCTCACCAATGATCGAGCCGTGGGGCGAGCGCCGGTTTCGCGCCGCTTTGGAAGCCATGGCCGATCAACACACCGCGCGAATTCCGGAGCTGATCAAGGCCGAGGTCGATCGTTACATCGGCTCGGTAGAGCTGGCCGACGACGTCACCCTGATGGCGTTCCACCGCAACGAGGTCGCGGGATGATCATTGGCGTCGCGCTCGCAGGTGTGTTCATCGTGGTCTGGGCGCTGGTGAGCGTCATGCGCCAGGGCAAGCCGGCCCATCGGACGCCGGGTGGCGCGTCGGTGCGCGACGCCCTGACCGAGTTCGCGTTTCAGTCACTGCATTTGGAGACCGTCGACTCGATCCTTGCGTTCGCCCGCGAGGCGGCCAAAGCGATCTTCGGTTGCCAGCGCGTGGTCGCGTTCGAGCACAGTGCCGACGAAGACGGCTGGTTCGTGGCGATTCCGGGCGAGAGCTCCCTGGGCGAGCTGCCCGCTCATTTGCGCGGCTTGTTTGCCTGGGTCAAGCACAACAACGCGATCGCTGCCGAGGTCGATCTGGGTGAGTCGCGCTTCGGTGCCATGCGCGGGCCGCTGCGCGAGATCATGACTCGATACGATTGCGACACGCTGATGCCGCTGGTCCATCGCAACGAGGTGATCGCCGTCGTCGGCCTCAAGCTGGGCCGCAAGCCGTCGTCGAGCGACCGCGAGCTGATGCGCTTGTTTCGCCTCCAGGCGACGGCAGCCTGCGTCAACGTTCGACTACACCGCGAGGCCGCGCACATGGTCTCGCTGGCCAAGGAGGTCGACCTGGCCAGCGCTGTGCAACTAGCGCTGGTGCCGGACGAAATGACCGGCGAAGCGTCCGGCGTCAGCTGGGCCGGGCATTTTGCGGCCGTGGAAGAGGCGGCGAGCGATTTCTGGGGTGTGTACCCGCTGCCCAACGGCCGCGTCGCCGTCGTGATCGGCGATGCCATCGGCGCCGGTCTGGCCGGCTCGATGGTGTCAGCCGTGGTCAAGAGCTGCTGCGACGCCATCTTCGACGCCAAGCCGACCAAGCTCGATCCCTCCGCGCTGTTGGGAGCGCTCAATCGGGCCCTGTACCGTTCGTCCAATCCGTCGCACACCAGCTGCTTCGCCGTGTTGATCGACGCGGCGTTGCGCAAAGTCTGGTACGCCAACGCGGGGCATCCGATTCCGTATCACCTGAGCATGGACGGACCGCGGGTGAAGCTCGGCGTGCTAACCGGATCCGGACCGCTGCTGGGCGACTCGGCCAAAGCCGGCTACAAAGTGACCGAGCTGGACGTCGAAGGCGGCGACCGCTTCGTGTTCTTCACCGACGGTCTGATCAAGGTGGAGAACGCGGACCGCCAGACCCTTGGCGAGCGCAGCCTGCAGCGGCTGTTGAACAAGCAGGGGCGCGCGACCCCGAGTGAAATCCGCGGAGAGGTCGCCACCGCGGTAGAGAGCCACCGCAGCGGTGCGCCGCTGGCCGACGATCTGGCGCTGGTCGTCGTCAAGATCTAGGTCTAGGTCTAGGACTAGCCCTAGCTCGCGTCGATCTCGGCGGCGAGCTCGCGATAGCGTTGCAGCAGCTTGTCGTGGCGGCGTTTGATCTGCCTGAGATACAGCTGCTCCCGCGCCAACGCCATGCTTTGCAGCGCTTGCTCCTTGATGCGCTCGATCAGCCCGGGGATGTTGTCGAACGGCTTGAGCACGTAGCCGACGACGCCCACGTCGGCCGCGTCCATGGCGGTCTGCTCGTCGCCGTAGTCGGTCATCACGATCGCGGGTAAGTGCGGCCGGTGCTCGCGCATCTTGTGGATCGTCTCGATGCCGCTGATACCGGGAAGCTTCGCGTCCACGAGCGCCAGGTCCACGGCCTCGGCTTTGCGGGTCATCTTGGCGACGTTCTCGACCGCTTCTTCGCCAGTGAGGAACGCGAACGTCGCCACGCCCGCGTCCTCGAGCTCGTCCACGAGCATGTCGGCGACCTCTTTGTCGTCTTCGATGAGCACCACGGTTGGGTCGCGCTCCTCGTCGAGGTCGCTGACGAGCTCGACACCCGGGCGCTGATTGTGCTGCGCCAGCTGGTATTCCAGATCGATGGAGCGTCGCTCGGTCTTGATCAGGTTGCGCAAGAAGTCCTCGACCATGCTGCGCATCGCCGACATTTGCTGTTTCTTGTCGAAGGCGTCGGCGGCGACCAGCGCGACGCGCTCGAGCACGTTGGCGACCGTGGCGGTCGTCGCCGTGGCCGAGTCGACGAGGTCGTCGGCGCCGGCGCGAAACGCGCCGATGACCACGTCGGCCGGGGGCGTCGGCGCCGTTACCATGCGCGGCACGTGGGGCAGGGTGCTGCGCAGCAGCTCGATGTTGGTCAACAGCTCGACGAGGGTTTCATCCACTGCCTCCCCGTCATCATTGATCGTATCGCTGGCGTCCAGGACCAGCAGCGGCACGTCGCCGGGCTCCAGGACGAGCAGGGCTGAAGCAGCGTCTTCGGCCGTGGTACACACCGACATCGGTATGTCCAGGTCGGCGAAGATTTTGCCGAGCCGAGCCACCGCCGCCGAGTTGTCTCCCGCGCTGGAGAAGGCGACGACCTTGTTGACGACTTGGGGCAGCTCGGCGGCCATTCGACCCTGCTATGATAAACCGTTCCGCCCGAAAGCAACATGTGTGCGCGGGTGGTTACGTGCCCACCTCGGCCGCCGTTTTGCGTGCTAGGATGCGCAGGCATGTCCGAACAAAGTGGGTCAGAGTCCCTGTTTCTGCGCGCCTGCCGGCGCCAGCAGGTCGAGCGTACGCCGGTGTGGATGATGCGTCAGGCGGGCCGCTACATGCCGCAGTACCGGGCGGTGCGGAAGAAAGTCTCGTTTTTGGAGCTGTGCAAGACGCCCGAGCTCGCATGTGAGGTCACCTTGCAGCCCATCGACGAGTTCGGCTTCGACGCGGCCATCCTATTTTGCGACATTCTCATCCCGCTGGAGGCGATGGAGATGAAGCTCGACTTCACCCCGGCGCCGGTGTTGCCCGAACCCGTGGAGTCGGCCGCCGATGTCGACCGACTGGCCGTACCGGATCCCACTCAGGAGATGCCGTACGTCTACGAGGCCATCCGCCAGATTCGCTCGAGCCTCGCCGGGCGGGTGCCTCTCATCGGCTTTGCCGGCGCGCCGTTCACCATGGCGACGTACGCCATCGAGGGCAGCGGGTCCAAGACCTGGCCGCGCACCAAGTCGTTGATGTTCTCTGCGCCCGACGTGGCCCATGCGCTGCTGGCGAAGTTGGCCGACTGTGTCGCGGTGTATCTCGAAGCCCAGGTCGCCGCCGGCGCACAGGCGCTGCAGCTGTTCGACAGCTGGGCGGGAATCCTGGCACCGCCGGACTTTCGCGAGTTCGCCCTGGCGTACGCGCGCCGCGTCATCGACAAGCTGCGGGCGTCGCCGACGTTCCGCGATCGCGACGTGCCCATCATCTACTTCGCCAACGGCTGTGCGCCGTATCTGGACGTCTACGCCGACTCGGGCGCTGACGTGCTGGGTGTGGACTGGCGCGTGGACATCGCCGAGGTGCGCCGGCGCGTCGGGCCGAACGTGGCCCTACAGGGCAACATGGATCCGATGTGTCTGCTCATGCCCCCGGACGGCATTCGCGCCCGGGTCAAGCAAGTGCTCGATGCCATGGACAATCAGCCCGGCCACATCTTCAATTTGGGCCACGGCGTTCACAAGACCACTAACCCGGAGCACGTGCGCGTGATGGTCGAATGCGTACGCGAGCTGTCCACCCGCTGAGCGATGAAACGCGTCGCGATCATCGGTGGGGGAATCTCGGGGCTGTGCGCCGCGCGGCGACTGGCCCTCGACGGCAAGGTCGACGTGCAGCTGTACGAGGGCGGCGACCGCCTCGGTGGCGTGATCCGCTCGGCGCAGTCGGACGGCTACTTGCTCGAATGGGCGGCCAACGCGTTTCTGCCCGAGCCGGACGGTGCCATCGAGCTCGCCGGTGAGCTCGGCGTCGAGCTGGCGCCGGCGGCCGACGCGGCCAAGCGCCGCTGGGTCTACGTGGACGGCGCGAGTCGACCGGTGCCGATGAACCCGCTCGAGGCGGTGCGCACCGATCTGATGACCACCCGCGGCAAGCTGCGCATGTTGGTCGAGCCGATCGCGCGGCGGCCGGAGTCCGACGATGAAACCGTGGCCGAGTTTGCCCGTCGCCGGCTGGGCCCGGAGGCCGCGCGCAAGATGATCTCGCCGTTCGTCACCGGCGTGTTCGCGGGCGACGCGGAGCTCTTGAGCCTGCGCGCCGCGTTCCCGGTGCTGGCCGAGCTGGACGATCGCGGTGGCCTGGTGCGCGGCATGATCAGCCGCTTGCGCGAACGCAAGCGCCAGGCAGAGGGCGAGCGCAAACAGCGTCTGGCGCGGCGGATCACGGCTCCGGTTCACGGTGTCGAGTCGATCGTCACGGCCGTCGCAGCCGAGCTCGGCGACCGTGCTCACACCGGCGCCCGGGTCAGCCGTATCGTCGGCGATGCCGGCAGCGGGGTGACCATCGACATCGATGGTCATGGCACTCAGTCGTTCGACGCCGCGGTCCTGGCCATCCCCACCCACAGCAGCGCCGAGCTGTTGGCGCCGAGCTGTGCCGAGCTGGCCGACACGTTGCGCGACATTCCGTACGTCTCGGTGGCCATCGTTCACATGGGCTACCCGCGCGACCAGGTGGCCCATGCGCTGGACGGCTTCGGCGTGATCGTCGCCAAGGGCGAGTCCGGGTTGCGTGTGCTCGGCGTCGTGCTGGAAAGCGTGCTGTGGCCCAACCGGGCACCGGACGACCAGGTGCTGTTTCGCTGCATCTATGGCGGCCAGCGCGACCCGGCCGCGGTGGCCGAGTCCGACGACGCGCTGGTCAGTCAGGCGCAGCACGACCTGGGCATCTTGTTCGGTGTCGACGGCGAGCCCGTACACCATCACGTGGCACGCCAGCGCGACGCCATCGCTCAGTACACGGTCGGCCACCTCGACCGCGTCGCCCGCGCCGAGAGCCTGGCCGAGCCCATGGGGCTGGTGCTCGCCGGCTCCGGATTTCACGGTGTCTCGGTCAACAAGTGTGTGGCCGATGCCGGCCGCGTAGCCCAGCGGGTGTACCAGCTGCTGTCGCTGGCCGTGTTTTGCTCGATCCTGGCAACGGCCGCGTGCTCGGGGAAAAACGGCGACAAAGACAGGGGCGACCAGGCGCCGGCGCCTCGAGCACACGTGTCGGACGCCGCTGCTGCAGACGCCGCGCAGCCAACCCCGCACCCAATAAAGACCTCGAGCTATACGGTCGTACCGCTGTCGGACAGCAACAGTGGCACTGTCGACGTCAGCGTTGGTTGGCTCGACGCGCCGGCGGCGCTGCGCGCGTCGCCGGGAACCACCCGGTGCAAGACCCGGCGCCGGCCACCGGTTTCGGTACACACCGACGGCGGTGTGGCCGACGTGGTCGTGTCGTTGCGCGGCGTCACCCGCGGCAAGGCGAAGCCGGCGCCGAAAACGGCCGAGCTGGCGCAGCGCGATTGCCAGCTCTCCCCGCCGGTGGTCAAAGTCAGCGGCGGCGCGCTGGTGCTGGTCAACGACGACGATCGCCGCCATGACCTGGTGGTGGAGACCCTGACCGGGGACAAGATCGCAGACATTCCGCTGCCGGTGCTCGGCCGGCGCTACCGGCTGGTGACCAAAAAGCCGGGCCTGCTGCGCGTGCGCGACAACGCAGACCCGGCCAACGTCGCCTATGTGGTGGTGCCACCGCACCCGTACGTGGGAATCACCGATGCACAGGGCAAAGTGGCGCTGTCGCGGGTACCGGCGGGAACCTACCAGGTCGAAGCCTGGCAGCGGCCGCTGGCGGCGGGCAAGCCTCCCCGCCGGGTGGTCGCCTCGGTGACGGTGAAGCCGGGCGCCGACCAAAAGGTCGAGCTGTCGTTGGCCCGGTGAGCTACCTGCAGGTGATAGAGCGCGCGCTGTGGGCCGCGGCGAAGCGACAGTTGCCCGCGGGGGTGCTCAGCCACAAGCGGCTGGCCCAGGCCATCCGCGAGCGTTCGCTGCTGTACACGAGCGAGCGAGAGCTGCTCGATGCGCCGCCGCCGGCCGGTGGTGCCGCGGACGTCGCGGCGCGCGCGCTGTTCTTTTCCATCGCCGACGCGGCCAAGATCCGTGTGCCCATCGCCGAGCTGGTCAACCGCGGCGCGTTTCCCTCGGCGGCCACCGTGCGCGTGCTGGACATGGGCGCCGGCGCCGGTGCAATGACCCTGGGGCTCGCCGCTGGCGTTCCCCGCGACCGCCGGCTGGAGGTCGTGGCGGTGGATCGCGACGTCGCGGCGCTGGCGCTGTTGCGCGGTGCTGTTGCCGAGTTGCCCGAGTTATGGCGCGCCAATCTCGACGTTTCCATCGTGAGCGCCGACGTGCGCCGGTGGCGCCCCGCGCGCCCCGGCTTCGAGCTGATCGTGGCCGGCAGCGTGCTCAACGAGATGACCACCGACGCCGCATTCGACACGGTGTGCTCCTGGCTGGACTGGCTCAGCGACGACGGCGCTCTGATCATCGTCGAGCCTGCCCTGCGCGACACCGCGCGCGCGTTGCAGTCGTTGCGCGATCACATCATCGAAGGCGGCCGCGGCCACGTGTTCGCACCGTGCACGCGCCGGGCGGCGCCGTGTCCCGCGTTGGCCGACGAGCGCGACTGGTGTCACGAAGATCGGCCGATTCAGCTGCGGGGGCGCACTCAGCAACTGGTCAACGCGACCGGCTTGCGCAGCCACGGGCTCAAGTTCTCGTACCTGGTGTTGCGCCGCCAGGTGGCCGCGCTGGTCGATGGCGACGGCGACCGCGTCGCCTTGCGCGTGGTGTCGCGGCCGCGCAAGCTCAAGGGCCGGCGCGAGTGCTATGTATGCGGCGAGCACGGGCGCACCGTGTTGCGTCTGCTCAAGCGCAATCGCTCGGCCGCCAACCGCCGGCTCGAGGCGGCGCGCCGGGGCGATGTCGTCGTGGCCGTGGCGCGGGATGATGTGCTCAAAGACGACCTCGTAGACGTAGTGTGTCCGAGCGAGAACTGGGACGCAGAGCCCGAGAGCTAGGGCTAGGGGGTGTCCCTAAATACATGCTTCCGCCGGCTGGCCCCGCGAAACCCCTGGCTTTGTTGCTCGTCGGTCGCCGGGGTCCAGCCAACTCCCTCTTCGCGCCTCGCCATTGATTCCGCTGACCTCAGCGGGCGAAAGCGATATTCAGGGACACCCCCTAGTTATCTTGACTGTCTTTGCCGTCGTCGTCGCCAGAATCGGCGTCGTCGTCCAGCTGGGGCGGTTTGATCTTCTTGGTCGGATCCAGCGTATCGTCGAACGCTTCGGGCGAGTCGGGATTTTCGCCGTCGAGGGTGTCGTCGAATGGCGCGTCTGGATCCTCGGTGGCGGCTTTGGCCAGCTTCTTTGCCGGTGATTCGTCGCCGTCGCCGCCGGCCTCGACCTTCGGCATTTCGTTCGTGTCTTCGTCGACCTCCGAACCATCGACGGCTTCCATGGGCTCGGTCACGCGTTTGCTGGCCGGCTCGTCCACGTTGTTGGGCGTGTCGGCCAGCGCATCGTTGCCGGTGAGCGTGGCCAGCACCTGGGAGTCGTCGGTGACGTCCACGGGCATGGTGTCGTCACGTTCGATCTTGTCGGGCACACCGTTGGACAGCTCGAGCTCGCGTGTGGATTGGACCAAGCCGTCGCTCGCGCCGCTCTCGCACTTCATCACCTCGATCACCACGCCGGTGATGTTGTCGTGGCCGCCGCGGTCCTTGGCCAGGTCGATCAACTTTTGGAGTGCTGCTTGGGGATCGTTCTCCACCAGGTGCAGGGCGAGCTCCTCTTCCTGGGGAAAGTAGTCGTGTAATCCGTCGGAGCACAAAAGCAGCAGGTCACCCGTGCGCAGCTGGACGTGCGCCATCTCGACACCGATGTCCGGTGCCACGCCGATGGCGTTGACCAGGATGGTGCGCAGCGGTGAGATCTGCGCTTCTTCGAGGGACAGCTTGCCCTCGATGACCAGAACCTCGGCCACCGTATGGTCGGTGGTGATCTGCGCGGCCTTGCCGCCGCGGATCAGATAGGTGCGGCTGTCGCCCACGTGAGCGATGAACGCTTCGGGACCGGCCACGACCAGCACGTCGAGGGTGGTGCCCATACCCTGCTTGTCGCTTTCGGCGACGCCGCGATCGTAGACGGACTGGTGAGCGTTACGCACGGCTTGCTCGAGCAAGCCCACCGCTTCTTTGCGTCCTTCGTCGGTGGCGTTGTTCGCGAACGCTTCGAGTGGCTCGTTGTGATCGGTAAGGAACTGGCGCACCGCGTCAACCGCCATCGCACTTGCGACTTCACCAGCGGCATGACCACCCATGCCGTCGGCGACGATGAAGAAGCGATGATCCGGATCGATGTACGAGCAGTCTTCGTTGTGATCACGCACCATGCCGACGTCAGTCAGCAGCGCCGCTCGAAGCTCGATTCTGGATTCAGTTTCCGACATGCGTCGCGCCTCAGGGGCGAAACTACGAGCATTTTTCCCACGGCAAGACACTTGTTGTCCAGTCGGTGGGGCCCGATTGAATACCCGATTGAATGATCAGCGGCCAAAACCGGTCCAGGAGGGGGAGAAAGCCGATTGACGGTCGCCGCCCCAAAAAGTACGGTCCGGCAGGCTCGACCGGAGAGCCCGGGGGTTGGCGGCAGCAGAACGCCAGGGAAGGAACGGCAGAATGATTCGGTATATCGCGGTTGTCGGTACGGTTGTCACCTTGCTGGGCAGCCCGCAGGAGGCCGCCGCCGGCAAGTACACGATGAAGCTCGCGAGCGTTGCCCCGACGGGTACCCCGTGGGCCGTGCTGTTGCAGGAGTTCAAAAAGAACGTCCAGAGGGCCACCAATGGCGAGGTCGAGGTCAAGCTGTACCTCAACAGCATCAAGGGCGCCGAGCTGCGCCTGGTGCGCGATCTGGCCGA
>Ga0114931_10010189_pt1 | contig 11205 bp, 8 predicted proteins | sample 2SBtaG_FD_89579 | JGI IMG/M metagenome (GOLD analysis project Ga0114931, IMG submission 89579) | Deep subsurface microbial communities from Kolumbo volcano to uncover new lineages of life (NeLLi) - 2SBTROV14_V59a metaG | ecosystem: Environmental > Aquatic > Marine > Volcanic | place: Kolumbo...
GGCCGAGGTGGGCTACCTCAGCGGCATCAGCGATTGGTACACCGGCTACGAATGGATCCGGCGCAAACGCTACGGCGGCAGCAATCTGTTGAGCGCCGGCTGCCACGCCATCGACGCCGCCCGATGGTTCGTTCAGGACGAGGTGGTCGAGGTCTTCTCCTACTCAAACACCGGCCCCGGCAACCGCCTCGGCTATGAGTACGACACTAACAGCATCACACTGCTCAAATTCGCCGGCGGCTGCGTCGCTGTTTCCTGCGTGGAATTGTATCTGGAAGGCCCGCTCCCTGGCTCCACAGCCGCTTCGCTACTCCATCCGGAGCTCCGCCGAGTTTGAGTATTTCCTGCCCGAAGAGAACCTGCCGGCCCGGATGATAGGACCTTCCAAGTTGGAACTGGCGCTGCCGCCCTACTGCGGACGAGACAGTTTGTATCTCGGCCGGGCGGTCACCGCGAACCCCTCCAAGTTCACCGTGCGGAAAAAGCATGGAAGAAGCCGTCGGTGACAGTCCGCTAGAGAGATTGCGCACGGCGTACCAGAAGATCTGCGAGCCACGGTGTTCCTCAATCGACAAAACGAGCCTCCGGCAAGCCGTTGCCGAAGCGCGCGCCGACCGGTCGCTGACCCGCCGGGAGCGGGAAGAAGTGGACTTGATCGACGCGAAGATTGACATGCGTTCCAGACAGCGGCGGGAAAGGCTTCGGCGCGGCTTTCCCGATTCATTTCACGAAGCGCAAGCAACTGCGGCACTATCGCGACACCTTCGACGACGACCACGAGTGGCTGCGGCGGTTTCTGCTCGAGGCGCTTGAGGAGAGAGTGTACCTGCTGCCTGAGGGCCGATTCTATACGTCGATCAGCCATACGGAGGAGGACGTGACGGAGTAGGGTGAATGGGGAAAGCCGGGAACCGCGCCTATTTCGGCGGCTATGCCGAAGCATGTTTCGGCGCTCCCGGTGAGCCCATACAAGTACGGGCCTCGATGTCGTCAGCCTGAACTGCCACTCTGACGATATCGCCGAAAGAGGCAGACGAGTCTGACACCTTCGAGGTATTGCGCCCAAGTAGCCGTGCTCGGTGAGTAAGAGTCAGGAGAATCGGTCAGAGTTGGCCGAGATAGGACGCTGGGGGAAGAAACAGAGTCCCAATCGAGGGATGTCTTCTTCTTGGATGCGGAATGTCTTACTTGTTTCTTGTTCCGATGGGCGGTTGAGGTGGTGAATCGAGTGTATTGGCCCGCCGGAGGGGCGGCGCAGACGCGAATATCACGAAGGTGCCAGCCTGAACTGCCTCTTTCAGCAATATCGTGAAGGAGGCAGTTCAGGCTGACACCTTCGGCGGCACCTGTTTACCGGTTTTTCCGGGTGGGCACAGCTACCCGTTGGTAGTTTTGTAGTCAACTACTTTGATCTCTATCTGAAATAAGGTGATCGTTTGAATCTGTGCCAAAAGTCGATTCCACAGTTTTTGCGAAACGAACTCTGCTTCGATCCACCCGCCCGCGACAATCCGTCTTCGGGAGATGCCTTCAGACGACGCCTCCGGCGATTCCAGATCCAAGCAGCCGGTGAACTTGGTAATGCTCGGGAGGTATGGACGTATGAAGAGTAGTTGCGATTGCTGGCGAAACGGTGCGCCGGTGGCGGCGTGCCTGGCGGTGGCCGCGCTGCTGGGGCGGCGCTGCCGGCGCCCGTGCAGGCCAAGGGCATGGCCAACATCGCCACCAGCCGTCCCTCAGCGGCGGATTGCCTCGGCGGCGGCGATCAGATGCTTCGGCATGTGCTTTGACCCGTAGATCGGCAAGACCTCCTTGCCGGATTCGAACAGGCCGTAAACCGCCGTCTGGGCACAGCGCACGGAGTACTCAACGGTGAAGATACAGTCGTGCGGAACCTCGGCGAACTGCCCGAGGAAGGCGAAGTTGATCGCGCCGTCGGGCAACACATCGGGGCGATCGCCCGGTTCGCGAGGCATGAACAGGCTGTCAATGAACGGCATGGCCGTGGGAATGCAGTTAATCACCTTGCCCGCATCCACCACCGGCTTCATGAGATCCTCGATCTTCAGGTGATACCAGAGCTCCTGGAGGATTTCCGCCCCGGTACAGTCCGCCACCGTCTTGCTGACGTCGTTGCCGAGACGATCCGGATAGAGCCCGTAGCCCCAGAAGATCTTGACGTCATCCGGCTGGTTCGGGAAATGCGGCTGGCGGGCGATGACGATCGACATCAACCAGTTGCTGTCGGTCATCGTCACCAACCCTCCCGTGCCATTGAGCGCCCCTCCGGGAATGTCGTCCTGCTCGAGGAGACGAATATTGGCGGCGGGCCTGCCCACATCCTGAATCAGATAAACGGCGCTGGCCAGCGACGCGATACCACTCTTGACAGCCTACCCGCTCGGGCGTATGTTTGGGGCAGGGAGAAGGGAGGGTGGTTCGATGATCGATGTTCATAATCGAGATCAGTCGGACCCGGACGAGAGGAAGGTTATCGTCCTCGAGTTTCTTGCCGCTTCTTCGATCTTTCTGATTGTCGCTCTGGTGCTTTACATGGTCTTTACTTATCGCCCGGCTTAGCGGGCCCATCGGCCGGACGGCCATCAGGCGGCGGAAAGCGGGAGCGGACGAGGGTAAGTGCATCTTCCGGGGAGTGCACGCGAGACTCAAGTTGAGCGGTTTCGACCGTCTCGAGAATCTGCTGGAACGAGGGGCCGGGCTCGTAGCCCGCGGCAATGAGGTCGCGCCCGGTCAGCAATGGGGCGGGCCGCAGTTGTGCGGAGCTTAGAGTTGTGAGTTGTGCTCGAACGAAGTTGTAGGCGGTGAGGTCCCGATGGCTGGCCAGGCAATCGATCCGGTGCAGCTCCAGGAGTTCGTCGAAACCTTCCATCCGCAGGAACCGTTTCAGCGTGCTCTGCCGCATCTTGCGCACGTCGATGAACTGGAGGTGGCGCCGCACCAGTTCAGTGACACGGTGAACAAGCTCCCGCGAACAGCGCAGCCGCTTCAAGATGCGTTCGGCCATTTCGGCGCCCACGGGGGCGTGCCGGTCAAAGCGGATCCGTTCGGCTAGACGGAAGGTCGGCGGCTTGCCGACATCGTGCAGCAGCACCCCCCAGGCGAGCGACGGCGAAGGATCGCGCATCAGCCCGAGCATCAGCAGCGTGTGCGTCCAGACATCGCCCTCGGGATGGTATTCCGGCGGTTGCTCAACGCCCTTCATTGCCGCCACCTCGGGCAGCAATTCGCCGAGCAGTCCGGTCCCATCGAGGAATTCGAACCCGCGCCGCGCGCCGCCTTCGGTCAGGACGCGGGTCAGCTCGTCGCGGACGCGCTCGGCGGCCACGCGATGAATGGAAGCGCGCTCGCCCCGGATCGCCTCGGCCGTAGCCTCTTCGATCGCGAAATCGAGGCGGGCGGCAAAGCGCACGGCGCGCAGCATCCGGAGGTGATCCTCGGCGAAGCGGGTGGCCGGATCGCCGACGGTGCGAACGACGCGCCGGTCGAGGTCGCGCCGGCCACCGGTGTGATCGATGACGCTTCCGCTGACCGGATCGAGCATCATCGCGTTGATCGTAAAGTCGCGGCGGAGCACATCCTGCCGCGGGTCGGTCTCAAAGTCAACCGAGCTCGGACGCCGGCCGTCTTCATAGGTATGATCGCGGCGGAAAGTAGCGACCTCGACCCACACCCCGCCATCCGGCACGATCACCACGCCGAAGTGGGAGCCCACCGGCTCGGCGCCGGGAAATAACTCGAGGACCCGGGCCGGTGGCGCATCGGTGGTCACGTCGAAATCCTTGGGCGCGGTTCCGAGCAGCAAGTCGCGGACACAGCCACCCACCAGGTAGGCTTGATGGCCAGCCGCGCGCAGCCGGTCCACGGTGCGAAGCGCGAGCCGCGCTGCTGGTGTGTCCGGCAGCTTCATGGTTCCAGGATACGAGACGGCGGCGGGGAGCGCCCCGCTAAGCCGTCTTCTTGGCTGCTTTCTTGGTGACCTTCTTGGGTGGGCGTACCTCGTTCAGGAAGGGGTGCTCGTGGTAGCAGGAGCGGCAGCGGACCTTGGCCGGATCATTCGCGGCATCAAAGGCGACGATGACGTGGTTAGTCAGCCTCTTGCACTTGATACAAAAGTCGTCAATATCATCACCTAAACGTAACTGTCGCATTCAGCCCCGCGCCTTTCCTTGTACCTATGTTTGTGCAGTATACCGAATTACATTGGGACGCGGCCAACCGCGGTGCGGTTACAGTTGTATCAGGCGGTAAGGTACGGCAAACGGTGACGGTTGTGCGATGAACTGGAAGTGGCTACTCGCGGGAGCGGCGGCGCTGCTGGTCGGCGTCAGCGTCGGAGCGCTCTCGCTGTTGCGGCAGCAGCACCAGCAAGCGTCGGTCGAGCAGACCGCGAACCCACCTCCGCCCGTTCAGGAAGTGAGCCTCCAGGGCGTGGTCGGCGCGCGCAACGTAGTCTCGCTCCCAGCGCCGATTGAAGGGGTCTTGGCGTCCGTGATGGTCAACGTGGGCGACGAAGTATACGAGGGGATGCTGCTCGCGCAAATCGACAACACGTCCCTCAATCTGGACATCCAGCTCGCGCAAGAAGAACTGGCCAAGGCCGAAACCAAGGCGCACGATCTCGAAAGCGAGACGATCGCCGCCCGGTTGGAAGCCTCGCGTGCCAAGGCCGACCTGAGCCGCGCACGGGACGAGCTCGAGCAGGCGCGGAAGGCGATGGACCGCCAATCGCTGCTCTATCGGGAGGGCGCGACGCCGCGGCAGGTCTATGATAAGGCCCAGCGTGAATACGCGAAGGCGCAAAAGGGTTTTGACACGGTGCTGGCGGTTGCGCGAACGGCCGCGGAGAGCTCCAAATCCGCCCAGCGCGCGTTCGATCTCGCCCGAAAACGGGTCGACGACATCAATCAGGAGATTGAAGCCGTCAACCGCGATATGGAGGCCACCGAAGTGGTCTCGCCGGTGGCGGGCATCATCACCGGCATGGCCGCCCGACAGGGTGAAGAGGTGAACCCGGATATCGAGAATCTGTTTCAGATCGCGGTGGACCTGACGAGGATGTACGTCGTCCTCGAGCCGGGCCCAGCGCGGATGGAGTTGCTGCACCCCGGTCAGCGCGTGCGGATCAACGTGGCGGAGGCGCCGGAGCAGACGCTGGAAGGCACGGTCACCGACATGCGTGTCGGACGGGTCGAGGTCGATTTCACCAGCCCGACCCCGCAAATCCGTCCGGGGCTGACCGCGCAGGTCACCGTGCCCGCCGGCGGTGTATTCTGAACGAGAGGCGCCCGCCCGTAGCTTGCGCCCGGTTCCCGATGACAGACCCCGAAAACGAATACTGCGACGTCAGTTTGCCCGTACCGCTCGACCACGCCTTTACTTACCGGCTGCCGCTGACGCTTCGCCACCGGGTAAAGCCTGGCTGCCGGTTGCTGGTGCCGTTCGGCCCGCGGAAGCTGACCGGCGTGGCGCTCGCCTGCCACGACGAGCCCCCCGCCGCGCAGGTGCGCGAGGCCCTGCGGCTGCTCGACGAGGAGCCGGTACTCGATGAGGAGTTGCTGCGGCTGGCGCGCTGGGTGGCCGAATACTACTCGGCGCCGCTCGGCGAAGTGCTCCGCGCGATGACGCCGCTCACCGGAGAAATCCGCCGGACAAAGCGCTACTCGCTCACCGACGCGGGGCGCGAGGCGGCGCGCCAACTGTTGCTCGGGGCCGAGGGCGGCGACCCCGTGCTTGAAATTCTCCGGATGCTCGAGGCGCGCCCGCTCACCGCCTCCTGGCTGGCTAAGAAGGTCCCCGGTTCGGAGAAGGCGATCCGCTCGCTGTTGCGAAAGAAGTTCATCGAGGTGGAGGACATTCACGCCGACCGGGACCCGCTGCGGGCGGCGGCGGCGCGGCTGCGCGTGCAGTTTTCGGGACGGCCGGTGGACGTCAAGCTGAAGAAGACCGAGCGGGAACTGGTGGCCTTCCTCGAGCTTTACCCCGGCTCGCACAACCTGGGAACGTTGCAGGACAAGGTCAAGAACGTGAGCACCGCCGCGCGCTCGTTGGCGCGGCGGGGGCTGGTCGAGTTGCGCGTCGAGGGGCCGGTGATGCCGGACGAACCCAAACGCCCGCCGCACACGCTGAATCCGCACCAGCAGACGGCCTTTGACGAGCTGAAAAAGGCCATCGAGTTCGAGGAATTCCGCACCTACCTGCTACAGGGAATCACCGGCTCGGGCAAGACCGAGGTCTATTTGCGGGCGGCGGAATCGGCGCTCGCGGTCGGCCGCGGCGCGCTGTTGCTGGTGCCCGAAATTGCTTTGACGCCGGCCGTGGCGGGCCAGTTCTACCACCGCTTCGGCGACCGGGTGGCGATCCTCCACTCGGCGTTCTCGGATCGGGAGCGCGCCGAGCAGTGGCGCCGCATCCGCTCGGGCGACGCCGGCGTGGTGGTGGGCACCCGCTCGGGCGTTTTCGCCCCGGTGCGCAACCTCGGGCTGATCGTCGTCGACGAGGAACAGGACCAGAGCTACAAACAGGAGGAGACGCCCCGTTACAACGGCCGCGACGTGGCCATCGTGCGGGCACAGCAGGCCGGCGCCTGCGTCGTGCTGGGGTCGGCGACACCGAGTCTCGAGAGCCGCTACAACATCGACCGGAAGCGTTACCGGGCGCTGTCGCTGCCGGAGCGGGTGGAGAATCGGCCGCTTCCCGAGGTCGAGATCGTGGACATGCGGGAGGAGTTCCTCGCGACTCGCCGCCAAAGCACCTTTTCACGCACTCTGACCAGCGCTATCCAAGACCGGCTGGAGCGTGGCGAGCAAACGATGCTGCTGCTCAACCGCCGGGGCTTTTCGAGCTTCGTCGCTTGCCGCGCCTGCGGCGAGCGGATCGAGTGCCGCGACTGCGCGGTGACGCTGACCTACCACCGCCGCGATCGCCGCCTGCTCTGCCACTACTGCAACTACGCCGAGCCGATCCCCTCGCGCTGCCCCGCCTGCGGCAGCGAGCACATCAACTTTCTCGGGCAAGGCTCCGAGCGCGTGGAAGAAGAGCTGCGGCGCAACTTCCCCGAGGCGCGGGTGGCGCGGCTGGACCGCGACACCGTCACCAGCAAGCGCGCCTTCGAAAAAATCCTCTACGGCTTCCGTGACCACGCCTACGACATCCTCGTAGGTACACAGATGATCGCCAAGGGACACGACATCCCCAACGTCACGCTGGTGGGTATCGTTTCGGCCGACGTCGGGCTCGGCATGCCTGATTTCCGCGCCGCCGAGCGCACCTTCCAGTTGCTGACGCAGGCCGCCGGGCGGGCTGGCCGAGGCGATGTGCCGGGACAAGTAATCATCCAGACGCTGAATCCCGACCACTACGCGATTCGCTTCGCATCCGGGCAAGACTACGAAGGCTTTTTCGCCAAAGAGCTGCAGTTCCGCCGGCTGATGCGCTACCCGCCGTTCTCCGCGCTGGCCAACGTGCTGGTACGCGCCGAAAAGAAGGAGAACGCGCTGCGGTTGGCGGGCGAGTTGTCGCAGGTGCTGAATCCGCCGCCGCCGGAGTTGAAGACAATGGGGCCGGCCGAGGCCCCGGTGCCGAAGCTGAAGCGCGAGTACCGCTACCAGATGCTGATCAAGGCCGCCAGCCGCGTTGTGCTGCGCGAACATCTCGCCCGGTTGCGCGACCACGCGCTCCAGCAGCGCTGGCCGCCCACCGCGCTCGTAATTGACGTTGACCCGCTCAGTCTGCTCTAATCGCCGCTAGTGCAACCGTTCGAGGCCGTTGACGAAAACCTGCGGCGGGCGATGCAGTGCTTTGCCGGAGCGGCCCCGGATAGCGAGGTCCGGGAGTTACACGGCGTGCTGATCACGAACGCCGCCGTCGAATCCCCCGTGTTCAATGCCGCGTTCCTGCTGCGCCCGGTGGCGGATGACCCGGTGGAGCTGGACCGCCGGGTGGCTATTGCCAAGGTCTACTACGCCGCGCGTGGACTCGATTGGTCATTCTGGATCTGCGAAGACCTGCTGCCGCACGCAAGCCGCCGCCAGGCCGCCGGCATCCTCGAGCGGCGCGGCCTGCGAGCTGTTACCGCCTGCCCGGGAATGATCGCCGACCACTTGGAGCCCCCGCGACAGGAGTGTCCGGACCTCGACTGCCGGCCGGTCGACGACGCGGAAACCCGGCTTGCCTTCTGCCACATCACGAGCATCAGCTTCCGGATCCCGTTCGGCACGTCACTGGCGATCTATGATTCACCGGTCACCTGGAATTCCGGATTCACCGCCTATATCGGTTACCGCGACGGAATCCCGATGGCGACCGCCGCGACGCTGGAAGCCGGGGGCGTGATCGGGCTCTACAGCGTGGCCACGCTGCCCGAGTATCAGGGCCAGGGCATCGGCGAGGCAATCACGCGCTACGCGGTGGACCGCGCGCGGGACAGCTCCGTCTGCCAGCAGATCGTGCTGCAGTCAACCAGCCAGGGCGGCGCGCTCTACCGCCGGCTCGGGTTCCGGGAAGTGACCCGCATTAGCGTTTACGCATCCACATGACCACTGACCCACTGCCCTACCGCGCCACGCCCGCCGCCGCGCGCTACGAGCGCTTGAAGCCGCTGCCGGTGACGGTGATGCTCGATCAGGTGCGCAGCCTGTACAACGTCGGCGCGTTCTTCCGCACCGCCGACGGCGCCGGCATCGAGCGCTTGATTCTTACCGGCATCACCGGGCATCCGCCGAACAACGCAATCGAGAAGACGGCCCTGGGCGCCGAGGACAGCATCCACTGGGAGCACTACTGGAATCCGCTGCCGGTGCTCGGCAAACTGCGCGGGCGCGCCTATGAGATCGCCGCCGTCGAGACCAGCCTCCACGCCGTCGACCTCTACGACTGGCAACCCGCCTTCCCGCTGTGTCTGGTCTTCGGCCACGAGGTGGACGGTATCCGCCAGGAGGTGCTCGAGGGGTGCGACACGCACGTTCGAATTCCGATGCTGGGGCGCAAGCGCTCGCTCAACGTGGCCACCGCCGGCGGCGTGATGCTCTACGAGTTGCTGCGCAAGTACCGCGAACTGTCGGAGAATGCGGGAGTATGACTCCGACAGGCCGAATTCTAGCCGCCGCTCTCTTACTGGCGTCCCCCCTCGCCGCGCAACATACCAGGACGATGTTCCCGGCCGTCCGCGGCACCGTCGAAATGGTGGGCGCGGCCAACAACTTCGAGGTGGAAGCCGGCTACCGGCTGCTTGAGCAGGGTGGCAACGCGGTGGACGCGGGTGTCGCGGCGGTGCTGGCCGCCACCGTGACCGAACAGTCGCGCTTCGGGCTCGGCGGCGAGATGCCGCTGCTGATCAAGATGCGCGGCAAGAAGGTGCGGCTCATCAGCGGCGTGGGCGTTGCCCCGACCGGCGCCACGGTCGAGTTCTACCGCAACCGGAAACCGGAACCGTGGGAAAAGGCCGGCCGGCACGCACCCATCCCCTCGGCGGGCATCCGCGCCGCGGCCACCCCGGGCGTTTTCGACGGGCTGCTCGTGGCGCTCACCAAGTACGGAACCAAGTCGTTCGCCGAGGTCGCCGCTCCGGCGATCGACTACGCCAAAAACGGCTTCCCGCTGCCGGAAGAGTTTGCGTCGTTTCTTGCTCGCGATCAGCAGATCCTCTCGCTCTGGCCCGTCTCCTACAAGTTCTATTTCCCGCGAGGGCGCGTGCCGCGGCGCGGTGACGTGGCCCGCTACAAAAACCTCGCCCGCACGCTCGAGAGCCTGGTGAAGGCCGAGCGCCGCGCCAAGGGCAACCGCGGGAAGAAGCTGCAAGCGGTCCGGGACCTGTTCTACCGGGGCAAGATCGCGCAAAAGATCGCCGCGTTCTGCGCGGCCAACGGCGGGCTGATCACTGCCGCCGACATGGCCGGGTTTGAGGCCACCATCGAGCGCCCGGTGCGGGGCGAATACCGCGGCTACACCGTCTACAAGCCGGGCTTCTGGTCGCAGGGGCCGGTGCTGATCGAGGCGCTCAACATCCTCGAGGGCTACGACCTGCGAGCAATGGGCCACAACAGCGCCGATTACCTGCATACGCTCGTCGAAGCAATGAAGCTCGCCATGGCCGACCGCGACCGTTACTACGGCGATCCGGCGAAGGCCGAGGTGCCGGCCGAGCGCTTGCTCTCCAAGGAGTACGCCGCCGAGCGCCGCCGCCTGATTGACCCGAAGAGAGCCTCGACGGAGCACCGCCCGGGGACGATACTTCCGCCGCTCGATCTTTCCTCCGGCGTAAATCCGGAATCGGTGGCCGGCGAGCGCCAGTGGGTTTCCGATACAACCTGCGTGAACGTGGTGGACCGGAAGGGCAACGTCTTTTCGGCGACCCCGTCGGGCGCGTGGCTGCCCTCGGTGATCGCCGGCGACACGGGCATCCCGCTGAGCACCCGCCTCCAGTCGTTCGTACTGACGGCCGGGCACGCCAACCGGATTGAGCCGGGCAAACGCCCGCGCATCACGCTGAGCCCGACCATCGTTACGCGCGGCGGCAAACCGTTTCTCGCGATGTCAACGCCCGGTGGCGACAATCAGGATCAAGCGGCGCTGCAAGTGTTCCTCAACATCACCGCGTTCGGCATGACCCCGCAGGAGGCGGTGGAAGCGCCGCGGTTCCAGTCCTATCATCTTTATGGATCTTTCGGCGCGCACGTGTTTACGCCGGCCGGGCTCGCCCTGGAGGACCGCGTACCGGCGCAGGTTGCCAAGGAACTCGAACGCCGCGGGCACCGGCTCAGCGTGCGCGGCCCGTGGAGCAATTCCGCCTCGCCGACCGTCATCATGATCACCCACGACGCTCTGCACGGCGGCGCCGATCCGCGGCGCGCGCGCTTCATCTTCGGCCGCTGAACGGCGGCGGGCGGGAGCGTTACTGTGTCCCGATGCCGAGCTTCCTCTTTTCGGCGTCGATAGCCAACCGCAACGTCTTGGAGCGGTCGAGCTCGGCTTTGAGCTGTTCGCGCAGGCTCTCCACCGAGGTCGCCAAGTCCCGCACCTGGGCGATAGACTCGGACGACTGGGGAGCAACGGCCGGTTCGGCGCCGACATAGCGGGCAATCTCGGAAACCGGCGTGGCCCCCGTACCGGCCAGCACGAGATTGAACTCTACGTCGCCCGTGCGCCGCTGATATACGAGGCTGCCGCTCGAAAGGTCCTCGGGCGTCA
>Ga0114931_10010190_pt1 | contig 11203 bp, 10 predicted proteins | sample 2SBtaG_FD_89579 | JGI IMG/M metagenome (GOLD analysis project Ga0114931, IMG submission 89579) | Deep subsurface microbial communities from Kolumbo volcano to uncover new lineages of life (NeLLi) - 2SBTROV14_V59a metaG | ecosystem: Environmental > Aquatic > Marine > Volcanic | place: Kolumbo...
ATATATTTCTGATAAAATCATGAATTTTGATAAAAAAGAAATTGATATTCTTGCTTTTAATAATAGATTGAATGATTATTATGTGGGGTACCTTGTTAATTGTCATGCCGCGCGTATGTCTGAACATAACATTGAATCTAATGAAAATATTATATGTAGATATAACATATCAAATGTAGGTAGAATTGATATGGAAATAAATGTATTAAATATATTGAACAAATTAGTAAATAATCGTGTCGAAAAGACTAAAGTATTTAACGAAACTGAAAAGACCAAAATAATATTTTGGGAAACTAAGACTTATGAGTATAGAAAATTACTCGATCTAGTGGGGTACAATGATACGGTCGATGAAATATCTGAAATTGCGGCGCTAGATTCTAAGTATGATTTTATTAAAATTCTGGGCGCGGGAGTTAAGGGAAAGACGTATCTAGTACACTACAAAGAACTAAATCAATTTAGGGCAATAAAATTAATGGAAGCATATGCTGGTGGAGAAAGAATAGGATTAAGTTATCCGGAAGAAGCAAAAATTTATGCAAAAATGGAAAGTGCTAGGTGTGAAAATATTGTTAGAGTATATGATTCAGGCAATAATTTAGTCAAAAGCAAAATCCTATTGAGGTCTGGAGAAAAAATAATTGACAGAGGCTATAGGTATGCTATAGTGATGGAATATGTAGATGGAAAAACATTAAGAGAAATTTCAGATTCAAGATTAGATGCTGATAAAGTGCTGGATATTTCTTCTCAAATATTTAATGGAATATACACCATGTACAGTAATAATATAGTGCACGGAGATCTAAACCTCGATAACATAAAGATAAATTCTGATAATATTGTTAAAATATTAGATTTCGGAATTGCAGGTCATCTTAATCAAAAGAAATCTGAGCTTTCACGCAGATATGGGGCTCCAAAAGGTTCATTAGCATCAGATTTATTTTCCTTAGGACTGATAATACCAAGACTTTACTTAGGGAAACACTTCGTATCACCTCATTTAGATAAAGAAAAAATAGACAGTTATGCGGAAAGAGTAAATAGTTTAAAAAAAGAAATATTATCAGAGGGAAAAATAACAGAAAAATACCAAACAAAAATAAAAGAAAAACTACCAATAGAACTTCAAGGAATAGTAAAATCATGCCTAGAAAGCGGAAATGAAATAGAAAAGGTAAAAGGAGAATTCTTAAAATCAAAAGAAGAACTCAAATATTATTTTATGGATAAAAACATACTAATAGATAGAATTAACGAATTGGAAAATGAAAATAAAAAATTGAGAGGATCTATTTAATAATTTCTTTCAATTCCATCAAGTTATGAATCTCGATGTCGAATAATGTTTTATCGACTTCTTTGTTATCTGGATTAAAGAATATTGCAACACAACCAACCTCTTTTGCAGGAGCCATATCTTTAGGAACCGAATTGCCAATATAATAGGAATTTTCAGGAGTAAATCCTTCTTTTTTTATTATTTGCTTTAGAATCTTTGGAGAGGGTTTACTCTCATTAAAATATTCTACAGAATACACTTTTTCAAACTTGTCCTTTACGTTAATAATCTCAAGTGTTCTATTAAGTGCATGTAAAGGTGTATTTGAATAAGCAACAAGCTTAAATTTACCCTTGAGTTCTTCAAGAATTTCTATTCCGTCATGCGGTTCAATTATACCTTCAGGATTAATTGAATTAATTATATCAAAATACTCTTGTCTTGTAAATCCTAGTTTTTGAAGAATGTAAACAGATGTTTCGCTTTTCTCTTTAGGTAACCTTAGTTTTGCCTTAGGAATCATTTCCCTTGCTTCTTCAATTGAAACATTGTGTCTTTTCGCGATCTCCTTAATCTGTGCTTCTTTTCTCTTCTGAAGAAGTAATTCCTCTTTTTCTAGTACTCCATCTACGTCAAAAATTATTAATTTCATTGTTTATCCTCTAAAACAGACAAATTCTTGCTTACGATTGCCTCAGAAAAGTCGTTTATACAATCAAGAATTAATTTAATTTCGTCTATTCATATTTGTTCTTTAAGTGTAAAATTCTCTTTCTGAATTTTTTTTACTAGTAGATACCTTTCTCTAACCATTTCTAAGTCAAATTTTTTTTTGTGTAGACAAACAAACATCTTGTCTAACATTTCAAATATTTCCTTTGCATATTTTTTTGTCTTTGCACTAAGGCCATTTTCCTCTATCCTTTCACTAAAGTGCCTGATTTTATCAATGATTTTATCAATTGTCATATACAGAGAATACAAGTTTTGTTTTTGAAACAATTCTCCATCAATTGATTGCAATTCTCTTAAGTAATAATTAATAAATTTAGCAATGTTATCATGGTGTAAATACATTTTTTCAGTTAATTCTTCTTTACTATATTCCTCATTTAAAACTGCGTTAATCATTTCTTTTATCAAAAAGTATATTCTCTTCTCTATTCTTTCGAGATTCATACTTTCATCTTTGATAAAACATTCAATTATTGTTTTTTTATCTGTTTGAGAGATTATTTCCCAGCCAAGATTTCTTGTTACAATTTTTTTAATGATTTTTTGAAGAGGTTTTTCCTTGCCGGACTTATTGTCTAATATTTCTTTTTGATTATGGATAAGTGTTATTTTTGAATATCCTGCTTTTGTTATTACTGCAAAATGCCTAGCAAGATCATGATATGTAAACTTATCTATGTTTAGAACAATCTTTTTCTCTACTTCTTTTCTGTTAGCAAGACCTAACGTTATGAATTTTTCTTCCTCAACAACTTCCAGTTCATCCCCTTTTTGTATGTTGTTATTTTTTGCCTACTTTGAAGGCAAACTCACTGTCAAGGTATTTGTTCCAACACGATTTACTTTTCTTTTCATGATAAAGAGAATTATATCTCTATTTATATATTTTTCTAAAAGTAATTACATAATTATTTGTAATAATTATAATTGACGAAAGTATATATATTTGACCAAATATACTTACTAATACGATGTTTGCGAACACACGTTTGGAAATCTTCCAAAAAAATCGCAAAGACACCAAAAACTTTGACAAAAAATCAAAGTTCATGAAAAATCAACAATCGAGGAGGTAAAAACTATGGCAATAAAAGAAAGGGACATCAAAATGATTAGTCACTTCAGGAATAATGCCAGACAAAGTTTGACTAATTTGAGTAAAATGACAAAGATACCTGTAAGCACTATCTTTGACAAACTGAAAGAATACGAAGAAAATAGTCTGATAAAAAAACACACATCATTACTAGACTTCAAAAAACTAGGATATGATATAAGAACACAAATTTTGCTTACCGCAGGAACGGAAGGTAGAGAAAAACTACAGAAATTCCTAATGATGCATCCAAGAGTGAACACAATTTACAGAATCAATAACGGTTTTGACTTTTTAATTGAAGGAATTTTTAGAAACATGATTGAACTTGATTCATTTGGAGTAGAACTTGATGCGCAAAAACCTCTTGATAAAAAAGAGTTTTTCATAATGGAAGAAATGAAGCGCGAAGAATTTCTTTCATACAAGGAGAATTTAGGGATACAAAGATGATTTACGAATCTTTTCCGGAGAAACAAAAAAAGTTACGAAGAAAATGGTGGGTTATTCGAAAATGAAGCAAACAGATATTAAAATAATACAGCATCTCAGAAACAATGCAAGAAATTCAATTACAAAGATTAGCAGAAAAACAGGAATACCGACATCAACAGTTTTTGTCAAACTCAAAGACCTTGAGAAAGACATCATAAAAAAATATACTGCCTTACTTGATTATTCAAAAATCGGTTATCATGACTGGCATAAAACTGCAGTCAAACTTGAAGGAGGACACCAACAAGACTTCGAAGACTATGTTTACAGTCACGAAAACATTAATTCAGTTTATGAAATCAATGGAGGCTTTCATTATTTGATTGAAAGCGTTCACAAAAATATTCGTGACTACATGGATTTCATAAAAGAAATGCAGACAAAGTTTGATGTTGAGGAAATGAAACAATTCCAAATCATCAGAGACATAAAAAGGGAAGCACTAGTTATTCCTGACTAGAATTCTCTAATAAATTAAAACAAAATGAAAAAATTCGCTACAAAGTAGCGGGAGCTATGTAAAAATGACAACAAAAAAACCAGAATACCTTCTAACAATGGGGATGGTTCCATTGTTAATGAACAGATACAACTTAGACCTAGGCATAGAATCACAAAATGACGTTGATAAAATTGAACTAGATTTTGCAATTGCCTTAGGAGAGCGTTTAGGGGATGTTTTTGATTATAAAATCCTCGAAAGACAAAAAATTGAGAACTTAATGAAAGACGCAGTCTCAAATAAAAACGGATTGCCAAAGATAATGCTTGATGATGTCTACTTTCAAGACTTAAAAGTAGATGACAAAATAAGCATCACTCGTTTAGTGTGGGATGTAAATAACTTTAACAATAAAGTACTTGGACCAAGAAATGGATACGATTCCTTAGAAAAACAGATATCAAATATGGGAAATTCTTACGAAGGAAAAGAAGTAAGTCTAATTGATATAGGAGCATTTGAAGGAGAATCCTTAATTGGAACAAAAAACAGCATTGTAAATCTTCTTGATGCCAAAGGAGTCAAGACGAAAAGAATCTATCTTAGCGTTGTAAACAAAGAAGCTAGAGAAAAAATCGAAGCAAGAGGAATTGAGCTAGTCACAAAAAATACAGATTACGATATTACTAATGGAGATTGGTTGGAATCCAGAGACTTACTCGGATTTGATGGAAGAAAAATATCCAGAGAGCCATTCAATCTTAGTAATGGAACACATGTTTTTGCTAGATACATTCAGGATGAAGGGACACTGAAAAAAGGTGCAAATATTCAGGATCCGAGAATGGCAAAAGATGTTTTGTCAACATGCATGAAGTATAACGGATTGATTAAAGATGCAATTACTGGTGCAGGATACAACGTGCTAGAAGGGACAATAAACTCTGACAATAGATTGTACACATTGGGTTTTACTAAGGTGAAAAAATGAATACAAAAACAGTTGTAATTACTGGAAATGATTTAACAATTGAAGAATTTGTAAAAATTGCTAGACATAGATGCAAAGTTGTCCTATCAAAAGATGCAGAACAACGAATCACTAAATGCAGAACTGTTGTTGAAGATCTTGTAGAAAAAGACGAAGTTGTTTATGGTCTTACAACTGGTTTTGGTTCACTTGCAAATGTAAAGATATCTCAAGAAGATACAGAACTACTTCAGAAAAATCTTGCAATGAGTCATGCAGCAGGAGTAGGAAAACCATTTCAGGAAGAATATGTAAGAGGAGCAATTCTTTTGCGAATAAACACATTTGCTAAAGGATACTCAGGTATAAGACTTCAAACTGTCAATATGCTTGTTGAAATGTTGAATAGAAATGTGTTTCCATTTGTACCAGAAAAAGGTTCAGTAGGTTCAAGCGGAGACCTTGCACCACTATCACACATAATTATTGTGATGTTAGGTATGGGAGAATGCATTGTTAGCAAAAAACGTGTTTCAGCAAAATATGCTCTTAATAAGGCAGGTCTTAAACCAATTGTACTTTCAAGTAAAGAAGGACTCGCATTAAATAATGGAACGCCAGTTATGACAAGTATTGCGGCATTTGCAATTCATGAAGCAGAGAAATTATTCGAATGTAATCTTCTCAGTGCAACAATGTCAATCGCAGCACTAAAATCAAACTCCAGTTTTTTATTTAGAGGAGTACACGATGTAAGACCTCATGTTGGACAAAAATTTGTTGCAAAAAAGATGAGAGAATTCCTAAGCGACAGCGAATTAATGGATTCAATTAAGAGTAAAGTGCAAGATGCTTATAGCGTCAGAGTGACACCAGTAGTAATGGGTGCATCATTAGATGCAATAAATTATGCGAAAGAAAAAGTGCTCATTGAAATGAACTCTGCAACAGACAATCCGCTCATTTTTGGAAACAAAGCATACTCCGCAGCAAATTTTCATGGGCAACCAATAGGTCTTGCAATGGATTTTTTGGCAATAGCAGTGAGTGAACTTGGAAATATTGCTGACAGAAGAATATTCAAAATGTTAGACTGTAATTCAAGTGATGGTTTGCCTGCGTTTTTAATAAATGGCTCAGGTTTAAACAATGGTCTTATGATTTCCCAGTATACAACTGCTGCACTAGTTTCAGAAAATAAAATACTTTGTCATCCGTCTAGTGTAGACTCTATTCCAACATGTGCAAATCAAGAAGATCACGTAAGTATGGCAACAACTGCAGCAAGAAAAGTTATGGATGTAATTAGTAATACAAGAAAAGTAATTGCAATAGAATTTTTGGCAGCTGCTCAAGCAATTGATTTGAGAAAAGAATTTGCCGGAGAAAAAATAATGGAAGTTCAAAAAATTATCAGAAAAAAAATTCAGTTCATAAAAGAAGACAGGGTTCTGTATTATGATATAGAAAAAATGGAAGAAATGATTATGAAAAATGAATTAAGAACGGAGGAGACAAAATGAGTAAACCAAAAATCAAAATAGCAAAAGGAATGAGGGATACATTCGGAAAGGAAGCAATTCTTAGAAACAATGTAAGAAACAAACTAAGACTGATATTCGAAAAATATGGATACAATCCTATAGAAACTCCAATTATTGAAACAGTAGAAACACTTGGATATAAAGGTGGTGGAGAAATTCAAAAAGAAGTATTTAGATTAAGTGACCAAGGCAAAAGAGACTTAGCATTAAGATTCGATCACACAGTTCCTCTTGGAAGATTCTTTGCAACTAATGACATAAAACTACCATTCAAAAGATATGCAATGGGAGAAGTATTCAGAGATGGACCGATTCAGGTAGAACAGGGAAGATATAGATCATTCACCCAATGCGATGTAGATGTACTAGGTGTAAAAGATATGAGTGCGGAAGTAGAACTATTTGCCTTAGCAAAAGAAACTTTCCAAACACTTGGACTTGGAGGAGTAGACGTTAAAATAAACAACAGAAAACTTCTCAACGGAGTTCTTGAATACTCTGGAGTACCTCAGGAAGCAAAAATTAGAACTATAACGGCTTTGGATAAACTTGACAAAGTAGGACTGACAAATGTAGTAAGTGAGTTAACAAATTTAGATTTGTACAAAACTCCTCTGAAACTTTCAAATGAATCCTTGAAAGAAATCGGAGATGCATACAAAGAAAATGTAGATTTGCCTGAAGGTTTGGCAAAAAAAATCTTTGGAGAAATTGGAGAAAAAGGATTGCAAAGTGTTTATTCAGCAATTGTGAACTCAAATGACATAGTAGAGCTCACATCAAAACTTGATGTTTACGAAAATACAGGTGGAAAAGCAATAAAACCTGAATCGGTAGAGAAACTAGTAGAAGCAATTCAACCTGCAGAAACAAACATTGAAACCTACAACAAACTCAAGAAATTGCTCGGAGAAAATGAAGGTCTGGCAGAAGTCAAAGAAATACTTGACTACTCAAATGAACTAGAGCTCGATTTCATTAAATTTGAACCATCTTTAGCAAGAGGACTAGATTATTACACCAGTACAACTCTAGAAGTCTACCTGAAAGACAAAAACATAATCAACTCTGCAATTATGGCAGGCGGAAGATTTGATGACATGGTAGGAGACTTCAAAGGAGAAGGAATAGAAGTTCCTGCATTCGGAGCATCATTCGGTCTTGAAAGATTAACAAAAACAATGATGGAACAAACAGACAACCTTGTTTCAAACACAACACAGATTTACTTGATACCAATAGGCAATACAAAAAAAGATACATTCAAAAATGCTCAGAGTCTTAGAGGATACGGACTAAATGTAGATATGACGTTAGACCCAAATGTTAAACCTAAAAAAGCTCTTAGATATGCAGAAAAATCTGGAATCAAATATGTAGGTTTTGTAGGTGAAGATGAAGTCAGAACGAATTCAATCACTATTAAGAACTTAGAGACAGGAAAACAGGAAAACATGGATTTAGGTTTAGCATATGTGAGCATAGCATGTGATACAGGAAGATTCCTAAGATAAAATGATTGAAAGCAATGTTTCAAAGCAATCATATGAATTGCTATTTGAAGCAATAAATGTTGGTTCAAAAACACATTTGAAAGAAACACTTGAATACTTACTCCCCTCCAAAAAAATCGCTGATTCAAATATTGGAAAAAAACAAATCCAATATTTTGAGTCAGTTAATTTGATTCAACAACCTTATTCAAATATTGTTGAAATCGGTTGTGGAGATGGAGAACTAACAAAAATTTTATCAGAAGAATTTCCAGAATCAAACATAATTGGCGTTGACAGAAACAAAGATTTGATTGAAAAAAACAAAAGAAAATTTAATCAAAAAAATATTCAGTTTATATGTGAAGATATACAAAATGAATCAAAAAAATATTTTGGAGATTTGGTTGTTGGACTGCATACTTGTGGAGATTTAACGGATGAATCAATAGATATTGTTATTCTATCGAATTCAGACATTATTATTACTCCTTGTTGTTATGGAAAATTAACAAAGAACCGATATGAGTATTCAAAAAACAATGAAAATATAATTTCAAAAGTAAAAAAACTTGAAGGACTGCAAAAACAAGGACGAGAGACTTATACAGATTTGATTAGAGAATCGTACCGATTACTCATAAATATTGATAGAGGGTTGAAACTCAAAACATACGGTTTTGATGCAGAAATTGTTCGTCTCATTCCTCAAAAACAAATTATAAAAAACAAGAAACAACGTTTATCAACTTTAAATCAAACAATTATAGGAACAAAACAGTGGTAGTTGTGTAATGGTAGCATAGGAGCCTGTGGAGCTCCGGGCGCGGGTTCGATTCCCGCCTACCGCTCTTCAAAATAAACTATTAAATTGAGTAAGGAGAAAAAATGAATTTATTAGAAAAACTTAAACAAATAAAAAATGAAACTAATGTTGTCGAAACATTCAGAAAAGGAGAGAAAAATTGCGAATTTATTATATATGATGTAGATGGCAGTTCATTAATTATGAAATATTCCGATAGTAAAGAAGGTATTGAAGAAATAAATGAAAATATTTTAGGATACAAGTTATCCAAAAAGTACCCTTCCCTAAAAAAAATATTTCCGAATATTGTTGAGACAAATGAAAAGTATATTGTATTGGAATATTTAGGAGAACCTATAAAGACAAAAAATATTTCACAATTTGAAGTATTGAGTGCTATAAAAAATACAATAAATTCAGTTTATAAAACTAAAATAAGGAGCATTGATGAAAATAAAGAAGCAATAAAATACATAATAAATCATGAAACTAGTTACTTAGAAAAATTTTTACTACCAAATAATTTTGGAAACAAGGAAATGGTTAAAGACTTGAATAATTTGGATTTTTCCTTCGTAAATAGTAGTAGTACTATTTGTACAAAAGACTTCACTCCAGACAATGTGTTTATTTATAATAATGGATTTAAATATATTGATCCAAAAAGAAATATTATAGGTCCGCCTTTTATAGATTTGGGAATGCTAGGAACCTCATATGACAAGATATATCAAATGAGCGAAAATAAAGACTTTTATAATAGTTTATTGTCCTTTTCAAAATCAAATGATAAACAAATGAATTATGTAGGTGAAGAAACTGAAAGATTATTCAAACTAGGTTCGCTAAGACAGTATATTTTGTCTGCAAAATTCGGTTTATTCCCTCAAAATAATCCGACAAAAGTAAATTATTGTATAAATCAAGCAAAAAAAATAATTGAAGAATTAAAATGAAAATAAAAAATATTTTTATCGATTTGGATGGAACCTTACTAAATGATAATAATGAAGTAATTGAAGATTTGAAAAAAGTTATTAGAAATAACTCTTCAATTATTGGACTGGCAACCAACAGAAGTTATGATTTCTGCAAACCCATAATTGATGATTTAAATTTAACAGGATTAAATATTCTTGAAGATGGGGCAATAATAAAAGAAAATGGTGAAAATATAGCTTATACAAGTCCAAAAAATGTTTGGGTTGCAAGAACAGAAATATTTGAATATCTCGACAGAATGGGGGTTAATTACAATCAAACTCGAAAAGAATATCTTCTAAGTATACATATTAGAGATGAGAATTATAAAAAAAATTCTAAATTGATGAAAAAATTAAATGAACCAATCATGAAAATTTTGAACAAACATGATTTAGAAGGATATGATACTGGAATGTTTAATTTTGTAATAAAGGAAAAACATATTAGTAAAGGAAACTCCTTAGAACTTCTTGAAGATATTTGGAAAATAAGATTAGATCAAACATTAACAATTGGCGATGGAATTAATGACATTCTTATGCTTTCTAATTCAAAATATTCTGCCACAGTAAATAATGGGATAAAACAAGTAAAAAATATTGTTGATTTTGTATCAAAATATGATAGGGGAGAAGGTGTGTTAGATATACTAACTAATTATGCGATGTTAAAATGAAATCACTAATACTATTGGATATTGATGGAACTCTGTATGATAAAAAGTATGGGGTAAACGACTTAGATTTGTCGTCAACAATAGATGCTTTGCAAAAAAAAGGATGCGTATTTGCTCTAAATTCTAACAGATCAATAGAAGACATGACTCCAGTCCAAAAAGAATTCTTAATTAAAGGACCTATAATTGCAGAAAATGGCTCTATAATAAAATGTCGCGATAAAGAATTTGTACTTACAAAAACCGGAAATATCGAAAAATTGAAGCAGACTGTGAAAGAAATAATAACAAATATTAATTCAAAGGTAGATATTCAGGAAAGTGACACTGTAAGTCAAATCAGGAATGAATCCTTCGAATCAAAAAATAAACAGAAATTAGTAATTTTCAACAAATTCAGAAGACTAACATTGAGCATACACGTGAAAAGATATGTACATAATAAAATAGAGAAAGATGTCGATTTTGCAAAGAAAATAGTTAACAAAATAAACGAAACAGAAAAAATAATGAATGAATACGATGTCACTTATTCAAATGCTTTCGGAAATATTCTGATTTTTCCAAAAGATACAAATAAATTAATTGGATTTTTGGAATTGAAATACAAATTTTTCAAGGATTATGAAACAATATTTATTGGAGATGATTCGTTTGATGAGAAACTTG
>Ga0114931_10010191_pt1 | contig 11202 bp, 9 predicted proteins | sample 2SBtaG_FD_89579 | JGI IMG/M metagenome (GOLD analysis project Ga0114931, IMG submission 89579) | Deep subsurface microbial communities from Kolumbo volcano to uncover new lineages of life (NeLLi) - 2SBTROV14_V59a metaG | ecosystem: Environmental > Aquatic > Marine > Volcanic | place: Kolumbo...
CTATTGCAGAGCGGCTCGATGTTCCTACGCTCGAGAGACCCATGCAGATACCGGCGTTCCGCGCCTCGTTGTCTGCGTCTGCCCTCCAGATGCCGGAGAACAGCTGCTAACACCCATGCCGTGCCCGCCCCTCCCGGAGCTGCCGCAGGCGAAGACGACGTGGCCCAGCGCTACGACCAGTCGGCGGAGACCGAGGGGGACGACAGTCTCTCGATCGCCGGCTGGAAGACGATCGCCATGCACGGCAGGGAAGCGGGTGAGCAGATGCGGCAGCTCGTCCAGTCTCTCCGCCTCGAGCCGGAGCTCGCCCGGCTGCTGGAGCTTGCTGGGCGCTGGCATGACGCGGGCAAGGCGCACGAGGTGTTCCAGAGGGCCATCAAGGACCAGGCGCGCGCGACTGCCGGTGAGCTCGGAGCGCGGCTTGACCTGGCGAAGGCGCCGGGTGACGCCTGGAACCGACCGCCCTATCCCGAGCGGAAGGGCTTCCGTCACGAGCTCGCGAGCACGCTAGCGCTGTTCGAGCTGCTCCGGCGCGCGGCCCCGACGCACCCGGCGCTACTCGGTCCCCACGTCGAGCTCATGCAGGCGCTGGGCGAGACGCTGCCCGAGCTGGACGCGGAGCTGCGCGTGCCGGCGGACCACCCGCTGGCGGTCGAGATCGCCGCCCTCGAGCCGGAAGAGTTCGACCTCGTCGCGTTCCTGGTGTGCGCGCACCATGGCAAGGTCCGCTGCGCCTGGACGGGCACGCCGCACGACCAAGAACGGGGAATGGGCGACATCCACGGCGTGCGCGAGGGCGATCAGATTCCGGCATTCGAGCTGTGCGACGCCCGGGGCGAGCGTTGCGAGCTACCAGCGCTCGAGCTTTCGCTTTCTCCGGCAGAAATGGGCCTCGGAAGGCTCTACGGCGCTTCGTGGACCGAGCGCGTGAGCCGGCTCCGCGAAAGACATGGACCGTTCAAGCTGGCGTATCTCGAAGCACTGCTCCGCGCCGCCGACGCGAGAGCGTCGCGGCTTTCGACCGTGGAGGACGCATGACCCTACACGTCCACGCACTGGCGGGCTGCGCGCCGACGCCACTCGCCCACTATCTGAAGGCCCTCGCCGTGCTCCGGCTCGTGGCCGAGCAGAAGGACAATTCCGCGCGTGGCTTCTGGAAGAACGACGTCTTCCATCTGGCGACGGTGCTGGACCGGAACGAGCTCACGCGCTTCTTTCTGGACGAGTACATACCGACGCCGCTGGTGGCTCCGTGGAACGGTGGGAGCGGCTTCTACCCGAAGGACAACAAGTCCGGATTCGAGCCGATGTCTCGCGCCGATGCCCCGCGGTTTGCGGACTACCGGAGCGCCATCGCCTTGGCCCGGGAGCTGGTCGGCGAGCGGAAAGAGCGACCAGCCGGCGACGACAAGGTCGAGATGATCCGGCGGGCGCGGTCCGCGTGGAGCGGTTCGCTGCTGGATTGGCTGGGCGCTGCGCTGGTGCTGACGGAGGGCAAACGACCGCTACAGTACCCCGCGCTGCTCGGCACGGGCGGAAACGACGGTCGGCTCGACTTCACCAACAACCAGATGCAGCGGCTGGTGGAGCTGTTCGACCTCGACAGCGGCGCCCCGCGTGCCGGGAGCGACGCGCTGCTCGAGGCAGCTCTGTTCGGAACGAGCACGCACGGCCTGCAGAGCTTTTCCGTGGGACAGTTCTACCCAGGGGCCGCCGGCGGCGCGAACGCGAGCAGCGGGTTCAGCGGGAGTTCCCTGGTCGATCCTTGGGACTTCGTCTTGATGCTCGAGGGGGCCGTGACGCTGGAGGTCGCCGCAGTGAGGCGGCTCGATGCCCACGGGCTCACGCAGGCGGCAGCGCCCTTCGCTGTGCAATCCCAGGCCGAAGGCTACGCCAGCGCGGCGCCCTCCGACGAGTCGGCGCGCGGCGAGCAGTGGATGCCGCTCTGGGAGCGACCGGCGTCACTGGCGGACGTGCATGCGCTCTTCGTCGAAGGGCGCATGCAGACCGGTCGCCACCGCGCCAGGCGGGCACTCGACGCGGCACGGGCCGTCTCCCTGTTGGGCGTTTCCCGGAGCGTCACGGCCTTCGAGCGGTTCGCTTTCGCCGAGCGCAATGGGCAGTCCAATCTGGCCGTTCCCGTCGGGCGTTGGCGCGTCGAGCCGCAGCCTCGCGTGCGCCTGCTCGAGGAGATCGATCAGTGGGCCGGACTGCTCCGCAGTCGCTCGAGTGGCAACGGTGCTCCGGCGTCGCTGGCGCAGGCGGCGCACAGAATCGATAGCGCGATGTTCAATGTGTGCCGGGAGACACGGCCGGCGCGCTGGGCTGCACTGCTCGAGGAGCTTGCTGCGGCGGAAGACTTGCTCGTGGCGCGACCGAGGTCGGCGGTCGAGCTGCGTCTGCAGCCCTTGCCACGACTGTCGCCGGACTGGATGGTCGCTGCCAACGACGACAGCGCGGAGTTCAGGCTGGCTGCAGCCGTTGCGTCGCAGTACGCGCCAGGAGACCAGAAGCGCGCCACCGAGCAGCGCTTGGGCCCGATCCGCGCCAACTGTCTACCCCTCGAGCCGCAGCACTTCCGGCGCTTCAACGCGAACGCGCACGGCCTCGTGCAGGATCCCGCGGTGGTGTGGCAGGGCCGCGACACCGTCGTGGATCTCGCTGCCATCGTGCTGCGACGGATCACCGATGCCGGCCGCAAGTGGCACGAGGGCTTCCCGCTGCGCGGCGTCGTTCCGGCGCGCCTCGACGACGTGGACGCCTTCCTCACCGGGCAGCTCGACACGCGCCGCCTGGGCCGCCTCGCCCGCGGCCTGATGGCGCTCGACTGGCGGAAGAAGGATGGAATCGAAGCGGCTAGCGTTTGGGCATGGGAGCGGGCGGAGCTCGCGTCCTCCGCGCCGCTCTTCGCCCTGTTCCGCCTGCTGTACGCGGAGCCCGGTCGTGACTTTTCGCTGCGGCCGGATCCCGCGCCGGTGCGTCTGCTCGTTGGCGGACGTCTGGAGGACGCGGCGCGAGCAGCGCTGGCGCGCCACGGTGCGCTCGGGCTCCGGCCCAAGCTGCGCCATGTGGTTGGCGATGCGGGCCTTGCCAATAGACTGGCTGCAGCGATCGCGTTCCCGATCTCCAACTACGACCGCGAGTGTCTGCTCGATCAAATCGCAAAACGTACCCGCAGCGATGGTGCTGTGGCGAGCTGAGGTGCTGCCGAGCGCCACGACCACGAAGGAGAAGCCATGAGCCTGGATCTGTCAGCCGTCCTGCCCCAGCAGGAACCCCGTCCCAACCGCATCCTCGTGGAAGCCGACCTGAAGCCTGTTCAGGGCTCCCGCTTCCAGCCCACCGGATTCCCCGATCTCGGCGCCGCCGTCTTCGACACGCACGACGGTACCCGCCTGCTGGTCGAGAGCCCGCAGAGCATGGCCAACCGGCTCGAGACGGTGTGCTGGGATCCGGCGGAGCGCGAGCTGGTGCCGGAGCTGAAGGGATTGTCCTACGTCCGGGTCGAGCAGGACGGGGCCTACCTGACGAGCTCGATCACGGAAGCGCACCGGCTGAACTCGCCGTACATCCTGGAGGGCAAGGACAAGGCGTTCTTCCAGCAGCTCAAGCAGGAGACCGAAGGCTTCGCGAAGGGACCGCTCGACACCCGCCGGCTGGCGGCTGTCATCCTGAAGTACGACGCCAACGCCCTGATCCACGGCCTGTTTCTCGCGAAGAGCGATCTGGCTGGCGGGCGCCTCCGCGTCCCACGCGCACTGTCCGCCTTCGTCGAGGCCGAAGGGGTCCGCGTCGCCGCGTCCGGCGGCGTGAAGAACGATCAAGTAGACCCACAAGGAGACACGAAGAAGGGGTTCGGCAACGTGCCCTTCCAACGCGACGAATACACGGCCGAGAAGATCACTGCCTACTTCAACGTCGACCTCGCGCAGATCCGCGGCTACGGCCTCGGCCCCGAGGGCGAGCGACTCCTGACCGCGCTGGCGCTCTACAAGATCGAGAAGCTTCTGGACGGTCATCTCCGGTTCCGTACCGCGTGCGACCTCGAAGCCGTAGGAGCGCCGCGCGTGACACGTCCGGAGGGTTTCGCGCTGCCCAGCCTCGGTGCGCTGCGCGAGGCGCTTCCCGGGTTCGTGCAAGGCTGTGCTCCCCGATTCGCCGGCGACAACGGCGTCACCCGCATCACCTACGCGGCCTGACCATGCTGCGCCTTGCGTTCGAATTCCCTGCGGGTCGTTACCATGCCACGCCCTGGGGGCGGCACGTCAACGAGGGGGTGGTCGAATGGCCCCCGAGTCCGTGGCGTGTGATACGCGCCTTCATCGCGACCGGCTTCAACAAGCTCGGCTGGACGGACGTGCCGGCGGACGCCACCGCGCTCGTCGAGCGACTTTGCCTGGAGCCGCCGGAGTACTGGCTCCCTCCGGCGGCTGGCGCGCACACGCGCCACTACATGCCTGTCTACAAGGGATCGGCAGACAAGGTCATCGACGCCTTCGCCTACGTCGGTACGGGAATCGGCGCCGAGCTGGGCCTGGAGTGGCCGGTCGAGCTGACCGAGGAAGAGGAGCGGGTCCTGGATGTGCTCCTGCTGCGGTTCACCTATCTAGGGCGCGCGGAGTCCTGGGTGGATGCGCGGCGGGTTGGAGCGATGCCGGAGGGGCTCCAGCGCTGCGCACAGTCGGAGGCCGCGCCCGGGCGTGGCTACGAGCGCATCGAGCTGCTCGCGCCCATGCCCGCGGAGGAGTACGCGCGCTGGCGGGTTGCCGCGTTCGAGCGGGAGCACGAGTCCTTACTGGCCGCCGAGCGCGAACGAGCCGAGAAGAAGAACAAGGCGCCGCCAAAGAAGCTCGGCAAGAAGCAGCTCGCCCGGATCGACGAGATCATCCCACCGACGCTTCTCGATGCGCTCCGGGTGGACACGGCGAGTCTCCAGAAGGCGGGCTGGAACCAGCCGCCGGGCGCGCGCGCGCTGTCCTACTGGCGCCCGGAGGACGCGCTGGGACACACGGTGGCCACGCAGTCGCGTCCGCAGACGCGGAAACCGGTCGACACTGCGCTCCTGGCCATATCGTCCGACACAGCGAACGGCGAAGCGCTACCGGCGTTGACCGATGCCGTACGGCGCGCGGAGATGATGCACAGGACGCTCGTCTCCGATGCATCGAAGCACGGTGTCGGCCCTCTCAGCTGCCTCACAGGCAAGGACTCGATGCAGCAACCGCTCTCCGGTCACCGCCATGCCCACATCATTCCCCTGGCTCTCGACGGTGGGCCGACCCGGATTGATCACTTCCTCGTTCACGCCCCGATGGGTTTCGACCCGGCCGCGCTGGTGGCGCTTCGCAGGGCGCGCAAAACCTACGCCAAGAATCTGCCGACACTCTTCCTGACCCTTGCCGGCCTGGGCCAACGTCGTGACTTCGAGCAGCTCGTGCCGCACGTGGGGCGCGCAATATCGTGGCTGAGCGCGACGCCCTTCGTCCCGCCGCGGCATCTCAAGCCACGAGGCGCCAATTCGCTTGAAGGACAGATCCGCGCGGAGCTCGAGTCGCGGCGACTGCCGATGCCCGCGAGCATCGAGGTGGAAATCGAGCGCGGCGACCAGCGCGAGTACGCCGAGCTGTCCGCGTTCTGGTCGCTCTGGCGCCACCGCGCTCCGACCGTCGCACTCGGTGCAGGCGGAACTGTCGATTCAGCGCCGTCACCGCGGCTCTCCACGCGCTGGCGACACTTCCGCCGCGAGCGGGCCCGCGACAACAGGCGCCCGCCGGTGGCGGCGGGGTTTGGCCTGCGCCTCGTGTTCGACCAGCCCGTCCGCGGTCCGATCGCCCTCGGCTACGCATCGCATTTCGGGCTCGGGTTGTTCAGACCCGAGAGCACGGCTGCAACGGCGGCAGTCGCTGCGGAGTAGGTGAGGATCATGCCGCTCCATGACGGCAATCCCCTCGCGTTGCAAGCGAGCTCCAGGACGGAGCGTTCACCCGGCGAGCAGACTCTGCACGCGCAGCTCCCGCGCGAGCACGTGGTCCAGGAATCGTTCAAGCTTCAGGCGCGCGACCCGACCCGCGGGTTTTCCGAAGCGGTGGCGGGCGGGCGAGCGCGTGACGCCCGCGGCGTCGGTCCACGGATATTCGCAGTTCGCGTTGGCTCTGCCCGCTACGGAGGGGTTGAGCGATTCCACTGCCGTGGCGGTTCGCTCGACGCTGCGCAGCACGCGGCCGAGGTCCTGGCGGCTGACGAGTCCCATGCGTCTGCGGACACTGGCGTCCGCGAGCAGTGCAGTCCGGATGCGTGGAAAGCCGGTCGAGAAGGCGTTGTGCACCGTTCTGAACGTGCCGAATCGCTGTGCGTAGCCCTTCGCTGTCTTCTCGACCGCCATCTGCAGGGCGTGGAGGATCTGGCAGTTGTCGCAGCGGCTGGCTTCGAGGCGGATTGCCGCTTCGAGGTCGCTGCGTGCCTGCACGAAGAAGGCTCGTTCCAGCGTCACGCCGATTTCTTGTCGCGGCGTTCGATTCGCTCGGCGCTCCGCCAGGAGCCCCAGCCGCGGGGTAGTGCCGCGCGCCGCTCTTCGGAGGGGTGGATCAGTGCAATCTGCGAGGGGTAGTGGACGCCTTCCGACGGATCAGGCGCGAACGCGAACGGCAGCACCCCGTCGCCCGGGAACACGTCCTCGTCGATGTGGACGATGCGGATGGTGCGCTTGTTTGGAAACACGTAGCTGGTGCGGATGGACGGTGTCTCCGCCTGGCTTGCTCGCGCGAGGCGATGCGCCTCCTCGTCGACCGAGAGCCTTGCTGTGGAAGAAGGCCGAGCGGTTCGCGGCTTTGACATGAGGAGATTCTAGCATGAAGGCCAACGAAGCACCGGACCGTGCCCCCGCCTCCGCCCGCGCCAAACCCCTCCCGCACCGCCCGCCGCCGTCCACTCTGCCCGAGCTCGTGCCCGCGCGCATGGTGAACGAGGTCCTGTACTGCGAGCGGCTGATGGCGCTAGAGTGGGTGCAGGGGGAGTTCGCGGACAACTACTTCACGGTCGACGGGCGCGCGGCGCACAAGCGGGCCGACAAGCCGGGGCGAGGGCTTCCGGCGCCGCCCGAACGCGATGACGACGAGGGCGACGACGAGACGCCCGCCGACGCCGCTCGGGCCGACGGCGGCGACGAGCCCTACCAGGCGCGTTCCGTGTGGCTCTCGTCCGAGCGGCTCGGACTGACGGCGAAGATCGACGTGGTCGACGTGGGGCAGGGCGGCCGTGTGATGCCCGTCGAGTACAAGCGCGGCAAACGACCAGCGGTGGCACAGGGCGCGTACCTGCCCGAGCGCGCGCAGCTCGGCGCGCAGGTGCTCCTGCTGCGCGACGCGGGCTACGGCTGTGACGAGGCGGCCATCTACTACGCGGCCGCGCGCCAGCGCGTACCGATCGCGATCGACGCGGAGCTCGAAGCCACGACGCTGCGCGCTATCGCGCGCGCGAGAGAGATCGCGCAGCAGGACGAGCTACCGCCGCCGCTCGAGGACAATCCCAAGTGCACCGGCTGCTCGCTGGTTGGCATCTGCCTGCCCGACGAGGTAACGCTGCTGAAGACGCTCGAGCGCGGCGCGCCACCCGAGCCCGAGGCAGAGCCAGCGCCCGAGGGGTTCGACTGGCGCGGCTACGCGCCGGACATGTACGGCCCGATGGAGAAGGATCCGTGGGGCCTTGCCGGCGATCCGCCCGCGGAGGAGCCGGCAGAGCTGCGACGCCTCCACCCCGCTCGCGACGATCGCCTGCCGGTGTACGTGCAGGAGCAGGGTGCCCGCATCGCGCTCGACGGCGAGCGGATCTGCATCCGGCGGCCGAAAGAAAAGGCGGTGGAGTCGCGGCTGGTGAACACCTCGCAGGTCTCGCTGTTCGGCAACGTCCAGTTCACGTCGCAGGCGCTGCGCGCGCTGCTGGAGCGAGGCATACCTGTCTCGTTCTTCACCTATGGCGGCTGGCTGGTCGGGCGCGCCACGGGGCACGACTCGAAGAACGTCCAGCTGCGCCTCGCCCAGTACGCCGGCGCCACGGATCCCGCGACCTGCCTGCGCCTCGCGCAGGGCTTCGTTACCTCCAAGATCCTCAACTGTCGCACGTTGCTCCGCCGAAACCACCGCGCTCCCGACGCCACCGTGCTCTTCGAGCTGAAGCAGCTCGCCCGCAAGGCGGGGGAGGTGGGCTCGCTCGAGAGCCTGCTCGGCATCGAGGGCACCGCCGCGCGCGTCTACTTCGGCGCGTTCACCGGCATGCTCAAGGACGAGCCCGGCATCCGCGACGCCTTCGAGCTCGACGGTCGCAACCGCCGCCCGCCGCGCGATCCCATCAACGCGCTGCTCTCGTTCTGCTACGCGCTCCTGGTGAAGGACTTCAACGTCACGCTCGCCGCCGTCGGTCTCGACCCGCTGCTGGGCTTCTACCACCAGCCCCGCTTCGGCCGGCCAGCACTCGCGCTGGATCTGATGGAGGAGTTCCGCCCGTTCGTGGCCGACTCGGTGGTGGTGAGCGCGATCAACAACGGCGAAGTCCAGCCCGATGACTTCGTGCGCACAGCCGTGGCCGTCTCGATCAAGCAGCCCGCCCGGCGCCGCCTGATCCTCGCCTACGAGCGGCGCATGGATCACCTCGTGACGCACCCAACCTTCGGCTACCGCATCAGCTACCGCCGCGTGCTCGAGGTGCAGGCGCGCCTGCTCGGCCGGCTGCTTCTCGGCGAGATCAACCAATACCCCGCGTTCCGCACGCGCTAGCCCCCAACCCAACGCGAGGCACCCGATGCGTCAGACCTACATCGTCAGCTACGACATCTCGAACCCCAAGCGCCTGCGCAAGGTGTTCAAGCTGATGCGCGGCTACGGCGACCACCTCCAGCTCTCGGTCTTCGAGTGCGAGCTCAGCCGCCGGGAGCTGGTCGAGCTGCGCTCGCGCCTCGGGGATATCATCCACAACGATCAGGACCAGGTGCTGTTCGTCGACGTGGGCCCCGTTGAAGGCCGCGGCAGCACGTCCATCCGCTCGCTCGGCCGCACCTACACCCATCCCGAGCGCCATGCCATCGTCGCCTAGCGTTGCCTCTGGTCCCGAGGGCGGCGCATCGTGCGTGACGCCGGCCACGTACGCCGATACGATCGAGCGGTCCGGCGCCGCCCGGATCCCCGCCAGCGCTCGCAAAGCGCCCAGTTCCCTGAAAACAAGCCCGTTGCCGGTCGGCGACAGTCCGGCAACGCCCAGAATGGAGACCCGGATCACGCCCCGGACCGAACCGCTCGCCATCCACTTGCCAAACCCCCGGATTCGCCCGCAGACTCCGGGGTCCCTCTCCGCCGCGTTCGCGCGGCGGCCCCGTTGAAGCCAGTGTTCCGCGGCCCGCCAGGGTCACTCCCTGGCCACTCTCCGCCGCGTTCGCGCGGCGGCCCCGTTGAAGCCCGATCGCTCGGGTCAGTGCTACGAAGCCTCTCACCTCTCCGCCGCGTTCGCGCGGCGGCCCCGTTGAAGCAGGCCACCCGCTCCGCCGTCCAGACGATCGCTACGTCCTCTCCGCCGCGTTCGCGCGGCGGCCCCGTTGAAGCGCAAACTCGGAGTATGGCAAGCAAAACTACTGCTACTCTCTCCGTCGCGTTCGCGCGGCGGCCCCGTTGAAGCTCCGGCACGGCGCCCGCGAACGCCTCGACCTGGTTCCTCTCCGCCGCGTTCGCGCGGCGGCCCCGTTGAAGCGCGGCCAGATTCATACCTGAGCCGATGTCCACCATCTCTCCGCCGCGTTCGCGCGGCGGCCCCGTTGAAGCGCGACCACCTCCTCGAACGTCTGTCTGGTGAACTGGACTCTCCGCCGCGTTCGCGCGGCGGCCCCGTTGAAGCAGCAATTGGACGAGGCGGATAGTCTCGGCATCCCGACTCTCCGCCGCGTTCGCGCGGCGGCCCCGTTGAAGCCTGTCCGGCTGTACGCACGCAGGCGAATCAACGCACCTCTCCGCCGCGTTCGCGCGGCGGCCCCGTTGAAGCTGTGCATCAAGGATCAGAATCATGTCCGAATGGGCAGCTCTCCGCCGCGTTCGCGCGGCGGCCCCGTTGAAGCACATCGGTGGGCGGGGCAAACGGCCTGCCGTTCTGCGACTCTCCGCCGCGTTCGCGCGGCGGCCCCGTTGAAGCCATTGCACGCGCATACTTCGCTTCCGGCAGGTAGTAGCTCTCCGCCGCGTTCGCGCGGCGGCCCCGTTGAAGCCGCACCGAACAGCAACGCCAGCCCGACCGCGAGCGACCCCTCTCCGCCGCGTTCGCGCGGCGGCCCCGTTGAAGCGTCCTCTTCGAGGCAAATGATGCTGCCACGCGCAGCTCTCCGCCGCGTTCGCGCGGCGGCCCCGTTGAAGCGGGGCCTTGGGGGCCTTGGGGGCCGCCTTGACGGCAGCTCTCCGCCGCGTTCGCGCGGCGGCCCCGTTGAAGCCCCGCCCAGATAGCGGCTGCACAGGGCGCCGAAATAGCTCTCCGCCGCGTTCGCGCGGCGGCCCCGTTGAAGCGACGCCAACACGCGGTCGACTAGTCGTGCGTCTACCGCCTCTCCGCCGCGTTCGCGCGGCGGCCCCGTTGAAGCCAGTGCTAATCGGGGTTTTCGCGGTGGTACCCTCGGCTCTCCGCCGCGTTCGCGCGGCGGCCCCGTTGAAGCCGGGTCTCCGACGTCCCCAACGATGACGTAGTACCCGCCTCTCCGCCGCGTTCGCGCGGCGGCCCCGTTGAAGCTTCAGCGCCTACAGCAACCACCAGGCCGCTGCGAGGGCTCTCCGCCGCGTTCGCGCGGCGGCCCCGTTGAAGCGGCAACCAGACCGCCAAAGTGGCGGCGGATGCGGAGCTCTCCGCCGCGTTCGCGCGGCGGCCCCGTTGAAGCCTGGTTCCCTACGCGCCGATCAGCTACCTGCTCACACTCTCCGCCGCGTTCGCGCGGCGGCCCCGTTGAAGCACGCGCTGGATAGGGATAGACGGCGAGGGGGTAGGCCTCTCCGCCGCGTTCGCGCGGCGGCCCCGTTGAAGCGAGCCAGACCACTGACAACCTCCGTGACGCTCCTGGATCTCTCCGCCGCGTTCGCGCGGCGGCCCCGTTGAAGCCCGCACCCGAAGCACCCGAGACCGTGGTCGAAGAGACCTCTCCGCCGCGTTCGCGCGGCGGCCCCGTTGAAGCAACTGCCACGACGC
>Ga0114931_10010192_pt1 | contig 11201 bp, 11 predicted proteins | sample 2SBtaG_FD_89579 | JGI IMG/M metagenome (GOLD analysis project Ga0114931, IMG submission 89579) | Deep subsurface microbial communities from Kolumbo volcano to uncover new lineages of life (NeLLi) - 2SBTROV14_V59a metaG | ecosystem: Environmental > Aquatic > Marine > Volcanic | place: Kolumbo...
ACGCGAACCATCAGCGGCCGGGAATTGCACGCCATTCTGGAAGATGTCGCCGACAACCTGTTTCATAAGGATCCCTATTACCGGCAGGGCGGGGACATGGTCAGGGTGGCTGGCATGACCTATGCTTGTAATCTCTATGCAGACAGGGGACGTCGGATTTCCGGCATACGGCTCGATAATGGCGAATTGCTCGAGGCCGGCAAGAGCTACAAGGTTTCCGGGTGGGCTTCCGTTGCCAGTGAATTGTCAGGAAAACCAATTTGGGATATCGTTTCAACCTATTTAAAGAACAACAGGTGAATAATTTTAGATCTTTCGGCCACTTCAGTATCATTACAGTGTGCTTCAAGGATTAAGAATTGTCGATGATATGGAGGAATAGATATTGATGGAACTCAGGAAAAGAAAGCCGGGTTATTTTCTTGTCACCTGTCGCGGCTGGTCCGCGTCTTTATGGCTGGAAAATTTTATTATTCAACGTGATCAGATAATCTAAGGAAAGATGCCGATAACGGAACAATATCTTGATGCAGTTTTTCAGACTGGCCTATTGAATCAATATCGAAAACAGCATAATAATTTGCAGGCAACATTCACGAACTTCCGGAATGAAAAAAACGGGTTTTTCTGCATTTCTATATTAATTCCGATATTCATGGCAAAGTAACCGATACAGGTTGCGACATGAGTTTTATATGACTTCATCAGCACATTGAAAACACAAAAATTATCCAGACAAATTGAGTTGGCCAACGAGTTCTATGAGAATTCCGATTTAGTACAGGCAAAACGAATTTGCCTGAAGGTTTTGAAAAAAAAACCGAATTGTCCGGAAATTCTACATTGCCTCGGACTGATTCACTTCCAGGAACATGATTTTGACGCAGCCGCCGCCTGGTTATTGAGAGCCGTCTCACAGCGTCAGGATCCTCATTGGCAGAGAAATCTTGCCAGCGCCTGTTTCAAGAAAGGCGATTTAAGCAGAGCCGAACGCATCCTGTGGAAAATAGTGCATAGCGACGAGGATTTTGCCGACGCATACCATTTGTTAGGAGAAATATATTTTCGTCTTGGTGACGAAGAAAGGGCTGAGAAATATTATCTTCATGCGTTGACGCTGGAGCCAGATCTGATGGCCGCCTATCTCGGCTTGGGATTGATATTGACCAGGCGGGGATTTATCCAGGCATCGATTGCCGCCTTTCAGCATATGCTGAAATTCAGGATCAGTGATGAACTACGCGCCCATGTGCTGCACGCTTTGGCTGCATCCTTTCTATTACAGGGAAGGGTAAAGGAAACGCTGGATTGTCTGACAAATGCAATGCAGTTGAAAGAAGATTTTCACCAGGCACACAGTGCATTTCTGGCGACTTTGAATTATCTTTATGGCTTTGAGGGTGACAGGGTTTTCGCCAATTATCTGCAATTCAACTTGAAGCATGTGTTGATGCTGGATAACATTACCACCATCTATGGCAATACGGCAGACCCGCATCGAAAATTGAAAATAGGCTATGTTTCGCCTGATTTTCGCAATCACGCATTATTTAATTTCATTGCACCGGTTTTTCGTAATTTTTCACAGCGGAATTTTTCCATTTACTGTTATTTCAATCATACAGAAAGTGACACAGGAACGGAGACACTGAAAAAAAATATCGCCAACTGGATAGATTCCGCAAATCTTTCAGATCAGGATCTGGCGCGGCGTATCGCTGCCGATCAGATCGATATTCTGGTGGATCTGGCGGGGCATACAGTCGGTAATCGCCTGTTGACTTTTGCCAGAAAGCCGGCGCCAGTCCAGATTACTTTTGCCGGCTATCCCGGTACGACAGGATTGACCGCCATGGACTATCGCATAACCGATCCTCAACTGGACCCTCCGGGAATGACGGAACAGATTCATACGGAACAATTGCTATATCTTCCATCGACAGCCTTTTTCTGCCCTCCATCCATATCGCCAGAGGTCAACTCATTGCCGGCTCTGGCATCGGAAGTTTTTATTCTGGGGTCTTTCAATCAGGCGTATAAAGTTACCGACGATGTGATTACAGTCTGGGCGGCGATTCTCCAGCGCATAAAAAACTCCCGGCTGTATATGTTGATTGGCGATGCCGAAAATGAACTGATTCAGAAAAAATACCTGGAGAAATTCGTTGCCGCGGGTGCACAAGCCGGGCAACTGATTTTTTTTGGCAAACAGCCACTGGACAAATATCTGCAGTTGCACCACAAAATCGATCTATGTCTGGATACTTTCCCTTATAACGGTGGTACGACAACCCATTACAGTCTCTGGATGGGGGTGCCGGTCGTGACTCTGGCTGGTAATACGCCTTGTTCTCGGGTTGGTGTGACCATTCTGACGGCTGCTGATCAGCAACAGTGCATTACATCGAGTGCCGAGGATTATATTAACCAGTGTGTGTATTTCGCTGAAAATCTGCCGCAACTGGCCAACCTCCGTAAGACCCTCAGGGAAACGATGGCGCAGTCGTGTATCCGCGATGAGCAGGGGTTTGTCAGTGAACTCGAGGCCGCCTATCGACGGGTCTGGCAAAAATGGTGTGTAGAGCACGGTGCGGCAGGCGAATCGGGATGCAATGAATAAAACAATAAGCCTGCTGAAGCCGGATATGGTTGTTGCCGGAGACATGCTGCCATGGCTGGAAAAAATCGATACCAATCGCTGGTATACGAACTTCGGCCCTTTGAGTGCTGAATTTGAGCGGGCATTGAGTCGGGAGCTGGGCGTCGGAGACAAACATTTGACTGTCACGGCAAGTGGTACTTCTGCCTTGCAATTGAGCCTCGAGGCGTTGGGTTTGCCAGATAAGGGGCTGGTTTTGATGCCAGCGTTGACCTTTCCTGCAACTGCTGTCGCAGTCATCAGGGCCGGTCTCCGGCCTGTGATTGCCGATGTCGATTTACAAACATGGCTGCTGACGCCGGAAACAGCGTACCAGGCCATGGCGAAACTCGCTATCAAGGCTGTTGTGCCGGTTTCAGCATTTGGAGTCTCTCAGAGCGCTGCATGCTGGGACAGGTTTACTGAAGCAACCGGCATTCCGGTCGTAATCGATGCTGCCGGAGCGTTTGGTAATCAGGATACTGGAAGAACTACAAGCGTCATTTTCAGCTTGCACAGCACAAAAGCACTTTCATCGGGTGAAGGCGGTGTGGTTGTCTGTGCAGATGAAAAAAAGATCGAACAAATCAGGAACAGGGCCAATTTCGGTATCGATCGTTCCCGGTCAGGACTGATGACGACATTCGGTTTAAACGCCAAGCTCAGTGAATATCATGCTGCCGTCGGACTGGCCAATCTTGCCAGGTGGCAGAAGCAGAAAACAAAGCGGCGCGCATTGCTGGCTGCATACCGGAATAAGATCAAAATGATGCCCTTGTCAGTACAATTTCAGAGGGGGCAGGAAGGCAGTATTCTGTCTATCTTTAATGTTCGTTTTACCTCAGAGAACGATGTCGCCGCATTGAAGGCGTTTTTATGGGACAAAAATATCGAGACAAGGCGTTGGTACTATCCGTTGATTCCCGCACATCCTGTCTTTTCGGATTTACCATGCATGGATTCACTGGCTAATTCGAGGCTTTTGTCAAATCAATTGCTGGGTCTGCCATTCCATCTGGATTTGACTCACCAGGAACTGGATTTGGTCTGTGAGTCTCTGGCACTGTATCACCGGGAGATAGTGTGTTGAAACTGGCGATCATGCAACCCTATCTGTTTCCCTATATGGGCTATTTTCAGCTGATCGATACTGTGGATCATTTTATTCTTTATGATGATGTCAATTACATGAAAGGGAAATGGATCAATCGCAACAGAATTATTGTCAATAATCGCATTCATCGTTTTACCGTTCCGCTCAGTAAAAGCAGCCAGAACAAATTGATCAGAGAGATTCAGCTTCTGGAAGACAATACCTGGAAAGCAAGGTTGTTGAAGACCATTGCCTTTGCCTATGGCAGGGCGCCCGAGTTCGACAAGGTGTTTCCGCTCATCGAAGATATCATCATGAACGACGAACAGAACCTGTCGGCATTCATCCACCACAGTTTACAGGCCCTATGCGCATTCATGGGCATAGCCACAATAATTTCCTGCTCTTCGAGTTTGCAGAATACCTGTTTTGATGACAGGGGGGAAGACAGAATCCTCAATATTTGCCTGGCTGAGCAGGCAACCGGCTACGTCAATTTGTGCAATGGTAAAGATCTTTACAATCGACACCGCTTTGTCAGCAGGGGGATCGATTTGCAGTTCCTCTCTCTCCAGAGAGGGCATTTGTATAGACAGTTCAATGGTCCTTTTTATGCGGATCTGTCCATTATCGATGTCTTGATGTTCAACGACCAACACAACTTGCAGCAGTTGCTTGCAGCTAATATACTGGATTGATAGCCATGGCAAAAGTAATTATATTTGGAACCCTAGATAGCGCAGAACTGGCGCATTTTTATTTGACCCGGGATACGGATCATGAAGTCGTGGCCTTTACCGTGACGGAAGAGTATCTCGGCGAAGATTCCTTTGTCGGTCTTCCGGTGTTGCCTTTTGAGTCCCTTGAGAGTGTCTACTCACCGCAACAGGTGTCCTTGTTTGCACCGATGACTGCCAAGGGTATGAATACCCACCGACAGACGGTGTTTCAAAATATCAAGGACAAGGGCTACGCGATGATTTCCTATATCAGTTCCAAGGCATCGGTATTCAATAACCAGATTGGGGAAAACTGTTTCATTCTGGAAGACAATACCATACAGCCCTTTGTCAGCATAGGCGATAATGTGGTGCTGTGGAGTGGCAATCATCTGGGGCATCACAGTCAAGTAAACAGTCATGTTTTTTTTACCTCTCAAGTGGTTCTTTCAGGGCATTGCAAGGTTGGGGAAAATGCCTTTTTTGGTGTCAATAGTTGTATCCGTGATGCAGTCACTGTTGGTGAAGGCGGTTTTATTGCGATGGGTGCAGTGGTGACCGGTGATACCGAGCCCTGGAGTGTCTACAAAGGCAATCCGGCCCAAAAAATGCGTATTCCCAGTAAAAAAGTATTGTAATGGCAGACTGGATCAAACGAGGTCTGGTTTTTTGTCCGCAACAGAACCGGGACTGGAATCAATCACACGCACAACTTCCCATCGTCGATCCACTTTCCGAGCAGGTCTGGCGTATATACTATTCCTGCCGGGACAGGGCAAACAACAGCCGCTTCAGTTATATTGAAGTGCAAGCTGGCAAACCCGAGCATGTTCTGCGGATAGCCGAGCAACCGTTGTTGCAGCTTGGTGATCTTGGCAGTTTTGACGAGTCCGGGCAAATGTGTGTCAGCGTCGTTGGACAAGCCGGTGTCAAATATCTCTACTATGCCGGCTGGAGTGAAAAGAGGCACGTTCCCTATCATAACGCCATTGGACTGGCGATCAGTCATGATGACGGCGTCACATTCAGGAAATATGCACCGGGGCCATTGCTGGATTCCAGGCCCTTTGAACCCTATTTTTCCGGTACTGCCTGTGTCAGAATCGAAAATGGCGTCTGGCGGATGTGGTATCAGTCCTGTACCCGCTGGCAGCTCATCAAGGATCGGCCCGAACCCTTTTACCATATTAAATATGCTGAATCAGACGATGGAATTCACTGGCATAGGGAGGGACGGATTGCCATCGATTACAAGGACTCATCCGAGGCCGGGATCTGCAGTGCAAGCATTCTCCTGGAAGGACAGGTCTATAAAATGTGGTATTGCTTTCGGCAAGGGGAGGATTATCGTCATGACCGCAGCAGGAGTTATAGAATCGGATATGCAGAATCCAATGATGGCATCAGTTGGCAACGCATGGATGATCAGGCGAGTATCGATGTGTCGGAAAATGGCTGGGACAGTGAAATGTTGGCCTACCCCAACGTGATCAGCCATCGGGGCAGGAAATATTTGTTTTATAACGGCAACGGCTTTGGGCGTTGCGGCTTTGGTTATGCCATACAGGAGTAGTATATGAATGGTTTGGATATCATCGATGCGGATCAGCGTGGTTCGGCGGACCACTTTACAGAGGCAGGACAGAAACTGAAACAACGCATAGAAGATGGCAGGATCGTGATACTGAAAAACTGTTTTGCCGTGGATAGTCTGCTCGCACTGAAAAAAGCCGTACAGCATTGGGGGCAGCGACAGGCGGTTTTTCCTGCGGGCCGGTCGGCCAGTGTCGCCAACCTCAATTTTCATCGTATCGACGGTGCGGATATGCCGACCAGACTGCCGCATACTTTTCATCAGTACGGTTTTGGCAACCTGGACAAGCTGGACCCGGGCCTGCGTTCCGTACTGTATCAGGTTGCGGAACCCATGCTGGCTTTGCAAAATTCCGTGGCCGGTACCAACTATCAATTGTCCGACCCGGAAGTCAGGGTCAAATTTTTGCATTATCCTTCCGGTGGTGGCTATCTCGCCAACCACATTCATCCTCTGTTGCCGCAACGCGTTGGCCTGATTACCAGCTTGTCGGACTGGGAAGCTGATTACAGCGAAGGAGGCAATATTTTTTCAACCGATGCTGGTGATATCCATACCTCGCCCAGTCATCAAATCGGTGATGTACTGCTGTTCCGGTATGATATTCCGCATGAAATAGAACCGATAGATCCTCATCAAGTACTTGACTGGAATGCACTGGCCGGCAAGTGGAGTCTGGTGCTGGAACTGCTGTCTACCAATGCACTTTCAGATGCTATTTAGTTCCCGTCTATAAATGACGGGAACTAATCCGGCACAGGGATGTGCCGGCATAATCAATGGCCACAAGCCATTGATTATGAAGAAAACAGCAGATCGCATTTGCTGTTTTCTTTCTATAAACATCCCATGGATGGGGGTTTATAGACTCTAACTATTCAGTGAGCACCAGGAATGATTGAGCAAAAAAAATACCGATGTTCTCAATGTAATCAGTTCGCATTGCTGGCGAGCACGACATATTGGCAATGCCAGAGTTGCAAAAGCCTGTTTCGCTGTGTTGATGGTATCCCATGTTTTTACAGGGAGCAACGCCTGCATCAGCATGATCGAAAATTACGCGATGGTTTTTACAATGGTCTGATGGGACTGCTCTATCAGTTCATGATGCCTTTGCTAGTAATGCCGGCAAGACCGATGAAAATCAGCTGGAAACACTGGCTGTTTTATTTTTTTGTCTGGGCTGTTATTTTCCAGGCATTTGCAGGATTACTCAATGGAGAAGAGCTATTTGCGCTGCCCGGTTTATTTCGAGTTCTGACACTTTGCGTCATGGCATTGTTGTTTTACAGGCACACCTATTTGTTTTATCTGCTGCTGCTGGCTGTGCCGGTCAAACTGACATTGTGGAAATCTTCTTTTGTACCGGAGAAATCATTTGTCCAGATCCATAATGATTTATTGAAGGGTTTGAAAAAACGTGATGAGAGACTTGAAATACTCGATATTTCCACCGGCAGCTGCAATTCATTGATCAGACATGGCTGGCTGGATCTGCATGCCAACCTCACCGGACTGGATCTGTCGGAAGTGATGCTGAAGAAAGGTGTCAAACAGATCACGGCGCTGAATCGAGCGATGGATTTTGTCTTTGCTGAAGCTTCTGACCTGCCTTTCGCCTCGGATTTTTTTGATGTTACCTTGAATTATAGCGCCATAAACGGCTACGCCAATATCCGCCAGGCGCTTGTTGAAATGCTGCGCGTGACCAAAAAAGGAGGCATGATTCTGCTGTTCGACGAGAATCTGTATCTACAGGCTACTTCGATCGAGCGCCTGTATTTCAAAAAAGTACTTGCTGGGCACGATACGGTCGACCACTGCCCGCTGGAATTTCTCCCCGACGGTTTGCGGGATTTGCAGATGTATCAAGTCTATCCGTTCTATTTTTTACTTACAGCAATAAAGGACTGATCTCTATGGCAATGAAAGCAAAGATACTTTGTCTGCCAGGCGGCATGCCTCGTTCACTTGAGTATTTACGCTCAGTCGACCAAGGTGCCGTTGAAGTGATAGGTGCATCTTCCGAAAAATATGACGTATCTCGCAAATCTTATCAACAGTGGTATTATATTCCGCACATTACTCATCCTGATTTTGCCCAATCATTGATAGAGCTGGTTAAGTGGCAGCAAATCAGTCAGCTTTTTACTCCGCATCAGGTCATATGGAATTTTGTCCAAGAGTTGGTCCTCGAAAACGGACTGGAACTCACATTGGTCAATACACAGCCTATAGAAACGGAACTGCAGCCTTATCAAGAATATTTTGAGAGTGGACAAGAGTTGTTTGAAAGTACACTGCCATTAGCTGCAGCCTCCAGCGGCAAGAAAAAATTGTTACCGATACAATATGCCAGCCTGTTCAGGCACGCTCAAACAATTCCGGGCGAAACGGATGGGTCAAAAATTGCGGCACTCTGTGAGGTTATGCGCTATTGTCCACCCGGGGATATTATTGAGATCGGGGTGTTATGGGGTAAGTCGGCTTTTGTTCTCGCATATCTTGCAAAAAATTATTCCATTGGTCCGATCTTATGTATTGATCCATGGAACAGAAATTATTTACCTCAGGGTTCCGAGTTGTTGATGAAATATTCATCGAATACCCATGACATTAGTTCTGCGTTATCGATATTTCAAATGAATTTGTTACCATATGGTTGTGGTAATATAAACTATCGGCAATCACCTTCAAATGAAGCCTTTCGAGACTATTGTTCAAATTTTTTCGTAAAATCACAAGCCTTTGGTTTGACAATTTATAGCGGTTCGGTCGCCTTGTTGCATATTGATGGCAATCATGCCTACGAGTTTGTCAGGCAGGATTTGGCTCTTTGGCAAAAAAAAGTCTGTCCGGGGGGCTGGGTTGTGCTAGATGATTATTGTTGGATGTTTGGAAATGGTCCACAAAAGGCCGGTGATTCATTTATCCTGAATAACCGAGAAAGGATTCAATGCGCTTTTGTTATGGGTGGCGCATTGTTTTTCCAATTCAGAATCTGAGGTATTGAAACAATACTGTCGAATAACCTTCAAATAAGAAAAACATGGGGGTACTTGACTATTCTGGATTTCAAATGTCTGAATTATATCTTCGGTGGGGCCTTCCAGCATTTTTACCTTGTAATATCTTGCTGGGGCGAGGCTGGCACATGAAATACGCTTGACTATGCTGGAGATGTTTTTTTTCCCGGCCTGACTTTCTGCAATTCTGCAGCAATCTGCGGATAGACGATGTCTGGTCTGAAGTATGGACAATTCTGGATATTTGTTTTTATATGTTCCCTGACAGCCTGCAACAAATCGGTATCGGTCGCCAAGTGCACGGCTTTTTGCAGATACTCTTCTGTACTGTGGACAATCAGTCCCTCCAGGCCCGCACTGGTCAACATTGAAGCGGCAGTGTTGCACCTCCATCCCCGTCCCTGCAATGCAATGACAGGCACTCCCTGCCACAGGGCATTGAGAGTCGTCGAACCGCCGCTGTAGGGGAAGGTATCCAGGGCAATGTCCACAGCGGCATAACGGACCTTCATGATTTCCATGGGGGTATAGCCTTCCAGAATGACCCTGTCTTTGGCAATGCCATGTGCCGAAAAAGCCGCATAAATTTTTTTTCTGACACGCTGTCTGGATACTTCCTGGTTTTTTATGATGATTCTGGATTCGGGAACCTCGCGCAGGATTCTGCCCCATAAATTCAACAAGGGATCGTTGATTTTGAAAAAGGCATTGAAAGATGCAAAGGTGATGTAACCTTTTTTCTGGTAAGGCAGGGAACCGATTGCTGTCGTTCGCAACATCTGGTAAGCGCCATTGACGTCACAGGGAAGTCGGATTACCCTTTCGGTATAAAATTTTTCATCTTCCTGTGGCAGGGTAACGGTATCGGCAATGACATAATCGAAACTTTTCATGCCCGATGTTCCTGTCAGATTGAAATAGTTTATCTGCACTGGAGCGGGGCGATGAAAAAAAACATCCAGCCTGTTGTCTTCCCTGAGTCTGCCATTGAGGTCGAACAATATTTCTATCTGGTCATCGAGGACTTTCTGCTTAAGTTGCTCAAGTGTTGAATTTTTGACATTGTGAATAAAAATATTGCCTTGATCGCAGTTTTTCAGGTGCACACCGTCGAGGTGTAATTCGGAAAGGGAAAAATTATATAAAAAGACATCGATACCGGCTTCAGCAAAATTCTGCAGCATCGGAAAAATCGCCATTTCCCCAAAGACGGTGTTGGCATAGTTACAGAAAAGTCCGATGCTGAGTTTCCCGGCTGTGTCCCTGTCTCTGTTGTCAGATGGAGAAGGGGAGCGCGTTGTTTCGGTTTCATACAATTTCGCCCAGTTCCGGCTTTCCTCATAAAATTCCTGTTGTATATTGCGTGTGCTTGACAGCATGCAGCGTAGTATCAGGTTATGCGTGTGTGCATTGGGTGATTTGTACAGAAATTCTCGCGCCAGACTTTCCGCCCGTTGACTGTCACCCTCATCCAGATAGCTGATCACCAGGGATTCCAGGATTGCCTGTTCAGAGACTGCAAAACCTTTTATATGGGCAATGGCCCGGCGCAATGTATCGACGGATTGTTTGCCTTCGAAAAGAGTCAGTATTTCGTCACGTTCTTTGTGTGATAAATAGGGGTAGAGATTGTGAATTTCCGGTGACATGTGTCAGCATAATGCATGGTTGAGATATTAGGTCTATTTTAATACACAATGAACCGGCCTGTTAGCTGATGTTGATGGAAAAATTTCCTTTGGGAAGTGATGAATGAAGGCATCCTGGGCTTTTCAAGGTGGAAAACAGCCGGATCTTACATATACAGTTACAGTGGTGTTTCCTCAGCCTGCGGCAAAACCATGCCACAAGTTGCCGGAACCAGAGGAATAATACTTGTTTGAGCAGTGGAATTTTGACACTGACTTCCGGTGCAATATATAAATATATGATAGTATTGGTAAAATAATTATGGCATGGAAATAGCTAGGTAATTAGGCAATAGTTTCTGTTTGAATTACCAGGGGAAAAGATTATGCCACAGGTCATCAATACCAATATAAGTTCACTGAATGCACAGCGACAGTTGAACCGCTCGCAAATGGATCAGCAGACCGCCATGGAAAGACTGTCCTCCGGCTTGCGCATCAAC
>Ga0114931_10010193_pt1 | contig 11201 bp, 7 predicted proteins | sample 2SBtaG_FD_89579 | JGI IMG/M metagenome (GOLD analysis project Ga0114931, IMG submission 89579) | Deep subsurface microbial communities from Kolumbo volcano to uncover new lineages of life (NeLLi) - 2SBTROV14_V59a metaG | ecosystem: Environmental > Aquatic > Marine > Volcanic | place: Kolumbo...
CGAAGCAACTGCTTCCGCGGGCGGCGGCACCACCGATACCAATTCTTCGTCAACCATCGGCGCATTTGAGTATGCCCAACCGCCCGAGCAACCGGCAACCCTCATCGTTCGCAACGCGACACTCTGGACTTCTGGTCCGGCAGGAAATGTTGCGGAGGCGGATCTGCTGGTAAAGAGTGGCAAGATCGCCGGCGTAGGAAAAGGCTTGGAGGTACCCTCCGGTGCGGTCGTCATCGATGCCTCGGGCAAACATGTTACACCGGGTCTCATTGATGCCCACAGTCACTCAGGCATTTCACGCGGCATCAACGAGGTCGGCCAGGCAGTCACGGCCGAGGTCAGTGTTGCGGACGTCGTCAACAGTCACGATATCTCACTGTACCGCGAACTCGCGGGCGGCCTGACCACCATCAACCAATTGCATGGCTCGGCCAATCCCATCGGTGGTCAGAATTCGGTCCTCAAGTTACGCTGGGGCAGCCCGCCATCCGGACTCAGGTTCGAAGGCGCCATGCCTGGGATCAAGTTTGCGCTTGGCGAAAATGTGAAGCAGAGCAATTGGGGTGATAAGTACACCACCCGCTATCCGCAGACCAGAATGGGCGTCGAACAGCTCATCCGTGACCGTTTCAAGGCCGCTTTGGACTACGAAAAAAAATGGATGCGCTATCGGGGGCTAAAAAACAAAAAGGGAATGATCCCGCCCAGACGGGATCTGGAATTGGACGTTTTGCTGGAAATCCTGCGGGGGAAGAGGTTGGTACACTCGCACTCTTACCGCCAGGACGAAATTCTTATGCTCTTGCGCATCGCAGAAGACTTCGGTTTCAAGATCGGTACATTCCAACACGTCCTGGAAGGCTACAAAGTAGCCGACGCGCTAGCCCGTCACGGTGCAGGAGCCTCTACGTTCAGCGATTGGTGGGCTTACAAGTTCGAGGTGTATGATGCCATTCCCTACAACGGTGCTTTGATGCATGATGCCGGCGTGGTGGTTTCTTTCAACTCCGACAGCGGAGAGCTGGCAAGACGCTTGAACCTGGAAGCAGCTAAAGCCGTGAAATATGGCGGACTCACGCAGGAAGAAGCTCTCAAATTCGTGACCCTCAACCCCGCGAGGCAGCTTCACATCGACCACCGGGTGGGGTCGCTGGAGGTCGGCAAGGATGCTGATTTTGTAATTTGGAGCGGCAACCCGCTCTCGACTTACACGAAGTGCGAACAAACCTGGATAGACGGCCGCAAGTATTTCGACCTTGAGTTGGACCGACAAATGCGGCAACGAATCGCGACTGAACGTCAGCGTCTAATCCAGAAAATACTCTCGGAGACACCTCAGGAACCTCGAAAGTCAGGCTCACAGCTGACGATGGGCCGTTAGCCCCCGCACGTCTCACGGGACCTCAATTTTGATCATTTACGTGAGTAGAAAAAATGCTTGCTTACAAGAAACCAATCCTGACCAATCTTCTCGTTACAATGCTATGCCTGTGCGCGCCCTATACGCCGCATTCCTTCGCAGCATCGGACCAAGTTCCGGCGCCTAAGCAAACCAGGCCCATCGCTCTGTCCGGCGGAACCATTCACACTGTAAGTGGAGAAAATATCGCCGCTGGTACGGTACTTTTTGAAAAAGGCCGAATTACAGCGGTCGGTAAGGATCTCATCCTGCCTGATGGAACTGAAATCATTGACGTCTCCGGAAAGCATGTTTACCCCGGCCTTATTTCCACGAATACCGCTATCGGTCTGGTGGAAATTGCGGCTGTTCGCGCAACCAGAGACGTGAGTGAAGTAGGAGAAATCAACCCGGAAGTCCGCGCGCAAGCCGCCTTCAACCCGGATAGTGAAATTATTCCGGTGACCCGTGCAAACGGCGTGACACTGGCGTTGAGCGTACCCGGCGGTGGACTTATTTCAGGCACGTCTGCATTGATGATGCTGGACGGCTGGACCTGGGAAGACATGACTTTGAAAGCGCCCGTTGGACTGCATCTGTTCTGGCCGGAAATGGCAATCGATGAAGCGCTGGACACCAAATCGCAAAAGAAGCGAAAAGAAAAACGGGACAACAAGATTCGGAAAATTCGAGACACTTTCAGCGCCGCGCGAGCCTACATGAAGGCAAAAGATGCAGAGAGTAGCAGCGCTGTCCCGTACCACGATAGCGACACACGTCTGGAGGCCCTGCGGCCGGTACTCAAAAAAGAAATTCCCGTTTTTGTTCATGCGGACGGAATTCAGGAAATTCAGGCCGCCCTGGACTGGACCGCTGAGCAAGACCTCAGAGTCGTTCTCGTGGGTGGCTACGACGCCTGGCGGATCCCTGAGCGGCTCAAGCAACAACATGTTGCCGTTGTTGTCGCGGGCACGCAGCGCTTGCCGATGCGGCGCTGGGAAGACTATGATGCCCCGTTTACCCTGCCGGCCAGATTGCACGAGCTTGGCATCCCGTTTTGCATAGCCACGCAGGGTGGCAGTTTCATGACGCCACATGAAAGAAACCTACCCTATCATGCGGCCAACGCGGCAGCCTATGGCTTGCCGCGACAAGAAGCCCTAAAAGCCGTGACACTGTACCCGGCGCAGATCATGGGCGTGTCAGATCGTGTCGGCAGCATCGAGGTCTCGAAAGACGCAACCCTCATCGTTACCGATGGCGATCCGCTGGAGATAATGACTCATGTTGAAATGGAGTTTATCCAGGGTCGCAAGATAGACCTGAGCAGCCGGCATACAGAACTTTATGAAAAGTACCTGGAAAAATACCGGCGGTTGGGTTTGACCGGGAAAACACCGTAAAGGTACAGCTTCTGGAAAGGTGGGAAATCCTTTAACCTGATGAAAATCTTCGCGCACCGCGGCTCATCGCTTATTTGGCCTGAGAACACCCTGTCTGCCTTTGACCAGGCCCATGCCTGCGACGCCGCCGGATTCGAGACCGACCTACGGCTGTCTCATGACGGCGAAATCATTCTTTCCCATGATGACGAGTTAAGCCGGGTGGGCGTTAAGGGCAAGCGCATCAGCGCACTGAAGGCCGCGGACATTTGTCAGCTCACTATTTTCTCGGCAAACGGGCGATGCAAGGACAAGCTCATCACCCTCGAAAATTTGCTAACCCGCTACCCGGACAAGGACTACATTTTTGATTGTAAGATTGCAAACCCGCAGCTCATGGAAAAGCTGAAATCACTCCTGGAAACCCTGCATTTTCATGACAAAATCTGGTTTCTTTCGTGGAGTAGAAGTGCAGATGAATGTGTGCGAGACTTTTTTCCTGCAGCCCCTTTTTTCCCAAGGGAGAACCGAACACGCGCATGGGGACTGCTGAGTCTGATCGGATTGGGCAGGCTGGCTGAACCAACAAACACGATTCTGGCATTACCCGCCTATCATGCCGGGTTACCCCTGTTCGACACAAAACAAATTCGTTCGATGGAAGAGCGTGGCAAGCAGTTCATGGGCTACCTGGTAAACTCAAGAAGGGATTTCATCAGATGCGTCGAGAGCGGCGTGCGCCAGGTGCTGACGGACCGGCCGGACTTGATCTCCGGCTATCTCAGAGAGCGTCCGGCAGGCTAGCTGCGTTGCTTCGCCATGACATTGACATGCTGACTCCCTGCAGCCATAAAACAACCTGCGAGACTACCTGAGCTGTTGGGCCCACAGGGTACTTTGCGGCAGGCTTTGCGTCAGATCCCGCCACATCACCAGCTGCTCCTCGTCCATGAGCTGCAGGCGCTGGCCGGCGGACTCAACCTCTGCCGGAAGAAACATGTCCTGACCATCGATCCTGGCGGGCAGCGCCCTGGCCGTGACCAGGTCTCCAACCGCAAAATGCAGTTCCTCAACAGCGGGCAGCCATTCTGATCCGAGGTACAAAACGAGGTCCTTTCGCCCGAGTTTCAGAACCAGCACGACTCCGCGCGACAGCCCCTCTCCCAGCAATTGAATGGGTTGTACCCTGACGAATGTTCCAGAAATTTCCCATAGCCGATCATCTCGCCCTTCTGGCATGGCGGAGACATGATGCGACGGGGCAGCCTGCCGGCCCCGGGCTGTGGTCGAAATTTCAGTGGCTTTGACGATGTGCTTATGTGCCGGCCAGCTTACATATTTCTGCAGCAAAAAAAGGCCGGTCATAGCAAGAAGCAATAACGAGGTCCTGGCGGCATTGAGCAATTTTTCACCCCTTTCAGTTCATGATGACAAAGGGGCTCCAGCAAATGGAATGCCAGACGAACCGTCCATATTTCACGCCATGTAGAGCGCTGATAACACGGTTCTTATGCCTGCTGAACCAAAAGTGTCAAGAGAAACTTCAATGACGTAAATGATGCAACGGGCGTAAGATTTACATAAATGTAATTGGTCGCCGGGCAATTTGGGGAGGAGAGCCGCTGCTATTCCGGCGGCCAAACAGCCGACGAATCAGCACTTACGCTATCGTTCGATCACAACGTTCTTCCGATAAGGGCAGGACCGGAATTTCGCATTTGTCAAGCAGGTCGTTTAGGTTATCCTGAATTGTGTGATCGATGTAGTAGACGCCGTCTACTTCGGTCTTAAAAAAGCTCTTCTGAAACATGATTCGAAATTCCGGCGGCTCGACGCCGCAGTCGATGATCAGAGTCACTGGGATATCATGAGAGTTCCCTGCCATTCCCTGCAAGAAATGCTTGGAACCATACGGCTCTACACCTTTCTTTAGGCACGTCAGCGTGTAGTTCTCGGCATCGACTGACAGGCGTGCTTCACTGCCATTCGAATCTATGAACAGCCTTACGTGAGTAACAACGCCACCAGGTTCATCTGCACGCTTCGCGGAGAATTCGACAATGTTTTGGTTTGATTTGAGGTTTCGCATCGTTCAGGACTCCTTATTTTGATTAACCAGTTCATGGTAGCATACGCACTGCGCTGCCTCAAGCCTTTCTGAACTCTCCTTCGGCACGACCCAGGCACCCAGGTCAAGCTTTCTGTCTTCGAATACTTTTCTAAACTCGTTACAGGTATCTTCTATCTTCTTTGTTTCACCCTCGATCATAGCCAAAGCTTCGCCATGAAAATCTATCGCTTTTCTGGCCAAATACGATCTCCGCTCCGTCTCACTCTCAGACAGGTCAGAAAGCATGTGCAGGAAAAGATGTGAAAGATGTTCATGCGTTGCAAAATAGCCTGGCTTGTAGTCCAGTGCGGTGTAATAATATTTCATCGATTTGTTGTAATGCTTGCGTTGCATGTAGATTTGACCAAGATTGTCATATGCATCGAAGTAAGTTGGTTCAAATTTTATCGCCTGCAGGTAACATTGTTCGGCCTTCCTGAGCAGCATTTCTCTTTTCTCTTTTTCTTTCTTGGCCATGTAGAAATAAAGGTAGCCCAAATTATTATGGGCTATAGTATATTCCTTATTGAGCTTAATCGCTTCTGCATAAAAGCACTCGGCGTTGTCAAAAGCCTCAATCGATCGAGCTGTTCGTTCGCCATTGTTTGACTTGTCCATTTCGGCCTCATTCACGACCTGCCAAACATACGCCAGCGCTTTCACAATAGCAGCAATACCCTTCGCCTCATCAATTTCATAGGCATATTCCCCATAGCGAATGGCTCCGGTCAGTGTCGATTCATCGCCCCTCTTATGCCGCTGAAATTTCTGACAAAGTGCATTAGCCAACCCGGAATAGGCTTGTGCCCGAAGCACGCTGCTCGACGTGTGAAGCGCATCAAGGAAATCTCGGATCGCTGCTTCGTTGTCGTCATGTTTATAGCGTGAATAACGTATCGTGGCAATGTTGTAGGAAGCCATGGCATTCTTGCCATTATCCGCTGCGATCGCTTGTTCATAAAGCTTTATGGCCTCCTCTGCTCCTATCTCATCCTTTAAAGTGTCGTATTCCAAATGCTTTCCCAGACCCTGGGTAAGGTAGTCGAAACTCTCTGGCGTCTTGCAGCCATTATTATCAGCTAACTTCATGTAGATCATATGTGCCAGCTTTGATACCAACTGGGGAATTTTTGAAAGGTCCTCGTGCTCATCCTCTACTTTCCAGCATTGGCTCCTACCCACTTGACCGCTTGAATTTCGCCTGCCATCGAGCGTCACTTGCAAGCGAATCAATGGCCCATATTTGTGAATGCTTCCTTTCAGGACGACCGGTTGCGCAAAAAATACAAAAAAATGGGCAAACCGAAGCAGCGTTCCAAACTTGCCGCTAACTCCCAGTAGTTTCACTTTGCTTAAGAAATCAGGCTTGCCGTCCCTGGTTTGCTCGAACACCGGGATACTGTGTTTTTCATTCCAGAGGCCACGGGACAAACGGGACTTTCGGTGGATTTCTTGAATGTCTTCGAGCTCAAAAAAGAGTATCTCGGACAAACTTGTACCGATGTTGAGTTCTTCGTTGTTGGTCATATTTACCCATGGCTGAAAAAGCAGTCTTGTCTGCAGATACCCAAGATATCTCCTTCGAAGAAATAGGATTGCGACGGCCAATAAAGCCAACAAGATGAGAGAAATAATCAAACTGAGTGGATTATCAAGCTGGGTAGGGAATAAAGTATAAGCTTCTGATAGCAGTTTTTTCATGTCCTGCTCTGGGTAAGCCTATTATTTTCGATCCAGCCATTGCCCAAAGGGCTTAAGGCAGCATCGAACCATTCAACCGAGAGTCGCGCAAATCAGTCGCGCGAGCACTTCGCTTATGATGACTCTCCCCGGTTAGAATATCTCCAACAATTCTGAAAAGCTTCGGACAATTTGTCCGTGCTCCTCATGAACGTAGATGGCTATCTGCGAGGTCAGTGAGTACGCTGCAGCAAACTGCGCCAGCGCATGGCCTGCGACCGTGAATTTTCCGATGCTTCAATACCGATTCCGAATTGAGATAGCGTCAAGACGCCGCATGCAAAACCGACCGATGGCCAATATGCCTTTGGTCGGAGCCGGCCGTCGGTTAGGCCGGTACTTGAACGAGATATGGAGCCAGGGTAAGCCATAAATATCGCCTTCGATTTGTATTCAAAGCACCATCCATCCCGCTTAACTTTGGCCGGGAACGGTGCGCCACACTGAGGACAAACGAAGGCCTGATCAAAAATCTCGTGATGGCATTTCTCCACAAGGTTTCATACCACGTCCCTTCCAAAAAATCTATGCTCGGCCGGATCAAGCCGTCTGTCCATCGGGTTTACTTGACAGTCATTTCAATGCGCCGGTCGGAAAAGCCTGTAACTTCAAGATCAACGCCGTCAGGTTTGGCTTCATCGATCTCTTCGGCCAGTTGGTCGGCCGAGCCTTCGTAGTTCACCCCGAAGGTTGCGACACCGTCGCTGAACGTGCGGGAAACATCATGGACGCCTTCCAGGCCTTTGATCGTGCGGGTGAAAGTCTTCAGCATTTTGAAGTCAACGCCGGTCAACTCAACTTCGATGGCAGACACATCGGGCGCATTGGGGTCTGGCTCCGGCAATTTGTCACCGATAAGAACAACGGCTTTTTGAATCGCTTTGTCGATAGCAGTCTGCATGGCCTTGGTCTTGTACAATCCGCCCCCAAGCGGGATCCCCCCAATTACGCCGCCCGCCGCGAGGCCGATAGCCCGTGCTTTCTGACTGACCTTCTCCGAGGCAAGAATCTCTCCGGTGGTCGATTGAATGATGCGGAGTGTCATGCCAACTTCAGATGTCTTCATCCCGGCGCCGCCCACCACCTTACGACTGAGCAGTCCGCCGACACCCCCGCCACCCTTTTCTTCAAATTTCGTGACGGCACCAACCACCAGGAACTCTGCCCCGATCAAACGGCCGAATGCAGCCCCGGTAGCTGCATCCACCTCGCCGGACAAGGTCATGTCTTGTTCTTGCCGGATTTTGTCAATGACACTACGCTCCAGAACTGAATAGCGCTTGGTCTTCACCAGAGCGTCAATCAGCAGATCGGACATGGCGGTACCCATCTCCCGTTTCGCTTTCGGCACCTTTGCTTCAAACTCAACGACCGCTACCCTCGGTTTCCCTTCAGCAAGCGCGGTCTCAACCGTCGGTGCCAAAGTGGTAAGCGAAAGAACAAGAACGCCCCAAATCATTTTCATCATGAAATTCCTCTTTTTTTTGAACATCGTGACGACATATTCCATCTTGCAAAGGATAGTATATTTGTGCAAAAAAAGCAATAAAAGGCTTTAAACTGGAAAAGCAGGCCGTGCGTTGGCAAGTTCTGAGGCGCTAAGCTCTACCCTACTCGACATTTGAATTGAGGATTCTCCAGCCGGGCGCGCTTGCCCCGACTTCAAATATCTGCCGCCAACTACCAGCGAGGGATCAGCCTGAATGCGGCCATCTCCTGGGCGTCCCGTACCAGCACGACGTCGCCGACCAGGGTGGGATGATTCCAGGTCTTGCCGTCGGGTGCAGGAACCACGCCAGCACTTCCCTCTTAACATATCTCCGCAGCAGCAACTCGCCGCAAAACAACTTCGCGGCACAAACAAAGCAAAGAGGTAAACTTTTCATCCTATTCCCGCATCACGCGCCCTAAGAGCGCCTTGACAGGTTGGTAGTGTTTTACCAGGATAACCGACTTTTTGGTGCTCTTGGCCACAATCTCCGGGAGGCTGCCGAATAGAATTTGCGAGTATATCCCCGCCCCAGCCGCGCCGATTACAACGGTATCGTAATTATTAGCCTCTTCCAGGATGCCCTCCGTCACGGAAGAATGGCGAATTGTCTTGCTGCGCACAATTAGCTGATTTTTCCTGCTTATCCGAACCATCGCATCGTTCAGTACTTTGTTCACTGAATTTATTTTCTCTTCCGCCGCGTCGGGTGGTGTCACACCACACAAAGTCAGTGACCCTTCTTGCTGGTTGATGATGGGTGCCAGGTATTGTTCCGCGCAGCGGGCATGTTCGCCGCCGGCAGTGGGAAGGAGAAACGTCTTCATTGCCTTTTCTCCCACCAGTTTGACCAGCATCACATCAGAATGGGCGTTTGCGACCACGGCGTCGGTAACTTCGCCAAGAATTTTCTGCCGGGTTGTCCCGTAACCTTTCCATCCCAGAATGATTAAGTCGCACTGCCGCTCCCGCGCCGTTTCGAGAATCGCTCGCGCCGCATCGTGCCCGATACGCACCAGCGTTGTTATCGGAACACCCAGACTCTCAGCGCGGGAGGAGGCAAGCTCCAGGATCGACCTTTCATGTTCAACGTAGGCATCTTCCTCCGAAGGAGGCAACTGCTCCGGCACAACTGCGATTCGTACTGCGACAATTTCGCCCTCCCGCTCAGCCGCGATGGCGGCCGCCATGTCAATTAACTGAGAGGCGGTAGCTGGATTTGCTAGTGGTACCAGCACCCGAAACTGGCCTTCTCTTAAGGCGTAGCGCCCGAGGGCGACCCGTGAGCGCGCTCCGGGCAGCGCCGTCTCGGCAGCTTGGGTTCCTTTCCAGGTCAGAAATGCCAGAACACCCAGCACCAGGCTCGTGACGGCCATCACCACGGGTACTACGTGGTGCAAAATCCGGCTCAGCAAGAATAGATTAGCGAGAATGCCGAGCGCCGGCAGCAGTGGCACCAGCGGCACACGAAACGGTCGTTCTATATCCGGGAATTTTCGCCGGTGATAGATCAGGCCGCCATTCACAATGATTAGTACCAGCAGCAAAACCGTATCTGCAAAGTGTGCCAGGTCCTCCAGCGGCAGGCTGATGACGAAAATTAGGATCATTCCGCTAACCAGCATCACGGAAATTATCGGTGTGCGCGTTTGGGGATTTATGGTGCCGAATTCGCTGGGCAGATGATTCATCTGGCTCATGGACAGGGTAACACGCGAGCCCGCCATTATCGAAGCATTCGAGGCTGAGAGCATCGAAAACATCGCACCGGCCACGACCACCATGCCCCCGGCTGATCCCAAAAACTGGCGCGCGGCCACGCCCATGGCGGCTTCTAAGTAATCGGTCAGTCTGGCTGCAATCATAACCAGGACGACGAGTGTGTAGAGAATCGTCACCAATCCCATCGAGACAAAAATGGCCCGCGGAATTGTCTTCACAGGATTTCTCACTTCTCCGGCCGAGGCCGCGATGGCTGAAAATCCAAAAAAAGTGATGAAAACCATCGCCGCCGTGCTGCCAATTTTCGTCAAATCGCCGTTGAAGTGTTCGGTCAGTAGCGCCACATTCACCCGGGATAACCCGCCGGCGATAAACCAGGCCAGTAGGAGCACTTTACTGACCGTTATGATCACCTGAAAAGTACCGCTCTCTTTTGTACCCTTGATGTTGAGCAGCGTCAGCGAGACCAGGAAGACAACCCCTGCGAGCGCCTTGAACGGCGATTGCCAAATGAATTCGGTGAAGTAACTCGAAAGGCTGGCGATGTAAAAAGCGCAGGAAGAGGTGTAACCTAAAATGAGAGACCAGCCGACGAAATAGGCCACGGGCGCTGGAAAGGTCTTCCGGGCGTACAGGTAGCCTTCCCCTGATTGCGGGTAAATGGAAACAAACTCGCAATACGTTAACGCCGTAAAAAGGGCGACCAGGGCTGCCAGCAAGAACGCCGCGATTGCCCCCGAGCCAACATTCCGCACTGCCAGGCCCGAAAGCGTAAAAATCCCTGCGGCGATCATGGTGCCGACTCCGATGGCCAGCGCGGTGGTTAAGCCCAAATCGCGGCTCAGTTCCGTTTGTATATCAATGGGATTGTGGTTAGAATTTGCCATCATAATGCAGGTAATCTGAATGCGTAAATTGGCCCAAATCGCGACTCACTATACAATGCCAGCCTGGGCTTTGGCGATTGCAATTGCATTAGGTCTGGCGGCAAGGGCAAAGATTGTTAGGCGGCCCTTGCAGTTTTCAGTACTGCCCATCGACTCAACCACCTTCGTTGTTATTCCATGTGTTGAGTTACACTTCCATTTGCCTTCGTCCAACCTAACCCACACCTTCGCCCACTTACTGGACCCACTTCCTACACTACCATCCGGAGCCGTGAATCTTATTCCTTAGTCACCTTTTGCTCCGTTTTACTCAGGAGATCCCTCGATACGAACTCGACTTCGACCTTACGTGTCTTGGTTCAGCGACAATTTGAATAATGGCCCATTGGTTTTAGTTAATTGCCTGGTGTTGTCTGCCATCTTCTGTGGACGCGAAAGATATGCTGCGTTGCGGACAAAATCAAGACGTCCC
>Ga0114931_10010194_pt1 | contig 11200 bp, 10 predicted proteins | sample 2SBtaG_FD_89579 | JGI IMG/M metagenome (GOLD analysis project Ga0114931, IMG submission 89579) | Deep subsurface microbial communities from Kolumbo volcano to uncover new lineages of life (NeLLi) - 2SBTROV14_V59a metaG | ecosystem: Environmental > Aquatic > Marine > Volcanic | place: Kolumbo...
CGTGAGCGCTCGCTCCCCGGTCGGCTTCGGGCTCTACTTCATCGACGTGCTCGCGAGCCTGCTCTTCGCCATCACGCTCGCGCTGTCGAGCGCGCGCTTCTCGCACGAGACCACGGTGCCCGTGAAGCTGCCCGAGCTCGCCGGCCAGGCGGGGCGCGATCCGGCCCCCGAGACCGTCTCGGTCACGATCCGGCGCGAGCACGGCCGCGCCCGCTACTACCTGGAGGATCACGCGCTCTCCTTCGAGGCGCTGGCTGCACGGCTGCGGGCCGCGCCGCCGGCGGCGCTCCGGATCCGAGCCGAGGAGACGGCCCTCGGGCGCGTCGTCGGCCTCGCCCACGAGAGCGGAATCCACGACATCGAGCTGGCCTACGAGAAGCGCGGACGCGCGAGCGAGGCGGGTGTCCGAGGCGCCCGATGACACGCAGCGGAGACGATGGAGGATGCCCCGCGAGTGCGGGGAATGGCTTGTGGGGACCCCGGTGGACGCGCACCGCCGGGCCCGAGGAGGAGAGCGATGTTCCGTTTCCTGACGACCTTGATCGTGACGGGCGTCGGCGTCCTGGCCGCCGTCGCCTGGTGGAGCGACCGCGATTCGGCCGGCCCCTGGCCCGAGCTCCCGGCGGCCGAAGCGCCGGGGCGGGCGGCTCCGACGGCGGAAGCAGCGGAGCCGACGGCTCCGGCGCGGGAGTCGGAGACGCGGGCACCCGCGGCCCGGCCGTCGCGGCTCGAGCCGGCGCAGGCCAAGCCCGTGCCCGTGCGAGCCGCGGCCGCCGCGCCGGCGGCCGCCCTCCTCGGCACGGAAGCGCCTCGCCCGCTTCCAGCGATCCCGGCACCGAGGCTCGCGCCTCGGGCGGCCTACACGCGCACCGTGGCGCCGGCTCCGGCCGCTCCGGAGCCGATCCCGTCGCCCATCGGTGGACGCTCTGGGCCGGCCGACGGCGTGGGCGAGACACGGATTCCCGAGCCGGCGGCCTTCGCGGAGGGAGCGGTCGACCTCGCCGAGACGAACGGGACTCCGCTTCGGACGCGGCCGAGCCAGGCTCTGGCTAGGGCGGAGGCCCACCCGGCCCCGGTGGCGGAGACCGAGCAGGGCGATTCCGGTGAAGAGAGCTATGGCGAGGAGAACGTGATCTACGTGGAGGGCGATGATTCCTTCGCCGCGCCGGCCGCGAGCCCGCGCGCGGTGGCGATGCGCTCGGACCACGATGCCAGCGCCGAGCGGATCCGGCGCCTCCTCGAGGTGTACCAGAGCCTCGGGAGCCGGCCTTGAGCCCGACGGATCGCGCGATCCGGATCGCCTGCCGGGTGGTCGTGGTCGTCTGGATTGCCGCGTTCCTCGGCTGGCGGGATCTCGCGCCCCGCGAGGAGCGGGTTCCCGTGAAGACGACCTCGCTCGAAGCCCACGCCCTGCCCCCACCCGAACCGGAGCCGGAACCGGAACCGGATCCGGAGCCCGAGATCGAGTCGGAGATCGACGCCGGGGCCGAGCCAGCGGAGCCGGAGCCTCCCGAGCCCGAGACCCGGGCCGAGGCCGAGCCTCCCGAGCCCGAGACCCGCGCCGAGGCCGAACCGGACGCAGCGCCGGCCGAGCGGGTCGGAACGAACTCGGAGCCGTCCGAGGTGAAGGCCGCCGCCGAGCTCGAGCGGCCCGAAGTGCTCGCGAATGCCCGTCCGGCGCCCGCGCCGGAACCGGAGCCGGCGCCCGAGACCCGCGCGCCCGAGCGGCCCGAGGCCGAGCCGGCGGCCAGCGCCGACCCGCCGCCGAGCCGGTCGGCGCCTCTCGAGGCGCTCGACGTCCCGCCGATCGTCGTCGACGAGGCGGACGTCGTCCGCGGCGGAACGCTCCTCGAGGGCGAAGGCGGCTTTCCGGCGCTCGAGAGCCGCTACGAGGGCTACGGGAGCTTCCACCAGTACGCGAACGCCATGCAGCGGCTCGGAGCCCGGTTCGTGGTGGTGAGCCGTCGCGAGATCGTCGGAACCATCGACCCGTGGTCCCTCGAGACCGGCTCGCTCTCGAGCCCGGGCGCGCTCTCTCCGCGCGCCCGCGACTTTGCCGGCGAGCCCGAGCTCCTGCGTGCCGGCCGCAGCGTCCGACGCCGCTACGGCCCGCGCGCCCAGGTGATGATGCTCGTCCCACGCCGGCTCGACGCGGGACTCTTCGGAGGGATCGCCCGCGCCCTCGAAGCGCGCGGCCAACCTCCGACGAGCTACCGGCAGATCCGTGCCCGCTACGAGCGCGGACCCGGCGGCTCCCTGCGCCTGCGTGTCGAAGCCGCCGTGCGGCGCGACGGCCGCGAAGACTCGCTCCCCCTGCTCTTCGACCTCGACCGGCTGGCTGGCCGCACCCGCTCCTGAGGTCCCGCTTTGCCGCCGCGCCCGGCGGTGGTAGGTTGGCCGCCGGGGGTTGCCCGGGGGAGCGCATGGCCATGCCCAGCTTCGATGGCGTCCGGAACGCGCGAGAGGCGAAGAGCTTCGCCGAGGCCTTCCACACCACCGCCGCCGGAGTTCCCGAGCGCGAGGCCGTCCGGACGTTCGACGGATCGGTCTCCCTGACCTGGGGCGAGGTGCGACGCCGCGCCGACGCCATCGCCGGAGGCCTCGTGAAGCTCGGCGTCGCCCGCGGCGACACCGTGGCCCTCATGCTCGCGAACCGTCCCGAGTTCCAGCTCTCGGACCTGGCGGTGATGACGGCCGGCGCCGTGCCCTTCTCCATCTACCAGACCCTGCCGCCCGAGGTGATCGAGTACGTGGTGCGAGACGCCGGCGCGCGCGTGGCCATCATCGAGCGAGCCTTCGAAGAGAGCTTCATGAAGGCCCGCGCGAACCTTCCGACGCTCGAGCACGTCGTCGTGGTGGACGGCGGGGGCGAAGCCGGGACGCTGCGCCTCTCCGAGATCGAGGGCTCGAACCCGGGTTTCGACGTGGAGGCGGCGACGGCGGCGATCGGGCCCGACGACCTCCTGACGCTGATCTACACCTCGGGCACGACCGGACCGCCGAAGGGCGTGCAGCTCAGTCACGCGAATCTGATGGCCGCCGTGCGCATCCTGAACCAGGTGATCACGATCCCCGATCGCGCACGCGTGATCTCCTGGCTGCCAGCCGCGCACATCGCGGAGCGGGCCGCCAACTACTACATCCCGGTCGCCTTCGGAGCGACCATCACCACCCTCGACACGCCGCGCAACATCATCCAGGCGCTGCCGCAGGTTCGGCCCACGTTCTTCTTCGCCGTGCCGCGCATCTGGGAGAAGATGAAGGCCGGGATCGAGGCCCAGCTCGAGGGCCTGCCCGAGGAGCAGCGGGGGCTGGCCCAGAAGGCCATCGCCGCCGGGGTCCACCGCGTGCGGCTCGAGCAGGCGGGCCAGGTCGTCCCCCAGGAGCTCGCCGAGGTCTGCGCGCGCGCCGACGAGGAGCTCTTCTCGAAGCTGCGCGCGATGCTCGGCCTGGACGCGGCGGTGGCGGTGAACACCGGCGCCGCGCCGACCCCGGTGGACGTGCTCGAGTTCTTCCACGCCATCGGCATCGAGCTGGCGGAGGTCTGGGGCATGTCCGAGACCACCGGCGCGGGCACCACGAACCCGCCGGGCCGGGTGCGCATCGGCACGGTCGGCCCGCCGGCGCCGGAGATCGAGATCCGGCTCGACCGCGATGGCGAGGTCCTGATCCGCGGCCCGGTGGTCATGACGGGCTACCGGAACCTGCCCGAGAAGACCCGGGAGGCCTTCACCGAAGACGGCTGGCTGCGCACGGGCGACGTCGGCGAGTTCGACTCGCACGGCTACCTGAAGATCATCGACCGGAAGAAGGAGCTCATCATCAACGCGGCGGGCAAGAACATGTCGCCGTCGAACATCGAGAGCCAGCTCAAGGGCGCGAGCCCGTTCATCGGCCAGGCCTGCGCCATCGGCGATGCGCGGCCCTACACGACGGCGCTGCTCGTCCTCGATGCGGACTTCGTCCCGAGCTGGGCGGAGAAGAACGGCATCCAGGACACCTCGCTCGCTTCCCTGGCGCGGCACGAGAAGGTGATCGCGGCGGTCGAAGAGGGCGTGGCGCGAGCCAACGAGAAGCTCGCGCGCGTCGAGCAGATCAAGAAGTTCCACATCGTGGGGGGCGACTGGCTGCCCGGCGGAGACGAGCTCACGCCGACCATGAAGCTCAAACGCAAGCCGATCGCGGAGAAGTACGCGAACGAGATCGAAGGGATGTACGCGAGATGACCGAGCCGCTCGATCTGGATGCCACCGGACAGGCCGAGCTCGTCCGCCGGGGTGAAGCGAAGCCCCAGGAGCTGGTGGAGGCCGCGATCGCGCGCGCCGAATCGCGGAATCCGCAGCTGAACGCGGTGATCCTGCCGCGCTACGAGGAGGCGCTGGGCACTGCGGCCGGCGAGCTGCCCGACGGACCCTTCCGCGGCGTCCCGTTCTTCCTGAAGGATCTCGGCGCGAACTTCGCGGGGTGGCCGAACCACAACGGCATGCAGGCGCTGAAGGACGCGGGCTGGACGACCCCCGTCGACGCCGAGCTGGCCAGGCGCTTCCGCGCGGCGGGCTTCGTGACGCTCGGTCGGACCAACACGCCCGAGCTCGGGCTCGCCCCGACGACGGAGCCCGCGGCCTACGGCGCGACCCGGAACCCGTGGAATCGCGAGCACTCGCCCGGCGGCTCGAGCGGTGGCTCGGCGGCGGCCGTGGCCGCGGGCATCGTGGCGGCGGCCCACGCGAGCGACGGCGGTGGCTCGATCCGCATCCCGGCATCCCACTGCGGTCTGGTCGGGCTGAAGCCCTCGCGTGGTCGCAACTCCTTCGGCCCCGAGCTCGGCGAGCGCTGGTTCGGGTGCTCCTGCGAAGGCGTGGTGACCCGAAGCGTGCGAGACACCGCGGCGATCCTGGACGCGACCCAGGGCAGCGCGCCGGGCGACCCCTACGTGGCGCCCGCCGCGACCGGGGCCTACCGCGAGGAGGTCGGCGCGGACCCCGGGTCGCTGCGCATCGGCCTTCTCTGCCACGGGCTGCGCGGCGTCGAGATCCACGCCGACAACCGGACCGCGGCGGAGACCGCCGGACGGGCGCTCGCAGGGCTCGGCCACTCCGTAGAGGCATCGCATCCCGAGGCGCTCGAAGACGACGAGCTGCCCATGGCCTACGTGAAGATCGTGATGGCATCGACCGCCCTGGCGCTCGAGAGCTGGGGCCAGAAGATCGGTCGCACGCTCGGCGAGGGGGACGTCGAGAGCATGACCTGGGAGCTCGCCAAGCGTGGCCAGGAGATGCGCGCGCCCGAGCTCGCGGCCGCCGTGTCGTACATGCACGCCCTCGGCCGCCGGACGGCGAGCTGGCACGAGAGGGGCTTCGACCTGCTCGTGACGCCGACCTGCGGCCAGCCGCCGCCGCGCCTGGGGGAGCTCGTCTCGCCCGCCGACAACGGGCTGCTCGGCTTCGTGAAGTCCGCGCCCTACGGGCTCTTCACGATGCCCTTCAACATGACCGGCCAGCCGGGGATCAGCCTGCCCCTCCACCGCAGTGACGCGGGCCTGCCGATCGGCGTCCAGCTCGTCGCCCGCTACGGCCGCGAGGACCTGCTCCTCCGAGTCGCCGCCCAGCTCGAGCAAGCGGGGACGTTCGTTGAGTAGTTGAGTTGTTGGTGGCGAAAGTCCTTGGCTCGTCCTCAGCCGCGCCCACCAACAACTCAACTACTCAACGAACGTCCCCGGCCGGCCGGCCCAGCAGGGCTTCGGCGATCTGGACGGCGTTGGTGGCAGCGCCTTTGCGGAGGTTGTCGGACACTTCCCAGAGCCAGAGCCGGTCGCTTCCGTAGTCCTTGCGCACACGACCCACCAGCACCTCGTCGCTTCCTTCGACGTCGATCGATGTCGGGTAGGTGTTGCTGCCCGGATCGTCCATCAGGCGAACGCCTGGGAAGGCAGCCAGTGCCGTGCGCGCCGCCTCGGGCGAGAGCGGAGTTTCCGTCTCGACGAGCACGGTCGCCGAGTGGCCCACGGGAATCGGCACGCGGACGCAGGTCACGGCGACGTCCAACGCCGGCAGCTCCAGGATCTTTCGGGTCTCGTCCAGAAGCTTGCGCTCCTCGGTGGAGTAGCCGTCGTCCATGAAGGCGCCGCACAACGGAAGCGCGTTGCACGCGATGGGCGATGCGAAGGCCCCGGGCGGAGGCGGTGGACCGCCCGCCTGCCGCGCGGCCAGCTGGGCCTCGAGCTCCGCGATGCCCGGCGCGCCCGCTCCCGACACGGCTTGGAGCGTGGTCACGACGAGGCTCTTCAGGCCGGCTGCGCGCCGGATCGGTTCGAGGGCCATCACCAGTCCGGTGGTCGTGCAGTTCGGGTTCGCGATGATGCCGCGGTGCTTCGCCAGAGCGCTCGCGTTGATCTCGGGCACCACCAGGGGCACCTGTTCGTCCATCCGCCAGGTGCTCGACTTGTCGATCACCACGCCGCCGCGCTTCACCGCCTCGGGCGCCAGCTCCTTCGAGAGCCCGCCGGTGGCGGCGAAGAACACGAGATCCATGCCCTCGAACGCTTCCGGGCGGGCGACGTCGACCGGGATCTCCGCGCCCCGGAATCGGACCGCCTTGCCGGCCGAGCGCGTGCTGGCCAACGGCTTCAGCCGGGAGACGGGAAATCGACGCTCTTCGAGCACGCGCAGGAGCACCTCCCCCACGGCGCCGGTCGCGCCGACCACGGCCACGGCGATCTGCTTGTTCTGCACGGGAATGCTCCTGGAACGGCGCATGCGGGACTGGCTGGACTGGGATTATGGGACATGTTTCAATCCAACGCCCATGAACGAAGATGCCCCCGAGCCCGCCGAGAAGACGCCGGCGCCCGACTCGGTGCCGACGACCCGGCTGGCCGCCAGCCAGCTGAAGCGGCTGCGACGGATCGTCGCGGCCACCTCCAGGCTGGCCGAAGAGGGCGGCTTCGAGGCCGTGCGGCTGCGCGACGTGGCCGAAGCGTCGGGCGTCGCGCTCGGCACCCTCTACCGGTACTTCCGCAGCAAGGAGGACATCCTGGTCTTTCTGCTGGCCGAGGAGATCGACGGCCTCGAGCGGGCCCTCCGGGAGCGACCGCCCGAGGGCCGATCGGCCCGCGAGCGGGTCACGGCCGTCTTCGGGCTGACGACCCGTTCGCTCACCAGCCGGCCCCATTTCGCTCGAGCGCTCTTGCGCGCGGTCTCGGCCGGCGAGCCCGAGACGACCGTGAACGTCGCAGCGTTCCACCTGCGCGTCGGCAAGCTCGTGCTCGACGCGCTGCGCGGCGGACCCGGCGGGAGTGACGCGGACGAACGCCTGCGCAACACCGCCATCATCTTGCAACAGGTCTGGTTTGCCTCGCTCGTGGGTTGGACCGGCGGCCTTCACGACCCGAAGACCGTCCTCTCCCAGGTCGACGACGCCGCCGCCCTCCTGCTCGGGGACGTTCGTTGAGTAGTTGAGCCGTTCGGTTGCCTGCCCGTACAGCCGGCCTAGACTCGTGGTCCCCGCTCGGTCCCCGGAGGCTTCCATGCCGCGAGGGCCGCGCAGCGATGCTCCTGCCGAAATCCACCACGTATGGGTCCGCGGAATCGAGCGCCGCGCGATCTTCCGGGACGAACGGGATCGCTTCGATCTCGTCGCACGGCTCACGAGGGTCCTCCCCGAGAGCGACGTCCGCTGCCTGGGCTGGTCGCTCCTGCCGAACCACTACCACCTGGTCTTGAAGCGCGGCCCGGTCGCGCTCTCCCGCGTCATGGCCCGCATCAACTCCGGGTACGCGACCCGCTTCAATCGCCGCCACGAACGCGCCGGCTTCCTGTTCCAGAACCGGTTCGGATCGCGCGTGGTCGACTCCGACGCCGACCTGATTGCGGTGGTTCGCTACGTCGTCCACAACCCGCTGAAGCACGGGATCTGCCGCGACCAGGCCCAGCTCGCCGCGTACCCGTGGGGCTCGATCTCCGGCCTGCGGGGGCAGCGTGCGCCATGGCCATTCGAACGGCTGTCCGAGACGCGCGGAATCCTCGAGGGCGTGGCAGACCCGGGTTCGCTCGCCGGGCCGTCGGCGCCGCCGCCGGAGCCGCCGTCGGGATCGAGGCGGACGAGCGGCGCGGGCGGACCGGCCTCCCTGGAGAGGTGGATCGTCCACATCAGCGAAGCCCTGGGAATCGACGCGCGAGATCTGAGGACGAAGCGACGCGCTCGCTCCCTGGCCCATGCCCGGGCTGCCGTCTGCTGGGTCGCGGTCGCCCGGCTCGGTCTGCCCGGCGCCCAGGTGGCGAGGCGCCTCGGAATGAGCCGTTCGGCGGTCAGCCGAGCCCTCGAGCGGGGCCACCTCGTCTGCCGCGACCACGGGCTGCTTCCGGAAGAAACTCAACTACTCAACGAACGTCCCCGCGATGTCGGTTAGCTGGCGGTGGGGGGAGCCCAGGGTCAGCTCGATCTGGCGGGCCCACAGATAGTAGCGGTGGACGGGGTAGTCGACGTCGACGCCCATGCCGCCGTGGAGGTGGATGGCGGCGTAGCTGGCGGTGTGGCCGGCCTCGGCAGCCCAGTACTTGGCGATGGCGACGGCCTCTTCGGCGGGCTCTCCGGCGGCGATCCGGCTGGAGGCCTGCCAGCTGGTGAGCCGCATGGCCTCGATCCCGATGTAGGCGTCGGCGGCGCGCTGGTGGACGGCTTGGAAGCTCCCGATCGGCCGGTCGAACTGTTCGCGCTGGGTCGTGTACTCGGCGGTGATCCGGAGCGCGCGCTCCGAGACGCCGAGCGCCACGGCGCACAGCGCCGCCTTGGCACGCAACACGAGCCAGGCGACCGCGGTGGCGCCGTCGTCGGGACCGGCCAGCACGTCGTCCGCATCCACGCGCGCGCCGTCGAGCGCGACGAGTCCCTGGGGCTCGTAGTTCGTGGCCTCCACGGCCTCGATCTCCACCCCGTCGGCCGCCGGATCGAGCAGGAAGAGACCCAGGCCCGTATCCGTACTCGCAGGCACGAGGATGCGTTCGGCCAGCGCGGCGTAGGGCACCGAGAGCTTCGTGCCATCGAGCCGCCAGCCATCGCCGTCTCGGGCCGCCACGGTCTCGGGCGCGCACGGGTCCTCTCGGCCGGGCTCGACCAGCGCAGCCGTCAGCACGGCATCCCCCGAGGCCACCCGAGGGAGGAAGTGCGTCTTCTGCCCTTCGCTTCCGAATCGGGCGATCGGCAGGGCGCCGAGCACGAGCGTCGGCACGAGCGGCACGGGCGCCACCGCTCGCCCCGCCTCCTCGAGCAACAGCGAGAGCTCCAGGAAGCCCATGCCCATCCCGCCGTGCGCGTCGTCGATGGCGATGCCCAGCAGGTTCGCCTGGGCGAGCTCGGCCCACAGGGTCCGGTCGAAGCACTCGCCCGCATTCTCGAGCTCGCGCAGGCGGTCGTGGCCGCAGAGGTCCGCGAAGATCTTTGCGGAGAGCTCGCGCAGGCTCTGCTGCTCGTCGCTGAAGGAGAAGTCCATCGGGTTCAATCCTTGTAGTGCGGCATTCCGAGGCCGGCCATGGCGATGATGTCGCGCTGGACCTCGTTGGTGCCGCCACCGAAGGTGAGGATCAACATCGAGCGGTACATCATCTCGATGCGCCCCTCGAGCGCGGCTTCGGGGGAGCCGCGTCGGATCGCGCCGGCCGCGCCGAGCACCTCGCCGAGCAGCCGGTAGCCCGCGATGTTGAACTCGCTTCCGAACACCTTGACGGCCGAAGCGTCGGCCATCTGGAGATTGCCCTGGGTGAGCGCCCAGGCCTGCTTCCAGTTCATGAGCTTCAGGGCCTCGGCATGGGCCTTCACCTTGGCGAGATTCAGCTGCACCCACGGCTCGTCGATCACGCGCTTTCCGTTGCGACGGGTGTTGCGCGCCCATTCGAGCACGTTCTCGAAGTTGCGCTCGAGGGTCCCCGCCGCCATCAGCGAGACCCGCTCGTGGTTCAGCTGGTTCACGATCAGGCCCCAGCCCCCGTTCTCCGGGCCCACGAGGTTCTCGACCGGGACACGCACGTCGTCGTAGTAGGTGCTGTTGGTGGCGATCCCGCCGACCGTGGGGGTGGGCGTCTGGCGGAGGCCCTCGGCCGTGGTGGGAACGATGATCATCGAGATGCCGCGATGTTTCGGCGCGCTGGGATCCGTACGCACCGCCAGCCAGACGTAGTCGGCGTAGTTCGCGAGGCTCGTGAACGACTTCTGGCCGTTGATCACCCACTGGTCGCCTTCCCGGACCGCACGCGTCTGGAGCGAGCCGAGGTCCGTACCGGCACCGGGCTCCGAGTAGCCGATGCAGAAGAAGATCTCGCCCGCGAGGATCTTCGGCAGGAAGAAGCGTCGCTGGTCCTCGCTGCCGAACTGCATGAGCGTCGGCCCGACCGTGTTGAGCGTCAGGAACGGCAGCGGAAAGCCCGAGCGCTGAGACTCGTCGGAGAAGAGATACTGCTCGATCGCGGAGCGGGCCTGCCCGCCGTACTCCCGCGGCCAGCCGATGCCCAGCAGGCCGTCCTTCCCCATCTTCTTCATGGCGGCGCGGAACTGCGGCCCACCGCCCTCGGAGCCCGCGACCTCGGCCACCAGCTCGGGCGTCATCAGCTTCTCGAAGTAGTTCCGCATCTCGTCGCGGAAGGCGCGTTGCTCGGGAGTCAGATCGACGTGCATGCGGGCTCCTGTCCCGACGCCCGTCCCGAGCCCGCCGGGCGCCGAAGGCACCGCGCCGCGAGCCGCCGGCGGGCGGAGTCGAACAGTCTAGCTGGAAAATAGAACGCGTTCTAGTATGATCGGGCCCCCGCCGAGAGCCGGGCGTGATAGCTTCTCGCCGGTTTCCCCAACGGGAACGGGAGGATGCCCCAGTGAAGATCATCGTGGACTACGACCTCTGCGAAGCCAACGCCGTCTGCATGGCCGAGGCCCCGGAGGTCTTCCAAGTGGACGACGAGGACAACCTGCAGATCCTCGACGAGCACCCGGCCGAGGCCCTGCGGGCGAAGGTCGAGGCCGCCGTCCGACTCTGCCCGAAGCAGGCGCTGAAGCTCGAGGGCTAGCGGCGGGCCGTGGACTTCCGCGATTCCGAGAGCGAGGCCGCCTTCCGCGCCGAAGCGACGGCCTTCCTGGACGAGCACGCGCCGGACCCCTACGCGATGTACGGAGACGACCCGCTCCAGGCGTCGCACCTCGAGGAGCATCGCGCCTGGCA
>Ga0114931_10010195_pt1 | contig 11200 bp, 11 predicted proteins | sample 2SBtaG_FD_89579 | JGI IMG/M metagenome (GOLD analysis project Ga0114931, IMG submission 89579) | Deep subsurface microbial communities from Kolumbo volcano to uncover new lineages of life (NeLLi) - 2SBTROV14_V59a metaG | ecosystem: Environmental > Aquatic > Marine > Volcanic | place: Kolumbo...
CGGCCTGGACCAGCAACGGCATCAGCAAGACAAGAACGGCCAACATCCGTATCATTAGTGTGTTCCCTTTCAATCCCTTATTGCTCTTGACCCGATACCGCAGACAATTGTTTCATTCCCAGGGCTGCGGAACAACCAGTTACCACCACAAACAGCCACAATCACCATCCCCATGATTAGACGCATATTCCTGCTGGCCGGCCTGACGGTCCTGGTGTCCGGTTGCGCCGCCATCGGCCACAGCAAACAGCTAAGCCTGCTCGATCCATCCCTGAGCGCCTATACCGGGGCGATTCGCTGGGGCAATATCGATTCCGCCGCCGGCTTCGCCCGGCCCCGGGGCCAGGCAGCCCGCAAGGTGGATCCGCATGCTCTGTCCGGCCTTAAAATCACCGGTTACAAGGTCCGCATCAATAAAGTCAACGACAACGCCGATGAGGCCAGCGTCAGCATCAGTTTCACCTATTATCATGAAAATCAGGCCAGCATCCGGCAGGTGAATCAAACTGCCACCTGGTATTACTCCGATGCTGATAAAAGCTGGCTCCTGGACGGCAATTTACCTGATTTCAAGCGTTGATTCCCGGCCTCCGGACTGCCAATAAGCCGGTTTCAGTTTTCCCGCGGCCGGCCGCTAACCTGACTATGAGCGTACGGATCCCACAAACCACACTCGCGCCTCACGGTAACGATGCCAGTGAGAATTTCTGGCGGCAACTGGTGATGCAAAATCGCCGTTCACGACGCAATCATCCCCGCATCCATGCGGATATTTCCGTGCACGTACTGACCGCCGAGAACAATCCCATCAAGCTCAATTCCCGGGATATTTCCTTTGGGGGGCTGCAGGTTCGTTGCAATCCGGACACCAGTCGCCAAGTGCTCGGCCTGAGTTCCGACTCCCTGATTTCCCACACCTGCGGAGCGGACAATCCGGTCGATGGCATTGCCCGGATGAAACTGGAACTGCGTCTGGTGGTGGATGCCAGGGTCAGCAAAATCCAGTGCCTGGTCCGGGTCGCACATTACGTGCTCGTTGCCGACGCCCTGCCAGGCCAGGAAATCGCCATCGGCTTTCAGTTTCTCGGCTTCAAGGATCGCGGCAAACAGGTGTTGAACAAATTTATAGAGGAACACATGATTCCAGCCGGATTCTAACCCGGCCAGGGGGATCTCAGGATTTCACTCTGAAGGTTTTTCCGCCTGTCCAGGGCATCGTCAGCAGGCAGGCTGACAGCGGGATCAAGGAGATCCGCGATGCACCCTGGACAGGCAGGAGAACTTTACCCTGATTTCTTCTTGACGATTCCCAGTAATTCGATATCGAACTCGAGGGTCTGGTTCGGGCCAATCTTGCCACCCGCACCACGGCTACCATAAGCCATCTCCGGTGGTACCCAGACCATCCAGCGCGAACCCACCGGCATCTTCTGCAAGGTTTCAGTCCAGCCCTTGATCACGCCACTGAGGTTGAACTCGGCGGCTTCGCCACGCTGGCGCGAGCTGTCAAATATCTGCCCATCCAACAGGCGGCCCACGTAATGCACCTTGACCGTGTCATCGGCCTTGGGTTTTTTCCCATCACCTTCGACCAGAATTTTATATTGCACCCCATTGGCGAATACCTGGATTCCTTCCTTGCTTTTATTGGACTGCAGGAAGACATCGCCGTCACGTTTGTTCTGCTCGGCAAGCGCGGCACCCTTTTCCATGACCAGTTGCTGATAGGCGGGAATGACCTGCTGCATGTCCTCGCCAGTCAGGCCAAAGGCCTCACCCTTGAGGCCGGCATCGACACCGGCGGCCAGGGCCTTGGGATCGATCAGCGTCATGTTCTGGCGAAGCAGATCCTTGGCCATTCTGTAGCCCATGGCGTAACTGAATTTTTCAATGGTGGATGCCAGTTTGCCGTCATCCTGGGCAGGCACTGCGGCCACCCAACCCATAGTGATTAACACGAAGGCGAGACTTCGTAACATGGCTGTTTCCTTGCGGTTAGGGCTCTGACGTAAATAAGTTGTTCATATTGCGCCGGATTTCGCTGTCTCTTCAAGGCGCACATAGGGGCGCATACTCGTTGTATGTAACCCTTTGTGCAACACCGAACAGGCAGGGAAAGACAAGCAAGATGGATAACTTATTTGCGTCAGCGTCCTTAGGGAATCGGCTTAAAAAAACCTGTTGAGGCGGAGCACAGGTTCCGGGGGAAATGTCGCGCCGTTATACTAAATCCATGCTGGAAATACCACTCCATCGGCGCGCGCCCAGAATTTATGTCGATGCTCCCATCCCCAATCCCGGTGTCGTGGAACTGACGGGATCCGCGGCACGCCATGTCGGAGCCGTGCTGCGCCTCAAAGCCGGCGCCGCAGTGACCGTGTTCAATGGCCGGGGCGGCGAGTACCCGGGTGAATTGCTCACTGTAAAAAAGCAACAGGCACAGGTGCGGATTCGCTGCCACGACGCCAGCGAGCGTGAGGCCCCCTGGCCTGTGTGCCTGGCCCTGTGTGTCAGCAAAGGCGCAAAAATGGATCTGAGCGTGCAAAAGGCCACCGAGTTGGGCGCCACCCGGATACAGCCACTGATCGGCAGCCGCAGCGTGGTCAGGCTGGATTCCCTACGGGCCGCGCGCCGCCGGCAACACTGGTCTGAGATCGTGATCAGCGCCAGTGAGCAATGCGGGCGCAACCGGCTCACCGAAATTGCACCCGTTATGAGGTTCGAAGAGTGGCTGGCGAGTGACCCAGGTGCCGGGCTTAAGCTGGTGTTTACACCACAGGCGGATTTGCCCCTGGGCCATTGTGAATCTCCGCCGGCAACCGGGATCTGCCTGCTGATCGGCCCGGAAGGCGGCTTCTCGGATCCGGAACTCAGCGCCGCCGTTGCCCGGGGCTTTCAGGCGGTAACCTTCGGTGCCCGCACCCTGCGCGCCGAGACCGCCGCCATCGCCGGCCTGGCCGCGGTACTGGCCCTGTGGAGCCAAACCTAAGGGCTCTGACGTAAATAAGTTGTTCAGATTGCGCCGGATTTCGCTGTCTCTTCAAGGCGCACAAAGGGGCGCATACTCGTTGTATGTAACCCTTTGTGCAACACCGAACAGGCAGGGAAAAACAAGCAAGATGGATAACTTATTTACGTCAGCGCCCTAAGGCCGGGTCTTCAGCACCTTGCGCAACAACGGCCAGGGATCAAGCACCAGCACCGGCGGCTCCCGGGGAACGAACCCAAGACACCAGGGCTGGGCCAGAAACAACGGCCCCGGGGACATGACGGTGTCTCGTCCATGCCCCACCAGCGCATCAACCTGCAGCGCCTGTAAACCTTGTGGAGTTTTCACCAGCAGGCAGGCGGCGCGTGGCGCCGATTGCACCACCACCAGACCCAGGCACTCGGCCAGAGCGTATCGCTGGCCGGGAAGACCGGTAGCAACAGCCTCAGCGGCTGGCACCGCTTTGGCCACCGCCGCCAGGGGCACCGCCAGGAGTTGCCCGGCAGCCTCCACATGGATCAGGGACAACTGCTGCTCAGGCTCTGGCAACAGCACTCCCAGGGTCACCGCCCGGTCCACCATCACGGGATCCAGCAGCACCGCGCTGGCTGCCATTGCACGCCGCACCCAGGCGCTGTGATCAAGGGTTGGGGCATCCCCATAATAACGCAGGCGTAGTAACAATCCGGCGCTGGGCCGGCTGATTTCCAGCAGCAGCTTGGCCCGCAGCATGGATTCCGGAATCGCCAGATCCGGCTGCAGCAGATAGGTCTGGCACAGGCCCAGCAACTGCGCGACAACTCCATCGATGTTCGCCGCACGGGCCCGGGTGATGTAGCGGGCCCCGGAACTGATGCGCAGGATTGCCGGGGCATAGGGATTGTAGGACTGCAACAAAGCCTGCCAATGCTGCAGCAGGGTCAATAACAATGCCGATCCACGGCCGGCCGCGGTCATGTCCAGAGTTTCAGATGTCGTGTTGGCTTTTCCTGGGTGTTGGGTTGATCGCGCTCGGCGATCGCATCCTCATCCCGGTGACCACCGAATTCGATTATCGGGCCGGTTTCCTGCGGTTCGGCGCCGAGGCGATGCTCCAGGCGTGCCGCGGATTGCGCCAGGGCGCCACTGGCCTCCAGATCGGCCTCAATCTGCTCGCGCACCTCAACACTGATGCCCTGCAGGCCGGTCACCGCGCGTACCACTTCGGTGACATTGACCGCATGATCCCGATAGCTTTTAGCCAGGTTCCGGTTCAGGGCTTCAAGTGCCTGGGTGGTGCGGCCAAGATCTTCCGCCGCTGTTTCGGCGCTACGCGCCCGTTGGGCTGCACCGCGGGTTCGCCAGACACTCTCCTTGACCGCGCTGGCGGCCCGCGCCGCCTCATTGCGCAGTTCCGCCTCAACGCTTTCGATCCGCACCTGGGCACTGCGGGCGCGGGCCGCCAGGCGCGAGACTTCCGCGGAAAAACCAGCCAGCGCCTGGCTTGCCGGGCTGTCCACCGAGGCCTGGATCGCCACATTCAGTGACAGCAGTTTTCCCAGTTCACTGACATCTTCAACCAGATCCTGCAAGCTTCGCAGTTGCCGGGCGGCATCTTCCAGGCGCCTGACCCGCTCCGCGGAATCTTCGACACTGGCCTCGGCCGCAGCCAGATCCTGCAGAGTCTGGGACAGGTTCTGCGCCACCCGCCCGGCCTGGACCCCCGTATCGCGCAAGGCATCGGCGACCTCCCCGGTTTCACCGGACAGACTTTCCATGGCCGCCGCCATCACCTGGGTGGCGCGTCCTGACTCTTCCACCCGCTGGTGCTGGCGGCGGCTGGCCTCGCGCAGACGCCCGGCCCGATCCGTGACCAGCTTGCCCGTCTGGGCGACCCGCCCCGCCGATTCGGCCTGTTCGGCAAGCCGCTGACGCAATCGTTCCAGGCCACTCCAGGCCAGGTTGGCCGCCGATTCGCTGAGTTTCGATCCACTCCCGCCCAGGCCCAGTTCGCCGTCCGCAAGCCGATGGGTCTGGCGGGCCAGGGCTTCGAGCTCCTCACTCAAGAGGCGCCGTTGTGCCTCAAACTCCTGGCGGTCCTCATCCCAGTGCTGATGCGCGTCGCGCCACTGACGGGCGCGGGCACGGCGGTCATTGAATCCAAGAATCAGCGCCGCGAACAGACTCAGGCAGGTCAACGCCGCCAGCAGCAATACATGGGACGGTTGCAGGAGCCTGCTCTGGTCGCGCTCGACCAGGCGCTGCTGCAGGTAATGGGTTTTGGCCTCGAGTGCCTGCAGGGTCGGACGTAACTCCAGCACCGCCACCTGCAACTGACTGCGCGCTTCGGCGCCCCCGATCACGGCTTCCACCGCCTGCGCCAGAGAGCGGAAATCACGCCCCGCCGAAACCAGAATTTCCCGCGCGTTGCTGTCCTCGACCCGCTCGATGCCCAGCTCCGGATTGCCATTCAACAGACCGGTGTTGACATCGCCGAACACCACCGCATCGCGGCCAAGCCGATCGACGGCCACCAGCAGGCCGGCATCCGGCTCGGTCAGGCGGCGCAGATTCGCCGCGATGCGTTGCAACAGCATCAACTGTCTGGAAGCGACACGGATTTGCTGCAAAGGAGCATCAGCGGCGACCAGGGCATCGACCACCGCATCGCTGATCACCATCAGGTTGTTGCTGATGGTCTGCAGATGCTGGGCATCACCCAGCAGAATTTTCAGTTTTGGTGCCAGCGCATTCAACGCGCGAGCCTGGGCCCCGGCCCGCCGCCACAGGCCCATCAGCACCCGCAACGAAGGCGGTGGCGGTGTCAAAGCGTGTGCCGGCGGCGCTCGCAGGAGTTCATCAATTCCGCAATACTCGCCGCCAAAGCCCGGGTTGAATCCAGGGCACTGGCCTGCTGGGCCACGATCCCGGCCTGCCCTGCCTGCAACTTGAGCGCCATCTGGTTGGAAGCCTCGAGGGCCTGGACAAGGGGCTGTTGTTCGCGGCGGAATTCGTGCACATCCCAGTAGCCGGCCAGGGTCAGGGCCGCCAGCAGCAACGGCAGCAGCAGGCGCCAGGGACTGAAACGCTTGGCCAGGGGTCGCGGGGCCTGATGCTCCTGGCGGCTCATGAATCCGCCGCAACGGCCTGTGGATCAGCCAGCAGATTGAGACATAGATCCTCCAGGCTGAAAGTCTCCAGAGTTTCGTGATCCACGGGTTCAACATCCTCGGCGGCATCCGCCGGCGCGACCGAAGCCACCAGAAAGCCCGCCCTGAAGCCACCGGCGCTGACCCGGACCATAGGTTTTTTTGTCGCCGACCCGGGCAACGGCCGGGCATCGAGCAAAGCACTCAGATCCACGACCGGCAGAAGCTCTGATTGATACACCGCAACTCCCCGTAGCCAGGGTTTAAGGCCCGGCAGACCCACCCAGGGCGGGCAGGGTAATACTTCCGTACTGGCCGCCACTTCGGCTGCCACCCGCCGTGCGCTTAAACCCAGGATCAGTTTCACAGTTTGCAACCCGGCCATAATGTGGCCACTAGCTTTATCCATGTTTATAAAAATATATCATAAATACATAGTATTAGAAGATTTTCTTTCTATTTTACTTTAGATAAAGCGAGGCCCTGTCAGCGCAAAACCCGGCGCACCTGCGCCAGCAGTCGGCGGCTGACTTCCAGGCGATCCTCAATGCCCTCGAAGACCAGCCAATGGCCTCCGCCGACGGCTTTGACCAGACCCCGGATATGCGCCTGAGCCGCCAGGGCGTTGCGGTGCACCCGCATGAACTGCCCGGAAAACTCTTCCTCAAGAGCTGCCAGCGGTTCGTCGAGGACCAGCTCGCCCCGGCTGTGGCGGGCCGTGACATATTTATGCTCGGCCCGAAAGTAACAAATATCAGCCACCGGCAGCAGCTTGAGGTTGCCCTGCAAGGTGGCGCTGACATGGCTGCGGACACTGCCGGGATCTTTGAGAATTTCCAGCTCCCGCAGTTGCACCGGGTTCAGGCCACGGGTTTTATCCAGAGCCGTGCGCAGGCGCTCGCGGCGGATCGGTTTCAGCAGGTAATCCACCGCGTTGGCCTCAAAGGCCGCCAGGGCATGGGCATCATAGGCGGTGGTAAAAATAATCGCCGGCGGTGTGTGGAGGTTGCCAAGATGTCGGGCCGCCTCCAGGCCGTCCATGCCCGGCATGCGGATATCCAGCAACACCACCTGGGCACCGCTTTCCTGGGCCGCCAGGATAGCGCCGTGGCCATCGCCTGCCTCGGCCACCACTTCACCGGCATCCAGATCCGCAAGCAAGGACTTGAGACGGGCCCGGGCCAGGGGCTCATCATCGACTACCAGAATTTTAAGATTCCGGGCATTCACGGAACCGCATCCGTTCCGGTCCAGTAGGGAAATTCCATGCAGACCCGGTAACGGTCATCGGCCTCACTGGCCTGGAGACTGGCCTGGCCGGCGAAAAATACATCCAGCCTCTGGCGGACATTATCCAGCGCCATCTGATTGCCATCGCGGCGCCCGGCGTGCCGCTCCGCGGGCAGGCTGTTGCTGACACAAAGCACGATGCGCTGCGCCTCAAAATGGCCCTCGATACGCACCTCGCCACCGCCGGCAGCAGGCTCGATGCCGTGATAGATGGCATTTTCCAGTAATGGCTGAAGGGTCAATCCCGGCAGCCGGGCATTTTCCGGCACTCCCTCCACCTGAAACCCGGAGTGCAGGCGGTTGCCGAGGCGGTGACCTTCAATCCGCAGATATTGCCGGCACAGATGCAGTTCCTGGCCCAGTTGCGTGGCGACCCGGGCATCGCCGAGGCTGACCCGGAACAAATCCGCCAGATCCTCGGTGACCTGCTCGGCCAGTGCCGGTGCGCTGCGGGTGAGGCTGGCGATGGTATTCATGCTGTTGAACAGAAAATGCGGGCGGATACGCGACTGCAGAGCCTGGATGCGGGCCTGGGTTTCCGATTCCATGCGCACCAACCACTGGTGGCGGATATAGAAATAACGCAGGGTCAGAGCGCCGACAATTGCCCCGATAGCGAGGGTGCGCAGCACGAATTCTCCGTGATAGGGAAGATTTGGCGCCACCGCGCGGGGGTCTCCCAAACCACCGGCGCCGGGCTCGAACAGCCAGTTGAGCTGGATACCGCCGAGTTGCGTCTGGGGCAAAAACAACCAGTAGGCGATTTCACTGACCACCAGGGTGATGAGCAGGATGACCGTGTAACTGACCACCGCCGCCGGAATATTGCCGATTCGCTCCAGGACTCGCCGCAACAGGCACAGGCAGCCGATACTACTCAGCGCCACCCACTGGATGAACAGGGAGATCAGGGCCAGATCCTGCCAGCCGCCATGCTGTTGCGAGGCTGGATCCAGGGTCAGGATCAGGGCCAGCAACTCTCCGACCACCAGGGTCGCGAAAACCATCTGGATCCCGCAGAAATCCGGCAGAAACAGGTCCGCCCGGGTCTGTTGTGGTGAGTGCTGAGTCATGGCCTGGGATCAGTGTTACCTGCCAAGCATACTGCCTGCGTGTGATTTTGGAAGCCTGGATAGCTCCAGGACCCGCACAATCCGGGGTAAGATCCCGGTTCCTGCCGGCGACGGGCTACAACTGACTCCTTCATGAACAGCGATCATCCAAATGCAAAACTCTGGGGCGGGCGTTTCGAGGCCGGCACCGATGCCCGGGTCGAAGCGTTCAGCGCCTCGGTCCAATATGACCGGCGCCTGTACGCGCAGGACATCCAGGGATCCCTGGCCCACGCCAGCATGCTCGCCAAAGTCGGAGTCCTCAGCGATTCCGAATGCGCGGCCATTCATGCTGGTCTCGGTGCCATCCGCGCGGACATCGAGGCCGGGCGCTTTGAGTGGGATCCGGCCCTGGAAGACCTGCACATGAATATTGAGTCGGCCCTGACCCGGCGCATCGGCGAGGTCGGCAAAAAACTCCATACCGGCCGTTCACGCAACGACCAGGTGGCCACCGACATGCGCCTGTACCTGCGCGATGCGGTCGATGATCTACGCGGGCATCTGCGCGCCCTGATCAGCGCAATCCTGGATCTGGCCGGGCAACACAGCGCCACCCTGATGCCCGGTTTTACCCATATGCAGACCGCCCAGCCGGTGACCTTCGGCCACCACCTGCTGGCCTGGCAGCAAATGCTGGCACGCGATCGCGAGCGCCTCGGCGATTGCCGCCGGCGCATCAACCGCAGCCCGCTGGGGGCCGCGGCCCTGGCCGGCACCGGTTTCCCCATCGACCGGCAGTACAGCGCTGAGCTGCTGGGCTTCGACGGTCCCTGTGAGAATTCCCTGGATGCGGTCAGCGACCGGGACTTCATGATCGAGTTCAATGCCGCCTGCGCCCTGATCATGGTGCACCTGTCGCGGATGTCCGAGGAACTGGTGCTGTGGTCCTCGGCGCAGTTCAACTTCGTGACTCTGAGTGACGCCTACTGCACCGGCTCATCGATCATGCCGCAGAAAAAAAACCCCGATGTGCCGGAACTGGTGCGCGGCAAAAGCGGCCGGGTCATTGGCGATCTGACCGCCCTGCTGGTACTCATGAAGGGCCAGCCCCTGGCTTACAACCGGGACAACCAGGAAGACAAGGAGCCGGTTTTCGATGCCCTCGATACGGTCCGCGACTGCCTTGTTGTCTTCACCGGACTGATGGCCGAGGTCCGGCCCAATCCGGAGCCGATGCGCGCCGCGGCGCTCAAAGGCTATGCCACGGCCACGGATCTGGCTGATTACCTGGTGCGCCACGGCATCGCCTTTCGCGATGCCCATGAGGTGGTGGGCAAAGCGGTACACCACGCCCTCGGGACCGGCAAGGACCTGGCCGAGCTGAGCCTTGCCGAACTGCAACAGTATTCCCAGGTCATACAGGACGATGTCTTCGAGGTGCTGAGCCTCGAGGGTTCGGTGGCCTCCCGGGATCATACCGGCGCCACGGCTCCACGCCAGGTTCAAGCCGCCATCGCGCGGGCACGCCAGGCTTTGGATGAGTAACCATGGCCAAGACCTCAATCACCAAACGGCTGCTCAAATATCTCTTCTACGGGGTCCTCAATCTGGTCGTGCTGATCGCCGCCGCGATCATCGCCGTGCCATTGCTGGTGGACGAAAATGACATCAAGGCGCAGATTGCCGAAACCGTGAAAGCACGCACCGGTCGTGAAATCCAGCTCGGCGGTGAACTGAAGGTCTCGGTGTTTCCCTGGCTCGGCGCGGAGCTTTCCGATGTGCGCCTGGCCAATGCCCAGGGCTTTGCGGGAGAGAACTTCGCCAGTTTGAAACATCTTCAGGTGCGGGTGGAATTACTGCCGCTGACCCGCCGTGAACTACGCATGGATACGGTCAGCGTGGACGGACTGGATTTGCGCCTGCAACGCAAGCCCGATGGCAGCAACAACTGGGAGGATCTGGCCAAAGCAGGTGGCTCAGGCGGGGCTGCTGGCGGGACCGCGGGCGCCGCGGGTGGCGAGGCCGCGGGCAGCGGCAAAAGTGAATTTCTGGCGGTGTTCGCCCTCGGCGGGGTGGATATCAAGAACGCCCGCATCGAATACCGGGATGCACAACAGCGGGTGCAGTTGAGCAACCTGAGCCTGCACACCGGGCCGGTCGCTCTCAATGCACCCATCGATGTACAACTCGACACCCACTTTGATCTCAGCGGCGCACAAAAATCCAATGATCTCAAAGGCCAGGTGCAGGCCAGGACCCGGTTCGGTTACGAGTTGTCCGCGCAGCGCTACCGGCTCGAGGATCTCAGCGCCGATTTAACCCTGTCCCAGCAGTCTCTGGGTGAAACCCCGGCCAAACTCCACCTGAGTGGCGGACTGGGTTTCGATCAGGGTGCCGGAATCATCAGCGCCAAGGCCTTGCAGGTGAAGCTGGACGGCAGCCTGGCGGCGGGCGCCGCTCCCGCCCGGATCCAGCTCGCCATGGATACGGATCTGGAACTGCGCCTCCGCGAACAGACCCTGGCCATGTCCCGTCTGAACATCAATATTCCCGAGTTCAAACAGGCCGGACGGCAATTATCCCTGCAAGCCAAAACCCTGCTGGCGGGCAATCTCAAGACCGGCCAATACCTGCTCAACGGTTTCAGCGCCAGTGGGCAACTGACCGATCCCGCCATTGCCAGACAGGCCATTGCCTATCAGCTGGACGCCGACTTCGCCCTGGACCTCCCCGCCAGC
>Ga0114931_10010196_pt1 | contig 11199 bp, 5 predicted proteins | sample 2SBtaG_FD_89579 | JGI IMG/M metagenome (GOLD analysis project Ga0114931, IMG submission 89579) | Deep subsurface microbial communities from Kolumbo volcano to uncover new lineages of life (NeLLi) - 2SBTROV14_V59a metaG | ecosystem: Environmental > Aquatic > Marine > Volcanic | place: Kolumbo...
CAGATCCTGCATGTTGTCGCCGCCGATGGCGGCCGCGCAGCACACCACGCCGCCGATGAGAATGGCCGCGGGTGGTCCGATTTTGGGACCCAGGCCGAGACCGAGCAGCAGCAAAGACCCGGACAGAATCGTCACGATGGTGATGCCCGAGATCGGGTTGTTCGACGAGCCGACCAGCCCGGCCATGTACGCGGCCACCGCCGAGAACAAAAAGCCCGCGATGATGACCATGACCGACATGACCGCGGCGATCCACACCTCGTGGGTGAACGTCTCGAACATGAAGAACAGCGGGATCAGCGACACGCCGATCAGCGCGAACACCCACTGCATGGGAATGTCCCGCTCGGTGCGGTCGCTGGTGGCGCCCGCGGCCTTGGCCTCTTTGTAGGCTTTGAGGTTGGACGCAATGCCGGACAGCAGGCTCTTGCGCAGCTGAATCAGAGCCCACAAACCGCCCACGACCATGGCACCAACGCCCAGATAGCGCGTGTCCGCGCTCCAGATGCTGTTGGCCAGGTCTTCGTGATCGATCATCGAGTCCGCCGCGTTGCCGGGACCGAACCAGCCGATCATGGCCGAGTAGGCGGGAATGGCGACCAGCCAGTTGAGCGCGCCACCGAGGAACACCAGGATGGCGATGTTGAGCCGGACGATGAAGCCCACCGCGACCAGCGCCGGGGACAGATCCGAGCCCAGATAAAAGGTCGCGCCGCCGAGGTCACGGGCGACCACGGCCTGGTGCGCCCATAGCTTGGCGCCGGAACCCAGCTTGTACAGGGCGCCGAGCATGCCGGCCACGGCGATGTGGCGCACTTCGGTGCCGCCTTCGTCGCCCACCTTGAGCACCTCGGCGGTGGCGACGCCTTCGGGGAACTGCAGTTTCTGCTCGATGATCAGCGAGCGCCGCAGCGGGATGGTGAACAGCACCCCGAGCAGACCGCCGAAGCCGGCGATGAGGGTGGTCTTGGTGTAGCTGAACTCGGCCCAGCTGCCCAGCAGCACCATTGCCGGAATGGTGAAGATGACCCCGGCCGCCAGGCTCTCACCGGCGGACGCCGCCGTCTGCACGATGTTGTTCTGCAGGATGTTGCCGCGGAACATGCGCAGCACCGCCATGGAGATCACCGCCGCGGGGATGGACGCCGACACGGTGAGGCCGGCAAACAAGCCCAGATAGGCATTGGCCGCGCCGAGCACCACCGACAGCACCACTGACAACACCACCACCAGCGGTGTGATTTCCGTCAGGTTCTTGTCGATCGGGACATACGGCTTGTATTCGCTCTCCGCCATGGGCAGCGCGCAGGTTAACAAAAAGGCCTGCCCGGGGATACCCCAGAATGTACCGAGATGATTGGCGTTTTATTTGATGATGACGCGGTCGGAGCCGGAGCGGCCGAACGTCTCCGGGTGGTACATCTCCTCGGCCTTGGCCGGTGGCACCACGAAATTGCCCGGCGTGGTCGCCCGCGTGACGTACGTGTACTCGTGCACGCCCTCCCATAGCAGCGAGGTGAACGCTTCGGTGCGCTCGTCGCGCATGTTCTGGTGCTCGTACCAGGGGCGGTACCACCACCAGTAGCGGCCGCGGGCTTTTTTGGTTTTCGGATCCTGCGGCACCGGGCCGGTCACGGCCAGCGACGGGTTGAGGCTCTCGAGGCCGGCGGGCAGCTTGTCCACCAGCGCCACGTGGTAGCGCCGGTTGACCGCGACCATGGTCAGGCGCACGCGCACCCGCGCGCCGGCTTTGATCACCCAGGTGCCATCGGCCCGGCGGGAAACGTCGCCCGGCTTGTCGATGGGCTCGTAGGTGCGGCTGACTGCGAAGCCATGGTCGGCCGGCGCCAGCTCGAGGCTCGTCGGCGCGTAGGTCATGCCGACCCGGTAGTACAGCCGGCCCTTACCGCGCTTGGACATGATGAGGTCGGCGTTTTTGACCCTGGCCAGGTACGCCATGGGCACGTCCACGTGCATCCGCTTGGTGCTGCGGCCGCGAAAGTCGTGCTCGCCGGCGAACTTGTCGCCCAGCCACATGCGCGCCACGAAGTTGGGCGTGACCTTCTCGTACACGTTGAAGTAGTGGTCGAGGGCCAGCAGCACGAAGCTGTTTTCCTGGGTGTTGGACCAGTGGCCGCGGCTGCGGTGGGCCAGCAGGCCGCGCACCAGCTTGGGGATCAGCTTGCTGCGCGGGCTGTCTTTGATCATCGCCTCGAGGATGACGGCGTCGGCGCGGCGGCTGGAGCTGAGCAACAGGTGTGCGCCGTCCGAGTAGTGGGTAGTGAAGTTGGCCGCCGCCGCGGTTTCGGACACGCGGTTGAACAGGTAGCGGCGAATCGCCCGGCGCTGGCCGGCCGACGACTTGTCGCCTGCCATCACCGAGTAGATCCAGCCGATGGCTTCCATCGCCATGCCCTTGAGCTTGGCCTCGGCCATCAGCGCCTTGGCCTTGCCGATGTCGCGGTCGCCCATGAGCTGGCGCACGTACAGGGCGTAGGCGCGTAGGGTGCGCTTGATCCGCGTGGGATACCAGCTCGGAATGTGGCTGCGGATGCGGCGCAGGTAGCGCTTGGACCGGTCCAGCGCGTTCTGCGGCACCTTGTAGCCTTTGGCTTTGGCGCGGGTCATGGCGTGGGCGACGAAGATGCTCACGTACGGCCACGACCGGTCGCCGCGGCGCCAGAACGCGAAGCCGCCGTCGTAGTTTTGCAGCCGCGTGAGCATCTTGATGTCGCGGCGCACCGCGGCTTCGATCTTGGCGGGGCTGGGCAGGCCCTTGGCCTTGAACGCGCTGAGCACGTCGCGCAGCGCCGAGACGGCCAGCACCCGCGACGACATCTGCTCGGTGCACTCGAACGGGTAGTTGACCAGATACAGCACCGCGTCCGTGAGCGCTTGCAGCTGGGTGGACGACGTGGTGATTTCCAGGCCGCCAAACTGCTTGACGACGTTTTTGGGCATGCTCACCGGTTGGCGCATGGCGCCGCGCGTGATCACGCCGTAGGTGGCGAACGCCTCGGTGGTGGCCGGCGTCCACACCGGCAACGACAGCTCGGCGGCGTCGTTGTAGTTGCCCGACGAGGCCGCGATCTGGAACCGCGCGGTGCCCGGCATCTCGGCCGCCATGCCGAAGCGAACCTCGACGCGATCATGAGCCGGCACGACCAGGCTGTGGCCGTCGCTGCCCGTGGTCGCCGCGTTGCTGGCGCGCACTGCGACCTGGACGCGCATGTCGTCGCCGGTCTGGTTTTGCAGCACCACCGGCAGCTCGAACCGGTCACCGAAGTTGAGGAAGCGCGGCGCCGACGGGCGAACCATCAGCGGTTTGCGCGCGGTGATGGCAGACTCGCCGTTGCCGAAGCGTTTGCCGCTGTCCACGGCCACCGCCATGATGCGGTAGCGGGTCAGGTTGTCGGGCAGCTTGATCGCGACCCGCGCCTTGCCTCGACTGTCGGTGTGTACGCTCGGTGAGAACAGGGCCAGCGCCGAGAAGTCGAGGCGCACGGCGATTTTCTGACCTTGCGACGGCTGGTTCTTGCCCGCGGTGGCGACTGTGGCCCCACGCATGGCGCGTCCACCCTCCTTGGCCCCCGCGACGGTCGTCGTCGGCGCGGGCGGGGCCCCGGGCGCGGCGCTGTCCTCGTCGTCGTCTTTGTTCTTGTTGGCTTTGTAGCCGCCGGGGCCGCGGTTGCGGTGGCGCGACTGCAAATTGTCCAGGGGATTGGCCAGCGTGATGGTGCCGCGCAAGTGGGCCTCGCGGGTATTGGGGCCGCGCTGCGGGTAGAACGCCGACAGCGCGTCGGGCAGCCGGTAGCCGGTCAGCGACAGAATCGACTCGTCCACCACCACTACGGCGAGCTCGGCGTTTCGTACCGGCTGTCCCTTGGCGTCGCGCACGGTCACGTTCAGGTGGGTCTTGCCGCCCGGGGCCAGCTTTTTGACTGCGGGCTGCAGCTCGACCTTCAGCCGGCGGCCCGTGGGCGGCACCGACAGCTTGATGCTGCCGCTGGCAAACGCCGGCCGCTTGGGCAGCTTGGGATCGACCTTGCCCTTGTCATTAGTGCGCGGCGCGGCGCCCACCAGGTCCACGTTGACGTAGACGTTGGGCAGGTACGCCTCTGTGATCGGCACCTTGAGGGTCGTGGTCGCGCTGTCGAGCTCGAACCGGCGGCTGCTCACGATGCCCGAGCGGCGGATGGTCATCAGCGCCTGCGCCGGGAAAAACGGCGCGCGCACGAGGATCTCGGCGGTGTCGCCGGGTTTGTAGTCCTTTTGGTTCGGAATCAGCTCGATCTTCTGCTTGCTGACTTTGCGTTGCGGGACGACCTTGCCGCCGCTGACCCACGCGGTGATCTTGGTCTGGTTGGGCCGGGCCTTGGTGTCGGTGACCGTGGCCGTGATGTGGTAGACGCCGCCTTCGGCGGTCGGGAACGCGCACACCTTGGCCTTGGTGCCGCTGGTCAGGGTGCAGTTCTGCGGGTCCTTTTCCTTTTGGGTGTACTTGCCCTTGTCCCATACCCAGTCGAGGCGGACCGACTGCATCGTCACTTTGCGCCCGGTGATGGCCTTGCCGTCGTGGTCGACCACGATCGCCTTGACCTCGATGGGGTGGCCCTTGTCCACGAACATGCGCTCGTTCTTGAGTCCGACGTAGTAGTCGGACGGGTGCACGAGCAGGGTGGTGGTGCCGGTCCACGCCTGGCGGTTGACGTCGGTGACCGAGGTGCGAATCGACACGTTCATCGGCCGCGGCGGATTGACCGATACGAACTCCATGTTGAGGGTCTGGCGCCCGCTGGCGTCGGTTTTGCCGTGTTTTGTGTAGCTGCGCTGGTTGCCGGAGCTCGACCGGCTCAGCCACCACGGGATCCACTGGCCGAACGCGAACTGTTTGCGGTTGGGCGGCTGGAAGTTGCCGTTGCTGGTGGTGATGTACCAGTTGGTCTTGGCGTTGGCGAGGCCGCCGCCGGCAAAGTACTTGGCGTTTACGCTGACCTTGGTGCTGGTGCCGACCATGTACGGACCCTGGCCGGCCTTCACCGTGACTTCGTATTCGGGGCGGCGGAATTCCTGGATGCGGAAGCCGTGCGAATAGCTGGTACCGCCGATGGAGCTCGCGGCCAAAAACTGCACGCGGGCGTAGCCGAGGTTGGCGTTCTTGGGCAGCACGAAGCTGGTGTCGAAGCCGCCGGTGGCGTTGACCTTTGCGCTGCCTTTGCCGAGCTGATTGCCGCGCGGGCCGTAGACCTTGTAGGTCACGCGCTTGGCGGCGCCGGCGAGGGCGCCGGTGTCACCGCCTTCGGCCCAGTTGATGCGGCGCAGCCAACCTTTGATGTGGACCTTCTCGCCGGGCTTGTACATCTTGCGGTCGTCGAAGGTGAACCAGCGCAGCTGCTCGCCGCGCTTGCGGCGGTACCAGCTGCCGTAGCGGCTCCACACGTACGTGTGCTCCGGCAGGAACGCGACGTCGTTGCCCTTGCGCGCGACCAGCATCTGCACGGTCGAGTTGTGCGGCGTGGCCTTGCGGGCCACGGTCTTGCCCAGCGCGATGGTGGTCAGGCCCTTGGCATCGCTATGGCCGTTGCCGCCCATCGGCGCGATGTTCAGCGAGACGCCGGCCAGGGGCTTGCCATCGGCCAGGTTGGTCGCCCAGCCGATGAGGTCGGTGTGGTCGACGAATGCGTCGAGGCCGATCTTGGTGACCTGGACCCAGGCGTTCAGCATCGGTTTGTAGTTGCGGGGCCAGCTCGTCGGCTGGACGCGCACGATGGCGTGGCCGAAGGCACCCGACAGGGCGGGGCGCAGATCGATGGTGGTCTCGGCGAGCTCGTCCTTCTTGGCGTTGGTGGCGATCGTCTTGTCCACCACCAGCTTGCCCGGAGGCGTCTTGGGGCCGATGCGGCGCCATCGGTTGCGCATGTATTCGGTGTAGGCCCACCAGTCTTTGGGCTCGACTTTCCACACCTTGACGCTCAGCCTGGGAATGTTGACGGAAAATACGCTGTAGCTGGGTGTCTTGGCCATCGGGTCGGCCACGGTGAGTCCCTGAGCGCCGCGCAAAAACGGCGTCGCGCTGTCGACCTGGAAGGTCACGTCGCGATCGGCGCCGAGGGTCTGGCCGAACTTGTCGGTCAGCGCCGCAGGCAGCGTGACGGTGTACGTGGTGCGCGCCTTGCTGGCGCCGCGGATGGAGATCGTGGTGCCGCTCACGCTGGAGCGGTAGCGCGGCAGGTCAGGAGAAATGTGGAGCGACGCCGGATCGTAGGCCTCGACGTCGAGCGGGTTGTTGAAACGGATCCACCACTGGTAGCCCGGAGGGCATATGCGCCCGCCGCAGCGGTAGCGCTCGACGCGCAGCGGCGGGTAGGTGCGGAACGAAAAGCTCTGGGTGCGATTGGTTTTGAGCGGGCCCTCTTTGGACGGCGTGCCGGCGCCGATGCTGACGTAGACGTGGGCGTCCTTGGGCAGCTCCTGGTTGGCGCGGAACGCCAGGTAGCGGCCCTGTTGGTGTCGCTTGTCGGCCGCGGCGATCAGCTGCGTCACGGTTTTGTCGGCCTTGATCTCGGCGGCGGTCGCCAGGCGCACGGCGAAGCGCTTGCCTTTGAAGTTCTTGGCGTTGACCGCGAGGTTGATGTGCGCGAGCACCGAGGCGGGGTCGATCTTCTGATCGAACTTGACGAAGATGAGCGGGTCCAGGCGCTGCGGCCCGTAGATCGGGTACGAGGTTTTCAGCCGCGGCGCGGGCGTGGTGAAGTCGAAGCGCTTGGTCCGGCCCAGCGCGCCGCCGGTGGCCGACTTGGTGCCGGCGGGGATTTCGACCTGGTAGTGTGTGGCCTGGGGAAAGCGAACCTCTGGGGCGAACATCAGGGTGCGCGTGCCGATCCAGCGCCACTTGCCCTTGGGCTGCGGGATCAGCTTGACCGGAACGCCGTTGGCGACCGTGTCGGCGTGAGCGGTCACCGCGATCATCGGCTGGGAAAACGTCACGGCCAGGTGAGGAGCCAGCGGCACCTTGCCGGCGGGGGCGAAGCGCAGCACTTTGAGCGGGCCCTTACCGACCTTGACCACCGGTGGGCGACCACCGCTGTCGGCCGGAAACTTGGTCTTGATCGTGCGGCCGGTGCGGGGCGGCGGCAGCGACTTGCCGCGGAAGTGAAACGACTTTTTGTCGCCGGCCAGGGTTTTGATCGGCGACAAACGAGCCATCAGCGCGTTGACGGCGTTGGCGGGCAACGGCGATACGCGAGCGCTCTTTACCTTGTGGTACGCAGCCCCGTTGCCGTTGTTGGCCTCGGTGAACTCGATGGTCAGCCCCTTGGGGGTCTTGCCGTCGGGTTTGACCAGGGTGCCCGGCCGGGCTCTGACCGCGTCCGGGTTGATGAGCTTGTGCTTTTCGCTCTTGTTGCTCCCGCCGCAGCTGATGGTGGCAGCGAAGGTGGCGATGGCCGCGATTGAGGCGCGCTTTGTGTTCACGATGGCTCCTATATGTTCGTGAAAGTCACCAGAATGGTTGGGTTTGAGTCTTAGACGATCCGACGTGCCCCATACTTGGGCGAGGTCATCTCTGCGAGCTTCTGTGGCTGTAAACGGGCGTGGCAGCGAAAGGTTCTCATTGCTTGGGCAAGGGCGCAATGCACCCGGAGGCCCGGTTGGGGCATCACACAACCGGTCTACAATCAAGGAGGCGCCCATGACCGACCACATCCCTCACGTTGTCATCATCGGCGGTGGCTTTGGCGGTCTGTACACGGCGCGCGCCCTGCGCCGGGCAAAGGTGCGGATCACCTTGATCGATCGGCGCAATCACCATCTGTTCCAGCCGCTGCTGTATCAGGTCGCCACCGCGGCGCTCAATCCGAGCGACATCGCGTACCCGATCCGCGCGATTTTGCGCAAGCAGGACAACGCCACTGTGCTGCTAGCCGATGCCGAGCGTATCGACACGGCCGCCAAGCGCGTGGTGTTGCGCAATGGCGAGCTGCATTACGACTACTTGATCGTCGCCACCGGGGCCACCCACTCGTACTTCGGCCACGACGACTGGGCCGCTCATGCGCCCGGGCTCAAGACCGTCGAGGATGCGCTGCAGATCCGCAAGCGCATTTATCTGGCCTACGAGGCCGCCGAACGAGAGTCGGATCCGGAGTGCAGGCGCCAATGGCTCACGTTCGTCGTCGTCGGCGCGGGCCCCACCGGGGTCGAGCTCGCGGGCGCGCTGGCCGAGATCGGTCATCACACCCTGGCGCGTGATTTCCGTTCCATCGATTCCACGCAGGTGCACGTGGTGCTGGTCGAAGGCCGCGAGCGCGTGTTGCCGCCGTACCCGGAGAAGCTGTCGGCCAAGGCGCGAACGCAGCTGGAGAAGCTCGGCGTCGAGGTTCAGACCGAATCGTTCGTCACCCAGATCGACGACGACGGCGTGACTATCGGTGACGAGCGCATCGCGGCCAAGACGGTGTTGTGGGCCGCAGGGGTGCAGGCATCACCGCTGGCGCGCAGCCTGGATGCGCCGCTCGATCGCGCGGGCCGGGTGCGGGTCGAGCCCGATTTGTCCATTCCCGGCCATGCGGAAGTGTTCGTCATCGGCGACCTGGCGGCGGTGAGCTGCGACGGCAAAGAGGTGCCGGGGGTCGCCCAGGGGACGATCCAGGGCGGCAAACACACCGGCAAGAACATCCGCCGCCGCCTCGCCGGCGCCGGCACGGTGCGGTTTCGCTACAAAGACAAAGGCTCGCTGGCCACCATTGGTCGCGGCGCCGCGGTCGCCGACGTCGGCCGTGGCTTCTCCGGCTACTTCGCGTGGATGTTCTGGTGGGTGATCCACGTGTTCTTCTTGATCGGCTTCCGCAACCGCTTGCTGGTGCTGTTTCACTGGGCGTGGTCGTACATCACGTTTCAGCGCGGCGCACGGCTGATCACCGGCGACATCTCGCAGCTGCCGCAGCTGTCCGACGGCCACGTCGAGGACGCCGCGGACGACGAAGACGATCGCGCCGTTGGCTAGAAAACTGTTTCGGGCTACCATCGTGGCCATGCGCGTCGGGGCCATGGTCGTTACTTCGTTCGCTGCCGCGGCAGCGGTGGCCGCCTGCAGCAAGAACGAGCCCCGCGAGCCCGCGCGTCAGCCCGGCCCGGTGGCAAAACCAAGCGACGCCGAGGTAGTCACGCCGGCGCCACCACCAACACTGAACAAGACGACGCCTACCCACCAGGCAAGCGTGTCGGTCCTCGCCGTTTCGGCGGCAGGGGGCAGCGACGCCGCCGGCGGCCGCAAGGTGGTGGCCTACAACGTGCCGGCGTGGCAGCGTTGCTACGCCAGGGCGCTGGCCAGCGAGCCGGGGCTGTGCGGCTGGATGACCGTTGAGGTGGACCACCACCGTCACGGCGGCTTTGCTCACAGCTTCCCCGCATCGCGCATCGCCAGCGCCGCGTTGATGAGGTGTCTGTCGTTCGATCTCCGCGCTCCCACCGAGGCGCTGTCGGTGCCCGGTACCACGTACCGCTTTACCCTGGTGTTTACGCCGCCGTCGAAGACCGCCGCCGAGTGCGGGCCCAAAGGAGGGCTGCACGCCACCGATCGCCGCTGCAGGACCGACGCCGACTGCGCGGCCATCCGCCGGTTGTACGTGTCGGCCAAGAACTGCTGTCACTCGTGCAACACCGACGCGGTGGCAAAGTCCTGGGTTGCCCCGGCGCAGCGGGCATGCGCGGCCATCGGCAGCAAGGGTTGCCCGCTCAAAAAGTGCGTTGCCCTCAAACTGGTGCGCTGCCACCGCGGACAATGTGAAGTGAAGCGCCCGCTCAGCGCACGATGAGCGCGCTGTGCAGCTGAGTGAACGTGTTGTGACCGCGGACCATGAGCAGTGCGTTGGCGCGCAGCACCTTGTTGGCGCGCTGTAGGATCGTCACGCCACGGGCGAACGGAATCGTGATCGAGGTGGTCTTGCCGGGACCGACCGTGCGCACTTTGACGGCGCCGTTGCGCGTGCATACGGTCCGCACGTTCGTGGTCATGCCCTTGACCCGTGGCTGGTAATGGAAGTGGCGCTTGAGCCGGCTCTTCGATGGGCCTGCGCTGATCGAAAAATGCGACAGGTGCGAGCAACTGTAGCGCTCGACGAAGGTGATCGGAGCAGCGCTGGTGTTGCGCAGCTTGAAGGTGGCGCTGCCGCTACGAATCGTCACAGCGAGTTGAAGCCCGGATTGACTCGGGCCGAACGACGACGACAACAGAGCGGCGACCACGATCGCGGTAGGCATGACCGCCAACACGCGCGAGCCGCTGAAACGGTCTGCTCGACCGCATGGTGACGCCGTCGGTTCCGCTGTCGGTCGAGCGCAAGAAGTACGAGATCGTGAGGGTCGCGATCAAAAGCAGCAGAATCAACGCGAAGGTCACGCCGATGGTTCGACGCGGTGGAGCCTCGCGGCTGAGCATCGGGGCTGGAACCTCGACGGGGTCGCCGCTTTGCTCGTCGCCCACTGCTTCCAGGTGCAGGGCCGCGGGGGGCTCGGGGGTGCGACAGGCGGTGTAGCGTTCGATCACCTCGGGGGTGTCGAGCTCGAGGCAATCGGCATACGCCTTGACGAAGCCGCGGACGAATACGTCGCCGGGCAGCGCCTCGAACTCGCCGGCCTCGAGCAACTGCAAAGAGCGCATCGGAATCCGGGTTACCTCCGCGATGTGCTCGAGAGACACGTCGCGCTTTTGTCGCTCGGCGCGCAACGAGGCGCAGAACGACGATCGTGATGGCGCTATGTCACGGCCTGGCTGCAGCGCTTCACTCCCGGGGGCGACGGCTCCATGGTGAACGATTTCGTGACCCAAGTTGTGGATTAATCTGTAACATGTTGAAAATAGGTATACAAAGTGGCTAAGTTTTGGTGTGGTCCACGGCAAAACAGCGCTGCTCGTGGTCGCGGTGGTCGGTTGCGCGTCGCCGCCGCCGCCGCGTCCGCAGGTGCGCACGAGCGATCCGTGTGAGACCAACGCGGCGATCGCCGGCCTGCTCGCACCCACCCCGGCCGGCTATATCGAGATCGACGCCGTCGCCGAGCGGGCGCGGAAGCTGCGCGTCTGTCCCCGTTTGGCCGCCAACCTGCGCCGCTTTGTCGCCGCGGTGTCCCAGCAGGCTCGGCGGCGGTTCCGCTTCGGGTTTTCGATCAGCGACCGCGCCTATGTCCAGCGCAGCCGTGTGG